>UINC01000961.1_pt1 | contig 96778 bp, 87 predicted proteins | sample 5385821 | NCBI WGS metagenome assembly UINC01 (sample SAMEA4666929, study PRJEB26691) | marine metagenome | isolation source: Pacific Ocean | place: Pacific Ocean | collected 2011-10-13 | reverse complement strand
ATCAATCGGAACATCTGAACTCACACATTGCGCGATTAGAAGATCAATCGGAACATCTGACATTACATATTACTCAATTGGTGCAAGCCCAGAATTTAATTTTGAACTCTCTTAGTTGGAAAGTTACTAGTCCCCTTCGCCTCTTGCGCTCGCTTTTCACTCCATCCAAGCAAGGTTCTGAAGAAATTATAGAACCACCCGTTAACGATACAACACCCGAAGAATTTGATGAAACTGAACCTCCGGGCCAGATACCTGTCGAAAAATTAGGTGCGCCCGCTAATGGATCGGCTGGCAGTAAAGCCGAATATGACGCTAGAGTCAAAGCAGACCTGAAACAATTTTTTGCTTCTGATCAGACGTTGAAATTCCCGACTCTAGACCACCCCGCCCTAACCGTTGTTCTGGTTTTCTATAACCAAGCCCAGCTAAGCCTGCTGTGCCTCCGTTCTCTATTAGAGTTTGCAGATGTTTCTTTCCGGCTCATTATTGTTGATAACAATTCCTCGGATGAGACACCAAAATTGTTGGAACACATTGAAAATACACAAATCATCCGTAACCAGGAAAATTTTGGTTTCGTTAGAGCCGTCAACCAAGCCGCCGAGCAGGTCAAAACAGAATACCTGTTACTGCTCAACAACGATGCGGTTATAGAAGAAGCAACCCTCTCCACTGCTATTAATACCCTTAAGAGTGATAGTAGCGTTGGCGCAGTTGGGGCCAAGATCAAACTACTCGATGGTAGCTTGCAGGAAGCGGGCAGCATAATCTGGAATGATGGTGCTTGTCTTGGTTATGGGCGAGGACAAGATCCTATGCAACCAGAATTCATGTTCCAGAGGGACGTGGACTATTGTTCTGGTGCCTTCTTGTTGTTTCGATGTGATGAATTCCACAAGCTTGGCGCATTCGACGAGGCGTTTGCACCCGCCTACTACGAAGAATCAGACTTTTGCATTCGGCTACAAAAGCAGGGTAAGCGCATCATTTACAATCCCAGGGTGAATATTACGCACTATGAGTTTGCCAGCACCGGTGGCATGGAAGAAGCATCGAAACTGCAACTAAAACATCAACAAATTCTTTGTGACAAGCACCCAGAGTATCTGAGCAACAAGTTAGCAAACGACGGTACGAATACGATAACGGCAAGAATTAATAACAAGCATCCAAACATCCTGGTAATAGATGATTGCGTTCCCCATCCGAGCTTAGGGTCTGGTTATCCCCGAAGCGCCCATATTCTCAATAGCCTATGCGAGCTGAATCTTAACGTGAGCTTCTATCCACTGCAGTTTCCTGTAGATGATTGGGGTGCTGTTTACAGCACTTTGGATTCTACTATCGAAGTACTGCTGGATCGAGGGCGCGCCGGACTAATACCCTTGCTGGAGAAACGGAAAAACTTTTATCAATATATTATGGTGAGCCGGCTTCATAACATGGAAATATTCAACAATATAGTCGATCAGGATCCGGCTCTTCTAGAGGGCAGCAAAGTTTTTTACGATGCCGAGGCCATATTTGCGCTACGGGATATCATGAAAATGGAACTATTGGGTCAGGCTATATCAGAGGATGAAAAACAGAAACTGATAGCAAAAGAGTTAGACCAAGCCAGGAATGCCGAGAAGGTCATCTCAGTCTCGAGAATGGAAGCAGACTTGTACAAACACGCCAGTTACAACAATACAGTAGTTCTCGGCCACGCCCTTCAGGCGGAACCTGGTAATAAAGGGTTTGATGAACGCAGTGGGATTTTATTTGTAGGCGCATTGCGAGACGAAGGATCGCCAAATGTTGATTCACTGCTATGGTTCGTCATAAACGTATTACCTATCATAGAACAGGAAATTCCCGACATCGAGTTATATGTTGTGGGAGACTGTTCCGCTCCCTCCTTGAAAACCATCGAGTGCGGAAACGTACAGTTCCTGGGCAGGCTGGACTCTATAACAAGTACCTACAACGATCGTCGCTTGTTAATTGCTCCAACTCGATTCGCCGCAGGTATACCACACAAGGTACACGAAGCTGCATCGCGTGGTATGCCTAGCGTTACTACCGGCTTGCTTGCCAAACAACTTGGCTGGAAACACGGGAAGCAATTGCTAGTTGGTGATGGAGCACCGAAATTTGCCAAGCAGTGTATCCGCCTATACCGAGATGAAAAATTGTGGCGCCGCGTTCGTTCAGCGGGTTTGCAATCTATTTCACACGAATGTTCAGACGAGAAATTTCAAGCCACTTTACGTGGCTTGTTCTCGCATCAGAGCTAGATTCGCCGCGCTATCCTGTAAAATATTCGTTGCAGTATCCCAACCCTCGCGCCCATACACTTTGAAATTCGTAGCCCAATATTATCTCGTGTATTTAGATACCGGCCAAATCGTTGTTGGAAATCGGCGGCTTGGCATGCCACTTCAGATAGATGCTGATTAGGTTTGCATGCGAATATTTCCTGCCAAAAAGAACGTTGCATTGGTCTAGATTTTACTGACTCCTTAGCTCCTATGGTGTTGGTACCATGTTGGCGGTAGTAAACTAAAGGTCTTTCGATAAAAACCAGCTTTCCAAAGGCAGTCGCCACCAAGGCCAGCCACCAATCATGCATGATCGCCTGCCCGGAAACCGGTACTGCTTTGCGAGCCAGGGGTTCATTTATCAGCGCTGTGCAGCCAGTAACTATATTGCTTATCACTAGATTGGAAAACCGGTTGCGGTCAATTTCTAGTCCTTGATAGCTTACTAGCGATTCGGCAATGAGTGATTTCTCTTCAGACACTACCCACAAATCACTATGAATCAGCAATGGCAATGACTCCTTCCCAGTTTGACCTTCCTCCGCTTCAAGCATTGCCGCTACTTGCGTAACAATCTTGTCCACACACCATATATCGTCTTGATCGCAGAACATCATGTAAGCTGAAGCTAGGCCCAGTAGCTCCTGATTTTCAAGGACATATTCAATTAGGTAGGAAAAACTGCCACTCGCTCCTCGATTAAGATTATCTTGGTCTAATAAATGAAATTTATTGGTAAACTTTTTTGAATATTCATCAAGAATTTTAAGGGAGTCATCGCAGGAACCATCATCCCTGGCTACGATCACGTAATTTAAATAAGACTGGTCAAGAATAGAATCCAGTTGCTCCATGAGATACTTGCTACCATTATACGTAGAAAGCAATATCGCAATTTTTGGTTCAGTCCTCATTTCAGTCAGTTTAGATATTTAGCATCTTTAATCCCAGAGCGTATGTTAAGCCAATACTGCTTGCGTTCATGAGATGATAAAAGCAGCCATCCAGACTTGAAAAAAAACCGGACCATATCTCGAATTTTCCAACCTAGTGGGCAGTATGTCACGCTATACAGGTGGGTACGGTTCCTACTGGAATAGTAAGTACGGGCGGGGTTATGCTGCGCGATTATACCTGTCCTAACTAGTGGATTAAAACTGTGCTCACCAATCGCATGGTAAAGGACAGCATCATCGGTACCTATGAGGTCAAACCCTTTTGATTTGGCTCGAAAGCACCATTCCAAGTCAATGTTATCGATGAAATATTTTTCCTTCATATCACCTATTTCATCAATATACCTCAAGACAAGCAGAGTGCCAGAGGTAATAAGAAAATCGGCAATATAGTGAGTATGACTATTCGTAAATAACATGTCAGAGCGTAACATTAGTCTGTTAAACAATTTGAATGGAGTTTGGCGCATAGTTCGAGGATTAATTATTCGCGGACCCACTGCCGCGATATTATTCTGACTGTTCTGACATGCGTCCTTGTAAGCAGAAATCATGCGGCTTACGAACAGATCACACAGGCCGCTATCCTGATCAAACAAGAATACGTATTCGTATTCATTGTCCAAAGCCCACTTGATGCCTATATTAAGGGCCTTGGCTAGTCCCTCATTATTTCCCAGTTGTATAATTTCCTGACAATTTTTATAGGCGGTAATAGATTCTGCCAACCGTTCGATCTCAAGAGATCCATTATCAATCACTACAAAATCTGTTTCCTTGTTTAACTGACGCAATAATTTTAACAGGGGGGTTATGTCTGGATTATAAGTGACGATTATCGCGCAACTTTTGTTATATTCAATTTGATCTTTGTCTTGCAAAGCGGTACTCATGCTTTTGTTATCTCGTTATGCGTCATCGGGTAGTTCAGCAGGCATTTCGATAGCTTGGGGATTAAGAATAGCCAAAAAAATAAAGTAAGTGATAGAAATTATACCAATGCTAAGACCAACAACCACCCCAGCATCAATGATGCCCCGCCAAGGTTGTGGCAGTATGCGAGCAATCAAAATAAAGCAAATGATCATCAGCGTGAGACCAATTGAAATAATTTGACGCTTTCTAGTGGCGTAGATGTATCCCATGCAAAACAAAGGGGCGAGTAGAACATGAAGAATACGGGGATTATTCTTCAAATAAATTGCCCGAATTACTAAGCGGGGCGCGAAACCATGGTGAAACCCCTTATACCCCTCTGTGTAGGCCATGTAGGCAACGAAGAAAGCCAAGACTGTCCGGTGCAAAAGAGTCATCGTAGAATCCTCGAGAGCCAAAGCCATTGGGGCTAATCGATAAATTGCGAACAGCAATAACAATAGTACCCCGCCCACACCCCAAGTAAATCCTAATACTTTCACCGTCTAGCAACACCTACTGAAAAACGTCTATTATAGACCAGACGCATTGTATGCACCCAAAAACCGACGCCTGTCAGTAACTCGAGTTCCATGACATCGCTTCTAACAAAAAAGTGAGATATGATTTTGTATAGCAATTCCAAGCCAACCGGCTCTACTAGTTAAACCGTTCCCAGGCAGAGAATTTCCCAATGAGTATCAAACTTGGTGTAGTGATGGATCCTATTGAATCCATTGTTGTGAAGAAGGATACAACACTGGCAATGTTGCTGGCAGCACAGAGTCGTGGCTGGGTAATTCACTATATGCTGCAATCAGATCTCTACATGGATCAGGGAGAGGTATTTGCAAGGATGCAAACTCTGTCTGTCGTGGACGACGAAAAGAAATGGTTTACGTTCGGGAGCAAAAGCGATCAAGCCCTTACAGAACTGGATGTCATACTTATGCGAAAGGATCCGCCATTTGATCTCGACTATGTGTATACGACATACCTGCTGGAACGGGCTCAACAAGACGGCGTTCTCGTTGTGAATGACCCACAAAGCCTGCGTGATTGTAATGAGAAGATATTCTCCACCCAATTTCCCCATTGCTGCCCACCATTCCTAGTCGCAAGTTCCGAAGAAAAACTAAAGGCATTCCATCAAGAGCACGAGGACGTAATATATAAACCGCTAGATGGCATGGGTGGAGCGTCCATTTTCCGTGTAAAGAATGACGATTCGAACTCAAGCGTTATTATCGAAACTCTTACTGAAGGCGGTAATCGACAAATCATGGCCCAGAAATTCATTCCCGAGATAGCGAATGGGGATAAACGAATACTCATGATAGATGGCAGCCCAGTAGAGTACGCACTAGCACGCATTCCCGCGACAGGAGAAACACGTGGCAATCTCGCTGCTGGAGGCAACGGTATAGCCCAAGAACTTAGCAAAAGAGATCGCTGGATTTGCGACCAGGTTAGCCCTATTTTGAAAGAAAGAGGGTTGCTCTTTGTCGGGCTGGACGTCATCGGAGACTATCTCACCGAAATAAATGTCACCAGCCCCACATGCGTAAGGGAAATCGATCGTGCTTTTAACCTAAACATCGCAAGTAGCCTTATGGATTGTATCCAGCAAAAACTGAATACAGAGCAGGCAAATTAAGTTACGAGGAGAGGAATTCAAATGGCCACCGCCGATGAAGATCTTTCAAGACAACGTTTTGGTTTTACCATTTTCCTCTCTGTTTGTTTTCATTCGATTGTTATTCTTGGCGTTAGCTTTACTTATTTTGGAAAGCTTAACAACAATAATGCGTTAGAGGTTACTTTCGCCCAACACCATAGCATCCTCACTTCAGACGATGTCCGCTTCGTGACACGCGAAAGCCAGAATGGCGACAGAGCTATTGATGAAGCTACAGCTCCTAGTAAGCCTTTTAAATCAGATTTTAACAATAATCTTATCCAGGAAGTTCTACCAGTACCCGGTATGGTCAACATAGCTAATGAAGTGGAAATGCAGAATATTGCCATTTTCTCTACATCCGTGGGCAAAGATAAGACCAATCAACAGCTGGAAATGCTAGAGCCGGAGAAACAGCAACCGGCTTCTGAAGAATCAACTTCGAAAAAACTGAGCGTCGCCATTAGGAGCCTGCAGGAACAACTAAATATACGGAGACAAGCCTATGACAAGCGCCCCCGCCGATACACGATTTCATCAGCTTCTACTAAAAAAAGCCATGACGCTCTCTATCTTGACAATTGGCGACGACGCATCGAAGCAATTGGCAATATCAACTACCCCAAGGAGGCAAGGAGAGAACAAATCTATGGCAGCCTGAGGTTGTTAGTAGCCCTGCTCCCTAATGGAGAAGTTAAAAGTATCCAGGTCATGAAATCCTCCCAACACAAAGTCCTAGATCAGGCTGCTATTGAGATTGTAGAACTAGCAGCGCCTTTCCAGCCGTTCCCGCAGGCAATGCGCGACGAAGTTGATATACTCGAGATTATTCGGACCTGGCATTTCCATGAGGGCAATGCCCTGACTAGTTTCTAGATCAAGCCTCTACCGGTTGAGTTTCATGAACGATAACATTCACACAAGATATCTCGAGAATCAGTTCCTTATCGCCATGCCGCAGATGCTGGACACTTATTTTACAAATACGGTGACCTACCTCTGGAAACACAATGAAGAAGGTGCGCTGGGCATTGTTATTAACAAACCTTTAAAAGCCTGTGTGGCTGATATCTTCGCTGAATTAAATATCTTATGTTCTACCGAGGATAGCCTTTTTCGGGAACGGCCTGTGTTAGCGGGAGGCCCGGTCGAGCGAGACAAGGGTTTCATCATCCACGATGCCGGGCAGCAGTGGGAATCTTCTATCGAAGTTACGTCGGAGATTACTATTTGTACATCGAGGACAATCCTGCAAGATATCGCCAACGGATCCGGCCCTAAAAATTATCTGGTGGCCCTCGGATGTGCCGGCTGGGAAGCTGGCCAGCTAGAAAGAGAGATCACTGAAAACACCTGGCTAACCACTCCGGCTAGTACAGAACTTATTTTCTCCGATAATTACAATGGTAAAGCTGAAGCGGCGGCAAGCCTTTTGGGAATAGACCTTCAACAGATATCTCCCGAAGCTGGTCACTCCTGAAACCGCCAATTCTATAGACCGATACTATGATAATCGACATACTGCCAAGTAATTGCGACGAGCCAGTTACGGCGCTGGCCTTTGATTATGGAACACAGCGAATTGGGGTCGCCTTTGGACAAAGCATTTCAGCAACAGCACAAGCTGTCGCTGTACTTAAGGCCAAAGACGGGATTCCAGATTGGAATCAAATTCAAAGCCTGATCGACGAATGGAAACCGGGCCTATTTGTAGTTGGCTTACCCTATAATCTCGATGGTACCGAGAGCGAATTGCTTTTGCGCGCTATCAGATTCGCTTACCGGTTGAATGGTCGCTTTAACCTCCCCAGTTTTGGGATGGACGAACGTCTCTCTTCCAAAGCGGCGATTGAAAAAATCGTTACGGCGACCCATGGCGCCAGGAAAAAGACCACCATCGACGACATAGCGGCACAAATCATCCTCGAAAATTGGTTTTCAGAATTCAATGCAAAAAGCCAAGACTAACTGACGCAGTCAATGATGACGTCCATTATATTAGCTTTCCGTCAACCAATTTCCCGAGCTCATCAAGGTTAAATATTTGGCTAGTATCGCAAAAAATATTTCAGAAGTGAGCCTAAAAATCAAAGGGTTTGAGGAGAGCTACAAGCGCTCAACTGGTTCTGTCAGTTTGCTTGCCGTAAGCAAGAAACATTCCGAAGATAAAATTCGCCAGGCGGCGGCAGCTGGAATCCGGAATTTCGGAGAAAACTACTTCCAAGAAGCTGAACAGAAGATCAAAAATCTGACCGACCTGGATCTAAGCTGGCATTTCATCGGCTCGATCCAGGCCAACAAAACCCGAAAAATTGCAGCTCACTTCGACTGGGTGCATAGCATCGATCAGGAGAGGATCGCTCGCCGCTTAAATGATCAGCACCCAGAATCTCGCCCCCTCCTTAACGTGTGCGTGCAGATCAACTTGTCAAATGAAAAAGACAAATCCGGCGCCGAGCTAGACCACGCCAAAAACTTGTGCAGCGTTATTACCTCACTGCCTAATCTTCGGTTGCGTGGTCTGATGGCGATACCAGCCCCACTGCCAGATCTAGAGTCCCAACGTAACTGCTTCCACCAGCTAAATCGAGCGTTTGAAGCCCTCAAAAAGAGTTACACATCAATGGATACACTTTCTATGGGTATGACTAATGACTTTGAAGCCGCAGTAGCCGAAGGTTCCACTATGGTGCGGTTGGGCTCTGCTATTTTCGGACCACGCGTATAAATCTTCACCCTTAATTATTTTTTAAGCGGCCATTTCAGATTATCCAGTCCCCGGCGATTGAGATAGAATAGCACGCAAGAGCCGCACATTGTGGCCAAGGAGATAGGGTGAACAGCAACACAATAGGCTTCATCGGTGCAGGCAACATGGCGAGTAGTTTGATCCGTGGATTGTTGTCGAAAAGCGTGACTCCGTCTTCGATTTTAGCTTCTGATATCGATGAAAAGAAGTTGCAAGAGCTTGCAAAAAGCTGCGGGGTTTCTGCTACCACCAACCAACAAATCGCTGATTCTGCCGATATAATCTTACTGGCCGTAAAACCCCAAGTCATGAAAAGAGTCTGTTCTGACTTAGTAATGGATAAAAGCGCAACATCACCACTAATCGTTTCCATTGCTGCTGGTATAACTACTGGGCACCTGCAAAATTGGCTGGGATGCCAGCATGCTATCGTGCGTTGCATGCCGAATACTCCGGCCCTTATCGGTGAAGGAATTAGCGGCCTTTTTGCCAATGCGAATGTTTCTAGCCACCAAAAGGAGCTTGCGGAAAAACTGATGAGAGCTGTGGGAACATGCGTTTGGGTAGATGATGAATCAGATATAGATACCGTGACAGCTGTATCAGGAAGTGGTCCAGCTTACTTTTTCCTTTTTATAGAGGCTATGAGGGATGCTGCACGAGAAATGGGACTGAGTGATGAAACGGCGAATGCGCTCGTGTATCAAACAGCGGCTGGTGCAGCCGAGTTAGCTATAAGTAGTGAAGAAGATGTTTCAGAATTACGGCGCAACGTTACCTCACCGGGCGGCACAACTGAACGGGCATTGAATATGTTTGAAGAAGGGAAATTAAAGGAACTGGTTGAGCGAGCCTTACACGCAGCGCGCGACCGATCTATAGAATTAGCAAATGAGTTTGGAAACAAGTAGCAGGATTTTTAAATGAGTGTATTAAATAGTTCAGCCGCATTTATTTTTAATACGCTTGGAGGACTCTATCTCTTGGCGATTCTACTTCGTTTCCTGCTACAAATTGCCAAGGCAGATTTCTATAATCCAGTATCGCAGGCCGTGATCCGGGTGACAGATCCTGCCGTTAAGTTGTTTCGAAATTTCATTCCAGGGTACCGGGGGATCGATTTTTCCTGCCTGATACTGGCTCTTGTTGTCGAAGCTGCTGCGATATGCGTCTTGATACTTCTTTACGGTGGTGGCATTCCTGGTATCAGACTCGTTGTAACCTTGGCATTCTTTGGCATTATCTATTTCACAATTAACATCTATTACTATGCGATAATCGCGTCCATAATTATGTCGTTTGTCATGCTGTTCTCGGGCAGCGTAAATCCTCATCCCGTTCTTCGGTTAATCTGGCAACTAACCGAACCAGTAATGGCTCCTGTGCGCAAAGTAGTGCCTACTATGGGAGGACTTGATTTTTCACCTATTTTAATTTTCTTCATCATTCAGCTGATCCAGAACGCTCTAATCCGGACATTCGGCATAACCGAACAACTGGCAGCCGTGGTCATAGGAATATAATACGCGGGAATGCAAGTTGCTCTAGCGTTGAGAGGAAGACAAATTATACCTTAGCTGTAAGATCCAGCCCGAATCCCGCGAGTGAAAATTCGTAGGCGTCGCGGGTGATACCGCGAAAATTCGCCTAATAGCCGCACCAACAACCAGAAAGGTAAACAAAAAACTAGTAAGGATTCTGTCTAAACAGTTTCAAGTCAATCAAAGAGATATTATTATTGTAACCGGTCATACCAGCCGACTAAAACGAGTAAGGATCAGGCGGCCCATAACAATTCCTGCGTCGCCAACATTCATACAGGATGCCCAGCAATAGTTGCTAGGCACCTTTTTTCAAAATTATGCCCGAATCAATTCCAATAGATTCTGTAGGCCTGGTTGAATCCCAGGCATACCATTTCGACGACTCGTTGACTCTGCGCAGCGGTAAGGTATTACCTGCCTTTGATTTAATGGTGGAAGCCTATGGTGAGTTAAACGCAAACAAGTCGAATGCGATTCTTATCTGCCACGCATTGAGCGGCGATCATCATGCTGCTGGGTACCATAGTATGGATGATAGTAAGGCGGGTTGGTGGGAGAGCTGTATCGGACCCGGCAAAGCTATCGATACACGGCTATTTTATGTGGTATGCCTTAATAATCTAGGAGGCTGCGCCGGTAGCACCGGCCCAACTTCAATTAATCCACAAACTGGTAAACACTATGGGCCGGACTTTCCGGTAGTGACCGTAAGGGATTGGGTCAAGAGCCAAGTCATGTTAATGGACCAACTGGGTATTGAGAAATGGGCGGCCGTGATTGGTGGCAGTCTCGGTGGTATGCAGGTGCTACGCTGGGCCATCAGTTATCCGGCGCGGCTTGCTAATGCAATTTGTATCGCGGGGGCGCCGAAGCTATCCGCGCAAAATATAGCATTCAATGAAGTAGCTCGACACTCCATAACGAGCGACCCAAATTTTCATGAGGGTAATTACCTAGAGAAAGGAACTTACCCTAAACAAGGATTAATGCTAGCGCGTATGGTTGGCCATATTACCTACCTGTCCGATAGCGCTATGCGCGCCAAGTTCGGTAAATCCGTTACGGATTTTGAGAGTGATCAAGCCAGCTTCGGCCGTGATTTGCGCACGGGGAAACTGAGTTTTGGGTTCAATGTGGATTTCCAAGTAGAAAGCTACCTCCACTATCAAGGCGAACGATTCTCCGAAAATTTTGACGCCAACACCTATCTATTAATGACTAAAGCGTTAGATTACTTCGACCCCTCAGTAGACTTCGACGGAGATCTCAGTAAGGCATTTGCTGACAGCAATTGTAAATTCATGTTGATCTCTTTTAGCTCGGATTGGCGCTTCCCGCCGGAACGCTCTCGGGAAATAGTCAACGATCTGCTAAAGGCCGGCAAAGAAGTGACCTACCTCGAGATAGAAGCCGACCAAGGGCATGATGCGTTCCTACTTCCGATCCCAAGGTATATAAAGGCATTTTCGGCATATCTGAAGCGAATACACCAGGAGATGGTTAGTGATGCGACCTGATTTAGAAATCATTCAGAAATGGATTACTCCAGGGAGCTGCGTGATGGACCTAGGGTGTGGTGACGGCGGCTTATTGCATTATCTAAAGACCAGCAAGGGTGTGAGAGAGATTGGCCTCGAGATAGATGAAGCCAATATCCAGCACTGTATTGAAAATGGTGTCAATGTTATTGAACAGAACCTAGATCAAGGCCTCTCGAATTTTCAGTCAGGTGGCTTTGATACAGTATTGTTGACACAAACTCTCCAGGCTCTAAGTAATCCCGATACCCTCATCGACGATATGTTACGAGTCGGTAGAAATGGAATTGTTACCTTCCCTAATTTCGGAAACTGGAAGAGTAGACTTTATCTCGCAATAAAGGGCCGCATGCCGATTTCCAAATTCATACCTCACCAGTGGTACAACACACCAAATATTCACTTTTGTACTGTGAAGGATTTCGATCAACTCTGTGTTCAGAAAAATATCAAGGTTCTGACCAGGACAGTAGTCGATTCTCAACACCAGGGAAGCTGGTATATGAGAGCCTGGCCCAATTTTTTAGGGGAAATTGCGATCTACCACATCACCCGAGGTGAATCTGCTTGAATCGGCAAAAAGTAGTATTAGCCAGTGGCAACCCAGGAAAATTAATAGAGCTACGTTCAATGCTTAGTAGGAAAAAAGTAGCCCTAATATCACAGTCAGAGCTAGAAGTGACTGAGGTAGAAGAAACCGGGCTCAACTTCGTTGAAAATGCTCTAATTAAAGCGCGACATGCCTGCATGGAAACCGGTTTACCCTCAATTGCAGATGATTCCGGCTTAGAAGTCGATGCTTTGGCCGGTGAGCCGGGAATCTATTCAGCTCGATACGCTGGCGTATCCGGTCCCACTGCTGATGCTGAAAACAATGTTAAATTATTACAAGAACTAGAGCAGGTACCGGAACAAGACAGGACAGCTCGCTTTCAATGTGTCATCGCATACCTTATCCATTACAAAGATCCCATGCCTTTGATTTGTCAGGGCACCTGGGAAGGCCGTATCCTGTTTTCTGAAAGAGGAAGCAATGGGTTCGGTTACGACCCTCTTTTTTATGTGCCAACTCACGGATGCACGTCAGCACAATTAGATGCTGAGGTTAAGAATTCCTTAAGCCACCGCGGACAGGCGTTGAGAAAATTACTGGAATGCTGGAAGCCCCGCCCCTAAGTCTATACATCCACGTTCCCTGGTGTACACGAAAGTGTCCTTACTGTGATTTTAATTCTCATACTAGCGATACAGCGTTACCACAAACTGAATATATTAAGGCCTTGTGTGAGGATTTTGATGCTGAGTTAGAACGAATACCCTGCTCTAAAGACAAAGAGATTGATTCCATTTTCATCGGCGGCGGAACGCCTAGCTTGTTTGATGCCGCTTCATTCGAAAAATTGCTAGGTCACATAAAAGAAAAGGGCACGCTTGCAAAGTCTCCGGAAATCACTCTTGAGGCGAACCCCGGGACGGTTGAAGCTACCAAATTCGGAGAGTTCCGAGCAGCAGGCATAAATCGACTCTCTATTGGTATCCAAAGTTTTAACGATGAAAAACTGCGCGCATTGGGACGAGTCCATGACAGTCGAGAAGCGAAAGCCGCAATCGAAACAGCAAAAAAAGCGGGCTTTGAAAATTTGAATTTGGATCTAATGCATGGGCTCCCCGGGCAGGATTGCGCCCAGGCAATTAATGATCTAAACACAGCCATCGAGTATGCGCCAACTCATCTATCGTGGTACCAACTGACTATCGAACCTAATACAGTATTCTACCGAAAGCCACCTTCGCTCCCAAAGGAGTCCTTGATACAAGAAGTTCAGGAGATTGGGTTGTCAATTATGGAAGATCACGGCTTTCATCATTATGAAGTATCCGCATACGCGCAACATGGTAAGGAGTGTGTTCACAATCTTAATTATTGGGAGTTCGCCGACTACATCGGCATCGGTGCTGGAGCCCACGGTAAGCTTACCAATATAGAGACCGATACTATATTTAGAACACGTAAGCTAAAGCAGCCGACTCATTATCTTAATAACAGCAGTAATCGGGATGCTGAAAGCATAGAGATTCACACGGAAGAAAGAGCCCTGGAATTTCTTCTTAATGCATTACGTATCAAGCGGGGGTTTTCAACAGATCTGTTTATGATGCGCACCGGTGTCCCTTTTAGCACCATTGCAAAGAAGGTAGAATGCCTCTCATCGCAAGGCTTTCTTTCAACAAACGGGAACAGAGTTTCCGCCACCAACATCGGCTACGCTTTACTAAACAGCGTGCTTGAGGAATTCCTCTGATATGTCAGCACTGTATGAAAAACATTGCGAAACCTGTCAGTTAGGTGCGCCAGTGGTTACCGAAGAACAGGCAAATGAGCTATTACTGAGCGTGCCTGCCTGGAAACGGGAATTTCATGATGGCGTCGAAAAATTGAAACGCGAATTCCATTTCGTAGATTTCAAGGACGCCTTAAACTTCACCTACAAAATCGCTACCCTTTCAGAGCAGGAGAATCATCATCCCTCGATTTTGACCGAATGGGGCAAAGTAACTGTGTGCTGGTGGACACACAAGATTAATGGCTTACACCTAAATGACTATATCATGGCGGCTAAAACTGACATGATTGTCAAGCTTCCCATCAAATCCTGAATTGCTTTCACAAATTTACTAACATGCCTGATCGTAACTCATCATTGCTGGCCCAACTGGACCGGATAGTCAACCTCGCCAGTATTAGTTCAGTTAACAAAGCCATCGATATGAGCAACAAGTCTGTTATAGACTATTTAGCTAATGAATTTGAAACCTTGGGATTTATGTGTGAACTGGTGCCTTGCGTACCGGATAGAAACAAGTTCAACCTGATAGCCACTTACGGCACCGGAACCGGCGGACTGGTGCTGGCAGGTCATACTGATACAGTGCCACTAGACGAAAAGCTATGGTCAGTTGATCCATTTCGTCTTACCGAGAAAGACAATAGGATGTATGGTCTGGGCATAACGGACATGAAAGGGTTTTTCCCTCTAATAATGGAGGCAGTTAAACCTTTGTTAGATGTTAAGTTCAGGGAACCGCTTATCGTACTAGCAACGGCGGACGAAGAAACTTCGATGCAGGGGGCGAAGACCCTAGCCGAGCTGGGTAGACCGAAAGCTCGCTCTGCGGTCATTGGTGAACCCACCGGTATGCAGCCTGTGCGGGCGCATAAAGGCATCATGATGGATTCTATTCGCCTTTCGGGGGAAAGCGGACACTCTTCAGACCCAGAGCTTGGTAACAACGCGCTTGATGCTATGTATGCAGTGATAGGTGAATTGATTCGTTATCGGAAAGAGCTCAAAACGCGATACTCAAATGATCTTTTCAAGATTCCTTATCCCACAGTGAACCTTGGCAGTATCCATGGAGGCGATAACCCTAATCGCATTTGTGGGCATTGCACATTGGAATTTGACGTCAGACTCACTCCTGGAATGCACATGGACTCTGTACGAGCAGAAATCTCGGAGCGTATTTCACAGATTACTAACCCTCTGGGCATTCAGTTTGAAATGACCCCTATCTTTACCGGTGTTCCTGCTTTCTTTGCAAAAGAAAACAGCACGCTGTTAAAAACCGCAGAAGAACTCACCGGGCATACCGGCATTAGTGTTGCCTTCGGTACGGAAGGCCCGTTTTTACAACAGCTTGGTATGGATACCATTATAATGGGACCCGGCAATATCGATCAGGCCCATCAACCCGATGAATACATGTCGATGAAAATGATTGATCCGTGTATTACTGCCCTACGGGAATTGGTAATTAGAAGTTGCTTATAGTATGCAGAAAAGCACGTAAATTCGTAGGCCTATGTCAATAATCGTTAAAGGCTAGTGAGTTATATCTTCTATTCGCTGCAGCAAGCAAATACTGAAGTCATATGTATTCGTTTCCCCCTTATAGAACTCTTCACGAACAATCTCTCGCCACTGGCTTTCATCAAAATCAACAAGATAAGTATCCCCCGCAACATTGGCATGAACACGGGTCAGGTGAAATCGTTCGGCCAATGGCAATACAGCCTGATAAAGTTCCGCGCCGCCGATGATAAAGGCTTCTTCTGAACCATCAATTAAAGAAACGCTCTCTGCAACCTTTATAGCTTCCTCGATAGAATGCACAACGCGGGCTTCCTCTGCCTGATAGCCTGGGTCGTTTGTTATAACGATATTGGTTCTGCCTGGTAAAGACTTCCCTATCGACTCCCAAGTTTTACGCCCCATGATAATGCTGTTTCCCATAGTGACCCGCTTGAAGTACTTTAGATCCTCAGAAAGATGCCAGGGTAGGCTGTTTTTCCTACCAATTACTCGGTTTTCAGCCATGGCACAGATAAGCGCTAGTTTCATGAGGGTTCACCCGATTTGTTCAATTTGCTTCCATTTACACCGAGAACGGATAGACAATTGGGTCATGGTGTCTGTAGCCCTCCACCATAAAATCATCCAGAGTTACCCAGCTTTCAATGTCTTCTAGAGCCTTTATATCAAAATTAATATGTAGTTTCGGCGGTTGGAAAGGTTCTCTCTTTAACTGTACAGTTCGCATCAAATCTAGTTGATCTTCATAGATATGGGCGTTGACAATCTTGTGATAAGCAATTCCTGGCGTCTTACCTGTGATCTGAGCAATCAATGCTAGTAAGGTGAATACCTGAATCTGGTTGAAGTTCAATCCCAGCGGCACATCACATGAACGTTGATAACTGGTCAGATGGAGCGTGTTCCCCAATAAGGAAAAAGTGTGAGTATGCATACACGGTCTAAGACAACCCAGGTCGAATTCCCCGGGATTATAAAAAGTCAGTATCTCACTGCGATCGTCAACTCCGTTGCTAAGGTTATCGACGACCTTGCGGAGCTGGTCTAGCCTGCTACCATCAGGTTTGCGCCAGCTTCTTCCCTGAACCCCATAGACACGCCCCATATCGTCTTTGCCCTTGCGCGCGGGATTACTTAACCAGTCTTCATTCTCATTGGCATTAGCATCCCAGGATTTGGTGCCTAATTTACGAAAGTCAGCGGCATTGTCGTATCCGCGGAGGTAACCCAACAGTTCAGCTATCGCGGCTTTCCAAAAGCTCTTTCGAGTAGTAATAATCGGAAACTGATTATTCGCTACATCATAAGACAAGTCAGCATTAACCACTGTGAGACATTTTTTCCCGGTGCGTTTGTTTTCAACCCAAGAGCCTTGGTCGATAATGCGCTGGCTGAGAGCTAGATACTGCTTCATTAACTGAAGGATCCTAGACTAGTTTAATTAGAATGCCGTCGGATTTTTCTGTTTATTGTATGAAAGAAACAGCAAAAACATGCCTCCTGCTGCCATCGGCACCGACAACAGTTGTCCCATCGTCAACCATTCAAAGGCAATAAACCCAATTTGTTGATCTGGTTCTCGGAAAAATTCAATGAAGAAACGAAAGCTACCGTACCCTAGTGCAAATACGCCGGACACTGCCAACCTTGGCCTAGGATTCGATGAAAACCACCATAACAAGATAAAAAGGGCAACACCTTCCAGTGCGACCTCATAAAGCTGGGACGGATGCCGGGGTAATTGGTCTACATGTGGGAAAACCATGCCCCAGGAAACATCCGTGGGCCGTCCCCATAACTCTCCACCAATAAAATTTCCGATCCTCCCGGCACCCAAACCAAATGGCACAAACGGTACAATGAAGTCGATAGTTTCCCAGAAGCCCTTGCGAAGACTTTTCGAGTAAAAATATAACGCAACACCCACACCCAAGAGCCCTCCATGAAAGGACATACCTCCCTCCCAAACCCGAAATACCCACAGAGGATCTTCAAGGAACCGATCAAAATTGTAGAAAAATACCGAGCCTAGGCGTCCACCGACAACAGCGCCTATAGCCCCATAGAAAATCAAATCGGATATTTGATCCGTGCTCCACTGGTTAGGTTTCATGTTGCGTCGATATGAGGCCAGTACCCAGGCTCCACCAAATGCAATAATGTACATAACTCCGTACCAGTGGATACTGAGAGGTCCCAATGAAATGACGACAGGATTAAATTCCGGAAAAGTAAACATCGATACTCGCGATTAACAAGATTTGTCTGACCAAAACCGTTTGCTAATACAGTATAACAAGGTTGCTGTTATCAAACGTCAAATAAATGACCACGCAATGAAGTCCAGCCTTGACAGCCTAACTATTTGTCTGCAAATTTGGGCCCTTTCACAGCTTAACCTGACAAGGAAGCAGTACAATCAGTCACTCATCCCTGTAGTTATTTAGACATGTGCCTTATAATTTTTGCTCATCGGGCAAAGCCCGGTTATCCGTTGATTATCGCCGCTAATCGTGATGAATTTTACGCTCGCCCAGCTGCTGAAGCAGACACTTGGGGAACCCCGTCGGGCGGGTTGCTGCAATCTCAGGTACTTGCTGGAAGAGATTTGCAAGCCGGAGGCACTTGGCTTGGCATAACCCGCAACGGACGATTCGCCGCTGTTACTAATATTTATGACCCTTCTCAACCTGAAAAAAAACAGCGCTCACGAGGCGACTTAACAAAAAATTTCCTAAAGAGTTCACAGTCTGCTGAGCAATATTGCGAGGCGATAATCACTGAGTTCCATCAGTTCGCTGGCTTTAATCTGTTGATTGGCGATGGTGAAGCGCTTTACTACGCTAACAATTTTGAAGAAATTATTTGGCGTCTTGAACCGGGTATCTATGGCCTCTCCAATGGCCTTCTAAATAGTGGTTCTCCAAAGGTAGAGCGCGGCAAAAAAAAATTACATTCATTGCTTAACTCAGTACCTACACTTAATACAGATCAGTTGATTCAGATGATGGCAGATCAAGAACAGACATCCGGCGAGGGTTTGCCCAGCACAGGAGCAACGCTCAGGCTTGAAAGACAACTGTCATCAATCTTTACCCTAGATCAGGAGCGGCTCTACGGCACTCGGTGTTCTACTGCTCTTATTAGAAATGCGAAGGGGGATACCTGCTTTTGCGAACAGAACTATGATTCGGCAGGCTCCCCCACAACTTGCCATTATTACGAATTGAGCACAAAAAAGGCAGCGAAGTTAGATCTTAGGAAGGACATGGCCATTCTGTAGCAGATTTACTGCTTATCTTCTCTCATAGCTGACGAAACTGAGGAAAGAGGTCTTCGTATTATTTATAATCCAGGCCTGATGAATATTACGAATAGCTTAATGCTCTGGTTAGCGTTGCAATAATTTGGGCTTTATTAGCATATTCCCTTCAGAGGTCAGCTTTTCGCTTGCATGTTAACCAGTAGAAAGCCAAAAATGTTAGTTGGTTCTTGATGATCGAAGCAACCTGTCGACACCCGCATTATAAAGAGTCATGTCCACCGCACTGCGAATCGTCTGAGCATCATCCATTTGCATCACTTGTTCAAGCAAATCCTGCGCTGCCTCCAGACTGACGCTCCGAATTACCGATTTCACCTTCAGCAATGTGGCAGCGTTCATTGACAAGATATCGAAGCCCATTGCCATCAAGAGCACGGCCGCTCCTGGATCTCCCGCCATTTCTCCGCAAATACTAACTGGCTTCTTTTCTTTCTGCGCCTCGGACACAACGTGGTATAAAGCATTTAGAACTGCCGGATGGAATGCACTATATAGGTCTGCAACTCGCGGGTTGTTCCTGTCCACCGCCAGCAGATACTGGGTTAAATCGTTGCTTCCAACAGATATGAAATCGACCAACTTCGCGAGGGTACGTGTTTGGTATACCGCCGCAGGCAATTCGATCATGATGCCAATCGGTGGGAAATTCACCTCGAGTTTTTCTAAGATAAGTTCATGATGTGCTTTCTTAATGAGTCGCATGGCAGAGTTTACTTCATTGACATTGCTCACCATCGGCAACATGATTTGCAGGTTCTCAAGCCCGATACTGGCACGCAACATGGCTCGAATTTGCGCCATAAATATTTCCGGATGGTCAAGCGTTACGCGTATACCGCGCCAACCTAGAAATGGATTTGCCTCTTCAATAGGAAAATAGGGCAGCGCCTTGTCACCACCCACATCCAAAGTGCGCATCGTGACGACTTTCGGTGCGAAAGCCTTCAACTGTCTGCGATAGATGTCTGATTGTTCCTGTTCGCTCGGAAAACGTTCTCGCAACAGAAAAGGCTCTTCTGTCCTGAAGAGTCCAATGCCTTCAGCGCCCTGATCTAGCGAGTGCATTGCTTCAGACATGAGACCAGTGTTTACCCAGAGATTTACACGATGATCGTCAGCTGTCATACAGGGCAAGTCTTTCAACTCTTCCAATCCTGCAATCATTTGATCTTGTTCCTTTATCGTGTTCAGGTAACGCTTGCGCAATTGATCGGACGGATTACTAATAACTTCACCTTTGTAACCGTCCACGATGATTTCTCGGCCATCGAGATTATTGTAAGGTAGATCCACAGCTCCCATTATGGTTGGAATACCCATAGTGCGAGCCAAGATCGCAACATGGGAATTGCCTGATCCTTTGATAGAAACCAAGCCTTTCAGCTTATCTTTGGGTACTTCTCCGAGCATAGCTGGTGTGAGCTCCTCACTGACTAATATTGTGTTGTTGCTGTACTCCGTGATGACGACTTCCTTCTCTTGTAGGTAGAACAGAACTCGGCTACACAAATCCTTGATATCTACCGCTCGCTCACTTAGATACTCATCCTCCATCATTTCAAAGTTACGCACATGCTCACGAGCAACATAAGCAAGAGCGCCCTGGGCCCAGTCACCCTGTTTTATTCTCTCAACTACTTCGTTTCCAAGTGCATCGTCATCCAGCATACGCAAATACACATCGAATAGTTGGCGCTCTCCTTCAGCAACGCGTCCTGCTAATTTGCCGTGCAATTCACGCATGTCTTTGCGTACGGCATTCAAGCTGTTATTAAAAAATTTGATCTCCTTCTCAGTATCTAATGCCGGTCGATTAGGAATCTGATTTAAATCAGCTAGTGGAAATAACACTACAGCATGGCCAATAGCTACACCGGATGAGGCTGAAACTCCCGGAAAAACGGTATCAGATGTCTTCTGCCCAGATGGGCTGATGCCTTCAATAGCGCCGGTTGCCTCTGCATGAGCGATTACCCCCGCTAATTGTGCTGATAAAGTAATCAGAAAAGCTTCTTCACCTTCATCGAATCGGCGCTTCTCGTCGTGTTGAACAACGAGCACCCCAAGCACGGACCGGTGGTGAATAATAGGAACCCCAAGGAAAGCATGGAAGTTTTCCTCACCTGTTCCCTTAAGGTAATGATAACTAGGGTGCAGGGATGCATCTTGTAAATTGATCGGCTCTGCATGTTTGGCAACGAGGCCGACCAATCCCTCTCCAACCGCAAGACTGACATGTCCAACGGCTTCTTCGTTGAGCCCTTCTGATGCCATCAATACATGACTATTGATATCAGTGTCTAAAAGGTACACCGAGCAGACTTGGGCCTCCAATGTTTCGCGCACCCGGTGTACGATAATACCGAGCGCTGACCGCAAATCCTTAGCTGCGTTAACTTTCTGAACTATCCTTCGCAGTTTTTCCAGCATGCCAATTTCCGATAATTTTTACGCTAAGCTTGGCAGCCATATTTATAGGAACCTTCATAGAGTGAAGGGCTTGCTTCTCAACATAGCATCGCTTTAACGTTCGATATCCTAATCTTAATCTCAGGATATTGTAATTATTGTTGCTTCACGTAATCATTAAGAGGAGTGATTAACTCCTTGAGAGCTCTTCTATAAACATCACGTTTGAAGTCGATGACCTGGTTAAGCGGATACCAATAGCTAACCCAGCACCACTCATCGAATTCTGGTTGCCCCGATTTTGCGAGTTCTACCCTGCTGTCGTTGCTTTCTAAGCTTAGTAAAAACCACTTCTGCTTTTGTCCTATACAGAGTGGGTATTTATGGTAGCGAATGAAGTTTTTTGGCAGACGGTAGTGAAACCAATCATTGGTTCCGTGCAGAATTTTTACATCTTCTGCAACCAACCCCAATTCTTCATCGAGCTCACGATAGAGAGCCTGTTCCAGTGTCTCGCTTTTTTTGATTCCGCCCTGAGGAAACTGCCATGCACTTTCGCCCACTCGCTTGGCCCAAAGCAGTTGACCAAGCCGATTGCAAATCACAATCCCAACATTGGAGCGAAAACCCTCCGAGTCAATCATACCCATCAGCCCTTAGACAAATATAAGCAGCTATTGTTTCACATCGCCTCTTGCTCGATCAAACCCCAAGCAGCACTTTATAAGCTATTTTATCTTAATATTCAGTATCTTAGAGCTATTTTTGAATGCGTAAATCATCTTAGGGAAGGTTGATTTATATGCGATGTGAGACCGGCAATGGGTATAATACGACCTTTAAGTGATACCAATCCGATGATAAGACGCCTAGCATTATTCGATCTAGATAACACTCTGCTAGCTGGAGATAGTGATAAAGCCTGGGGAGAATTTCTAATTAGCAAGCACTTAGTTAACGAGGACACTCACCGGGCACAAAACAACGGATTCTATCAGCATTATCTTGAGGGTGTTCTGGATATCCACGCCTATGTGAAGTTTACCTTATCCCCAATTCTCGATTACAACAAACAACAGCGCAATAGCCTGCTTGGTGAGTTTATTAAAGAAGAAGCCCTACCGATGATACTGGGTAAGGGTAGGCAACTTGTCGAACGGCACCGCAACGCCGGTCATTGCTGCGTGATCATTACTGCCACGAATGCCTTTATTACCGAGCCTATTGCCGAGCAATTCAAGGTTGATCAACTCTTGGCGACCGACCTTGAAATTGTCAATGATCGATTTACAGGGAACATAACCGGTATACCTTGTTACCGCGAAGGCAAGTTAGAAAGACTGGAACAATGGCTCGGCCTGAACAAAAATTTAGCGCTCGATAACAGTATTTTTTACAGTGATTCTATCAATGACATACCCCTTCTGGAAAAAGTCGCTGAAGCTGTGGCTGTGGATCCGGATGAAGAACTTTTACAGGCTTCCAAAGAGAAAGGTTGGCAAACCATAAGCCTGCGTAATTGATCCGCGAAGCGAGCATTATCAACCATCTAAAACGAGTTAAGGTCTGCCTATACAATCCACTTTAATCCAGTTGAATCTCAACAATAAGATCATCTGCGAGCTGTTCAAGTTCACGCTGTAGCCGGTCCAAGTTGAGTCCCTGCGGAACTTGCAACTGCGCTTCAGCTTTGAAAAGTGTATCACCGGCCATGGGCGCCGGAACACATTCCGTGGTCAATTGGGCCACGTTAACTGCCATATTGGTTAGTTCATGTGATATTTCTCGGATAATCCCCGGTCTGTCATTACCTACTAAGTTCAACTTCACAGTACTAGGAATTTCGATACTCTCAAATCTATCGACTCGCTCGATAACAAGCTTCAACCGGTTGGACAACTCGTTGAGCCTTTTTATCAGCAATTCTGCATCCTCATCACTGACACTAACACGTAAGATGCCAGCAAACTTCCCCGCAAGTTGGGACATACTGCTTTCTAGCCAGTTACCGGAATTTTCGGTAATGACTTGGGACAAGGATTCAACTAGCCCGGGTCGGTCGTCCCCTATTGCAGTCAGCACTAAGTATGTAGTCATGGATAGCCTCAATTACGTGACTCTAACCGCAGTCGAGTAAAGATAAAACCGTCTAGAGTCGAAAATTAAGGCGAATTTCGTGATACAGGCTCAGAATACTAAAGGCCCCTCACACCACAAGTGAGAGGGACCAGCAGAGCTATGTGCCTCAGATACGGACCCTTCTAGGAAATTGGGCAAAATCTTCCCAGAAACTGACTTTCTCTGGCAACTCGTCTGAGGTTGCTTGCACCTTTCCATTGATATCAGTTGCCCGGGAAATGAGAGTGTGTTCGCCTGGACTGGGATCTTGCCAATTGTAACTGAACAGCTTCCATGAATACTTGGTGTTGCGAGAGCTCATATTGGCAGACTCCCAAGGGCCATCGTCAATTTTTACTTCGACATTTTCCAAGGGAGTACCATCGTTCAACACAAAACCTTGAACCCTGTATTGCCCACTGGATTCCATAACTCGGACGATTGATGATTTTAAGTTCATAGTAGTGACAGAGTTTTCGACCCAACGCTCTGTTCCACCTACATCGGTTCTCTTCAGAGTTACATAGTCACGCCCCATGAACCTGCCCATGTACCGTGTATCCTGAATATGTATCTGAGTAAGCCATTTGACATTCGATACTCCATACCAACCAGGCACTAAAAGTCGGACGGGTTTGCCGTGGAAATGTGGTAGCGGTTCACCATTCATCTCGAATGCCAGCATGTTTTCCGGGCGCATAGCATCTTCAATCGACAGACTACGGGCAAAGGCTTTTTCGACCTCACGACCGCGGATTTCTTCGGTGGCTGTATCAGCGCCAAAAAATACGACTTCCTTAGCACCATCCTGGATACCAGCTTCTATCAAGATATTAGCAAGTGAAGTGCCGCGCCAATTAGCATTTCCAATGAGGCCATGCAGTAAACGCTGGCCATTACCACCGCATTCAAAACCAACTTGTTGTTCAAAAATATATTTTTTCATGAGCTCATTCAAAGAAATTTCGAGTTCGTTATCCACCATACCCGTCACTTTTAAACGCCATGAGTCGTTGTCCACTTCAGGCTGACCATAGTGCTGAACCAAGTAAAATTCATCGTTATCGGTAAAGCGGTTAGTGATTTGCCTAGTATCCTGCCAGTGGGTGCTATTCGGCTGGATCGGATTCCATGTGAAAGCTTCAGATTGCTCATCAATGAATGGAACCAGCCGCTCACCTTGAGCTAGAGCTGGAAAGAGCAGATTAGGTGCGGTTACAACGCCCGCAGCCAATACGCTAGTGCCTAATGCACCTTTCAGTACTTTTCGTCTACCAATATCTTCTGGATTCATTACCTTCTCTCTTTAATCATTAATGCTATTTTTGTAGTTTCCTCTGAATTCCTGAGCCTCAAGCTGATACAAAATCGTTTAGACTGAAACCCCAGAATACACAATGTTGATTCAACCATACCACAACAAAAAGCTCAGGGAAGCTTTCTTTTTCCTAGGCCAATCAGCACTTAATCCTGGGTCACTAGTGTTGGTGGCCACCACGACCGTGGACATGGCCGTGACTGATTTCGTCCGTCGTGGCATCCCGAATAGAGACCACTTCCACCTCATAAAATAGTGTTTTGCCCGCTAGCGGGTGATTGAAGTCAACATCCGCACTGAACTTACCGGTTTTTAGTACCACTACTGGGCGCACGCCCTGGCTAGTTTCCACGGTTGCCATCATTCCTGGCTTGACTTTTTTTTCACCGCGCTGATAGCGCAAATGTTTAATCGGGATTCGGCGTAATCCCTCAGGGTTCCTGGGGCCGTAGGCTTGATCCGGAGGCAACGTTATTTCTATCTTGTCACCTATTTTTTTCCCTTCAAGTGCTTTTTCCAAGCCGACTATAACGTTATGATATCCATGCAAATAAAGCAGTGGCTCTCCGCCATAGGATCGTTCTCTCCACTCGCCATGGCACCCTCCGCTGTCAACTTCGCGTAGCCGATAGTGGAAACTGACAACCTTGTTGGTCCTTATGTTTTGCGCTGCCTCATTTTTATTTGTATTCCCCTTTTTAGTCATCACCGCCTCTCTTTGGGTTACAAATTCTAACAGATCGCTACACTGATGAGATATGACCATAGGGAAACCGTGGCTGGTCACTACTTCCACCAACTCGCAAAATGTTTCATTGGAATATCCATATTTTTCTCCCATTACCTTATATGTTAAGAGAAACATTCAGCGACTTCGTTTGAATATCCGATACTCAATGAATGAAGCAGCCCGTCTATTAGTAGGAGTCTATCTAACAAACTCAAGGACATAGAGGCAATTCGCAATTACGGAAACCATCTGGATCTTGGTTTACTGCCAAAAATTAAAATGATCTACAAGACACCATTAGATGATCTGATTGCAGACTTACTCAATGATTATTATTCCGTTTACTACATAAGACCTCGTACACGACTCAGACCTAAAAGCATGTAATAAATTCATCAAAAAGAGAGTACTAGTCATAGCCCTATACCTGTGCTCATTAGCCGAAATTAACGGTTTCATGTATAATCGCTTTTTTTCTGGCCCGAAGAGAAATAGTAGTTATGGCAAACAGAGCAAGAAAAGACAACACTGTGAGCAGTCGCGAAGATCTGGCAAAACACATCGAAGCTTTCTTTAAGGCGGGCGGCAAAGTTCAACAAATTCCTTCCGGGGTCAGTGGCCAAACCTCAACCAGTGGCCCAAGACAGATTGTTTTAAGTCATAAAACTGGTTAGTCATAAAACTGATTATTAAGTTTTTGTTTGAGAAACAGGAAGATAAACTTATGGTCCTGGGTTTTACACTTCCGCAAACAGATTAATCCAAGGATTAGAGTTGTGTGACTTGATAACCCTTGCCTTTGAGCAATCCCAGAAGACCATCAGATCCAACCAGATGCGCTGCTCCCACTAGCACAAATTCCGTGACACTGTCATTAAGCATTCGCTCAATCTGTAGAATCCATTTCAAGTTGCGCTGGCGAAGTAAAGAGTCATACAGATCCGGGGTCTCCGATTGCATTTCGGTGATAAACATCGCTGCCAATTGATCGTTATCGCCAGTCCGCCAAGCTGCGAGCAGGTCCTTCATCATCTCGTCGGTTCGTTCCAAATCGCGAAGTGACAATAGAAGAAATTCACTTTCATTACCCTCACCCATTGAGGCGAGGAAGCCTATTTGATCCTGAACAGACTCGAGTTGTCCCGTTGTCTTGGCGTCTCCAATTGCGCGAGTATAGAAATATGCATCCACTCCCTCCGGCGTAAATCCCATACGCTGAAACTCAATTACCTGTAAAGTGCTGACAATCATGCCAGGCTTGAATTTCTCCATCGCCGCCAGCGGTATTCCAATTAGCTCTGCGTAATCTGATAAAGCGCTGTAAGCCTCCTCGTTAAGCACGGTTTTTAGGCTACGTTCATCTTGATAAGTCAGTTGCTGCTGCATCTGTGCTTGCACTGACAGTTCAGTCATGGAACTCAAATCTGTTTCCAGGTAGATTTTTGAAGATGCCTGATATGCCTGCTCATACTCGTCAGGCAACGGATAGTCCATTGGGCGCAACATGTGAATTGTGCCCCCTAGGTAAACCGTACTGGAACCTGATTTTACCTCCCAGACCGAGGTGTCTGCCAAAACTGTACCGCATAACGACGCTAATACACAGAGCGAGAACAAGTTGAATCCAGGTATGTATACGAGCATGCGGTTCAACATGTTTATCCTCTTGTTTAAGCGCGCGCCGACGCACGTCCGGCACTGCCTAGGTAATCCAAAGCCTTGATCAAACCAATAGTCTACTCTAAGGTAACATGACGGAAACGCTGACAAAAGTAAGCCACGAAGAAACTATTAATCAATGGCTAAGCTATTATTCAAGATGCGGAATGTTCTCGACGACGAAGCACAAGACGTTCGTGAATTACTAGAAGATAACAAGATTGACTATTTTGAAACCTTTGCTGGTCATTGGGGTGTTTCTTTACCCGCTATTTGGGTGAAAAATGACGACCAACATGAAATAGCTCGAAGCTTATTGGACAAATATCAGGCGGAACGTACCGCTAAGATCAGGGAAGAATACGAACTAAGTCTACGGCAAGGCAAAGTGAAATCCATGTGGCACAATTTTCTTGAAACCCCAATCAAGTTTGTAGTCTATATGGGTTTGGTCGGATTAGTGCTGTATTTGTCCCTGCAATTCTTTTTATCATTTTAACCTATGGCTAGCTCGAACTCATTTGACGGCCTCAGTTGATGAGAGCCCGAATTCACAGGGCTGCAATCATTTTAAACTATTACCGGCAATAGTTATCTACATCATAGATAAACCAAAGCGAAACTTTATCAATCTTCGGCTTTACTCAATCGTTGATGTGTTATATAAAATCCACTGACTTTTGTTAGTGGTTCTAACAGGGAGAACCTCCTAGCAGCTCTAGCTACCCTGGCTTTCAAAGGAGGTGATCCCATCAATAGTCAATCTATTAAGGGAGCCTCCGGTTATTGCTTCTGACGTTGGTAGAGAAACTATCGAGTTTAGTTGAATAGCTGGAGGAGAATGGCCATACTTAATGGCATTCTCTAGCTCCCATATGTAGAAGGTCCCGTTATCGCCTTTGGCGGTAACGGGATTTTTGCTTTAAAGAGAGGCGTATCAAAACAATACTGTTAAGCATTAGCGTTAGCCAATATAACTGCGCAAGCGGACCGGGAAATTCCGTTTCCGCAGCATCTATTGCCGAGTCAGTTTTGATTAGGGAGACTCAAATTAATTAGATTAAGCAGATCACTTACAGCGAGGCAGTAAACCAGGTCCGAAAGGCGGGGTGAAAATCGGTTAGGGCCACAGGTTACTCGTTGAATAGGCGAAATACTGTAATTTTATACAAATTATTGGGCTTTTCAGTCTTCGCAACCTGAAAAACAGTTAAAGATGGCCTTCACTGCAAGCACGGCACAGCCTCCAACAAAAACGTAAATTGTACAAGCGAAGCTTGATGAAATATGTCCTAAATAGGAACCTTGGGTTTGACATGGCTCAATCGGCCCGATAAGTTGTGTCGCCAGAGATTTTTGAAGTTAACTGAGTTATGACTGATCCTCACCATTTTGATCATTACAATCTCAACAAGTTACCGAACCGAATGCGGGGTTACATGAAATTATTCTGGAAGGAGAATCGCGAATTTTTCCTGTTACTTTTCTGCATCGTTTTTTTCAAGAGCGCTATCGCGGATCTAAGCTCGATATCAGGTGCCTCTATGCTCCCCTCTTTGCTGGATGGGGACAAAGTTTGGGTCAACAAACTAGCTTACGATATAAAAATTCCTTGGACCGAAATTTCTCTAGCCGAGATTTCTGATCCAAAACGAGGGGACATTGTAATTATCGATTCAAAACGCGCGGGAAAACGCCTAGTGAAAAGAATCGTGGGCGTACCTGGAGATAAGATCTATATGCACAATAATGCTCTGGTAATTAACGAGAAACCAGCTAGTTACCAGGTACTATCTCGCGAAGGAGACTCTGTCACTATCCTCGAGGAACTTCCGGATAAGGTTCACCACGCCAGGTTATCGCGTGGTTCCTACAATCTTTCCAGTCGAAGCTACGGGCCAAGTATCGTGCCCGAAGATCAGTATTTCGTGTTGGGTGATAATCGGGATAACAGCGCCGACAGCCGTGTATACAGCTTTGTGCCGCGCGGTGAAATAATCGGCCGGTCCAATGCCGTAGTGTTTTCCCTTGACAGTACCAATAAATATTTGCCTCGCAGTAAACGATTCCTAGCGAATATAGACTAGAACCATAACCGCTTTATATTTATTGTGAGGAATTCCCGGTTTGTCGGGTAACATAAACTACTAGACGCTTTATGCCTGTCTTCACACAAAAAGGGTAAAAATTATGACTAAATCCCGCCAATGGTGTTTCGTGCTAAGGAGCAAAATACTGCTTGCCCTTATCCTAGGGGGTACTTTTCAGATTGCCTTAGCGCAGGAACATGTCTGGGCTCCAAATTTTTCCGTCGGATTATCTATTCCGGAAATATCAGCTGAAGATCAAAACGGAATTTTGCGCACATTTGATGATTTAAAAGGCGAAAAGGGACTGCTCTTTATGCTGAGCCGGTCCTTTGACTGGTGACCCTTCTGCAAAGCCCAGCTCGTGCAGCTGATAGAAATTAGTGGGGAATTTAAGGCAATGGGCATCAACATTGCAACGATGACTTACGACTCTATCGATACATTAAAGATAGTAGAAGAAAACCAAGGTATTGAATTTCCCCTTCTCCATGACGAAGGCATCACCTACGTAAATGCACTCGGTATTTTGAATGAAGATTATGACCCCGGCTCACGTGCCTACGGCGTACCCCATCCCGGTATTTTCCTTTTAGACCCCAATGGCGTAATTCAAGCTAAGTTTGCTGAGGAAGGCTATCGAGCACGGCCAGATTTTGATGACGTTTTGGAAGCTGCTGCTAATTTATAATCGATACGACCAAAACAGGAGGCGATAATACTTCCTGTTTTTTTGCGCCAAATATTCAGTTACAAATTGCCAAACACTCCTATGCCATTGTCGATTAAACTGCGACTTAAGTATCCACGCGAAATTAAGAAATATACCTGAGATTTTAACAGCGGAGTAGTATGCGTGCCTGCACAGAGTTATACCCCGTCTCCTACTTCATTGTGTGTCAGCGCAGTTCTGATAATAATGTCAAGATTAGCCGCTGCACAAGCACCGCCTGACTTTAACATCCCTCGCATCATCCGGCCCCCAACAATCGATGGGGTTGTTGAAGCTAACGAGTGGAAGGAAGCTACGCGTATTCCTGTCAATATCGAAGTCGAGCCTGGAGACAACTTAGAAGCACAAGTATTTGCGGAAGCACTGCTAATGGAAAACGGTGAGGCTCTCTATATCGCCTTTATCGCTGAGGATCCTGATCCAGATCAGATCCGCGGGTTTTACCAAGACCGGGACACCGGTCGGAATGGCGATTGGATAGGTATCACGCTGGATACTTTTAACGATGAGCGTCGCGCGTTTGGATTTTACGTCAATCCATTGGGCGTACAAATGGACTCTATCCATGATGACGTCAATCAGAGAGAAGATGAATCCTGGAATGGGATTTGGGATAGCGTTGGTCAGATTACCGAGAATGGTTATACCGTCGAACTCTCCATCCCCCTGAAGCAGCTTCGGTTTGCAGAAACTGGTTCGATCCAAACCTGGGGCGTTGACATCGGAAGACAATATCCTCGTGATCGCGTAACCATGATCAGCAGTCAGGAAATGGATCGTGATGTGTCCTGCTATCTATGCCAAATTAGCAAGATGCAAGGATTTGGAGATTTAGAGCCTACCCGCAATTTAGAAATCATTCCAACGGCAACGGCATCATCCATCGAGAACCGCGATCCAATTATAGGTGATTGGGAAAGAGAGGACTTTGATCCGGAAGGAAGTCTAGATGTCCGTTGGGGTATAACTCAGGACATTTATTTAAACGCAACAATCAATCCAGATTTTTCTCAAATAGAGGCAGATAGCACGCAACTGGATGTTAATAACACTTTTAGTTTATTTTTCCCTGAGCGTCGAACTTTTTTTCTCGATGGGGCAGACTACTTTGACACTTACGAAAATCTGGTACATACAAGAAATATCGCATCACCTGAGTACGGTTTAAAGCTAACCGGTAAAACCGGAGATCATACCTATGGCGTGGTGGCTGCGAACGATGAAACCACAAGCTTCATTATTCCGAAGAGTTTAAGTTCTCGCATTGCATCCATTGAAGACATGAAAAGTAAAGTTGCCATAGGTCGCTACCGCATGGATCTCTTTGAGAACTCAACAATCGGTGCGCTAGTTACTAATCGACGCGGTTCTGGTTACAACAATACCGTAGTTAGCATTGATGCTTCTTTGCGGCCCACTGACTCCGACACCATTTCAATACAAAGTATGCATTCCAGTTCTAACTATCCCTTGATTATTCAAGATCAGTACTCACAAGAATCCAGCATTAGCGATATCAGCCATGTGATTGAGTATCAGCACAGTGATCGTCGGTGGGACTGGCGGCTTGGTTACTACGATTGGGGAGACGATTTCAGGGCAGATTTGGGCTTTATAAATCGAGTCGACTTCAAACACATAGTTGCTACAGTCGGACACACTTGGCGTTGGGATGGAGATGGATTCTTTAGTCGCATTCGGTTTGCGGCAGACTATGATCGCACCGAAGATCAATCAGGATTACAGTTAGAAGAAGAGACGGAATTCTTTCTTAATATGAATGGGCCCAAGCAATCATATTTAAACGGTTTATTCGGGGGCAGCGAAACCTACTGGAATGGGAAATATTTCGACGAACAATTCAATATGATTAATGTTGGTTTTTCACCGACACCTAATCTAACCATTAGCTCGTTAATTCGTTATGAAGATGTTGTAGATTTTGCCAACACTAGGTTAGGTTATTCCAAACGTTGGGGGCCAAGAATTCGTTATCGTTTCGGCCGACATTTTTTGATCGATGTTGGGCACCAATTTCAGGATTTTGAATCGGATAATGAGCATCTATTCACCGCCGACCTTACCGATGTAAGAGCGACTTACCAGTTTGATACCCGCAGTTTTTTGCGTCTCACGATTCAATATGCTGATCGAGAGCGAAACCAAGATAATTACCTCTATCCAGTAGACAGTCGATCCCGAGATTTAGGTGCTCAATTACTCTATAGCTACAAAGTGAATGCAGCGACTCGCTTCTTTATTGGTTATTCTGATTCTGGCTTTCAGAATGATGACTATAATTCTATCGAATATACGAATCGCACATTCTTTGCCAAATTCAGCTATGCCTGGCTACCTTAAGGCTCAGCATTCCGTGTGTTTTAGTTTAATAGCTTGACCAAAACACTCGAGAATAACCTCAAAAGATAGAGCATTTTGTTACAGTTCAAACGTGCACTTAACCCCTGTCAAAAACCTCAGTGGGTAGGTAATATTAAGCTCTTTCTATTCCTTTGATTTGCAGTAAATACCGGTGGGACAACAAACCGCTCTCTTCCACAAACATATCAATGCTGGCGCCAAAATCGTGGATTTTGCCGGCTGGGATATGCCTATCAATTACGGCTCACAAATCGAAGAACATAATCAGGTTCGGGTCGCCGCTGGGGTATTCGATGTCTCTCACATGACGGTGGTAGATGTGGGCAATGATGGTGCAGAGAAGTATTTGCGATACTTGTTGGCAAATGATGTAGCGAAGCTGAAGAAAGTTGGCCGTGCACTCTATAGCGCAATGCTGAATGATGACGGCGGTGTTTTAGATGACTTAATTGTCTATCGCATGAGTTTTGGCTTTCGGGTGGTTATTAACTGCGCTACTCGCGCCAAAGATCTGCGTTGGATGAATCAAAAGACTGATGGCTTCCGCGTTTCAATCGAGGAAAGGCCGGATCTCGCTATTTTAGCGGTACATGGGCCTGAATCTATCGAGAAAGTGTGCGAGATTTTTTCAGATGGTGAGGTAAAAAAGATTCGCAAACTAAAAAATTTTCAAGGTGTCGAAATAGATCACTGGTTCATAGCTCGTACCGGCTATACTGGTGAGCAAGGTCTTGAGTTCATATTCCCAGAAGAAGAAGCGTCGAACTTTTGGGACAAACTGATGGCCGCTGGGATAAAACCAATCGGGTTAGGTGCCCGAGACACGCTCAGGCTTGAAGCAGGAATGAATCTTTATGGTCACGACATGGATGAAACGACTTCGCCTCTTGCCGCCAATATGGATCAGACAGTCGCTTATGAGCCAGCTGATCGGGAGTTTATTGGCAAGCCAGCGCTAATTGCTCACAAGCAATTACGCGACGCCGGAAAAATCCCAGAGTTAGTCGGCCTAGTCTTGGAAAGTCGTGGCGTGCTCAGAGAAGGTCAAAAAGTAGTCACAGATAAAGGGGATGGAGTTATAACCAGTGGGAGTTTTTCGCCTACATTGAAGCATTCAATTGCATTAGCTAGAATACCTATTAATAGCGAATCCTGTGAAGTTGACCTGCGTGGCACACTAACATCGGCACGAATCGTAAAACCCAATTTCGTTCGCTTTGGCAAGAAAGTATTCGAATAATAACACTAAGAAACTAAAGCTCTACCTGGGAAGGAATAAATGAGGGAGTCATTGCGTGAGTTATATTCCTGATGATTTAAGGTATGCGTTAACACATGAGTGGGTTCGAGTCGACGACGATGGCACCGCCACTGTCGGAATTAGCGATCACGCACAAGATTCCTTAGGCGATATCGTATTCGTTGAATTACCTGAACCCGGTTCGATAATAAACGCCAATGATGAAGTTGCTGTGGTGGAGTCGGTAAAAGCCGCGTCCGACATTTATAGCCCAGTTTCTGGAGAGGTCACTGCAGTCAATGAGGCTCTGATCGATGCCCCCGAAACAGTGAATTCATCTCCCTATGAGAATGGTTGGTTTTTCAAAATTACCGTCAGCGATGGAGCTAAGCTTGCTGATTTGTTGGATGCAGGCGCATATTTCGACCATTGCGAAGATGAATAAACGCTGAAACTGATTTGCTCGAATACAATTAAAACTAGTAAGCGAGATTAGCATTCCGGGAATTTACTTTTGCTAATATACTCACACCTAAATTGAAAGAATCAATGCAGACACCAGCCAAATCTTCATACATGTCATCCAATTCCGCCCAAAATGATTCAGCCCCAGCTCTCGAAATATTGCAATATCAGGACGAATTCCTCCACCGCCACATTGGGCCCGGGGATGTTCAAATCGCAGAAATGCTACGCGAACTTGGATTGGAATCACTGCAACAACTGATAGTAGAAACCATTCCGAGCTCGATCCTTTCAAACAAACCAATATCACTACCGGATCCCATCCCAGAGAATGAAGCCCTGGCTAAGCTCAAAAGTATAGCGGCAAAGAATAAGCAATCGCGTTCGTTCATTGGCCTGGGTTACTACGATACTTATACCCCCAATGTCATTTTGCGCAATGTACTGGAAAACCCGGGCTGGTATACAGCTTATACGCCCTATCAACCGGAAATATCTCAAGGTCGATTGGAATGTTTGCTCAACTTCCAACAAATGACTTTAGACCTTACCGCCATGGATTTGGCCAACGCATCCTTATTAGACGAAGCGACTGCCGCTGCAGAAGCCATGGCCTTAGCCAAGCGGGCTAGTAAGAACAGAAACGCCAATAAATTTTTCGTTCATGAGAATTGCTTCCCACAAACCATCGATGTCATCAGAACCCGGGCTGAATGTTTTGGATTTGAACTAGTTATCGGAGGCATCGAAGACATAAATGCCGAAGGCTTATTTGGCGCTATATTTCAATATCCATCCATGTTGGGCGATGTCACCGACCTCACCGAAATCATAGCAATATTACATCAGCATAATGCCATTGCCGTAGTAGTGGCAGATTTAATGAGTCTGTCATTGCTTAAACCTCCTGGCGAAATGGGAGCGGATGTTGTGACAGGCAGCACTCAACGATTTGGTGTTCCTATGGGTTATGGAGGGCCCCATGCCGCTTACTTTGCAACCAAGGACGAATACAAAAGAGCAGTCCCTGGGCGCATCATAGGTGTATCGGTTGACGCCCGTGAGAAACTAGCATTCCGCATGGCCTTGCAAACTCGTGAACAACATATTCGCCGCGAAAAAGCGAACAGTAATATTTGTACTGCCCAAGTACTCTTGGCGAATATCGCAGCACTTTATGCAATGTATCATGGCCCTACTGGCATCAAAAAAATAGCCAATCGAATTCATCGACTGACTGCTATTCTGGCTAACGGATTAGACAACGCAGGATTATCAGTTGTAAACAAAACCTACTTCGACACTCTCACGATTAATATTGCAGACAACCAAGTGCAAGCCCTTATAGACCGCGCCAATCTGGCGGGAATCAATTTGCGCATGGATCGACTCACTGATCATGGCACAGTTGGGGTCAGTCTAGACGAGTGCACAACCAGGCTCGATATCGAAAGACTATGGCAAGTGTTGCTTGGTAAAAATAGTAAAAACCTATCGGTCTCGACAATAGATAATGCTGTCACTCAAGGAGATATAACGCCAGTTATCCCAGATAAATTAATTCGGCAGAGTGAATATCTACGACATCCGATTTTCAGTTGTTATCATAGCGAAACCGAAATGATGCGCTATATTAAACGACTCGAAAACAAAGATATATCTTTAGCCAACACGATGATTCCGTTGGGTTCCTGTACCATGAAACTAAATGCCGCGGCGGAAATGATTCCGATTAGTTGGCCAGAGTTTGCTAAGCCCCATCCTTTCACACCGGTAGATCAGATGGCGGGCTATCAACAAATTATTTCTGAACTAGAAGACATGCTGGCGGAAATTACTGGTTTCGATAACGTTAGCATGCAACCAAATTCCGGTGCCCAAGGTGAATACGCTGGTTTGCTAGCGATTAAGAAATACCTCAATAGCCTAGGCGCAATTAACCGAAATGTTTGCTTAATCCCAACTTCAGCGCACGGAACCAATCCTGCCAGTGCTCAGATGATTGGCATGAAAGTAGTGCTGATCGCCTGTGATGGAGACGGCAATATTGATGTAACAGATTTAAAAGCAAAAGCAGAAACTCATAAAGATGATTTGGCTGCGTTGATGATTACCTACCCGTCAACTCATGGCGTTTATGAAGAAGCAGTAAAAGAAATCTGCCAGATCATTCATAATAATGGCGGTCAGGTTTATATGGATGGCGCCAATCTCAATGCTCAAGTTGGTGTTGTCAAACCAGCTGAAATCGGGGCAGATGTGTCCCATGTAAATCTGCATAAAACCTTCTGTATCCCTCATGGTGGAGGCGGCCCGGGTATGGGACCCATTGGCGTGCGAAAGCATTTAAAGCCTTATTTGGCCAACCATTCCGTCATCAGAATCCATGGTCCTAAATCGGACAACAGCGCAGTATCCGCTGCCCCTTGGGGAAGTTGCGGCATTCTACCAATTTCCTGGATGTATATCGCCATGATGGGAAGCCAGGGGCTTCTGAAAGCAACCCAGGTTGCCATTCTTAATGCCAACTACATAGCAATTAAGTTAGCACAACACTACCCTGTGCTCTATACCGGCAGCCGTGGCTTAGTAGCCCATGAATGTATTATCGATATGCGCCCACTCAAGCAAGCTTCAGGCGTTAGTGAGGAGGACGTAGCTAAGCGGTTGATGGATTTTGGCTTTCACGCACCGACTATGTCATTCCCTGTTGCAGGCACATTGATGATTGAGCCTACTGAAAGTGAATCGAAAGAAGAACTGGATCGATTTATTGAGGCCATGATTCAGATTCGAAAAGAAATTGCGCAAGTCGAATCTGGCGAAATAGACGCTGAAAATAATACGTTAAAGCACGCACCTCATACCATACATGACATGGTAGATAATCAATGGGACAGACCCTACAGTAAAGCTCAAGCCGCTTTCCCGATGGGTGGTAACATGGGTAGCAAGTATTGGCCAGCTGTTAACCGTATTGACAATGTTTACGGTGACCGAAATTTATTTTGTTCCTGCCCGGCGATTGAAAATTACAAAGAGTAGCTATGGCCAAGGAAAATTTGGAGAACGCAGGTAAAGCAACTCAATTTTAAAAATTCCGAAGTCGGCAACCCATTTTAATCAACCCTACTATTAAGCGGCCCCATGATATTGGTTCGCTAATTTTGATGCATGGGTTATTCTCGTGGCAGTGGGCCATGTACCATTGTGAGGGATTTTAATGTGGTGCCAGTGCGTCGAAATTCAGATAGATTCTGGTACTCTTCATCGTGGTACCACTCTTTGGCTGCTTGTTCCGATGGAAATTTAAAAATTACGACGCGCCCTTTCAGTGGATCGCTGCCCTCTAAATTTTCGTGACTATCATCGACGGTTATAAATTCTCCATTAAACCGTTTTAAGATTGGGAAAAATCCTTTCTCATATTTTCTGTACTCATCTACATCACTCACGACCAAATTGGCAATCATATAAACTGGAGCGCTAGCCATTATTATCTCCCTAATATTGCTTAGTGCATAAGATTTAAACCTTTCGAGGAGTTCATTGCAACGTGACTGTTCTTTGCTGATCTAATTCGAACCCCAAAGTCCGTAATCAAATGAAAATTATTTGCAACATCAAAGTAAACATTGAATATATCATGAACCCTTCTAAATAAGTTTGCCCTAATTGAATCAAGAGGCAGTATAATTCGCAGCCGCGTCGGGAAACAGGCAAGAGTTAAGTACTGACTATGGAATTATTTCAAAAACATATTCGTTCTCTCACAGTGCGCTATCAGCGCGCGCTCGCTCTTTATCGAGAAAATGATAGAGCGCTTGAAGCCTTGCTTGTGCACAGCGGATGTCAATTATATTACTTTGCCGATGATCGCAGCGTTTGTTTTCAGGCATATGGCCACTACCTGCACTGGCTACCAGTTAATCGCCCGGATCAGTTTATCTATTTCTCTCCTGGTCAAAAGCCTATTTATTTTCAGATCGTGCCGGAAGATTACTGGTATGACCAAAGCATCGGAAATGCCAATTGGTGGGCAGACAGTTTTCAGATAATTCGTTTAAGGGCAGTTCAGGAAATTGCAAAATATTTGCTCGATGCTGAAGTGGGCTATATTGGCCCCAATGAATCAAGAGCAGCAGAAATTGGTATCGATAAATCAGCAATTAACCCTGAAGCAATCATCCATTATCTGGATTATCAGCGAGCTTATAAAACGCCATATGAAATTAATCAACTTAAAGAAGCGAATCGGTTAGCTATTGCTGGACATGCCGCAGCTCGAGATTGTTTTCTGAATGGAGGCAATGAATATCAGATACACATGACTTATATGGAAGCCTGCAACATGTTGGAAGAAGAGAGCCCTTATACCAACATAGTGGCTCTAGATGAGAAGGCGGCGATTCTCCATTACCAGAGAAAGCGTCGGGGTAATAGCAAACACAGTCAGGTTTTATTGATCGATGCAGGGTGCCGCGTGAATGGCTATGGCTCCGATGTCACTCGCACCACAGTCAAAGAGAGCGGGCATGATTCCTTTAAATCCCTATTGGCTGGGATGGAAATACTCGAACAGGAACTTGTAGCCATGGCAATCCCGGGGGTCGACTATCCCGAAATTCATCTTGCTGCGCTTTACAAAATTGGACAGCTGTTAATCGAACTCGATATTTGTCATGGTTCCGCAGAAGAGTTGATGAAATCGCATGTTTCTCATTTATTTATGCCCCATGGTGTCGGCCACCTATTGGGCCTACAAGTGCATGATGTGGGGGGTCATCAACAAAGCATAAATGGTGCAATAAAACCACCACCAAGCGATACACCTTCACTGCGCAATACGCGCGAGTTAAGCGAGGGCATGGTGTTTACCATCGAACCCGGATGCTATTTTATTCCATTTCTGCTGGAACCAGAAAGAAGTCAAGAGCGAGGCAAGGCAATCAACTGGAAGTTAGTGGATGAGCTGTATTGCTGTGGAGGTATTCGGGTAGAAGATAACGTACTAGTTGCAGAAGCCGGGGTGGAAAACTTAACACGCCAGTTCGAATAGCCTTCTGATTTTACTCACTAAATACTTTTTCTATTACTGATAGTAGAGCCGGCAAAGCTTTCTGGTTGGCATCTATTACTGACCTGGCTGACAACCCCATTTGATTGCGTTTGAACTCATCTCCAATTAGTTCCACTAAGAATGTTGCAAGCTCTTGTTCGTTAGCTACCGTTTTTAATCCTCCGGCACTTTCTAACTGCTTGCATATTTGCTCGAAATTATACTGTGAAGGACCGACCACAACCGGGAGAGCAAGTGCTGCTGGTTCTAATACATTTTGACAACCCGTATCCACAAGGCTTCCTCCAACAAAAGCAATATCTGCGACGGAATAGTAGTCGAACAGTTCTCCCATGCTATCCCCTAGTATGACTTGCGTGCTCTCGTCGGCGAGTCGTTGAGAGGAACGACAAATTGTTGTGAGTTCATGTTTTTCACAAAGTTTCTCGACTTCTGCAAATCTTTCTGGATGACGTGGAACGAGCAGCAATAGTGTATTAGGTATTGTCCTTTGTACTTCCTTATAGGCGCTAATAACCTTAACTTCTTCGCCTTCTCGAGTACTTGCAGCAATTAAAACTGTGCGACCTGAATTTTTTATGAAATTAAAAAAAGAATCATTTGCTTGAATTTTTGAACCTTGTTCAACATTGAATTTTAAGCTACCCGTAACAGATATTTTATCCGCAGGTGCCCCCAAGGCCTGAAACCTGTTTGCGTCTTGCGTTGACTGCGCCGCAATAGCATTAATTGATTGCAACATGGGTTTAGTGAGACCAGAAAACCTGGCGTAACCTGCGGCTGATTTCTTTGACAATCTGGCGTTAGCCAAAATGGCTTTAACACCTTGCTTTTTACACTGGTGTATAAGATTAGGCCACAACTCTGTTTCCATGATGATCAGCAAGTTAGGTTTAATGCGAGTGAGAAAGCGATTGACCGCTGCGGGTAAGTCATAAGGTAAGTAGCCGTGAAATATGGTGTTGCCAAACAAGGCTTCAACTCGATCAGCTCCTGTTGGGGTCATATACGTTAGCAGGATTTGGGCAGTAGGATAAGTTTTCGACAGCGCCTTAACTAGTGGCTCTGCTGCGATTGTCTCTCCAACGGAAACCGCATGAATCCATATTGTTGTTTTGGCTAGGTCAAATTCTGGGGATGGAGTATAACAGCCGAATCGTTCCGAGATACGTTGCCAATAACCCGGCACTCGATAACCACGCCAGTACAACCGTAGCAAAATTAAAGGGACTGAAAAGATTAATAAAAAACTGTATAGAAATCGCAACATTGCAATACTAGTATTCTACTGACGCCTTAAGGTGCTATTAGGAAATTAGATTTGATGTCGATATACTCTAGTCGCTTTAGCAACGCATTCATATTCAGTTAGTAAAGGTAACCAATGACATTGAGCTATTCAACCGACATCGTAATATTCGGCGGCGGTGTAGCTGGACTATGGTTACTCAATCGATTGCGTAATGAAGGATATGGAGTCATCCTTCTTGAAAGTAATACCCTTGGTTGCGGCCAAACTGTTGCATCTCAGGGCATCATTCACGGTGGTCTCAAGTATGCCCTAACAGGATCTCTTACTGGAGCCACGAATGTCATCGCGGACATGCCTGCGCGCTGGCGTAATAGCTTGCGGGGCAGTATAGAAAATAACTTCGATATCGATTTGTCCAATGTGCGCGTCACCAGTGATCATTATTATATGTGGTCTGATACGGGTATGCGTTCCAAGCTGAAGGCTTTTCTGGGCAGTAAAAGTCTAATTGGCCGCGTTAGAGCCATCCCTGAATCCAATTATCCTTCATTCTTAGCCGGTGCTCCTGCGGATGGCACGCTATACCGGTTACCCGATTTTGTTATAAATCCCTCTTCGCTTATTGAAATACTAGCTGATCACCAGCCCAAAGGAATTTATCAGACTAATCCTAGCGCTATCGAATTCCTTAGGAATGATTCTGGAAGTGTAACTGGGACCCTAATAAAAACGGAAAACAAAACAGTTAGGATTGCGACGCAGCGTATAATTTTCTGCGCAGGAGAAGGTAACCAGGCTCTGATTGAAAAAGCTGCTCTAAAAACCCCACATTCGCAGGTCCGCCCACTCAATATGGTGTATGTAAAAAGGCCTAAATTACCTATGGTGTTTATGCATTGTATAGGCAGCAACTTCAGTTTGACTCCTAGCCTGACCATAACCTCTCACCAAGACAAAATGGGCATCACCACTTGGTATTTAGGTGGGGAACTGGCTGAAAGCGGGGTAACGAAAGGGTCTACAGAACAGATACACGCTGCGAAAAAACTAATCTTTTCATTGTTCCCCTGGATCGAGTTTGACGAAGCGACCTGGGGTTGCTTCCTAATAAATCGAGCTGAAGCCAATATCAATAATAATTATCGGCCGGACGATGCCTGTTTGATCGAAGAAAAAAATGTGCTTATTGCATGGCCAACAAAGCTTACCCTAACACCCGTACTGGCCGATAAAACTATTGAAATGCTTCACGCTACCAGCGTAAAGCCCACGAATAGAGAGCATTGCGCTGAACTGGATTCATTCTTTAATCGACCTGGCATCGCGAATGCGCCTTGGAGTTAAAAATCAGTGACACTGTCAACCCGCCCGCTAGGGCAAACAGGCTTGGAGGTTTCCTCCCTTGGCTTAGGCACCGTTAAGTTCGGCCGCAACCAGGAAGTAAGATATCCCGACAGTTTCTCTTTACCTTCCGATCAAGAAATCATAAACCTTCTCGATCTCGCCCAATCACTGGGTATAAATTTGTTGGACACAGCTCCAGCTTACGGTAGTAGTGAGCAACGCATAGGTAGACTGCTCAGCAATCGCGCCAATTGGGTGATCTGCACTAAAATCGGCGAGGAATTTTTACACGGAAGATCCTCCTTTAATTTCACCGCTGATCATGTCCATTACAGCATTGAGCGCAGCCTGCGCAATCTCAATACGGATTACTTAGATATTGTGCTGATTCACTCAGACGGGAATGATATGCGTATACTCGAATCAACAGGTTGCCTTAATGCTCTGTTGACATTGAAACAGCAAGGAATAGTGCGAGCGGTGGGCATGTCGACCAAAACAGTAGAAGGTGGTATGAAGGCCATAGAAATTGGAGACCTCGTCATGGTGACCTACAACCCATCAAACAACAAAGATCTCGCCATCATAGACCACGCGGTGAAACTAAATAAAGGTGTGCTTATCAAAAAAGTGCTAAATAGCGGACACGATTGCATTAGCACGAAGGCTAACGTTACAAAGAATCTCCGATTCGCTCTGCGCCACCATGGCGTGAGCAGCGTAATAGTGGGAACGATTAGTGCCGCTCACCTGAAAGCAAATTCAGACATCGTGAATAGTATGAAGGTTTGAGCTAACATGGCGAATTAAATATCAAAAGGCTATTCCCCAACTTCTTTCATTTTTTCCATGATTGCCGACGTCGAACAGTTATCTAAAAACTCCAGAACTCTCACCATACCTCCATAAGATTCTACATAGCTCCCACCCACAACCTGATCCATCGTATAGTCTCCACCTTTTACCAGCACTTCAGGTTGCAAAGATTCCAATAACGGCTCCGGAGTGTCTTCGGAAAAACTTACTACCCAGTCGACCGCTTCAAGCCCAGCGAGTACTGCCATGCGTCGTTCCACTGGATTTATTGGGCGACCTGACCCTTTTAATCGATGCGCCGAATCGTCATCATTAATCGCAACGACGAGTCGATCACCCAACCGCTTCGCCTCTGCTAGGTAACCAACGTGGCCGGCATGGATAATATCGAAACAACCATTGGTAAAGATGATCTTTTCGCCATGAGCTTTGGCATCCTGCACAACTATTTGTAATTGTTCCGCTGTCATAACCCCGCGCCCGGAGTTCTGATCTGCTAACATAGCTCTGCGAAGCTCAGGCCCGCTTATAGCGGCAGTACCTAGTTTGCCAACGACTAGGCCAGCCGCAAGGTTGGCGAGTGCAGTCGCATCAGCCAATCCATCGCCAGCCGCCATTGAGGCAGCCAGTACAGATATCACAGTATCTCCCGCACCTGTGACATCAAACACTTCCTGGGCCCTTGCCGGCAAATGAAGCTCGGGTGAATCCGGACGAATTAGAGTCATCCCGTGTTCACCGCGAGTAATGAGAATAGCTTCCAGGTTTAGTTCCCTGACCAAACGCAGCCCCTTATTTACAAGCTCGTCTTCGTTATCGCTGCCTCCCACTACGGCTTCAAACTCAGTTAAGTTTGGAGTGATCAGTGTGGCACCACGATACTTCGTAAACTCTGAGCCTTTTGGATCGACGATAATAGGAATGTTCCTACTTCGACCTAGGTCAATAAGATCAATAATGTCCTGCAAAGCACCTTTGCCATAATCAGAGAGCACCATTACTTGTGAGTCATCAACGAGTGATTTCGCCTTGTCTTGCAACCCAATGATATCGGAAGCTTCAAATGCTTTTTCGAAATCGAGCCTAATGAGTTGCTGATGCTGGCTGATAATGCGCAGCTTGGTTATGGTGGGTTTTTCCTCCGACTGAAGAAAATCGCAATAGACACCCGCGGCTTTGAGCCGAGAAAGTAACTCGAGCCCAGTTTCGTCGTCACCTACAACCCCTACAAGTCGAACAGCACTGCCCAAAGCGGCAATGTTGAGAGCTACGTTACCGGCTCCGCCGGGGCGATCCTCGCGATTAGTAACTTGCACGACGGGAACTGGCGCTTCCGGTGAAACGCGTGATGCTGAGCCATGCCAGTATCGGTCCAGCATGACATCACCGATGACCAGTAATCTGGCATGTTGAAACGGTGGCATCTCCAGCTTCATACGAAACTCTCCAAAATAGGCCAAAACCTCTTACTTTCCCGGCGGCAGATCATAACACAGCAGGGATTAGGAGTAGATTAGCAACCGAATGCGAATATCCTTGTTATATTCTAAAAAGTGGGGTTTTATAGCTTAATATAGGCTATTAAAAAGCTCTTTGTGGGTATTTATTCTTATTTTGGATATATTCCTCCATATCGAGTGAAACTGAGATTGCAGGCAGCATCTGCTACAATTCGCGCCAAACCGCCTTTGAACTCCCTTTAAGTAGGCTAGCTCCGTGCCTGAAGCATCACTGAAAAAAATTCCGCTCCGCCAATTTTGCGCACCCCGCTACTGGGCTACCTGGATTGGGCTTGGTTTTATGTGGTCCGTTGCACACCTACCCTTTGCACTACAAATTCAGATTGGTAAGTTATTGGGAATATTAAGCTATTATTTTGCCCGCAATCGCCGCCAGGTTTGTGAAGTAAACCTTAATCTATGTTTCCCAGAGCTGACTGATTCAAAGCATCGACAACTCACTAGAAAAACTTTCATCTCCAACGGTATCGGGCTGATTGAAATTGCTATCGCATGGTATCGTGACCCGGAGGAATACAAGGATCGTGTTACCACTTCAGGGCTCGAAAATCTAAATGCCGCACTTGCCATGGGTAACGGAGTCCTACTACTCTGCGCCCACTTCACTACATTAGAGTTCGGCGGTTTTCTTTTTAACCTCTTTCAAACTATGGATGTGACTTACCGTCCAAACAAGAACGCGTTGTTTGAAGCAGCCATGTACAACGGTAGAATCAGACATTATCCTAATGTGATTGACCGAAAGGACGTGCGCAGCGCCATTCGTACTTTGAAGAAAGGAAATATTCTCTGGTACGCACCGGATCAGGATTACGGCGCTAAGCATTCAGTATTTGTACCGTTCTTTGGCAATAGAGCTGCTACGATTACTGCCACCAGTCGGTTCGCCGGGGCGAATGATTCAGCAGTCGTATTCTTCAGTCATTATCGAAAAGAAGACAACTCAGGTTACCATCTTGAATTCAGCCCTATGCTGGAGAACTATCCCAGTGGTAACCAGGAAGAAGATGCTAAGACCATCAATATATTGGTCGAACAGGCAATAAGGAAGCAACCAGACCAGTACCTGTGGTTACATAAAAGATTCAAGACCCAGGCCGCTGGCAGGTCTGCAAGGCCTTATTAGGATGAGATCAAACTTGACAACTTACGCAACCAAGCAGATAGACGTCAGAATGATTGCCGTTATTTCGAGCCTTCTAATCTCAATAATTACTATTCTTTTCCCCGATACACCCAATGACGATGCTTATGTTTATATCAAGACTGCTGAAATATTTCTTGCTGAAGGCACGATTGCTGCGTTCCAACATTACGCCTGGGCAAGCTACTCACTATTAATTGCTTTCGTAAGCCAATTAGGGTTTTCACTATTCACGTCAGCGTTTGTAATTAATGCTCTATTTTACGCGCTGCTAGTGTATTCCTTCCTTAGTATCGTAAAACTCATTGACGATTCACCGCAAGTTTTAATTCTAGCAGCGCTCAGCGTGCTGCTATACCCACAGCTCAACGAGTACCGTTATCTAATCATCCGTGATGTTGGATTCTGGGCTCTCTCACTGTTTGCCCTGTGGCAGCTCCTTTTATTCGGAACTAATCGGGCGATAGTGCATGCCTTTGCTTTTAGCCTGGCCCTACTGATTGCGACAAGTTTTCGAGCAGAAGCCATAGCATATTTAACCGTAGTGCCATTTGCAGTTTTATTCGATAGCAGATTTGATAAAGGAATACGTCGACAAAATTTTTTACGCCTTTCGGGAATAGTCCTTACCTTATCCATCGCTTCGTTATTTTTACTAGCACTTGGCGGGATGAGTTTTGGCAGCCTGTTAACAGATTTTATATCTCGTTACGAACCTCTCGTTGAGAGGGCATTCAACCCTAGCGTAACAGAGGCTGCGATGCTTGGTACGGTCCTTTTCGGGGAACATGCAACAAATTATTCACAAGAATATATTACTGTGTTTCTTGTCATGGGATTTGCAGCGGTTCTGGCAGCAAACTTATTTAATGGCATAGGTGGTCCATATTTTTGGCTGCTTCTTTATGGCGCATTAAAAAAGTATATAAAAACAGAACAGCACCTAATTGTGCCCGTCATCTTCTACCTTATGATTAACGCCATCATCATTTTCGGCTTCCTCTATATTTCGCGTTATCTTTCCAGCCGCTATGCTATGTTGTTTTGCTTGCTGGTTGCCTTGATGATACCAATAGTACTTTCGCGAATTATTGACAGTTTCCGCGGACGTAACTGGGGAACGATTGGTATGCGGGTTGTAATTCTCTTCTTCGGTTACCTGGGATTCGATTCATTCATAAGCTTTGGTGACTCGAAGGACTTTGTCTTCGAGTCAATTAACTGGATTAAAGAACAGCCCGAAACCGATGTAAATCTAATAACCAACAATCATGCAATCGCCTATTTTACCGGGAAGGTTTTTGACTATGACCTGACCCAAAGATCTCTGACTGAAGATCAGATCAGTGCTGCACAGCCCAATGATCTAATTGCCATTGAGATGTACTACGAGATGACGGAATTGGTAACCAGGGATCAGGTAGGTAATCTGTTAGACCTCCAGATAGCATTCCCAAGCCTGGAAGATCAGCGGGTCGCAATTTACCGACGGATAAATCACTAACCGTAAAAGCATCACCAGATATCTGATTCCTCGCGTTTCGTTACCAATAAGTCCTCCAAGATCATGTAATTGAGATCAGTCCCCATAAACATATTCACTGCATCCTCCGGGGTGCAGGCCAACGGTTCACCAGGCCGGCTCAACGTTGCATTAATTAACAAGCCATGCCCTGTATTCTCCTCAAAACATTGTAATAACCGATGGAAATCCGGATTGCTGCCCTGATTGACCACTTGCGCACGAGTGGAGCAATTTTGACAAACAGTCGCCGGATAAAGCTCCCGCCATTTTTTACTTACAGGCAAACTTATACACATGTACTCATCGTGGCTGTCGCTAGGTAGAAAATCTTCCGCTGTAGTGTTGAGTACGCTAACCGAAAACGGTCGCCAATGTTCCCGAAACTTGATTTGATGGTTAATCACATTTGCAATGCCTTTCTGAGTGGGATTAGCGAGGATACTACGATTGCCCAATGCCCTTGGCCCAAATTCCATTCGCCCCCGAAACCATGCAATGACCTGTCCATTACCGAGTAACTGCGCCGCCTTTTTATGGGGGTCTTGCAGCAATTCCCATTGTGGCTTCTCTCGATGCATGATACAGGCGTCGATACACTGATCATTGTTATACGACGGCCCTAGATACATGTCATTTACCGGCTCCAATGTCAGGCCTAATCGCCTTACTGCGTGTGCTGCCGCGCCGATAGCTGTGCCTGGATCACCGCATGCAGGGTGTACAATAAGTTCCTTCACAAAAGGAAGTGCTTTAAGCCTTTGGTTCAAGCGAATATTCATCGCGCCAGTACCAGCAATGGCTAACTTTCCAGTATCTTCAAGGATATCTTTCAAATAATAGCTCACCAGCCCTGCTACTATGTCCTCGTACAATTTCTGAATTGCAGCAGCATAGTGTACGTAAGGATCCTCCAACAAATTCCCCGCTCGTCGCGGCCCCAGCATTTCTACAAGCCTTTTGCTGAAATAGTGACCACCAGATTTCGTCTTGTAGCGGCGCAGACCAATTGTGCTGATTAGCTTGTTATTAACCTTAAAGTGCTTGCCATCGAAACTAGCAAGAGAAGAAAGGTCATATTTCTCAGGGTCTCCGAAAGACGCAATTCCCATGACCTTAAATTCTCCGTCCAGAATTTCAAAACCAAGATAATCAATCAAGGCAGCATACATGCCACAGACTGAATCTGGGTCGTAGAACTGCTTGATTTTTCGGATGCTGCCATTTTCGCCGCTGCCGATAAAAATATTGGAATATTCACCTTTTGAATCGATACAAACGATTCCCGTCTTTTGTTTCGGTTCGTTAAGGTAGTAACAGCTACTGGCGTGGGCTAATTGATGCTCGACAGTTACAAGCTTTATTGCCGACCTTGAGATATGAAGTTTTTCGAGTAACCCATTGAGTCCCCGCAGATAACGGCGAAATCGACGATTGCCATTAAACAGACTATCAAGACTGCGGTCAGGCGCATACCAATGACGATAAGCATAGTGCCAACGGGCCTTTTTAAAAAGCGATATCGGTGCGTACGGGATGGCAACCTGATCAATATCCGCGGCTTTTAATCCTGCCATCTGGATGCAGTGCCTTGCCGCAAGGTAGGGTAATTCATTTTTCGCGTGCTTGCGCCGCAGTAAGCGCTCTTCTTCGATAGCGGCAACCAATTTACCATCAACAAACAAAGCAGCTGATGGGTCATGGCCAATTGCTCCTGAGAGCCCAAGAGTAATGAGAGACATTTTTGTTGTCCGGGGTTTAATTACCCTATGTGGTTAGTAATCGAGCCAAACACACGTTCAAGTTTCCCACCCTGCCAGTTGCGTTGGAAGCGTGACATGTCTTTGTTCGCAGCATCAATAAAACTGGATTTTGATCTGTGACGACGCATAGCGTCGAGATCAAGCACATACAGTACTTGATCGCTAAAAATAAAATTGGTTGCCTTCGTATCGCCATGGCTTATTTTATACTCGCTCATTGTACTAAATAATTCCTGAAACGCTTTTACTAGAGAATCGATATCAGCCTCTAATTTCCCATCCGTTTCCAGTCGTTCCAATATATTGGGCTCTGCCACTTTTTCCATAAGGAAGAACGCTCTTCGACGAAACTGCCAGAGCAATCGTTCTTCCAATATAAGATAGGGGCGCGGAGTGGCGATACCTAGCATCTCAAGAACCCGACTGTTTCGCCACGAATGACTGGCCCGGCTCACTTTGAAGACACGCGTCAGGCCATGCCAGAAGCCCTTGATATTATAACGCTTGAGTATGAATTCACGGCCACCAATTGTAATTTCGACAACAGTGCTGGTATTCCCTGCCTTAAGAAGATTATTCTCATTGATGAAATTGTCGGGATTCTCAATAAATTTCTCTAATTCCAGTGAATGGATGGTCCTATCGTAGACGACAAACCTGTTTGAGTTTTTTACACATCGGTGTGCTGTCGTCGAACGAAACAATTTCTTTTCGAATTTAGCGATTCTTATTTTCCTAGCAACACGTATACGCTCATGAAATCCCAAAGTTGCTTGTTGTGTTAATTTAAGCCCTTTTTCTCGATAGTAACCCAGCCATTCATCTACCCGGCTATCTCTGCTTACTGGAAACTGTGCAAAGAAAATCGCTAAATTATTCAGCGCGGTGTCCAAACTGAGACCTTCATCTTTAGCCTTAATATCACCGCCATCAAGCAGATAGACCTTATCGTTGGCAAGCATAAAGTTGTGCAAGTGTATGTCTCTTTGCCAAATGCCCGCGCGATGGCACTCACCTATCATAGCGAGCGCTAGCTTTGTAATGTTGTCTCGCCGATCTTCATTATAAGCTTCTTTAAACAGCGAACCCAGGCTGACGCCCTGTTGCAGATAGTCAATGATTAACACCGCCCCTCGTCCATCGGAGGTGGTTGTTTGGTGCAGGATTTTAGGTGTTAGGATATGGTGTCGCAGAAGTAAGTTAATTCCGCGAACATCTTGCAAAAAATTGCGCTTCCACCATTTAGGCTGGAAAAATAATTTTATGACAACCGGTGAATTCTGCCAGCTGGAAACCCCGATTAAGCGTTTGCCCGGTACAACCCGCAGTATGGAATCTATCTTGAGCTTCCGGTCACCGTCTGTTTTGCCCAATTCTAGATAGAACGGTGTTGGTATATGCCTACCCATCGTGACCAGGTTTGCGCAAGTAAAGTTCTTCATTCCTTAGATCGATGGTCCTAAGTTTTCGTACATGCCCTGTGCTCTCTGCTCAACCCGCTGCCACAAAACCTTATCTCGGGTTAAGCTCATACGCAAACCACTTGCACTGTAGTGCCTAACAAAACGCAACAAGTCCCTCTTGGTTAGCCCAAGATTCATTGAGGAATAGTAAAGCCCAGCGATGTCTTTGATTATCCAGCGCCTCGCCAGCTTCGTTTTTACAAGAGCACGGTGAAGATCTATCAGGGATAACTTGATGACGCTTATTTGATCCTTATGTAGAAGAAAATGGCAAAGGTAATAATCACGATGGCAAACTCCGTTGCGGTGTAAAGTTTTACTAATCCGGGCAATCTCCTTAATCAGTTGCCTGCGTAACCGGGGATCCGGAGGATCTTGTTTCCAGCTTTTACAAAAGTCTTCGAGGCTAATCGTGTTGCAAAGTTCTTCGGTGATGATAAACGATTCCCGACATGCGGGATTTATTCCTCGCGACCCATATGCCACGGGATTCAGTGTAGCTATATCGATCTCCTGCAATCGATGGATTGCTCTCCATTCATTTCCAGCACTAACTATTGGCAATCGGAACTGAAGGATATTTTTAAAAATTTCTGCCCAACCAACGCCGGTATGCAATTTTGCGAAATAACTCTTGCCGTTAAGGGAAAACTGAAAAGTCTTGCGACTATTAAACTGCCGATAAATATTGCCTTCCATAGCTCGCAAAGTCTTGAAAGGATCCGCTCCATCAAAACTCTGCGCAAACTCTTCATTTAGATAGAACATAACGTTATGTCAATCAGTCTTTTTTGTGAGCTTTTCGATTAGATCTGTGACTGTTTCGGGCAGAGTATAAAGATCCATTTCCTTTCCATACTTCAATCCATTATCAGCCCATGGGGTTGTACCAAGATTCTGCATCATATGCAGTAATCGATCATTAAGCTCTTTCTGTCTGAAAGGCTCACTGCATACTTCCCCTGATTGCGCTTTTTCAATGTGATAAGAATATCCGCAGCTGGCCGTAGTGAGCACTGGCAAGCCAGCGATGGTTGCTTCGAGCAATACATAACCCGCGCTCTCCAAATAAGCCGGGTGCAGAAGTATATCGGCTCCTGCTAAGAATCTTGGGACATCGTCTCTGCCCGTGAGAATGACAACCTGATTATCTATTCCTAGATTTTTCGCCTGTTTTTTAAACCTAGCAGATTTATCCTGGCCTATCAGCATGAATTTGGTGGCACTGCGGACTTCACTCGGTAATGACGCGACAGCAGTTAGGGATCTGTCTACGCCCTTAACCTTGAATCCGGATCCGATCTGGAGAACTAATTTCTCATTGTCACTGATTCCAAATTGTTTTCGAAATTCACGACGCATTTCAGCATTTCGACTATCGATCTGCCGATCGCGGGAAATGCCTGGGGGCACTTCATGCAGTCGGTGGTCACAACCAGAATAATACTTTTCAAAGGCATGGCGCTGCTGTGGTGACAGAATGAAAACCTCAGTACTACTGCTTTCACCAAATACCGCCTCCTCATAGCTTTTGAAATGGCGATATCTTCCGGTAAACTTGTAATATGCGCGACGCTGAGTTTGTGCTTTCTCGGCAAAACAAGGATCTGCTGCAAAATAGAAATCCAGTAGGGGCATCTTGCTGAACCCAATGACAGTATGCGGTGCTTTTTCGGCCAGTCTCTGTTCTACCCATGCTGTGAAGCGTTGATATAGTTTTACCCGAGTGCGCGCACGAACAGGTACTTTAATCAAATTGATATATTCAGGTATTTCGCCTTGCCAACGCAGTGTATAGACGTCAAGTTCGTGTCCCCTGCCGCTGCACTCCTTGACGACTCGGAGAAAATCCCGTTGTTGTCCGCCATAGGGGAAATATGAATAAATCAAAAAGCTCAACTTCATCAGCGTTTGTTATTCTTGCAGTAGGTTTTCGAATTGTTGCCAGACATTCTCCGGTTTATGGGATGAAAAACAAGGAGGGATTACAGCATATTTTTGGCCCTCGAAATTTCCGGTAACACCAGGACCAGAGTAGCCGCAAGTTTTCATGACACAAGGCGCACACTTAAAATCAGAATTAACATGTAACTGTTTTGCACCATAAGTGCCAGACAACTCCGGATTTGTTGGTCCATAAAGTGATAACGTCGGCTTCGCTAGCGCCGCTGCTAAGTGCCCTAGCCCAGTGTCAACTGAAATTACACCGCTAGATGCATTAATCTTTTGGGCTAGCCCAGATAACGATTGCTTATCCAATACAATTATCTGCTCATTACCCTCGCTAATGAATTCAGCTCTTCGTCGCTCCCTCGGGTTTCCCCAAGGGAGCAACACACGATATCCCGAATCTGTTGCAATATGTGCGAGGTGGCGCCAGTAATGTTCTGGCCAATGCTTGGTTGCCCAAGTTGTGCCATGAAGAAACACCACTTGCTTTCTACCAGTTGCGGGATGCCCTCCAGAAATTCGGTCTATATCGATACCATAATCAACAACACCCTTATCGTAGTTATACTTCAGCGCCCTGGAAAACAATTGCCTAACCCGATCAACAGCATGCTCGGTCTTAGGTACCGAATAAACCTTATTATAAAAGAGAGTCGCTAGTGGTTCGCGGATCGTCCGGTTGTTTAACCCAATGGTTAACCCCCGGGATAAGCGGCTAATCATGCCGCTTTTGATTAGACCCTGAGCATCAATTACCAGGTCGTAGTGGACGGCCTGTAGAGCGCGCTTAAAAGCCTTGAACTCGTGGTTAATATAGGTCTTGAAGACGTTACGCCGCCAGCGCCTGATCGCTACCGGTATAACCTGGTTCACTGCTGGATGCCATCCTGGCACTTCAACGAAGTTTTCTTCGACCACCCAATCAAAAACGAGGCTTGTGTGCGCCAGTTGCGCATCTGTCACAGCTGGAAGCGTATGAATAATATCTCCTAAAGAGGAGACTTTAATGATTAGTACGCGCATTTTTCTGTAAAGCTATTCATCAACTAACCGGTGTACTGCCGTTATTGTCTGTGATGGCTCCAACTCAGTCAGACACCTCCGATGCCCGTATGGGCAGGTCCGCTTAAAACAGGGTCGGCACTCTATATTTGTAGCAAGCAATTCTACCTTTTCAGCCAAAGGGGGTGTAAAGCCCGAAGATGTAGATCCAAACAACCCTACAACTGGCCCTCCTAGTGCTGCAGCGATATGCATAAGGCCCGAATCGTTGGAAACCGTAATGGAAGTCACTGACATCAAATCAATCGCTTGAGTGAGAGTAGTCCTTCCGCTGAGGTTAATACAGTATTTAATATTCTCGTTATTGATATCTGCCAAGATAGCCTCGGCTATGGAGGCATCATTTGGCGATCCAAATATCCAAACTTGCCAACCTTCTACAATCAAAGAGTTACTCAGAGCTGCAAAGTGTTCCGCCGGCCACTGCTTGGCATCCCCGAACTCAGCACCTGGACAGATCGCTACTATTCTCCTGCGCATGTTAAGACCAAAGTCAGCCAGTGCGTGGTTAACATGAGCAGCATCAACTTGAAGTTTTGGATGTGGAATAAAACCTGGCGGATTAGTATCGCGAGTGAAGGCCAACGCGGCGAAGCGCTGTACCATTAGGGGAAACTTGTTCTTATCCAGTCGACGGCAATCGGTCAGTAAGGGTACTCGCCACTCCCCTCCCCAACCAATTCTGCTAGGAATTCCGGCATGAAAAGGGATGAGTGCGGCTTTGAATGAATTCGGCAATATGATTGCCTTCGTATAGTGGTATGTCTTGAGTGATTTCCCTATTCTTCGCCGCGTACCGAGTTTAAGCTCTCCGTGGTCAAGCTGTGCATCAATAGCTGCATCAACCTCCGGCATTCTTGCCAACAGGGGCCTTGTCCGGTCGGAGGTCATTACTGTCAAAGTGCACGAGGGAGACTTCTCCTTAATACACTTGAACAGAGACTGGGCCATAACCATATCACCAACCCAAGATGGCCCAATCACCAATATATTGTCTGAAGCTGCCATCTTGATACGCTGCTGTTCAAGCTCGAATTGAAGCCCGGAACCATACTTGACCCTGATAATTAATCGTACGTGAAGTCGCCTGTTTCCGCACGATAATGGCGATTTCAGACTTTCGTAAGAACCCTATTTATTCTACGAGCTTAATCCAATCCCCAGCTTCCGGAGTCCCAGTTGGATAGTAACCATTGAGGATACGTAAAGTATCTTCCGGATATTCAGCAATCTTGCTGGATTGAGCGATTACTGCAAAATCAAAGTGCTCGCTAGCCTGAACATACTTAATTTTGAGTTCTCTGTCGGAAGGTGTTTCACCGCGTTGCGTGGCCCTGAATGTTCTGATAGAAGCTAGCAAAAGCTCATCGATCTGATTGTTGCCACTTGAATCTTCCACCTCACCGCGAAAGATGTAGGCCCGCGGGCCAAAATAGATTACCGCCAAGCGTTCCAATTTGCCATTCTCCGGGGATACCGTCACTCCCGTGTGTCCAACCAATCGATATTGCGAAAGAGGTTCCGATTTCTGAAGATTGTTTACCCCAAGCTTGTCCGTAATAAAGACACGCGGATCTGCATAGCCCTGCAGACGCTGTGCTTCAATTCGCAGAGAACCGGCATCTGCAGCTGTAGCTGTAACGGTCGTGGTTGTCTCTGAAATCTCCCACTCGTCAGGAAACACCAAGGTATAACCCAATAACCCTTGATAGTAGCGGTTACGGCCTTCCGTTACCTGCGACGCTTCGCTGTTTCCTACGATCAGTCCATCGATATACTGACGAAATCTTTCATTGTTTTTCTGGGTTATCTCAGAGTCTTCCAACTGCCCTACCGCGGCGATCGCCTGTTGAAGACGCGTATCATTACGTGGATGTGTTGCAAAAAGCCCGTGATACCCGTCGCCTTTGCCCGTCACTCGGCGATTAAAATCTTCCTGGTTTTTAAGAACAGCAATTACATCAATAACGGCTGATGGATCATAGCCGGCATTAACGAGATATTCGGCTCCAAGCTGGTCGGCTTCCAATTCCATTTCACGACCGAATCCACTAAGTCCTGTCTGCGCCCAGATAGAAGCTACCTGGCTGATTTGCGAACCGACGTAACTACTTCCCGTAGCAACGGCGGTTACAAACCCCCCTACAGTAGACGCGACAGTCGCCAGGGCGCCCCGGGCTTGTTGCTGTACAGCGTGTCGAGCTGTTATATGACCTATCTCGTGCGCAAGCACTGCAGCAAGGTCAGCTTCAGAATTCATAAAAGTTAACAAGCCGCGATTAACGTATACGTAACCGGCAGGTAACGCAAAAGCGTTGATGTCGGGACTGTCGATGATATTAAAAGTATACTCAAGATTAGGACGATGACTGACCTTAGCAACCCGATTGCCAACCTCTGTTACATAAGCGAGTAATTCTTCGTCTTCGAAAAGCGGTTGGCTGGCAAGTACTTTCTCGTGTTCTTCCTGTCCGATTTCTTTTTCCTTGTTTTCGGACATCAATACTAAGTTTGCGGATCCTGTCGCTGGGTTAACAGAACAAGACGTGAGGAACATCAGAGCTAAAATAATACTTCCTGCAGCCGGAATGGTTCTAATGCCGTTTCGGACAGAAAACGTAAATAACAAGTTACAAGCCCCTAGATTGATCATACATGCGTCCCGTTTATAAGGGAGCAACCCCTATCTAACTGCCGTTGACAAACTGTTTTAGCTGATCGGCTAGGCGTTGGCAAGCGTTGGCCTCCACTCGTGCTATTAGCGGAATAGGCACTACTATTGCCGGCATAAAAGATTGTCCGGTCGCATCGGCACTAATCGTTCCCACGGTGGAGAGCGACCCAACATCCCAGACCATGGCAGTGAAATTGGCATCATCTTCCCACGTTAGTCCTCCAAAACAGGCGCCTCCACCGGGAGCTATAGCACAGGAAAGGGAACCCGCGCGATCCCTAGTCTCAGTAACACCATCGAGCCAGACGATGTAACGGATTCCGAATTCGTCCATTTTCCTAGCGACCACATCTTCTGCCATCAACAGTTCAAGATCACGGGTACGCAGTGGCGCAGTGCGTGGTTCGAACCAGGGGAACATGGCATCGATGAATTGTCGCTCTGGAACTATACTAATGGAGCCATCACCGCGCGTCATTCGCTGACCAACACATTCCACGAACTCGGAGCGAGTCTCGTAGTCACTCGCCTGCCTCCGTCCCAGAACTACCACAGATTCATCGCTTTCGATTCCTGTTTCGCCCTGTCGAAATTCGTCGACAGTTGTACTCGTGCACGAAGCGAATATTGTCAATAATAAAATCAGAAACCCCGGTGGTTTTAGCCTAGCAATTGTTAAATAAGACTTCACAATAAACCTCTCCCGAAATCCCTAACTCTGAAGACTACTTAACCAGTCTCGCACTTCTGGGACTTGGCCAAAGCTCAGTGAAAAACTTGACGCCAGGTCACGCAACGCGACTACCGCGGCTTCATTTATGCCGTCTGCAGCGGAACGGAAAGTTTCCGTCGGGGTCTTTCCGTAAGAAGTTAATATCCAATCTGCGATATAGTCACCTTCGGCAGTTAGTAAGCGCATGTTGTACTTAATCCAGACTTCATAAACATCTAGCTTGGTCTTAGCCGGAAGCGCCAACTGAAATTCTTCGATGACTGGGGCAAATACCGCATCCACTCCTTCAGCTCGAGCATCTTCCAGGTTATCCACAACAATGACTCGATCAAACATCGCGGGCAACACCGCGTTAAAGAGTTCTATATGCGATTGGCCGCTTTCAATATTAAATTCTTCCTGTCCGGTTTCAGAGTATTCCAGATACGAAAACTCCCGGAGCGCGTCATCGTAGTATACAGCTACGGCGACTGGAATCTTGTTGATATTAGGAGTTGGGAAACTACCTTCAATAACCACATTACTTGCACCGCAGCCGGACAGCGCCAGTGCCACAAATAGGACTGCCATGCCGAAATACATGTTTTTATTAATTATCACTAGTCAATTTATTCCCGATATTCGCTTTATTACTATTACTGGTAATCATTAAGCCCTACAAATGTACCACCATTTCGCTGTGTCATCTCCCGCATTAGCGTCGAATATCGATAAACGCTTTGCTGGAAGCGGGCGGGACCGGCAAAAATTGTTGGAAAACCAATGCCATGGATACGCACAAGGCGATTTCCATTAGCATCCTCTACATTTATACGATCAATTGTCCTCATTACCTCTTGAATAGACCCACCAGGCTGGAAATCGTCACCAAGGACGTAGATGCTGATTTTTCTATCAGGTGCGTAGAAGGTGTTTATAGCACGGGTGACTCCTTCTACCGGGCTGCTGTTGCTATATGGATTCCAGGTTCTTAAAGATGAAATTATCTGGTTACGGCGCCCGGGTGTATCGGGAATCCAATCGCCCCGATAAGAATCAAACATATAGTCGCCCATGTCATTCATTACCTGTATGCCCTTAACTTCCGGGTATACGTTAAGTGTGTCCTCAATGACCCCCAACATTTTGTTCCAGCTCGGGTTGTTGAACATGCTGCCCGAAGTATCGATCACAAAAATGACATACTCGCTATCAACAGGTATACCTCCGATCGCATTATTGGCAGGAGCTGAACTGTTTGCCAAGAGCCGCTCCATTTCTGCAGTCAAAGTCTGACGGGCAATCGCCAAACGCCCAATCTCATCTGTGGTCTCATCGGAGAGCTGCCTAGAGCTCTGGAAGCGACCTTGAATGTCATCCATGTCCCGCCGCAACCGAGCGATGCGCTCGGTCAGAGCTGAAAGCTGCTCGTGTTTAGCATTAAGCTCCCGGTTTAGAATAGTGGTTTCACCACGTATGGTAAAAAGCTGTTCCTGGAGTTCCGTAATAGAACCATCCGACGTAACATTAGCATACTCGATGGTTACAGGGGCCGAAGACTTTGTGATCATCAGTAGTATGATCATGGCACCAAAGCCACAAGAAGCCACGTCTAGGAAGGAAACGGTAAAGCCGTCTGTCTCTCTGTTCTTGTGTCTTTTCATCTATTTATTATTCAGAATTCCCGCCGTAATCTAGGGCCAATCCTTCGATGGTGTTAAAAATGAGCCCTGAGTGTACTGAGCCAATTGCCAGAATACAGCGGCTGCACTAGGATCTCCTTCCAACGGCATCAATATAATATTGACTGGAATGCCATTTGGTAATTGCTCTACGGCATCTTCAAACAATTCCATCCGTTCTGAAGGGGTAACCAAGGCCTTAACTGAACCTCTGTTGTTGATGGTTGGAAGTCCATCGGTGATTAGGAAGATATTATCCGGCATGGGTGACATATTTGCGACACCCCTGAATACCTGTTCCATATTCGTACCATCCTCAGGGACGATGTCTTTCACGTTTTCAATGGCTTCATCCAGCTGCTCGCGGTCAGCAACCTCTAGCCACATATCCTCGGTACCCGGCAGAACGCTGGCATACTCTGTGCTGAAGTTCCATATCTGATACTGACTGGTTATAGGCAACTGGGTACTGATCCAGTCCACGCTATTGACAGCGCGTAGCCATTTTGGAGCATTCCTTTTCCGGTCATTAGACATATTGCGTGTTCTTATAATGTTAACGAGACTGCTGTCTAGCATGCTGGCCGAGCTGTCCATCAAAATCAAGATACGCTGCCCGCCAAGGAACAGTCCAGATAAGTACTGCCTATTACCGTCGCCCAGAAACTGCCGAACATTGCTCCCCTCATACTCGAGAGCGGTGGCTTGCAGTCTCAACAATTCTTCTTCCAGTGATTGAATGTCGGCCCGCAGTTTCGCAATATCTTCTTCGGTAGCAAGGCTGGAGTTCTCCAGGGCAGCCAGTTCCTGCAAAAATGTATCAATCTGTTCCTGGACCTGGCGAGCTAGCCCCTGCGCATCTACCACTTCGAAGCTGACATCGGAAACAATATTACGAATCTGAACCAATCCCAGTTCACCTTCCCTTACCTCTTCTTGCAACAAGTTAATCTCAGCAGTAAGTTCAGAGCTTTGGTTTACAGGAGAAACTGTACTTGCGTGGTCCAAGATGAGGAATATAAGAATTACTGCACCGAAGCCACAGAACATGACGTCGAGGAACGACAGGCTGAGCGGATTGACTTTGCGTCTTATGGCCTTGGTTTTAGAAGACATTACTAACCTGTATCAAACAAATTTCTTCACTGTCTTTGGTAAACTGAATTCGATCACCAAGTTTGAGTTGTTGCTCGCCACTAACTCGATTGTTATTCAATAAAACCTCTTTGACCCAACAATCCAGAAAGATACCTCCGGGACGCTTCTCGATGCGGCCTAGTTTTTCCGGAAGGCCCGGCAACGACATCACAATGGCTCGTGAAGCGTCGGTATGACCGTTTAGTAGAGACTGATTCTTGATATCAATCACATCCACTGTCAGCGCTCGATTTGAGTACAGAGCGTGAGTGGGCTGGTTTTCTTCTTTGTCATCTTCTTGCTCTGCACTTTCGAGGGGTAACAATTGGGCCGTATTTTTGGCCTGGATGGGAAATTTATCAATCAAGTGAATCCCTTCTTTGTCACTAATAATAAAGTCACGGTACTCATAGCAGGCAGCATTCACAATATGTGGATCCAATACTTCCAGGTTGGAGTACCCCCGTAATGAAGCAATAAATCCAGGCAATGCAGACATACGGGAATTGAGCAAAATACGAACGCTATGGTCGGCGGTTAACGCATCAATCTGCTGATTTATCTTCTGGTACTGCCCATTCAAACTACTAACCAAGTTTTCACGGGGCATTTTAGCCGTATGCACTGAGCCCTCCGTTTTCAATTCCATCATCAGGCTACCGTGATCCCCATCACTTTGCTGTAACCAGTAAGGCAATTCGTTATACAGTTGTTGCTCCGAGGTGGCATTATGTTGCGGATTAAAACGACATTGTTGAATAAATAGTCCAGTAGTTAACTGCATCATCAAATCCATAAAATTCTGAGTACCCACCCCGGGTACTTGGATCACCGAATCGATAGATAGCTCCCCTTCCAAAATGACCAATTTCGTTAGTACTACTTGGTGAAGTTGGATATCCACATAGACAGTGCTTCCTGAGCGGCCTCCTTCGGTAGCTGCCGCCAGCGCGGAATTCACAACTCCAATTGGAGTGAAAGGACACTGCTTTGCTAACCCAAGCAGGATAGCTAGTTGCTGCCGCGTAAAATTTCCGGAAACAGCAAATATTACGTCTGAATCAATTTGTCCGATCTTCGCAAGGTCTAGCAACTGCGCATACGCAATATCGGCGAAATGCCTAATATTGTTGCCGTGGGAGATCGGCTCAAGACTGAGCTCATGCCAATACTTGTTATAACTGTTGGTTGGCTGGAGACGTGCTTTTTGTTCAGCCACCTCACCGATTTCCAAGGAATCCTTAGCGGCGAACGCAAATCCGGGACTTTGAGCGATGATCCCATCCTTATCACCAACAACAATGCCGCTGTCGTTTAACTCAATGACCTTCAAGCCCATACCTGGCCTCCTTCTCCGGTACCTGAAGGTGTCTGATCAAGCTTTCGTCACAGTAATTCTGGCAATCCAATACCAGCCTATCCTGCAATAACTGAAGTTGGTGCAACAAAAACATAAGGAAGATGCTCACTACCAAAGCAACAAACGTGGAATTAAAAGCAACGCCCAGGCTAACTGTAACCCCCACTATGTCTCCGCTGACCGCCTGGTACGCCTGTCCCAGCGCCGTACCGATACCACGAACAGTGCCTAGGAAGCCAATGGAGGGAATTGCCCACGCTATATAGCGTACGATGGATAACTCGGTTTCCATGCGATCCGCTTCCGTTTCACAGATATCTTTAACGGTTGAAGACACATCCTGAATATTGCGCGTACTTTGAAACCGGTGCAATCCGGCCAATATTGCCCTGGGCAACAAGAAGTCCCTTTCTTTCTCTGGCAGTGCCTGTACCGGCCTCGCGTAGTTGCGTGAATCCTCCGGTAAAATACTCATACCGTCAGAAACCTGAATTAGTCTGCGGTCAATAAGTGCTCGCTCTCGCAATGTGTTCTGGGTTTTCATACCGATAATGGCAATAGCCCACAACATTAGAATGATACAAGTTTCCTGTTCGAAATCCCTTAAGATGATGAATACCGAACGCTCCGGAACAAAATTTTCATCTGTCTGTTGTAAAACATTTTGTTGCTCTTGGATCAAATCAGCATTGGGCCGAATTACCGTTACGTATGTTGCATGAACGATAATCCCCGCGAGAATAAGTGCACCAATCTGAAAGAGTGCTTCGTATAACGAACCTTGTTTCATAATACTACTGAACCTTCTACTGTTTATTGGTAGCTAGATATCGACTGGAAAGGAAACGCCCAAGTCCTGGGAAATTTGCTCCGTGGGAATAAAGCGTCCACTCGACTTCCTTTCCTCCTCAGCCTCTTGCTCGTTCCCTTCATTATCCGGCACTAGGTCATCGCTTTCACCAGCCGCTGCTGCTTCAGGTGTTAAGCCAGTATCTAGAGCCGTCTCTTCACTGCCTTGGTCTTCCGTCTGTTGCTGGGGTGCATTTTCGGCCGCCCACGCAACCTGCGAAAGTAAAAGTAAATTGACCATAAATATTTTAAGCATGAGCTAGTCCTCGAGGTAGCGGGCTATGCGAAAACCAACATCATCGCGTGGTTCAATACCGAAATCACGAAAGGACAGCCGCATTTCCGTGATGGATCCATGTGCCCAGCTGGAACCACGAATGGTGTGGAATTGACCGTCTTCTGGCCCTAATGGATCCACTTCTACGCCACCCAGCGACCCCATTGCGCCGTAGAAGTCATGCACCCATTCCGCCACATTGCCAGCCATGTCCTGTATCTCATGCTGATTGGGGGTAAACGATCCGATTGGCGCAGTGGCAAAATATCCATCATCGTAATCGAATATTATCTCTCCTAAATATTGGCGTGCTGTTACATCAGCGAAATTACCGGCGTTCTCAGGTGGCGGCAGCTGGTCGCCCCAGGGATACCTCACGGTATTGCCGCTTCCTTCAGTTCGAGCCACCCAGGCCCATTCTCCTTCGGAAGGGAGTCGATACCCTGAGGACTGCGGATTAAATCCAACAACTTCATCCTGCTCATTTACCTGATAAAAAGGTGGTAGGGCCTCCTGTTCGCTCAACCAATTACAGTATAGCGCTCCCTGGTTCCAGCTTACACGCACCACGGGCTGTGCTTCATTATCCAGCGTCACTCCCGAGACAGTCCCCGAGGAATGCTCACTATCGAATAGCCGGTACTCAGAATTTGAAACTTCGCGGTAAGAAATATAAAACGGCCGCTCTAGTTGAATGTCTCGCAGATTCTCGTTTGGCCTGCGTCCGGCTTCACGTCGCGAAGCTCCCATCGTGAAGGCACTTGGATAGAATAGCTTCAGAGGCTGACCTGCAGCCGTCGCAATTACAGGTTTGATTTGTTCCTGCCGAGCTTGTTCCAGCGACTTGAGCGTGACTCGAATAATTTGATCCAGTCCAGGACGAGAAGTGAACTCGGTGGTATAGGGCACATAGCCGGCTTTGCGAATTTCAATCTGTTGGCTGGCGGCCATCAATTCAATTGACTGATTCGCCAACCCGCGAAACTCACCATTGACATAGAGCTCCGCATCCACCGGTTCAGCTATAACGCTGACACTGGCCAGCACAGGATCCAGTTCCAAATTGAGCTCCCGTTCCTGGTCTGGCTGCGTGCGTATAGTGGTTTTTTTTGAATGGTAACCGTTCTTGAAAAACGTCAGCTCGTGGTTTTGACCAGGGGCTAGCGCGACTTCTAGGGGTGTTAAACCCATAAAATCGCCACCGATTGTGAGGCTAGCAGCAGAAGGATTGCTGCGGATAAAAACCAGCCCGTCCGCGGGTTCCAGCTGCACCGTCGGGATGGCAAAGTCCTCGCCGGCAATCACGTCAAAGTCGTCCTGCCACGCTTTGTGCCCAGAAAGTTTGAGAGTTAGATCCCGCCGCCCTTGCAAAAATTCTGCGTTAACTGGAGTCGCACCGATAATTTCCCCATCTACTAACACGTCTGCTCCAGCTGGCACAGTAGAAAGACTGACCATTGCCCAAGCCGGCTCTAGGCTAGCTTGGTAACGCTGCACAACCGAGCGTCCTTCAACAGAAATGGTTTCACTATAATCCAAGTAACGTTCTTTTGAGATTGTCATTTGATGATCGCCCGGTTCAACAAGTACTTCGCTTAGAGGTGTCAGACCAATATCCACGCCATCAATCTGTACTCTGGCGCCATCAATAATGTCCGATGCAATGGATATAATGCCCGGCAGCTTCCGCATGACAAACGGGTGAGTTTGGGATTGCTCAGCACTAACCAACAACTGTTTGACCGAATCGTGATACCCGTCATTGCGAAGCGTTAATTCGTAGGAACCGGTGCGAATGAGGTAACGTTGCCCAAGCCTGACCTTGAATCCGCCTTCAATCTCTATCTGTGCCGTAATTGGATCAATTTCTACAAAAATGGATTTTGCTGTTAAAACAAACCACCCCGCGATAAATGAGATAATCGCAAATGCACCGATTAAAAGATGAATCCATTTAAATTTATATGTGACATTTGGCCCCTTTTTATTATTGGGGGTAAAGTCGATCGGAATTATAGGGTCGATCGAGCTTTGCACTTTGCCGTCACTGTCGAACTTTTCCATTTGTTCATCGCCTGTTAGTGCTGACTATGCGTTCTTCGCATTGCACTAAAACCGAAACGGGGGTAAGCCCGAAACCAACGGTGAATTCTTCCCGGACTTCGCGATAGCCCGCACGCCGTCCCACGGCAACATAGCGCCCCGGCTTCAGCGAGACGTAATGTTGATCGAATGAGCCTATATTGCCGATTCTTAGCAAAGTCACGTCTGTCAGGTTATCGGACACCAGTTGAATATCGATGGGAACCTGGGAATTTTCAAGCAATACCTGCAGTTCATCTAGCTGCCCGACCAATCTGGGGCCCGGATCCTCAACAGCGCGACCTGTGTAATAGACATTAAGAGTTTGCTGGAAGACCGCATCTTCGGCAAATCGCTCCGGGTTTTCGTTAGCTTCTATTACAAGCCGATCAAGCTGGGCCCGCTTATCAGCATAGCCTCTGCCATCTATGGCGAATAGGAGGTTAGGATCGATAGCCAAAACCTTGTCGTACTCGTCAACTGCCATCTGCCATTTTTCCTCACTCTCGGCCACGTTAATGAGCACTCGTATTTCATTAATTTGAGCGTTGGCAACCTCGATTTCAGTCTGAGTTATCGCCGCCAGTGCCTGCTCCTGCCTAACACCCAAATTTGCTGCCTGCTGAAACATGGTGATTGCCTGTTCCGGATTACCACTCTCGAGAAATGCATAGCCTCGAGACATAATCGTCGCAAACTCATTTTCGGTTATTTGGGCCGCTACTTCATTCGCTCTTCGCCCAGCTCTTTCATTGTAACTGTCCAGACTCAATATTTGCTGGTAAACATCTCTTGCTGCCTCCAACTCGCCGTCCTCGTACAACACGTCACCATGATTTAAAAGTACGGTTACTTCATCTAATACCCTAGCACGCGCCAAGCCGACCAGGGCTTCTTCACTCTCAGGGTCAAAGAGCAATGCCAATGAAAACTTGTCCTGAGAAGTCAGAGAATCTGCTTCATCGAGCGCCCTCTGCGCATCAACCATGGTTTGGCCCATGACGGTTGGAACCGTATCGAGCAGTTCAATCAAACCATCCCGCCCGCGTACATAAGATTCTGTTGCTAGTGTAAAATCCTGGCTCCGGTAATATTCATCACCAATACTGGCTTCTTCCAAGGCGGCTTCATACTCTGCCTGCCCCCACCGTTCCACTTCAAGTGTATCAAGCTCACCCTGTTTCTCTAGCAGTACAGCCAATACATCCTGCGCCTCCTTGCGTTGAAGTGAGCGCTGAGCTTCTTCAAATGGCGAAACAGCTATTACAGGATTTGCTGGGGCTACAGCAGGCTGTGCCAAGGCCGGCTCGATGCGCCTTTCAAGTGGAAGTTCATATTCAGTAACAACGGCGGGGAGAACGAAGATCACCACCAACGCTACTACGATTAGTAGCGCCAATCCGATCCAGATCCAGACAGGAGGCTTATTAGTATTTACGACAACAGATTTATTGGAAAATAGTAGGCTGTCGTTAAGATCAAAATCAACGGGCTCAATTTTGTCGATGTCTTTCTCTGACATATTCGTTTCTACGGATGAAATAGTCCACCTGAAGGGATAGCAACGATTACAGCTCGCCTACTTCTGTAGCATAAAGATCTGCCAGTATCTCTCGCCATTGACCGTACTGCTCTTCGACGGACCCAGTCAGCGTAATTGTGCGATCCTCCAGATTTATTACCTGTGGCGCCAATTCGTCTTCAAGGGACTTTCCAAGCTCTTCCAGGGCCTCCATATGCATTTGTGCTTCGGCCCGCTTATCAAATCCGCTTTTTATCAGGTAAGCACCTGCGCTAGCGGCACTTATACCACCTACCTGCGAGGCGTAATTGCCGCCGTTAGTAGCTGCCGCCACGCCGGCGATAACCGCCGCAGCACCGCCAATGAACCGACGCCTGGCTGATTCTCTGAGCTCACGTAACTCCAGGGTTTCATGGTAACTTTGCTCGCGCCACGAATCGTAAGGTAAGCGCATTTGTCTTACGTAAGTCGCGTAGTAATCCTGAACAGTATCAATAAACATGAAGTCCCGTTCCCGAATATCGCGAACTCGACCTAGCACGGGATCGTTCTCCGCGGGCAAGGAAACGATCTGGATGTTGCCGCGGCGATCTTCAGTTAGATAGGCATTGAATATTTCGGGCGAAAACCTTTGTGCGAAAAGAACCTCGGAGATGGTTCGTATCTCAACTATTTGTTGGTCGGAAATATTTGCATTCCTGAACGCAAGCAGGTCATTGGCAATATTGTTGTATAAGATCTGAAATGGGTCATTTTGCTGGCGCTGAGACGGATCATAGCTGAACTGGCTAATCGCCTGGTCGTACACTTTGTTATACCATCCGCGACCCGTGCTGTCGGACACTGAAATTCGTAGACTCATTGTCTCGCCGTCTGACTGTAAGACAGTGCCGCTCACCAGCACGTCCATTGGACTGGCACTACTAGGCATTAATCTGACAATGCCCCAGTTACCTGACCGCTGCAATGTTTCGGAAAGCAAGTAAGGTGCATAACGGGATTCAGCTACCCTAATATCGTGGTTGGTGGTTTCCTCTTCGCTTCTCTCTATTTCATCGATACCTGGATCAAAGATGGCAATACCTACATCTAGCAATAAGTCTTCTGGCACATTCCGGCTATCGCTGATGACCGGGGTATAGACAGTCGACTTTACAGTGTGCGTTGCGCAGGCGCTTGCGAAAAACGTTATCAATATCAATCCAGTCAGGTTTCTTAAAATTTGTCTTATCGCTTTCATTGCTCTTCACCGATGCCTGTATAGTTCCTGTATTCATCCCAAAGCGCCTCACGCAACTCTGGGTCCGGCTCACTCATGGCTGCCTCTCTTAGTTGTCGCGCCACAACATCATCATCGCGGCCACTTGGAATATCTTCCGGCGGGGCAAAAGTCTGGTTCTGCTCTGGTGATGTAGAAGCCGACTGGGCGGCAACTACCGCACCGGAAGGCTGACTATTCGCTTCTTCGAGAGTCTGTGGCCGGTTCTGGCCACCTCCACCACCCGCGGCCCCGCCACCCGGTTGGGCACTACCAGCCGCATTGCTCTCATTCTGGGCTCGTTCTCTCTCACTTAGGATAAAACCGTCAAAAGTCTCATAACCTCGTCGCAGTCTCTCATCCAGTACGGCAGCGCGCTCCGCCGCAGTCATTGCGCCGGCAGTCTGAGAGTTATTATTCCCACTTAAGATGCCATCCGGCAGCGTATCAAGACTATAATCCCCACTTTGGCTACTTGAAATACCTCCTCCAGAATCAGTATCCCCACCAGAACCCTGACTCAAGTCTCCCGTAGATGTGTCGCGACCGGTGTTGCTACCATCTTGCTCACCGGAAGAGCGTGTCTGAGAACCGGTTTCTTGTCCGGTAGCGTTAGAATTACTCGGGAAACTGACGCCTGCCGTAGCCTGTTGCCCGGACTGTGACTGGGCACCAGGTGAATCCTGCCTTCCCGCCGGAAAGGTGCTTGCACTGGTCGAACTCTGGTTTCCGGACTGAGATGCCTGGCTAGCGGTAGCAGTCTGACCGCTGCTGCTCGAGGAACGTGATGAAGAGGCTTCAGCTCCACTGCTTTGTGATACAGAAGGGGAAGAAGAAGCCCGAGAAGACGAAGAACTGGAAGAACTCTGACTACTAGAAGAACTCTGACTACTAGAAGGACTGGATGAACTTGTGCTGGATGACGATGGCATCGGAGGCGTCGGCATGCTCGAGGAACTCTGGCTTGCTGACTGGCAAGCCAACATACTCAGGCTAATGCCGCCAAGCACGAATAATTTGGATATAGTCAAAGATGGCTTTTTCATAACAGATTATTGCTACAGCAAACCTATGCACGTAACTAGTATTTCGTGAATTTTAACCAATTATTTAACCTTTTCAGCGAATTTAGTGATTTTTAACGGGTTTTTATAACACCCGAATATTCTCCAAACACTTCTAATGTATTATACGCGCCACATTGATGAAGTAGTTCAAATCCCCTTATCAATTGCTTAACGAAGCCTAAAGAATCTCCTGATGCTACATCATTAGTACCAATACCGGTATCTAAATTGGTGACCTCTAGAAATCACTGGTAGACCATCAACAACGAGTGGCCTGAAGGATGAATTGCGTACCTTACGCCTCAATTGAGAGAGTAGCCTGGAGTTCTGTTGGCTAATTTCGCTGCTCATTTGCAAGTTACGCACATATCCGTTTGCTGTTACATCGAATATTACGTCCGCATATGCACTGCGAAGCCCTTCCAGTTCTGGGTCGTATGAAGAGGCCTTTCCTGGGTTCGCCGCTTTGCCGAATGTCGGTATCGGTGCCACTTGACCGAAAAGCTGTTGGATTAGCTCTTCGCTATTATCTAATGTTAAGAGTAATTGCCAAGCCTGGGTATACCTGTCACCGGCCGGTTTTCGCTGATCGAATATAGTGTACCAATCTCCGAGGTTAGTAATTGCTACGGCTAGATCGTACCTAGAACCTGACTCCTCAATGTAGTATTCCACGATGTCCCGGAGGGCACGTTCGCCAGAGCGAAAACTTTTCGGTCCTCGGGACCGTTCATTAAGACTCTTCAGAAGCCTATCTTCCGTGTTCCGGAATTCAGGTCTTTGCTGCTCTGCTGTGTAGTTCGGGTATCGCGACACAAGGTAGGCGGACTTAGCAATGTTCGTTTTTAGGGGCACATATCGCTCATCACTCCGACCAAAATGCAAACTCACCATTCTCACAGCCGCCCGGAACAGAATTTGCGCGGTGCTTAAGCGCAAACCAAGTAAATCGCCATAACCTAGATCAAAAGCCTGCATATTCCAGTTTGCCAACCGGTCAAGCACCGGAATTATTCTCGGGTCATTCGGTCCAAAAGCTTTCCTCTGAAGGAAGAACAGGTAGTTGTTATAAAGATCCGCGTTTTCCCAGTCTTTTAGAGCAACATAGCTATCCAATATACGCTCCACGTGAGGAATCTGCTGAAGTGAGTGCAAGCCATCGTTAATGCGATTGACATGAATGGCTCGGTCAAAAGTTTCAACAGCGGCGTCATGATCACCCTGCTGCTGCTGCAAAAGGCCGAGCGCAAAAAGCTCTTCTACGAGGGCGCGATCCCAGGCTCCCCCTATATACTCAATTTCTTCAACCGCGGAATTGTACGCACTAATGCCCTCCTCACGACGGCTATACTGCGGGTCATCTTCGGGGTTTGGTTGTTCCTGATAAAATGGTTCAGGCGCCACCGAGTCAATACCCTCCTCCAGCGCTCTCGGGATATCGAGATATAAAAGGCTATTATTTAAGTTAGCGGATTGTTGCGGCAGCTCAGTGTCTGAATCAGCTTCCTGAGCATAAACTGGAAATACGTATAGCAAACCCGCTATAACAGTGAGATTCAGGCAGGTTTTTCTGATCGGGATTAGCATATGTAAAATTCAAGCCGGCTGATAGCTGATAAAGGAAAAAAGAATCCCGCGAGAACTAAAGCTATCTTGCATCACGACATTCGAGAACATTCATTTATAACACCTTGAAAATTAGTGGTAAACAGCCTCCAACCACAATTAATGAAATCACAATTAGCCAAACGTTTGCTGAAAGGCTTTTTCCCGAGTCTCTGCGGACAAGAGATTTTCAATTAAGCTTGGAAAGTAATAAATTTCCGTAGCCATCAGAACAGGCAGCCCAACCTGCTTCAACAAAAGTTGTGGATGAATATTCCGTGATTATCGCAGGGCCCTGTATTTTCTGATTCGCCGAAATTTCGTTTCTGGCCAATACCCTGAACAACTCATTTTCACCATAACTCTCGGTGCTTTTCTCCCCATAACTGTCCGACTCAGCCGCTATTTCCGGGAACGTGACCTGTGGGCCATGGTGGACTACTTTAACCCGGAGGTTGACTATTTCAGTGTCAACTTGAAGGGCATATCCATAACGAGTCTGGTGCAGACTTTTGAAAGCTTCTTCTGTATTCTGGAGATCATCCCAGGGCACGTTCAGCGTGTAAGATTGTCCGATGTAACGCATATCGACACTGCGCTTTACGACCAAATTTTCCACCAGTAAATTCTCCCCAACTAACTGCTCCTTTCCATGCCTAGCTAATTTTTCAAACTGCTTTTCCAAGTTCTCAGGCTGTAATTTCTTTAGGGCAGCAGAAACAGTCCGAGTAAACTGCCTTCCTTGGTCAGCAACAAGCATACCCAGGGCTGAAAAGACACCACTATACGCTGGCACTATTGCACGGCTCATCTGCATAGCTTCGGCGACCGAACACACATGCAGACCACCAGCACCCCCGAAACTGGCCAACAAAAACTCCTTCGGATCGTAGCCTCGGTTAACTGAGATCAACCGAATAGCTCCTGCCATATGTTCCGTGGCGATTCTGACGACACCGAGCGCTGTCTCTCCAATGGGCAATCCGATTTGATTTGCCAGTTTTTCAATGGCTGACACCGCGAGCTGCTTATCTAGTTTCATATTATCAGCAAAAGCCACATCATGGATTAACCTTCCCAGCACTAAGTTGGCATCAGTAACGGTTGCATCCTTACCACCTTTGCCGTAACAAGCTGGGCCCGGATCGGCTCCCGCGGACCGAGGCCCCACCTGCAACATACCGCCGCTGTCGACAAAGGCGATAGAGCCACCCCCAGCACCAATAGTGTGCATATCTACCATAGGCACACCAATTGGGTAACAACCGATAACCCCCTCAGTGGTCATATTGATTTCACGATCAAGCAATGCCACATCAGTTGATGTCCCACCCATATCGAAACTGATTATCTTTTCAACACCGATCTGTTTACCAAGAAATTGAATGGCCGTTAGTCCACCAGCCGGGCCCGATAACAACAGATTAACAGTCGCCTCCTGGGCTTTCTCTGCTGCAATGGTTTCACCGCTTGATTGCATAATTTGTAACGGGCAATCACCCAACTCCGCTTGCAGACGTTTAAGGTATCCACTTACGACCGGCCCCAAGGCTGCATTAAGCCATGTTGCGACACCTCTCTCGTATTCCTTGTAGACTGGTAAAACTTCCGATGAACGACTCACGAAAACGGGCGCGATAGTTTTTCTGATTCGTTCTTCGATCGCCCGCTCAAAGCCATCGTCAAGAAAAGAAAACAAAAGGTTAATGGCAACCGCTTCGGGGTTCGCCCCAAGTATCTTTAGGGCAAGTGCTTCCAGATCTTCTTCGGTTAGCGGCTCAATGACTGCTCCATCCGCTGCCAACCTTCCTCCCGTTTCGAAGCAGAGTTCAGGCGGAACAGGTGGGTCTTTAGGCGGAAATTCTAACGCATAAAGTTTGGGTCGAGTTTGCCTGGCCAGTTTAAGCATGTCTCCAAAGCCGCGATTGGTGATAAACACAGTTCTTGCTAACTTACCTTCCAGCGTGGCGTTGGTGGCAACAGTGCTGCCATGAATAATATTTAGGGAACCCTGCTCGGCAAAAGCCGTCAAGCCCATCTCGCGTAACCCATTCATGATTGCTTGCTCAGGTGCCGTTGGAGTTGATAGGACTTTATGTATATTTAGCGAATTTCCGCGCCCAATTTCGACACAAACGAAATCAGTGAAAGTTCCACCCGCATCAACTCCTAGTATTAATTGCCTGTTCAAAAGCTGTTTACCGTGCGCTAGGCTTTTATTTAGAAAGAGGAACGATTATAACGGCTCTTCATAAACACACCTATTGACATTCGAACTCCGCAGGAAGCGCCGGTGCCAGAATTACCTGAAGTTGAAACGACTCGACGAGGAATCGCGCCACACGTTACCAAGCGACGTGTGTTAAAGGTGGTGGTAAGACAACCAAACCTCCGTTGGCCAGTTACTCCTTCCTTGGTAGACGAGTTGCCTGGGCATGTGATCGACAAGGTAGAACGTCGAGGGAAGTATCTCCTGCTTAAAACACGCATTGGAACATTGCTTGCCCACCTAGGCATGTCTGGTAGTCTCCGCGTCCTCAACACGAATAAAAGCCCTGGTAAACATGACCACGTAGACATTATTTTTGAAGGTGATCGATTATTGCGCTATTCCGATCCTCGCCGGTTTGGGTGCATTTTATGGGAACCCAACCCCATTGAATCACACCCATTACTTCAATCGCTCGGCCCAGAGCCTCTTGGAGACGGGTTCGATGGTGAATATCTTTACCGTAACAGTCGCAAACGAGTGGCCTCAGTAAAAACTTTTATCATGGACGCCAGGGTGGTCGTGGGCATCGGTAATATTTACGCAAACGAAGCTTTATTTATGGCAGGTATCAACCCGAAACGAGCCGCAGGCAAAGTTTCACGACTACGTTACCGAGCATTGGCTGATCGCATTAAGGAAGTTTTGAGCAAATCGATAAAGGTAGGCGGTACTACGTTACGAGACTTCACCAACAGTAGTGGAAACCCAGGTTACTTCAAGCAATCATTGCAAGTCTATGGTCGAGGCGGCATGGCCTGCCAGAAATGTCAGAGACCTCTGAGTCAAATTCGACTTGGGCAACGCAATACCGTTTATTGTCCTTACTGTCAGAAATAGAGGTATCAGGCCTTGACTCTCATACTTGGGACATGGCCTTGACCACACTCGGATGTACAAATTTGGAAATGTCTCCGCCGAATGAAGCAATTTCTCTGACCAATGTCGACGAAATATATGATAAGTGCTCAGCCGGTGCGAGAAATACGGTTTCAATACTGGGATCCAGTACTCGATTCATCGCAACCAACTGAAATTCATATTCAAAATCAGCCACTGTGCGCAATCCCCGCAAAATGATATTAGCGTCACACTGCCCTACAAAGTCAGTTAACAGTCCATCAAAGGCAATCACTTCCACATTAGTCAAATGCCCAAGCACCTCGGCAGCAAGACCGACACGTTGTTCAGTGGAAAGCGTATTGTTTTTCTGTCGATTAGTTCCTACGGCAACAATAATCTTGTCAAATAACCCAGCAGCGCGTTCAACAAGATCAGTATGACCATTGGTAATGGGATTAAATGTGCCGGGATAAACTGCTACTTTCATTGAGTAACCCTAGGGTTGGGCGCCTTTACTTATCTAGCATTTTAGCGAATTGACCCCGCCCATACAATCGCGCCATGTTTTACATCAGACTTGAATAAATTGCAGGATTTTTTGCTCCAACCATTGCTCAGACCAGCCCGATATGAAGCCAACATGGCCTCCTTTGCTGCTCAATTTCAAATCTACGTGAGGTGATAGCTTTTCGCTGGAAGGAATGGCGAGCGCCGGCACTAATGGATCATTCTGGCTTTGAACAAGCAGCGTCTGAGTTTCAATGGTATCTAGCAAACCAAAACTGCTGCACTGGTTGTAGTAATCTTCGGCATCTTTAAAGCCATGCAATGGAGCTGTAACTTTGTCATCAAATTCCCATATCGAAGAAATACCAGTCAACTCACCTAGTTGATTTATTTCACTTAGTTGATCTAGGTTATCGACTTTCTCGAAATACAATTTCTTATTATTAAGGTCGGCTAAAAGCTTCCTCACAAAATATCTTCCATACAGCCTGCCCAATCCCTGTAGCATGGCTCTCGAACAATGCGCTAAAGAAAAAGGCGTTGAAACAGCAACCGCTTTCTTTATTCTCGAATTCCCGGAACTTTCTCCCAGCCATTTAAGCAACACATTTCCGCCCAGCGAATACCCAACAAAAGCAAAGTTTTTTTTGGGGTGCGACCAAGATAAATTGGAAAATACTTCTTCAACATCGTCTGAGATCCCCGAATGATAGGCTCGCGCTTTGCGGTTAATCTCTCCACTACAGCCGCGAAAATTCATCGCTACACTTGATACACCATTTTCGCTAAGTAATCGTTGAAGAGATAAAACATAAGAGGAGCCTGAACACCCGCATAACCCATGCAAGATCACCACAATCAAGTCCGTTGCCTTGTTAACAAGGGCGCTATTTGTAGCCCAGTCGACATCAATAAAATCACCGTCCCTTAGCTCAATTCGTTGGCGCACCTGCCGAACTTTTTCTAACCGCGAGAGTTTTCTATAAAGAGTTTGACTATGGCCGCCAGGCAACCACCAAGCAGGTTCAAATTCTTCTTTTTGGGGGCCACTTGGCATTTATTTAACCCCCATCGCAGTTTTCAAACAAATAATAATGAACTTTACCGGCCTTTTTCTGTTTCAGTTTTATCCAATTTTCAGGCAAGTCAGCTTCCAATAGCTCTACACCACTCTCGACGTAAATTTTGCTACTTTTCTGGAGAAAATTACTGACAGCTAGCTCATTGCATACTCTGCAAATATCATCAACAAATGGTGGATCAATAAAGACAATGTTGAATTTCGTTTTGCCCTCCGGAGCCGTTTGCAGCCAGCGTAAGGTTTCAGAGTTGCTAACTTCGCCGTTTTCTAACCCTAACATTTTTAGGTTGTGTTCGATCGCTTTTGCTGCAGACTTATTCTTTTCAATGAATACCGCGCACTTTGCACCGCGGGAAAGAGCTTCCATACCAAGTGCTCCGCTTCCTGCAAATAAGTCGATACATCTACTAGCGTGAATACAATCCTGTAACCAATTAAACAGCGTCTCTCGAGTTCTGTCTGATGTCGGCTTCAGGCCTTCAATATCAGGGAAGTTAATCTTCCTTCTGCGAAAGGAGCCCCCGATGATTCGCAGGGAGTTTTGTCTACCTGTCTTGTGTGTTTTCATTATGCTTGGATTGGTTTGACCTACTAACTGCTAGCCTAGCAAGGCTGACCGATAATTACAGCTAATAGCTTATCTCGTATTTATGTAACCGCTATCTGAGTGGTGGTAGGATAAGGCGGTTCGGATTATCGTATCCAGAGTACCTCTGATGTTTAGAATTGGAAAAAAAGAGAAAACTTCGAAAAATTCTCCGGCGAATCCAGAAAACGTTTCGGCACGATCAGAAAACCCAAATCCTGAAGACAAAAAACCCATTTTTTTCTCACGTTTGATTTCTGGGCTTAGTCGTACCCGGGGGAGACTGGGTGAGGCTATCGAAACGATGGTCCACGGTGAGAAGACAATTGATGCAGGGTTTTTGGAAGATATAGAAACCCTGTTGCTCTCCGCCGATGTAGGAATCGAAGCAAGCGTCCAGATTATCTCCCAGTTAAAACAACAGCTCGATCGTAAACAGCTCTCAGCCCCAAGTGAACTTTTGCACGCTCTTAAGGTAGAGCTGCAGATGATTCTTGATCCCTGTGAAGTACCACTCCATGTCAACAGTAGTTCCAAGCCTTTTGTTATTTTAATGGTTGGAGTAAACGGTGTCGGCAAAACTACCACTATTGGTAAGTTAGCAAAACGTCTACAGTCTCAAGGGGAAAAAGTCATGTTAGCCGCTGGCGATACCTTTCGAGCCGCGGCGGTTGAGCAGTTACAAGTATGGGGCGACCATAATGAACTTCCAGTGGTAGCACAGGAAACAGGAGCAGACAGCGCCTCTGTTATCTTCGATGCTTATCAATCTGCCAAAGCTAAAGAGATTGATGTACTCATTGCAGATACCGCCGGTCGATTGCACACTAAAGATAATCTCATGAAAGAACTTGAGAAGATCGTGCGCGTGCTCAAGAAGCAAGACGAACGATTGCCGGACGAAATTCTATTAGTGCTGGATGCGACTACAGGTCAAAACGCTCTCAGCCAAGCTGAGAGCTTTCATGCCTCAACGGAAGTCACTGGTATAGTCCTTACTAAGCTGGACGGCACCGCCAAGGGAGGTGTCGTATTTGCGATTGCCAAGCAGTTGGGACTTCCCATTCGGTTTGTCGGTGTAGGAGAACAGGTGGACGACCTCAGACCCTTCGAAGCCCAAAAATTCGTTGCAGCACTTTTTGTTGAATAAAGCGGAACGACTACGTTCGACTTAGTTAGTAAACAAGGCAGGAATTTCTATATTCCTTTTAAAAAGCTTATTTAATAACGACACCTAAATGTAAGTAAATGCTCACATACGGGGTTAGCAGCGAATTTGTACCCCTATTTCCAATAAGTCAAGATTCTTCTAGTATTCAGCATCATCTTTGGCTTTTCTGCCATCATAGCTAAGCCGGAAGCAAACGCGCTAAATACAACAATAAATCTTTAATAATCAATGTATTAAAATATTTCATTAAAACTGATAGAATATTATGCTAACCATTGAAAACTAGACAAACAGCCCCAAGGTTAGTGTAGTGGGGATTGTGATTTCCAACGGGAAAATTGATCCCACCTAGTCGAATTAGAGAAATTAAGTCTCTAAAGCCCGGGGATCAATGGCTTTGACAGCATCCATGAGATAGCAGTCAAAACTAATGGATGTTAGAATGCGCCGCTCGATTGGCCGGTCGGTTGGACCGACAAAAAGGTACGAACAAATATGAACACTGGAAAGGGTTTACAAGTAATCGACCCCATAACTCCGGGTCGCGATCTAACAGCGTACATTACGTCGGTTAATGGTATCGCCATGTTGACTCCCGACCAAGAGCGTGAGCTCGCTAACCAGTATTACTACGAAGATAATGTTGATGCAGCCCGTCAACTAGTAATGGCACACCTGCGCTTCGTGGTGCATATGGCTAGAACCTATTCTGGCTACGGACTTTCACAGGCAGACCTTATCCAGGAAGGCAATGTCGGGTTGATGAAAGCTGTTAAACGATTCAATCCAGAGGTAGGAGTGCGCCTTGTGTCCTTCGCCGTACACTGGATCAAAGCAGAGATGCATGAGTACATCTTGCGTAATTGGCGCATCGTCAAGATCGCCACTACCAAGGCTCAACGCAAACTATTCTTCAACCTGCGTAGTTCCAAGAAGCGTCTTGGTTGGCTAAACAACGAGGAGGCTCAAGCAGTCGCGAAAGATCTAGGCGTTGATGAAAAAGTCGTTCGCCAGATGGAAGGCCGTATGAGTGCCTATGATGCACCATTCGACGCCGACGCTAACAGTGATGACGAAGCCATTTATAGAGCGCCCGCTTACTACCTCGAAGATCAGAACTCCGACTTGGCACATACCCTCGAGGAAACGGAGTGGAAGGAAGTCACCAATGCCAGCTTGAATTTAGCAATGAACGAACTAGATGACCGCAGCAAAGATATTCTCCAAAGTCGCTGGTTAGGTGAAGACAAGGCGACTTTACATAATCTAGCCGATAAATACAGCGTTTCAGCGGAACGAATTCGTCAACTGGAAAAAAATGCCATGAACAAAATCAAGGCTCACATGAAAGCCCAATGAGTATTAGGGATTAGCTAAGGCGGCCGTGAGTTTATCGCGGCTTTTTTTTGCCTCTGCCCCGACAAGTCTGAACTTGAATCCCCGAACTTTCCGCTCCACAATGCAGCAGCTATGACAAAACAGTTAATCGCTATTGCCAGCGCCAACGGCTTCCTTGTAGTCGCCCTCGGGGCATTCGGTGCCCACAGCCTAGAAAGCCTTATAGCTCCGAGCTTACTGAACACCTATAACACCGGTGTCGAGTACCACATGTATCACGCATTGGCCCTGTTTGGAACGGCATTACTTTCAATACATTATCCCAACGAAAAACTATTGAGCTTAAGTGCTTGCCTGTTCGTGCTTGGTATACTGTTTTTTTCAGGGAGCCTTTATATATTTAGCCTAAGCGAGATAAGCTGGTTTGGTGCAACTGTGCCAATAGGTGGGGCCTTGTTCCTATCGGGATGGGGAGTTTTGTTTTGGTTTGCGATCGGTAAAACCTGACGATGTCTTTAGAAAAACATTTGAGAGAGCACCATGCACGTCATTGTAAATGGCACCTGCCATGAATTCGACACCAATACCAATCTCCAACAATTGTTAGAATGGTTAAAGATTGCTAAAGGGCGCATTGCAATTGAGCTCAATGGCGAGATCGTACCCAAGAGTCAGTTTTATCAACAACAGCTTAACAGTGGAGACAAAATTGAAATTGTGCAGGCAATCGGCGGCGGCTAACCACCACCGCCCTGTTAGCAAGATGGTCCAGAACCATGAATAATGTAATTGATAAACCATTTAATTTCGCGGGTAAAACCTATAATTCACGACTAATCATCGGTAGTGGGAAATACAAAGATTTCCAAGAAAACCTAATGGCACTCGAAACGAGTGGTGCTCAAATAATCACTGTGGCAATTCGGCGTGTTAACTTAGGTCAGAACAGTGACGAGCCCAGCCTATTGGATGTCATCTCATCTGAGAAGTACACAATCCTTCCCAATACCGCAGGCTGCTATACCGCTGAGGATGCTGTTCGCACCTGTCGTATGGCTAGAGAACTATTAGACGGGCACAAGCTGGTAAAACTTGAAGTGCTTGGCGATCAAAAAACGCTTTACCCCAATATCAGTGAAACCCTCGTAGCTGCCGAAAAGTTAGTTAAAGACGGATTTGACGTAATGGTGTACACCAGTGACGACCCGCTGGTGGCCAAGCGTTTGGAAGAAGCTGGCTGTCTTGCCGTAATGCCACTGGGCGCACCAATTGGGTCTGGCTTAGGTATTCAGAATCCCTACAATATACGGTTAATCCTGGAAAATGCTAAAGTGCCTATTATCGTAGACGCGGGAGTGGGAACCGCATCGGATGCCAGCACCGCCATGGAACTCGGTTGTGACGGCGTGCTTATGAATACAGCAATAGCGGAAGCAAAGAACCCTGTCCTGATGGCTTCGGCCATGAAGAAAGCGGTTGAGTCAGGCAGGGAGGCTTTTCTGGCCGGAAGAATCCCGCGACGGCCTTACGCAAGCGCATCTTCGCCAATCGACGGCACCTTTTTTTAAATTCCGGTTAATAACCCGGCTGGCCCTCCTAGAAAAGAAGTCTATCGGTGTTTACAAAAGATCCCACAAGCCACAGACCAATTCGCAGCTTTGTCATCAGATCTGGAAGACTAACGAACTCTCAACGTAAAGCAATCGATCAGCACTGGGACCGATATGTTGTCAATGACCAATCTCTATCCCGACCCGTCCAGCCAATGCTTCCTGAAAAAGCAGAGCTTATTGTCGAAATAGGGTTTGGTATGGGGGACTCCCTTCTGGAGATGGCCCGTGATGAACCCACAAAGATATTCATCGGGATTGAAGTACACCGGCCAGGCATCGGCAAGCTGTTACACAACATTGCAGAAAACAAGCTCAGGAATCTCTGGATAATCTACCAAGACGCGAAAGAGGCAATGGCTAATTGCTTTGAGTCAAACTCCATTGACAAAATACTTATACTTTTCCCTGATCCTTGGACCAAAAAACGCCACCAAAAACGCAGATTGGTCCAATCGGATTTCATTTCCCTCTTAACAGAGAAAATCAAACCTGGTGGGGTTTTGCACCTAGCGACCGACTGGGAACCCTATGCACAACAGATGCTAGAATTACTTGAACAGGCTGAAGGGCTAGTAAACGAAAACGGTTGCGGCAATTACTGGGAGCATCCAGAGCGCCCTGCAACAAAGTTTGAGCGGCGCGGAAAACAACTTGGACATGGAGTGTGGGATTTATTGTTCAAGAAGTCAGTTTCTTAGAACCAGAAGCGATGTTCTTGCTCTTTAAGCCACTCAATGTAGTACTCATAGTTCGGACATATCGATGCCACCAAATCCCAGTATTGTTTAGAGTGATCCATATGTATCAAGTGGCAGACTTCATGAGTGATCATGTAGTCGATGATGCTATAGGGTGCCAGCATAATTAACCAATTGTACTGGATAACTCCGGTGGAAGTGCAATGTCCCCATTTCGACTTAGTCTTCCTGAGCTTGATTTCCTTAATCTTTCGATCTACACCCAAGTATCTAGCCAGCCCATGCGCTCTGGGAATGATGTACTCACTCGCCTTGTCGATAAGGTGATCTTCTAACTGCACGGTAGCCTTGGTGACATTGAGCTTATGCCCCTGGATGATAAACCGATCTCCATTGATCAAAATGCGCTGCTTCCGGCCTTCCTTATACTCTATGGCCAGCTCCCGCGCGCGGTAAAAGATTCTGCCATTTTTTTCGATTCTTAAGCTTTCCTTGTTTTTTTTCGACTCTTCTTCTAGCCGTGCCTGGATCCATTTCTGATTTCTATTGACGAAGTCTTGCACTTCTTTTACGGGAGCACGATGGGGGCACCTGACCACCACCTTCCTATGGGAGATAAAAAGAGCCAGCGTCTTGCGATTGCTTCTCAGTACTTCGCAACCAAAGAACTGCTGCGATTGCTGACTTGTGCCCCCAATGTTCAATGGAACAATTTTTGATTTTTTCATACGCCCCTGTACTGGCTATCTCAATGCCTGCTTTGGCTTCCTAGCTATGAGGCTCGCCTTTGCGCATCTATTTTTTTTGCTGCCGGATTGTTTTTCACCCTCAAAGTAGTGTTCAACCTCCCATTCGCCGAAAGACTCCAATAACTCTCCGGGTCTTAGCAGATAATCTGGATTCGTAGGTTTACCAAACTGGGGCTGATGTACCGTAAATGTCTCGTAAACGATCAGCCCGCCTGGTCTCACCACTTCGCGGATCGACGCCATCAGCGGTCGATGGAGATAGTTAAAAACCAGTACTAAGTCAAACCATTTATGCGACAGCGGGTCACTGCTGGTAGTTTCGAGGTCGATCTGCCAGCAGACTCCTTCTAGCCCCTGGTCTCGAAGTTCACCTGCCAAAAGTCCTAACTTTTCCCTATCACAATCCGCAAAAGTGACGTGGATATTATCACGTGCAAGCAGCAATCCATTCCTTCCGGACCCACAGGCCAAATCCAGCACACCTTTATCGAAACTCAGGTTTTTCAACAGCGACATATTTTCGACCAGTAGCCGTGAGGCGCTGGCGTTTGAAAGTGGCATAAATTACCGGATAATACGCAGACGATTATAGATTCCAAGCATCAGTAAAATAAGTTAATACTCTTCGGTTCGCAATATTTTGTAGGTTTTTTCTTTTTTACTCCAACTTAAAATATTGCGGCATCGTTATGACGCATCGGAAAAGGTTTTATGAGCACCCCTACTCGCAAAAAAGATCGATTATTCGCTGAACAGGTCCTCCCTGGCGACTTCGAGTTCGATAAAGAAGTCGCCGAAGTTTTCGAAGACATGATCAGTCGATCGGTGCCTGGTTACACCACGATTTTAGACATGATTGCAATACTGGCCGAAAACTACATCCAAGAAAATTCTAAAATATACGATCTAGGCTGCAGCTTGGGAGGCGCCACTTTTGCTATAACCCGCCAACTTCCAAACATCCCGTGCTCAATTGTAGCAATAGATAAATCCTCGGCTATGATTGACAGAATGGAGAAGGAAAAGGCTTCACTAGGAACGACGATGGCACTCATCGAATGCCATTGTGAGGACATACTGAATGCCGAAATCCTCAATGCTTCAGTAGTTGTATTGAATTTTACTTTACAATTTGTCCAGTTATCGGATCGGCAGCGCTTGATTGAGAAGATCTTTGCTGGTATGAATCCTGGAGGCATTCTCATTGTCTCAGAAAAAATAAGGTTTCCCGATGACAAACTTAACTCCTTGTTTACAGATATGCATCATGGCTTCAAAGGAAACAGGGGCTACAGCAAACTAGAAATCAGCCAGAAACGAAGCGCACTCGAAAACGTGCTGATACCGGAGACTATCGATACTCATCGGAGCAGGCTTACACAAGCAGGCTTTAGTTCGTTCGATGTCTGGTTTCAGTGTTTCAATTTCGCTTCTATGGTTGTATTTAAATAAGCCTATAAAGTGAATTTTTCGCCGCTTCGACTGTTGATCGCTCGCACTAGTCTCGAGCCGTTGGTTCCACTGTTATCCAATTCTTATTTAGATGGCATTAAACATGGAGATTTTAGGAGGTGGCGAGAGCGGCTCGCCAAACTACCAGCAATTTGTCCATCAAACATTGAGCTAAGCCATACAGTGAGATTGGGGACATCTACTGACTGCGATACCGACACGCTGTCTTTACTCGATGAACAGCTTCGCGAGTTTATCCCTTGGCGCAAAGGGCCATTTAGTGTATTTGGCATCAGTATTAACAGCGAATGGCGATCTGATCTGAAATGGAATCGTTTGCAGGACAGTATCGGTTCTCTAGAAGACCGCACTGTACTCGATGTTGGTAGCAGCAACGGGTACTTTGGTTTCCGCATGCTCGAAGCCGGTGCTAAGCTAGTTATCGGAATAGACCGGCATATCCCCTACGTGGCACAATTTTGGGCACTCAAACATTTTGTGCCAGAACTTCCCATATTCGTTATACCAGCACATCTACAGCAATTACCTCTTCCCTTGGAAGAATTCGATAACGTGTTTTCAATGGGCGTACTTTATCATTCACGGTCGCCCTATGCTCACCTTTCCCAGTTACGTCAATGCTTGAGACCTGGCGGGCAACTGATCCTGGAAACGCTCTATGTTGACGAGGAAGCTGGAACTGGGTTGATGCCTGTAGACAATTACGCACGAATGCCGAAGATCTGTTTCATTCCAAGCGTTTCTACTTTGCTCAACTGGCTTGACCATTCTGGCTATGTTGATATTGAAGTAATTGACGAATCAGTAACGACTATTGAAGAACAAAGAAGTACGGGTTGGATGCCCTTTGAATCTTTAAGAGAAGCATTGGACTTAGACGACGAAAATAAAACTATCGAAGGATTACCTGCCCCAAAGAGAGTGATTGTTACTGCTTATCGCCGATAAAGCACACCATATTTTTAAAAGGGGTCAAGCCTCGCATTAATTTACATTTTTAAATAGTGCAATTACAGTGACACAAAATTATTTTTTTTGGTTTAATTTTTAACTTTAAATGATTTGTATTACATCAATACTAATTCTGTTGACGGGCATGTTTAATTACTATAACTATAGGACTAGATCCATATAGGGTTAGCTCTAGTTATATCCACGAACAAAACCAGAGAATTAAAAATGGCGAGACCTCTTCGAATAGAATACCCCGACGCAACCTATCACGTGTCCAATTATGGTTTAGGCAACCAACGCGTATTTCCTTCGCCAAAGTATTTTGAAATTTTCCTAGAAGCTTTGGGGGAAACCTGTTCACGGTTGAATGTTGAGGTACATGCATACTGCTTGTTGCGTGATCAGTACCATCTGGTAGTTAAAACCCCCGAAGGTAATCTAAGCAGATTCATGCGCCAGGTCGACGGCCTTTATACGCAACAGTATCAATCTATGAAGAACATGGCAGGTTCTCTGTTTAGGGGTCGATACAAGGCTGTGCTTATACAAGCTGATAAGTACTTGCTTCCACTCTCTCGTTATATTAACTCCAAAGTCAAGGTTTCAGAGCGGAACACCTATCCTTATATCAGCTACATCTACTTTACGCGCGGGAGTACCAACCCTCCGGTCTGGTTCAATCGCGACGATACCCTTCGACAACTTCGCGTTGCTGTAGCAAAGCGTCCCTCTGCTTACAGGAAGTATATTGCACTGGGAGTGGATGACGAATTTTCTCATTTCTATGGCAAAAAAAATCTTCCGTCCATCATGGGAGACAAAAAATTCCTCAAGGCAGCACAAAGAAAGCGCTCGGCTACTTCGGTGCGAGGTCTGTCCCGCGGCGCCAATGCCAAGTGGCGCCCATCCTGCAAAAAAATTGTATCTGCTGTTGCAAAACGGTTCAAAGTAACAGAGGCGAGTATCTACAAAGCAGCCCGAGGCCCTGGATCAAAAAATGTACCACGATGGGTTGCCATGTATTTATGCCAGGAGCTTTCTGCTGTGACTCTGCAATCAATAGCTAAGCTATTCAGGCTAAAACGATACGGCACAGTTTCAACGACGGTTGGTAAACTGAAGATCGAATTCGAAGAAGATCCAAAGCTACAGGTAAAAACGGAGAGACTTGCGAGACAATTGAGCCGGGCTAAGTAATTACTTGTAAACCTAACAGAAGGCCAATAAAAATGCTGGTATTTCCGAAACGGGAATACCAGCATTTTGGTTAAACGTGATCAGCGATTCTATTTGATCTTGGATTCTTTGTAGGGCACATGTTTACGTACCACTGGATCAAACTTCTTGATTTCTAACTTGTCTGGCGTAGTGCGTTTGTTTTTGTCAGTGGTGTAGTAGTGACCGGTTCCGGCACTTGATACTAATTTGATTTTTTCTCTCATGTTTATACACCTGTAGAGCCTGCCCCATTTTCAGAGCCTAAACACGCGCACCCTTTGCACGTATATCGGCCAACACCGTGTCTATTCCAAGTTTATCGATAATACGCATACCCTTGGTGGAAACACGAAGCTTTACAAAACGCTTCTCAGACTCCACCCAGAAGCGATGAGTGTGAATATTGGGCGAGAATCGTCGCTTGGTCTTATTGTGGGCGTGCGAAACGTTGTTACCTGCGGCCGGTTTTTTGCCTGTTACCATACAAAGCCTGGACATCTTTCTGCCTCTTGATCCTACAAAAAGGATCGTAACCTAAAGCAATATGCAACCTCTCAAGAGTATTGACTTATCCGTCAACTCCCGAGGGTAAAAAGATCGCGTTTTATACCAGAACACCCCTTCAATGGCAAGGGATTCAGCCCTTCTAGGGCTCTATCGCTGGCGTCTGCAGGAAGATCGGAGGAAGTCGCATATATTTGCAACAATCTGAGTGCAAGTACGATTGTACATTACAACCAGCAGGAACTGCTCTTCAGACCAATGCTTGAAGCCAACATCAAGTCCTTTTCCAAAGACCGCTAACGCATCGGCAGGGAATCAGTATCGTAACGGCAAATTCATGTATTCATAATTAATGGCTAAGCATACCCCCTAACATGGACATTTACCTTAGCCGCAGCCCAAATTGCGTCGGACAGAGCGACCTGCTAGTCTAGCGCTCCCTGATTAGGGTACTAGATTTCACGATGGTTCCCATGTTAAGCCTCACTAACAAACGCGTTATCTTGGGCATTACCGGCGGAATTGCTGCGTATAAGTGTGCTGAACTTACACGGCTCCTTGCAAAAGCAGGTGCAGAGGTGCGGGTTGCCATGACTAAGTCGGCAGTCGAGTTTATAACTCCTCTCACTATGCAAGCTCTTTCCGGTAATCGCGTACATCTTGATCTACTGGATACTGAAGCAGAGGCAGCTATGGGCCACATCGAGCTTGCACGTTGGGCAGACTTGGTCATGATCGCTCCAGCAACAGCTGATTTTATTGCTCGGATAGTCCATAGCCACGCAGATAACATTCTCAGCGCTTTGGTATTGGCCACCTCCGCGCCTATTGCAATTGCACCGGCAATGAACCAAGCCATGTGGGCTGATGACGGTACCCAAGCTAACCTGCAAGTACTAAAAGAGCGACAATTTTATATCTTCGGTCCAGGAGAAGGCGACCAAGCCTGCGGTGATGTCGGTCTCGGACGCATGCTGGAACCAGTCGAACTTATCAATCTCTGCGCCGGCTTATTTGAAGCAGGTTTTCTGGCAGGTAAAAAGTTTATTATAACCGGCGGGCCAACCCAGGAAGCGCTTGATCCAGTTCGATTTATTAGTAATCGCAGTTCGGGGAAAATGGCGTATGCCCTGGCTGAGGAAGCCGTTGGCTTTGGTGCCCAAGTAATCCTGATTAGCGGCCCCGTAAACATCGTGAGACCCGATCGCGTGCGACGCATCGATGTTGTCACCGCGAGCGAGATGCTGGACGCGACGCTCGCCAACATCGACAATGCTGACGTCTTCATTAGTGTTGCCGCTGTAGCGGACTATCGCCCTAGAGAAATAGCGCCACAAAAGATCAAGAAAAAAAACAAAGAGCTGCAACTTGCCTTAGTAAGAAATCCGGACATCATTAGCGAGGTAGCAAAACTGGAACACCGCCCCTTTGTGGTGGGGTTCGCCGCTGAAACTACGGACATATTAGAAAATGGGAGAAAGAAGCTGAAGCAGAAGAACCTAGATCTGTTGTTCGCCAACAATGTGAGCGAAAGTTTTGATAGTGAAACAATCGCTGTTACAGCGATTAGCAAGGACCAAGAACAGGAATTGCCCGAATCAAACAAGAATGTTGTTGCCCGAAAGATGCTTCAGCTCGTCGCTGCCCAGTTAGATACGGCGTCGTGACTCGATTATGGCTGCAGTTAAAACCATCAAGGGTCCGTTTAAAGTCTTAATTTGTAAATTGGATAACCACTTAGATTTAAGCGCACCGGATTAAAACCCATGTCACTTACAATCAAGAGCGCAAAGAATATCGCTGAAGTACTCACTGAGTCTCTTCCCTATATTCAGAAGTTCACTGGTCGCACGGTGGTCGTTAAGTACGGCGGCAACGCCATGGCTGATGAAAAGCTCAAGCAAAGTTTTGCTCGCGACATCGTGCTAATGAAACTGGTTGGCATAAACCCCATCGTGGTGCATGGTGGTGGGCCCCAAATTGCCAATGTTCTAGATCAGCTAAATATTGAATCTAATTTCGTTAACGGGCTACGAGTCACTGATAGCAAAACGATGGACGTTGTTGAAATGGTTCTCGGTGGATTGGTTAATAAGGAAATCGTAGGTCTTCTTAACAAAAATCACGGTAAAGCTGTTGGCGTAACTGGTAAGGATGGCAACCTCATAAAGGCTAAAAAGCTACGAATCAAACCTAATGAGGCCGATGAAGAGGTTGTTGATATCGGCCAGGTTGGCAAGGTAGTTAGCATTGACACAAAGGTGCTGGAAGTCATGAAGGATAGCGATTTCATCCCGGTAATCGCCCCAATTGGCACCGATGAAAAAGGGGCCAGCTATAACATCAACGCCGATTCGGTAGCTGGAGAGATTGCCAAGGTTTTATGTGCAGAGAAACTCATTTTGCTTACCAATGTAGCCGGAGTACAAGGGAGGAAGGGCACAATTCTGACTGGGCTCAGCATCAAACAGGTTGCTAAACTAATCGCCGATAAAACAATTCGAGGGGGGATGTTACCGAAGATCGAGTGCGCGCTAGAAGCCGTGAAAGGCGGAGTTCATAGCGCCCACATAATCGACGGTAGAGTAGAGCACGCAGTGCTTTTGGAAATATTCACCGACGAAGGCGTGGGGACCTTGATTACAAAGAACGGGCTAAATCAATGACAAAACCACTGATCTACGATTTTGGAACGATCGGATAAGCGAATCATGGATAACAATAAGGTGTCACGCAAAGACCAAATCCTTCAAGCCTTGGCTCGCATGCTGGAAACCGCGCCCGGAGAGAGAATCACCACTGCGGCATTGGCAGAAGAAGTCGGAGTATCAGAAGCCGCACTATATCGCCATTTCCCCAGCAAGGCTCGGATGTTCGAAGGCCTGATAAAATTTATCGAAGAAACCTTGTTTCTTCGTATATCTCGTATTTTAGACGATGAGTCCAGTGCTGAAACAAGATGCCACAATATACTTACGCTGTTGCTGAATTTTTCAGATAAGAATCCAGGCATGACACGGTTACTCACAGGAGACGCTCTTGCCGGTGAGACTGAGCGTCTACGGGCTCGCATAGCTCAGTTACTTAACCGGGTGGAGTCGCAACTCAAACAAGTATTGCGGGAAGCACAGATTCGGGAAAATTTGAAACCGGGCGTATCGCCAACGGCACTAGCCAATTTGCTGTTGGCTGCATGTGAGGGAAGAATGGCTCAGTTTGTGAGAAGCGAGTTTAAAAAATCTCCACTGGAGAATTGGGATACCCAATGGGAATTCCTTAGCAGAAACTTGCTGGCCCCCTATACTGCACCCATAACCACTTTAGACAGCTAGTTGGACAGCCTCATTCAGGGATAATGTCTAAATCCCGTATTCCTTGCGATAAGCGAGCATAGCGTCAACTTGTTGCCGTCTCTCGTTGCCCCTACCTTTTTGGAGATGGTCAACTATATCTTGTAGATCTATGATACTAGTGACCTTTATCTGGTGGTTCTGCTCAATTTCGTGAATCGCCGAGAGTGATCCCGTGCCCCTTTCTTGCCGATCCATTGCCACTGTGATCCCAACTAGAATTGCTCCGTTAGCGACAATAATATCAGACACCTCCTGAATCGCTGTCCCAGCAGTAATAACATCGTCAATTATCATGACATTGCCGGTAAGCTCGGCACCAACAATTAACCCGTGCTCACCATGATCCTTGGTTTCCTTTCGATTAAAACAGAAGGGCTTATTTATACCGTAATTACTAGCTAGAACCATGGCCGTCGCAGACACAAGGGGAATACCTTTGTAGGCCGGACCAAACAAAACATCGAATTCCTGCCCCGAGTGGACAATCGCCGCTGCATAGCTCTGGGCAAGAAACGATAGCTTTTCTCCAGAATTGAACAACCCAGCATTAAAAAAGTAAGGGCTTTGACGGCCAGACTTGAGCGTGAATTGCCCAAAGCGAAGAATGTCATGCTCAATGACAAAATTTAGAAAGTCTTCTTGAAATGACTGCATTGTTCTACTTTCTTCCCCACCGTCTAGCTTTCAGATCCTCATCCCTCATTATCTTTCTTTAAATTTCGCGTACAGTTTTAGGCCAAGGATTTCTGTTGAGCTTCAATTAATTGCTTAATACCATTTTCTGCAAATGCAACCATCTCTAGTAATTGGGAATGGCTAAAATCCTTTCCTTCACCCGTACCTTGAACTTCGATAAACCCACCAGAAGCTGTCATTACAATATTCATATCTGTTTCTGCACCGGAGTCCTCTTCGTAATCCATATCCAGTATAGTGCGCCCCCGATGAATACCTACCGATACTGAAGCAACAATTTCTTTCAATGGATTCGCCTGTATCATATCCTTTTCCAGCATATAGGAAATCGCATCAATTACAGCGACACAGCCGCCAGTGATAGATGCAGTTCGGGTGCCACCGTCAGCTTGAACAACATCACAATCCACTTTAATAGTGTGCTCGCCGAGCTGTTCAAGGTTTACAGCCGCCCTCAACGAGCGGCCGATCAACCGCTGAATCTCAAGGCTTCTGCCGGACTGCCTTCCTTTCGCAGCTTCACGGTCCATTCGACTCCCTGTGGAGCGCGGCAGCATGCCGTACTCAGCAGTTATCCAACCCTTACCAGTGCCCTTAAGAAAACGAGGAACTGAATTTTCTACTGTCGCATTACAAAGCACTTTTGTGTCACCAAATTCAACCAATACAGACCCCTCAGCATGCATAGTGTAATGCCGGGTTAACCGAATCGCGCGTAATTCATCGGGTTTACGGTTACTTGATCGAGTTTTTTCTGTCATTCGAAATATGTAAGTTAAACGAGTTTAAGTCTTAGAAAGTGCTGCAAATTATCCTCGAAATCCTCTTGTAGTGCGAGGGTAAACGCCAAGTTTGCTCGATGTCCTTGTGCTACTTGCGATAGAATGGCGCCTCTATTGTGCAAAGTTTGCTGTCATGATGTTAAGTATGACTGCCTTTTCAAGGCAGCAGTTGGAAAAAGCTTGGGGCTCTCTGACATGGGAAATCCGATCCGTTAACCACCGCTACCTCGAAACTAGTATAAAGCTCCCCGAAGCCTTTAGTAGTTTGGAAAACTCGATTCGCGAAATTGTCAGAAAACGACTTCAACGCGGTAAGGTTGAGTGCCGACTGCGGTTTCAGGCAACAGAATCTATTTCCTTAGATATGCAGATAAACAAAGAACTTGTTCAGAAAGTTACACAGGTAAATTCTGAAATACAGAACCTGATTGGTAGCACATCGCAACTTAGTAGCATGGAGGTGCTTCGCTGGCCAGGGGTCATTACGGGCCAACAGATTGATGTCGAAGCAGTGGGGTCAGAAGCAGTTCAGTTATTTGAAGCCGCTCTCGAAGGGCTTATTGAGAGTCGGGAGCGTGAAGGGGAATCTCTAAAGCAAGCTCTCTTTCAGCGTGTCACCTCTATCCGAGAGATTGTTGCGAGCGTGCGCGAAAGAATGCCTTATATACTCGACAGGCAAAGAAAGTCCTTGGAAGATAAGCTGGCAGAACTGAAAGTGGAGTTGGATCCCGCTAGGCTTGAACAAGAAATAGTGGTATTCGCACAGAAAGCTGATATTGATGAAGAGTTGGATCGAATTGATTCTCATCTCAAAGAGGTCGAAAGAGTATTTGAGATAAAGGGGCAAAAAGGACGTCGGTTGGACTTCCTAATGCAAGAATTAAACCGGGAAGCGAACACCCTGTCTTCAAAATCTATTGTTGTGGAAACAACTCTAGGCGCCGTGGAACTAAAAGTGCTGGTAGAACAGATGCGCGAACAGATCCAAAACGTTGAGTGAACAGATTTAAGGAACCACAAAATGCCGAAGGGAAAATTAATCATAATCACCGCTCCCTCAGGTGCAGGTAAAACAACTCTAGTTAACGCACTGTTAAAGGACGATGACAAACTGCGGGTCTCGGTATCACATACAACACGGCCAGGACGTCTCCGCGAGGAAAATGGTATCAATTATCACTTTATCGATGAAAAGGAATTCATGAGCATGCTTTCCGCCGGAGAGTTTCTGGAAAACGCTGAAGTCTATGGGCATCACTACGGCACTTCTCAGCGCTCGGTAAATAAACAATTGGACGAAGGATACGATGTAATTCTGGAAATCGATTGGCATGGCGCTGCACAGGTGCGTAACGTCAAGCCCGAGGCATGTTTCATATTTATCCTCCCCCCCTCCATTCAAGCACTTACCGAGCGACTCACCGAACGCGCTCAAGACAATCGGACAACAATAGCAAGCCGCATGCAACAGGCCCGCAGCGTTATCGAACATGCCGCCGAGGCCGACTACATCGTGGTTAATGATAATTTCAAGACGGCGCTAAGTGATATCCAAGCCGTCATTCATTCCAAGCGCCTGACGGTCGCAAATCAAGAGAAAACCCTAGCACCACTCCTAGACAGCCTGACCAAGGATTGAAATTCAACGATTTGGTGCTCAAATAGGGCGAAATGGCATCCCAAAAAATATGCAATTTCCGCAGGAATTCAGTAAAATCCCCGATCCTTAACCGTCAAGCCAAAAAAGCAACGGAAAAGCGGGCTGTAACGCCAATCCTGTCTATCCAAGGCAACGACGACAATTTAACAGAACGCGCTAAGCGATAAGGTTTTAGGCAATAAAATGGCACGAATTACTGTAGAAGATTGTTTAGACAAAGTAGATAACCGCTTCGAGTTAGTGATGGTCTCGAGCAAACGCGCTCGCCAGCTACAAATCGAAGGCAAGGACCCAATGGTATCTATCGACAATGATAAGCCCACGGTTATAGCGCTTCGTGAAATCGCCGACGACCTAGTGACTGCCGAAATTTTGGTGGACAAACCGAGCGTTGAGCTAGAAGAGGGGTTTAATGTACTAGAGGAAACTCCTACGGAAACAGCGGCGCAGGAAGAAAAGCCTCCCGCAGAAGAGTAAGTCTTAAGGAGTAGGTTCTTGCAAATAGCCGCACTGGGCACTATAGACTCTCTCGCCGACGATCTTTCCAGTTACCTAGGTAAAGATCAGATTAATAATGTCAGGCGCGCCTATTATTACGCAGAGCAGGCTCATGAAGGGCAGTTTCGCCATACCGGTGATGCCTATGTCTCCCACCCTTTAGCAGTTGCCTCCATACTTAGCGAAATGCACATGGACCATCAAAGCCTAATGGCTGCCATGTTGCACGATGTAATTGAAGATACGGGTGTTACAAAGACTGCGATCAAATCCCAGTTCGGGAACACTGTTGCTGATCTGGTGGACGGAGTCAGCAAGCTCAACAAAATCACATTTAGCAGCCACGCGGAAGCACAGGCCGAAAACTTTCAGAAAATGGCCATGGCCATGGCGAAAGACCTTCGGGTTATCCTAGTGAAGATCGCCGACCGCCTGCACAATATGCGCACGCTAGAGGTCCTTACCTCGGACAAACGTCGTCGCATCGGCCGGGAGACGCTGGACATCTATGCCCCAATTGCTAATCGGCTTGGTATGAACAATGTGCGCGTGGAATTTGAGGAGTTGTGTTTTACCGCTCTTTACCCAATGAGGGCAAGACGAATCAGCGCTGCTGTGAAACGTGTTCGTGGCAACCGTAAGGAAATAGTATTGCAGATTCAGACCTCCCTGGAGGCCTGCCTCGAGCGCGAAGGCCTTCCAGGCAGAACCATTGGTCGCGAGAAACACCTTTATTCCATCTATGAGAAGATGCGCAGCAAGCATAAATCTTTCTCCGAGATCATGGATGTTTACGCGTTTCGTATCGTCGTCAGTAGTGTCGATGCTTGTTATCGGGTGCTTGGTGCGGTGCATAGCCTCTATAAACCTGTCCCCGGCCGTTTCAAAGACTATATCGCTATCCCCAAGGCGAATGGTTATCAGTCCCTGCATACAACTTTGTTTGGCATGCACGGCGTACCTATTGAGATTCAAATTCGCACCGAAGAGATGGAAGCAATGGCCAACAACGGCATCGCCTCTCACTGGCTCTATAAGTCTAGTGACGACCTGCCCAGCACCGCCCACATTCGTGCCCGCGAATGGGTCAATGGCCTGTTAGATATTCAGAAACACGCAGGGAATTCATTGGAGTTTATAGAGAATGTGAAAATAGATTTATTCCCGGACGAGATCTATGTGTTTACACCAAAGGGAACGATCTTCGAGCTTCCGGCTGGCTCGACTGCTGTGGATTTTGCTTACGCGATTCACACCGATGTGGGTAGCTCATGTGTGGCCTGCCGTATCTCCCGCAGGCTAGCGCCTCTAAGTGAACCTCTGCAGAGCGGTCAAACAGTTGAAATAATCACTGCACCGGGTACCCAGCCCAACCCAGCATGGTTAAGCTTTGTGATCACCGGTAAGGCTCGCAGCAATATCCGCCACTATCTCAAGAACCAGAAATACTCGGAATCGGTTGTTTTAGGTCGTAGGCTTCTTAACAAGGCTCTGGCAAGTTTTGGTAGCGACCTTGCCTCGGTCGCCGAAGGAAAAATTAACGCCGTGCTAAATCAAACCAGCCTTAAATCGCTGGACCAGTTACTTGAGGAAATCGGTCTCGGCAATCGTATGTCCTACTTGATTGCCCAAAGACTAGCAACACATAGCGATATTGCTTTGCTCGAGAATGAGAGTAAACCAGAGCAGCAGGAAACCCTTGCCATTCGGGGCTCAGAAGGCATGGTAATGAATTATGCCAAGTGCTGTCATCCAATTCCTGGTGATCCGATCGTGGGTCATATTAGTTCTGGTCGTGGCATGGTTATTCACACCGATGATTGCAACAATATCACCGAAATCCGAGACAATCCGGAAAAATGTGTGGCCGTTAGTTGGGACCCGAATGTGGAAGGCGAGTTTTCGGTCGAGCTGCGGGTAGAACTGGAGAACCTGCGAGGCATCATCGCCACACTCGCCACTACCATTACCGGTGCAGAGGCCAACATAGAGAAGATTAGCACGGTAGAGCGGGATGCCCGCTTCATCATTGTGAATCTGTCTCTCAATGTGCGTAACCGCGTGCATCTGGCCCATGTCATGAAACGAGTGCGCCTAATCAAAGCGGTAACCAGTGTCACTCGAGTGAAGAGCCGCCGAGTACGGAAAGTTATTAAGAGCTCTATTGGAGCTTAACAAAGAGCGTCATGTCTAACATCGGATCCATACATACCGATGCGGCCCCAGCTGCTATTGGCCCGTACTCCCAGGCTATCAAGTCAGGTGCGCTCGTGTTTTTTTCCGGTCAAATACCACTGGACCCAGCAACCCAGACGCTGGTTGACGGAGGTATTGAAGAACAGACCAGACAGGTCTTTCGTAATTTGTCAGCAATCTCCGAGGCTGCCGACACTCACTTACAGAATACTGTCAAACTGACAATTTATTTGACCAATCTTAATGATTTCGCACAGGTAAACAGCGTCATGGCGGAACATTTTTCTGAGCCTTACCCCGCCCGCGCCACAATTCAGGTCAGTGCGCTTCCAAAACAGGCTATGATTGAAATAGACGCTATCGTTGTAGCTTAGCGATCACTCAGCGGTTCCCACCAGATTTATCGTAAAGCAAGCGTAAGTGCTATTCTGGCATTTCAGGATTAAATTAGTAATGCACAGTGAACCAATCGACCAGATTCCCCTTACCCGGCTAAAAGGTGTCGGGCCTGCGCTTGAAAAAAAGTTTAACCAGCTAGGCATCTATAATGTCCAAGACCTGCTGTTCCATGTGCCGCTACGATACGAAGATCGAACAAAGATTAGTTTGATCGGAAAGGTTAATATCGGCGATCAGGTCCAACTGCAGGGAGAGATAGTCAATAGCTCTATCCAGTTTGGCCGACGTCGCAGCCTGCACTGTGTGATCCGAGATAACACTGGGTTTATCAACTTACGCTTTTTCCATTTCAGCGCGACACAGAAGGAGGCGCTCCGCACAGGCAAACAAGTTCGCTGTTTCGGAGAAGCAAGGCGCGGTAGATCTGGTCTGGAAATGTACCATCCGGAATATCGAATTCTGGAAGATCCCGAAAATGAACCGGTTGCCGATTCCCTCACTCCTAACTACCCAACTACCGAGGGATTACAACAAGGTAGATTACGAAATGTAGCGCGGCAGGCGTTAGAAATTCTAGAGGATTCTGGTCAGGTGCAGGATTACCTACCACCAGATCTAACACGTCAGCTTGGGCTTCAGAGCCTCACCGAAGCAATAAAACTTATTCATCGGCCTCCCATTGATACAGCTTTAAGCTGGACCACTGAAGCGATTAATCCAGGCCAGAGGCGACTTGCTTTCGAAGAACTGCTCGCACACCGCCTATGTATGCGCCGATTCAGAAATGATTCCAAAAAGCAGAGCGCTCCTCAGCTGCAAGCCGACGATAAGCTGATCTCGAGATACCTGCAAAACCTGCCTTTCACTCTGACCGGAGGACAGCAGAAAGCCTATCAACAGATTGCGCAGGACTTGGCAAGCGTCTGCCCCATGCTAAGGCTCCTGCAAGGGGATGTCGGTTCGGGCAAGACGGTAGTAGCTGCCCTTTCTGCTTTGCATGCCATCGGAAGCGGTTACCAAGCAACATTAATGGCTCCGACCGAAATCCTTGCTGAACAGCACTTGCTTAACTTCAGGAATTGGTTTGCACCCCTTGGCATCAGCGTAGGCTGGCTGAGCGGGAAAAGCAAAGGATCCGAACGAAGGCAAATTCTCGACAGCCTTGCTGAAGGCTCCTGCCAACTACTTATTGGCACACATGCTCTATTCCAAAATGATGTAGCCTATCTCCGCTTAGGCTTGATAATCATTGACGAGCAACATCGGTTTGGAGTTCACCAAAGGTTAGCGCTTCGTGAGAAAGCGGCCACCGGCGATATCAATCCCCATCAGCTGGTAATGACCGCAACTCCTATCCCGAGAACTCTTGCTATGAGCGCCTATGCTGATCTGGATAACTCGATCATTGATGAAATGCCGCCGGGTAGAACCCCCGTAAATACAGTGATTATCTCAAGTGCCCGTCGCGAAGAAGTTATCGACCGCATCAATATGGCTTGTTCTGAAGGCGGCCAAACCTATTGGGTTTGCACACTTATCGAAGAATCCGAAGCTCTAGAATGCCAAGCAGCGGAAGTGACCGCGGAGAAACTTATAAACCAACTACCCCATCTTGCTATTGGCCTAATCCATGGGCGTATGAAGTCTAAGCAAAAGATGGAGGTAATGGAGCGCTTCAAAACTGGAGATATACAGCTTTTAGTTGCAACGACCGTAATTGAGGTCGGCGTGGATGTGCCCAGCGCAAGTGTAATGGTCATCGAAAACCCCGAGCGACTGGGGCTTTCCCAACTACATCAGCTACGCGGAAGAATTGGCCGAGGCCACCTGGAGAGCCATTGCCTGTTGCTTTACCAAACTCCGCTTTCAGACGCGAGCAAACAACGCTTGCAAGTAATAAGAGAAAGTACCGATGGATTCCATATCGCCGAAAAAGATCTGGAGCTAAGAGGCCCTGGCCAGGTATTAGGCACCCAACAAGCCGGCCTGATGACATTTCGCGTGGCCGATATTACCAGAGACGCGAAGTTACTCGACGAGGTACACGATGCATCGGAAATCATACTGCAACAGTGCCCTGAAATAATCGACCCCCTAGTCAAACGTTGGTTGGGTGACCGGGTAAACTATGTCAAAGTTTAGGAATGTTTCAACCAAACAGGTGCCATTAAGAATGCGGGATACGGTACAGTTCTAGATCTACGCATATGAATGATTTTTCCTCTATATGGGCCATAATAATTAAACAGTTCCGAACCCTGTTCCCTGGTTTTTATAAAAAACTACCTGCATTCATCGAGCTTACTCGGTTAAACAAACCAATCGGTATTTATCTGTTGCTCTGGCCAACTATCGGTGCATTGTGGATAGCGGCAGAGGGGCTACCAGATCTTTGGCTGCTGCTCATCTTTGTGCTGGGAACCGTAATCATGCGTTCAGCTGGTTGTTGCATGAATGATTTCGCAGACTACAAAATCGACGGCAGCGTCAGTCGCACACAAGGTCGGCCACTCGCGCGTGGTACTTTAAAGCGCCAGGACGCATTTTATTACTTTGGGGTCTTATCGATGGCCGGCTTCTTTCTTGTACTATTCACAAACCTCTACACTGTTTTTCTGTCTTTCGGCGCTATTATCATCGTGGTCGTCTACCCTTTTATGAAACGCTATACCAACCTACCTCAGCTGGTGCTGGGCGCTGCTTTTTCCTGGGGTATATTAATGGCATTCACAGCCCAAGCGGAAACCATACCGCAACCAGCGTTATTGCTATTTGTGGCCAATGTAATCTGGGCTATAGCGTACGACACTCAGTATGCAATGGTAGATCGAGAATTTGATATCGAGATAGGTGTTAAGTCAACTGCCGTTCTATTCGGCGATATGGACAAGTACTTCATCGCACTCTTACAAGTCATGTTTGTCATCTCGATGTGGTTGGCTGGCCGACAGTTTGAGCTGGGGTCGACTTACTATTTATCCTTGCTTTCCGTCTGTGTGTTGCTCGCCTATCAGCAATATCT
>UINC01000928.1_pt1 | contig 105198 bp, 110 predicted proteins | sample 5385821 | NCBI WGS metagenome assembly UINC01 (sample SAMEA4666929, study PRJEB26691) | marine metagenome | isolation source: Pacific Ocean | place: Pacific Ocean | collected 2011-10-13 | reverse complement strand
AGTGCTCCAGCGCCCCTTAGGTCGGTGTTGGTGCATGGCCAGTCTGCAGACCAAAGGGGGTCCTGGCAAATATGATGTCGACAATTTTGACCATCATCATCATGGGCATGTTGCTTCAAGGTGTTATGGCAGTCATCGACAGCGTTCTCGACACCGTGAACGTGAACTCAATGTTGAAGTCGCTTCCAGTAGTTGGATCGAACCTCAACCTCGTCTGGGCTTATCTCTTCGTAGTGATTAGCAACGTCAACGATGGTGGCGGTGTATTTGGTTACGGAGCAAGCACAGAAATCCTACAAATGGGTAGGTTCGGAGCCGATGTTGCTACCGCCATCGCCGTCCTCGCATTCATCCCAATTAGGGATGCCGCGATCTCGGCGCTCGGTAAAGGTATCGGTGGCCGCTAACTAGCCATCTTTAATTACATAGGACGCCTTGAGCGTCTTAGTGTTGAGGGCCGCCGAATTGGCGGTCCTCAAACATTTTTGCGGCACTTACCGGACTGAATTTAGACACGCGAAGGGCAGCGTACTTTCATGCCAGAATCTTGCTCGGAGTAGCCTCGGGCTGCCCGTCGCCGAATATGGGAGCATGACATGCGCGCAGGTTTGATCACCGGTAAAGGCCAGTTCGAACTCGTCGAGAAGGAAGACCCCACTCCCGAAGCGCATGACGTAGTTGTAGCGATACAACGATGCGGGATCTGCGGCAGCGACGTCCATGCTTATGTCGAAGGATGGAAATACGCGCCAGGTGTATGCGGTCACGAATGGGTGGGAACCGTCGCGGCGACGGGGAGCGAAGTCCTCAGCGTCAGCGAAGGTCAACGTGTGACAGGCGCCCTCGCCCCGGGTTGTGGAAGATGCTTGGAATGCCGAAACGACCTCAGTCAATACTGCCGCACTGCTTGGTCGGACTACTCCGGGCCTACAGGCCCCACTTCAGGAGGATTTGCTCCATTTCTACGTCTGAAGGCAGAGCGCGTTATTCCGATCCCCGAGGGAATCAGCACCGACGATGCCGCTCTTATCGAACCCGCATCAGTTGCATTTCACGCAGTTCGGCGCAGCCAACTCAGAGTCGGTGATGTGGTGTGTGTGGTTGGGTGCGGCCCTATCGGACTTCTGACCGCCCAGGTCGCGAAAGCCGCGGGTGCCGGAGTTGTCATTGCTGTAGAACCCGATGAACATCGCCGACAATTGGCCTTGGTGACCGGCAGTGATATCGCGGTCGCTCCTGGTGAGGAACTTCGAGGCACTTTGGACGATTTGACGGAAGGACTTCGAGCGGACATAGCATTCGATTGCGCCGGTATTCCTCAAACAATGCAACAGTCGGTGGATATGGTGCGACGAGGGGGATCTGTGTGCCTTGTCGGAGTCACAGGCGAAGAAGCGACCATCAGCCCTTTGCGGTGGATCAGCAAAGAAATCCGTCTTGATACTTCGATGGTTTTTACGTTGGAGGAAATGAAAGCCACCGCAAACATGATCCTCGACGGCCGTCTTTCTGTTTCACCGCTGCGCAATAACACAATTGACCTGGACAGCCTCGGCACGACGATCGATGACCTAGCAGAACGTCGCATTGACGCGGTCAAGATTTTGGTCGATCCGACCGCTGGTTGACCCCATTACGGGGAGGCAATGGTCACCACACCGTCTGCAACTAATGCTGAGATTTCCTCCGCCCCGTATCCAAGTTCGTTGAGGAGTTCAGCGCTGTGTTCGCCAAGTCTGGGGGCGTGACGGCGAAGCCCAGTCGGACTATCAGAGTAAATCACCGGGTCTCTTACGTAGTTATAGCCGCCCTCGGTGGGATGATCCGCTACTTGCACGAGTCCCACTTCGGCCAAATGGGGGTCGTTTGCGAACTCTGACAACTCCATCACCTTCGCGGCAGGAATAGACGCCTTGTCACAAAACTCAACCCAAATCTCAGTCGATTTGGTTGCTGCGGCTTCAGCGATCAGGTCGTAAAGCTCGGTGGTGTGAGCCACGCGCGCATTGTGGGTTGCGAACCGTTCGTCATCCGCCAAATCGGATTGGCCGATGAAGTCGAAAAAGTCGCGGTAGTTGTTGTCAGAGTAGGGCAACAAACATATGAATCCGTCAGCCGTTGCATAAGGTCGACGTGCTGGCGACAAGAGCCTTTCATATCCGAAAGGGCCTTCGGCTGGCTCAAACGCAGCCCCTCTGAGATGCTCGACCAGATTAAAGCTCACCATGGTTTCGAACATCGGCACTTCGATGTTTTGACCGTTACCAGTGTTGTGTCGGTGTATCAGTGCCGCCATGACGGCCTGCACGACGTAAAGCCCAGTGACTTTGTCTGCAACGACCGACGGAACATATGTGGGACGTCCGTTCGTGGCGGTGAAGAGGCCAGCGAGTCCCGAAGCAGCCTGGATAGCGTCGTCATAGGCCGCCTTATCTTGGTAAGGCCCGCCGCTCCCGAAGCCGTTAGCTCTGCAATAGATCAGGGCCGGATTTACCGCGTTGACGGCTCGTTCATCCAAACCCAGACGCTCCAAAGCAGCAGCGCGCATATTGGTAACCAGAACATCAGCGGTGGCAACCAAGTCAAGGATCACCTGCCTTCCTGCCGCGTCCTTCAAGTCGATACTTAGCGATCTCTTGTTCCGTTGCAGATTCAGACTGAACCCTGACATACCGAAATGGCGACTGGGAAGCCCGTTTCTGGTTGAATCTCCGATCGTGGTTTCCACTCGGATGACGTCGGCACCGTGATCGGCCAACATCCGAGTTGCCATCGGACCCATCAGGATCGTAGTTAAGTCAATGACTCGGATGCCGTGCAGCGCGCCTTGTTCCATATGTTGATGATGGCAGGAGTTGGCGTCGCGTGGCCTATTTATTTGTGGGTTGGGCAGCGTCTTCGATGAGCCCTTGTAGCCCGGTCAAGATTAGAGCGGCGAGCTGTTTAGCCAGTTCCTCAGCCGAGGGTCGAATGGCTTGAGTCAGCCAGTGCCGACAGACGCCTTCAGACATCGCCACGATCGCTCTGGCGTAAACCTCGACTTCCTCTACATCTAGCCAGCGGCGAAGTATCTCAGCGATTGTCGCGGACATTCTGCTTTCGACCATTCGGCTGCCGTTGGCGGTGTCTTCGTCTCTTGGGGCCGCCCGACCAAATAGCAATTGAAATTCGCGTTGGTTGTCTTCGACAAAACTGAAATAGGCGGTCAGGGCGTTTACGGTTCTCTCGACGGCCGTATCGGCCGCGTCAGCAGCGCCCACGACGTCATTCGCTAAGCGGCTAGCCACATCGTCTACTAATTCAATATAAAGGTCCCTCTTAGAAGCAAAGTGTTGGTAGAGAACTGGCTTAGTTACGCCCGCTTCGCGCGCTACATCGTTCATTGAAGTGCCGTGATAGCCGGTTGCAGCGAAGGCCGTCATGGCGACGTCAAGTAGTTGCTCTCTGCGCTCTGCGGCGGGAAGACGGTTCGACATATTTGTTAGTTCTCCGAAATCACCGGCGAGTCATGACCAAATGAATGATTTCAGAATTAAACCGTGTTCTACTAATCCGCTCCGAACTAGTGCCCATGTGGGAGTCCCTGCTCTTCTCGTTCAGCGGCGTTCACCGCGTAACCGAAAATGATTGCTGGCGCTAGAACCAGCGACCCGGTTAGAAGTAGCGCGACTGTAAGGGAGTTCCAAAGCGCGGATGACCCTAAGTAGTAGCCGGTGACAAAAACGGTGAGAGCCACCAAGAAACAGCCGTAGCCGAAACGTCTACCAGCGCCGGCGAGGGTGCGGATTCGCTCGCGAGACCGAATTACTGGATCGCTGGTGCCCCCTTCTGTCACGTTTCCTCATCGTGAGCACCGAACGATGCAGAGCCTTCAATCGTGCCGAGTCCAGGCTGGGGTTTGGGCGGTAGAACCACTTGAGTGACTGACCCGGCATCAGCCGTAAGGGGTTCACCCCATGCAGAATCGTTGGGGTTGTAGTCGTCGAACGGATCGGGTTGGTTCGGGTCCCGGTATTGGTCGTAATCCAAGGCTTCGTCGTAGTAACTCGCTGTTTCGCGAAGTGGGAAAAACAGTCGAAATCCAAGATTGGCCAATCCGCATGCAATGACTAGATCTCCGAAGGAAAATACTTCGTTGAGCCAACGGATGGGAACAATCGCCCCCAGAAACAATAGAGTTTCACCGCCAGTTTCGAATGCTCTAGTAGCTCCTAACTGAACCAGATCGATCGATGCGTAATCCGTAATACCGGCTTTCACCACAGCTTCGGTAGTCACGGGCATGTACCCGTTGAGTACTAAAGGAAGCAAATTCAGTATGGTGCCGAAAAGGATTACCGAGGCCCCAGTGAGATGCAGGTTCATGGCGCAAGTGACTGCGACCAAAACCATGGCAACTGCGGTGAGCAGCGTCGGATACGGCACCCCAAGGCCAGAACTGACAAGACCTTGAACGGCGATGCCGATGACGGGAATCGGCCAGAACACAATCCTGGTGGCTAACAAATAGTCGAATGAGCCGCGAATAAAAAGCCCAGCGGCGGCACCGGCAAGTAGAGCCAACGGGATCAAGTACATCGGTGATGATGCTACTGGGCGCATCAAGTTTCTGAGGGTTGCTTCGCCCCAGTTGCTGTGGCTCTGCAGCATGGGATGCATATGGCAGCTAGTTTGTCCGACGCTGAACCGGGATGTCATGGAAGGAGTAGTTCTATGGAGGTCCGAGCAGAGTTGACCGCCACAGTCTGGAAAGTTGTCGCCGAAGTAGGAGCAATTGTCACCGAAGGTGACGAACTCCTCATTCTTGAGTCAATGAAGATGGAGATACCCGTGGTAGCGCCTGCCGCGGGAAGGGTCTCGGAGATGCGTGTGTCCGAAGAGGACCGAATTAGCGAAGGCGACGTAGTAGCTGTCATAGATGTCACCTAAATGGTGATAGTTGCCGGATTCAAGCTACTCCACCACTGTTCTCAGCCTCGAAGAGGTGGCCTGACGGCAGCCTCGTCGTAACATCAAGGGGGCATGTCCACGGTCGTTGACTTTCACAAGGTGGTCGCAGTAGCAGGTGGCTTTCCTGTGCTGGCTGGACTTGATATTGAAATAGCTCCGGGTGAGATCGTGCACCTACGGGGATCGAACGGCGTCGGTAAGACCAGTTTTTTGCGCGCGTGCGCGGGGCTCATCCCCATTAGGGCGGGGGAGGCAAATGTCTTGGGTTTCGACATGCGAGTTGACCGCAGAGCCCCGCGTCGATACATCGGGCTCCTAGGCCACGAGAACCACCTCTATACAGACTTGTGGGTGCGCGAGCATTTGGAATTTCGTGCGTCGGTGGTTGGAGCGAGTGAAGGTGACGTTGGTGCTGCGTTGCGAAGAGTTGGGCTATCTGAGCGGCTTTGGTCTGTCCCGATCGAACGCCTCTCCGCGGGTCAACGCCGAAGGGTCGCTATCGCCTCGGTGCTAATCAGCCGCCCACAGCTATGGCTACTCGACGAACCACATGCGGCCCTGGATAGCGAAGGCCGAGAATTTCTCGATGAAATCTTGATCGACGCAGCTTCGTCTGGCGCAACGGTGGTTTTCGCTAGCCACGAACGCGACGTGTTGAAGTCTGTTGCTTCTCGGGAGGTTACGTTGCGAGGGGGCCGTCTTTGGGAGGATTCAGGTGCTGCATGAAGTTCTGCTGGTAGCCCGAAAAGACCTCCGAGTCGAATGGCGATCGAAGGTGACTATTGGTCAGGTAGCACCCTTGGCATTACTGGTACTTGTGGTTTTCGCTTTTGCTTTTGACGCCAACGCACGGCTCCTAGGGCTTGGAGCCGGCGGCCTTTTTTGGGTAGCAGTTCTCTTCGGTGGAACATTGCTCATTCAAAGGGCTTTCGATTTGGAAACCGATGACGGAAATTTCGATGCCTTCCGAATGTCAACGATTGGGGCCCCGTCACTTTTTCTCGGTAAATCTCTCGGGGTCTTCATCCAAGTCGTGCTCCTTGAACTCGTGTTAGGACCAGGAGTAGTTCTGCTGTACGACGTCCGAATTGACGACTGGTTCCTACTGTTGGCAGCGGCGTTGGCCGGGACAGTGGCATTTTCAGTCTGCGGGGTTCTTTGGGGCGTGATGGCCGCTGGAGTTCGTGTGCGGGCTACCCTGCTCCCGCTGCTTCTCATACCCGTTTTGGCACCAGTCCTGCTTGCTGGTTCTCGAGCATTCGAGACCGCTTTCGGGGTGCGCGCTGAAGCGGGATGGACATGGGCAAGTGTGATGTTTGTAATCGCCGCGGTGCACACCGCCATTGGGGTAGGAACATTTGGATTCTTGCTGGAGGAGGGTTGAACATGTCACAGATCCCCGATAGCAAGCACATGACAGCGACCCTTGGGACTCGAATCCTCGGATCTGTAGCTGTCGCTGCTGTGTTATTGATGACGCTGCTAGGTCTCGTGGTGTCTCCAGAAGACCTGGTCCAAGGACACGCGGTGCGCATGCTGTATCTGCACGTGCCATCTATATGGATTGCCTATGCGGCTTTCGTGTTGACGGCCGCTTCAAGTGTCTTGTTCCTGATCCGAAGCCGTAGCAGGGCTGACGGTGGCCGTCATCATGATCGGCTGGCAGGGTCAGCCGCCGAAGTTGGTGTCCTATTTGCCGGAATCACGCTGGTCACTGGGATGTTGTGGGGACGCGTCACATGGGGGACGTATTGGCAGTGGGATGCCCGTTTGACGACCACGGTGTTGCTCTTCGTGACCTACCTCGGGTATCTCGCACTCCGGAGACTGCCAGCCGACCCGATCGTTCGTGGGCGCAGGTCCGCGGTTATGGCACTGATTTCTTTTGTCAACGTGCCCATAGTTCATTTCTCCGTCGATTGGTGGCGGACCCTTCACCAAAAAGCGAGCCTCAGTGTTGGCAGGCGACCAGAGATCACCGGAGAGATGTATTGGACGTTGCTCTACTCAACTTTGACTGTAACTGTTGTTGCAAGTTGGTTGATCGTTCATCGCTACAGAGTCATTCGACTCGAAGAGTTGAGAGACGAGGAAGCTTTGAACGCACTTATAGCGTCTCGTCTTAGAGAAGATGACGTAGGAAACTGATGATCGGGAGGGACTGTGAGTGACATAGCGGCCGTCGCGACCGGCTGGGGTCTTACCTTCGTCGTCGTAGCAACCTACGCTCTGTGGGTCGTTGGGCGCGGTAAAACCATTGGTCGAGAGCTAGGGATCGGGAAACGACAAGTACTTGGCCCTGGAAGCGATAGCAGCACGCCCGCGAGTTCTTAGACATGGATCTCAGCCCCAGGCACGAACTTGGAGAACCCGACGAACTCCGCCGAAAGGTCCACCGCAATCGGCGGTGGGCGGTGCTTGCGGTGACAGCGTTGCTGATTGCTACCGCTGCCTTTGTCACAGCGCAGGGCCTGAGGAACGCGACGTTATTTTTTCGAAACGTAGACGAGGCCGTCGAGCAACGACTCGAATTAGGTGATCGGCGTTTCCGGTTGCAAGGTCGAGTAGTTCCATCGAGCGTCAGGAGTGAAAGCGGAGTAACCACCTTCCAAATCATTCACGGTTGCGTCGTCGCTTCCGTACGACACGTAGCGGATCCACCGGAGTTGTTCACCTCTCCGTGGATTCCAGTAGTACTCGAAGGGGGGTGGACCTCTGGTCAAGTTCGAACCGTTGCGGGCGCTGATACTCACTATTTCCTGAGCGACCGAATGTTGGTCAAGCACACGAATGAGTACGCGTCGGCAAATGACCAGCGCATCAGTGAGGAGCCCCCACGTGACTTTCTCGATGATTGCCCCTTCGATGTTCCGGCAGCGAAGTCGTGACAGCGCTACTTGGCACTGTGGGTGTTTGGGTTGCCTTGGCCGGAGCACTAGGTGCATCGGTGATGCTCATACTGGCGTTAGGAATTCGCCAAGGTGAGAGACACAATCGGGCCTTCCCTTGGGTTGCCGTCATGGTCAGCGGATGTGTTGTCGCCGTCGTCGCAATGGAGATTGCATTACTGACCGATAATTTCTCACTCGCTTACGTAGCGGCGAACTCAACGAAAACGACGCCTGTTCTCTACAAATTTGCCACCTTGTGGGGTGCCCTCGAAGGCTCACTCCTGCTTTGGGCTTTAGTTCTTTGCCTGTATGTCAGCGCTGTCTCACTCAATTTCCGCCACCAAATCAGTGACCGACTCGTCGCCTGGGCATTACTCACCATGCTTGTGGTCTGCGTATTCTTTTTCGGGTTGTTGGCTGGCCCAGCGGATCCCTTCGGCACGCTGCCGAGCCCTCCTGTCGATGGCAATGGACTCAATCCGTTACTACGCAACCACCCGCTCATGGCAATACATCCGGTCATGTTGTACTTCGGATACGTGGGTTTCACCGTCCCCTTCAGTTTTGCGATAGCTGCGTTAGTCACGGGTCGGCTGGACGAGAGATGGTTGACGTCTACTCGAGTCTGGACGTTGATTGCTTGGGGAAGCTTGACTGTCGGCGTCCTCCTCGGCGCCTGGTGGTCCTATGAGGTTCTTGGCTGGGGGGGCTATTGGGCATGGGATCCCGTAGAGAACGCCTCGTTCTTACCGTGGCTTACTGGAACGGCTTTCATTCATTCAGTAATCGTTCAAGAACGAAGGGGGATGCTACGAGTCTGGAATTTGTGCCTTCTCCTTGCCACCTTCGCCCTAACAATTTTTGGCACATTTTTGACGCGATCGGGAGTGATCGAATCAGTACACGAGTTCAGTGCCTCAAGCCTGGGACCGCTGCTGCTGGGGTTCTTCGCTCTCATCTTGGTGGTATCAGTCACCCTCGTCGGTTTGCGAGGAGATCAACTTCGCTCGCCTGGATCTATCGACTCGCCGTTGTCCCGAGAAGGTTCTTTTCTCGCCAACAACCTGCTCTTCTCTCTGTTTGCGTTTGTCGTGCTACTGGGCACTGTTTTCCCGCTGATCGTCGAGGCCATTAACGGAGATCAACTAGCAGTTGGGCGACCATATTTTGATCGGATGCTCCTACCCATCGGCATGGCACTGCTATTGGTCATGGGACTTGCGCCGTTGCTGACGTGGCGCTCTACGGCGGGATCGGTGCTTGCTCAACGAGCATTAGCTCCCGCCGCGTGTGGAGCCGGGGTGATGGCTGTCGCGGTAGTTGCCGGAGCCGAGGGAGTGGGTCCGGTTCTTGGCATGGGTCTGGGCGGATTCGTCATCGGAGCCGCGCTAAGGCATCTGGTGATTGCCTTTCGGCGCAACGGTTGGCGAGGGCTCGTCGGTCGGTCGGGAGGCGGCATGGTCGCCCATGTTGGTGTCAGTCTGTTGGCCTTCGGCTTTATCGCCAGCACCGCCTTTAGCGAAGAAGGAGAGTTTCAACTTCGACCTGGGGATACGGGCTCGGTGGCTGGTCACCACATAACTTTCGTTGCGTTGACCGACACTATGGACGGCCCGAATCGGGTGGTTCGAGCCCTGATCGACGTGGAAGGCCGGGGTATTCACTCTCCAGCTATCACCCAATACCCGACCTTCGGTAGACCGATAGCCACCCCATCAGTTGCTACCAGCTTCATCGATGATGTGTATCTGAGCCTCATCGCTATCCCCGAACCAGATACCGACTCAGTTGTTATACGGGTGCTCATAGAACCACTAGTTGCGTGGATTTGGATAGGTGGCTTCGTGATCGGCGTTGGGACCCTGCTTGCGGTCATCCCCGTCGGAATCTCTCGGAGTGCTAGACGCGAAGAAGAAGTCGTGAGGCGGTAACCGTAGTGAAACATCGGAGCCTCAGTTCGGTACGCATCGTCAGCGCAGCCGCAGGAATCGTTCTCTTAAGTTTCGTCTTGGTGTTAGCAACTCGCGACGCAGGAACTGGGACCCTGTCGAAAAACCCACTGATCGGTGAGCTTGTACCCGAGGTTCAAGGAGTCAGCTTTCAGGGCGAATGGTTCGACATAGATGACGCCACGTCAGGATGGGTGCTAGTCAACTTTTTTGCGTCGTGGTGTGTTCCTTGTGTGCAAGAACACCCTGAGTTAATGGAGTGGAATCGACGTCACCGAGCGGACGGAGTCGTTGTCAGTATCCCCTTTGGTGACACCGAACAAGACGCCAGGACCTTTTTCGCCAAAAACGGGGGAGACTGGCCAGTTCTAATCGACGACGAGTCCGAGTGGGCGGTCGCTTTTGGTGTTCTGCGTCCCCCTGAATCGTTCCTGGTAGCTCCCGGCGGCACTGTTGTTGCCAAGTGGCAGGGGCAGATCACCGCTGACGAAGTCGACCGTGTCGTGACCGAACTTGACGAAAGAAACGCCGCACCGTGAACGGCTATCGCCGACTTAGTTGGCTCCTTATTCTCCTAGTTGTGGTTGGTGCCCTGGTCGGTGCGGTCTTGGCGGAGGACCCACCAGCCACCGAGGCAGAACGTGCATACGAAATCAAAGAGACCATGTTGTGCCCCGTGTGTGACGGTCAGAATGTGCTCGAGTCGAACGCTCCGGTCGCTGCTGCAATCCGTGCGCAGGTTGACGAACTTGTTGATGAAGGACGCACCGACGAGGAGATTCGAGCATGGATGGCCCGTCAATACGGTGACGATGTCAACGCTAATCCTCCCCGTTCGGGACTCGGAGCACTCGTGTGGGTGCTTCCGGTGTTCGTCGGCGTTCTGGCCTCAGCTCTTCTGGTTCTGGCGTTCACCAGGTGGCGATCAGGAAGAGAAATTAAGCCCTCCGAGGAAGATGTACAGATAGTGCGAACGCTTCGGGAGAAAAGTTGAACGACACCCATCAACCTCTTTCGAAGGGCGACAAACTACAGGAAGAACGAGATTTCTTGCTGAGGTCCCTGGATGATCTCGACCGAGAATATGTGCTCGGTGAACTATCCGATCAAGAGTATGACACCCTCCGTGATGATTACATTCGCCGAACGGCGGCAGTGGTCCGAGCGCTCAACAAATTGGAGCCGCTTGAAGCCCGCTCAGCCATTTCGGGCAGGGTTTGGTGGTGGATGATCATCATATTGTTCGTCGGAGCTCTGCTGGGTTTAGGAGTCGCTCAATTCTCAGGGTTGCGTTCACCGGGAGAGACCATTTCCGGTCAAATCGATCAATCACCCCGAAATCGCTTGTCGAACGCTCAGAGCCTCTTCTTCGCTGGAGACCTGGAAGCCGCTCGAGCGACTGTCGAAGAAATTCTCCGCGATTCGCCGGCGTTTACGGGAGCGCTGGTCTTATCTGCTCAGTTGCATGAACGAGCAGGCGATCCGCTGCCCGCGATTCGACAACTGGATCAAGTTCTCAAACAAGCACCTGGGCACGTGGACGCGCTGACCTTACGCGGTTGGATATTGGTCCGCATCGACAATCAAGTCCTTCAACAAGAAGGAATCCACAACCTAGATAAGGCTGTTTCTCTGCAACCAGACGGCTTCGATCCCTACGTCTTCCGTGGCTTCGTAGCCCGCGAAATACAAGGGGATCTGGAACTAGCAATACGCATGTACGAGCTTGCCCTCGATCGTGACCCACCTCCGGAAATGGCAATCCAGCTGAAAGAAATAGTTCGAGAAATGAAATCGGATCCGGCCTTGGGTGAATAGGACCGTTAGAGGATTGGGCTACTGGGCTACACGAAAGTCGTGCACACGGAATCACCCATGGCGAGTGAACCCGCCAAATGCGGAGTCGTTTCCCCGTGCAGTCCTGCCAACAGTCCCTTAACAAGCCCGCGGTCGATCGCACAAAGTACTGGATGGTCGATGGCGGCTTGACCGAAGGGGCAATGTTCGGACACGATCCGGAGTTCCCCGCCGATGCTTTCACTGCGGGCAGCAAAGCCATGGGATGTAAGTGTTTCTGCCACCATCGTGACGGCGGAACGGAGCGAACGTTGAGCTTCACCAGGAGCCATCACTGCGGCTAGATGTAGTCCGTATTCGTTCCCCACTTCTTCTGCCAACTGTTCCGCTTCATGACCTGAAAGAAGTGAAAGGGCTCGACCCAACAGGGTCCCCAACAGATCGTCGTGACGTACTGGGAAGTCGAGCGCAATATCGGATTGGGCTGCGCGATAACGCTTAGAAGGACGCCCAGCCCCAGCAGCCCGACGGATGTCCACCACAACGTGACCAGCCGCGGCCAGTTTGTCCAAGTGATGTCTAGCAACGTTGTTGTGCAGATCTACTGCCTGTGCAACCTCCGCAGCAGTCAACCCTTCTGCGGCCTCTCTAACGCGCAAGTAGATGTCACGGCGAGTTGGATCACCGAACGACGCCGTAATGGATTCAACAGCGGCAGAGAAAGTCTCTGGGGTGAGTGAGCGACTGATCACAGTACTAGATTCTACCGATGCTCCACTCATCACGTATCGAATTGCTATTTAGCAGGTAGGAGTCTGGTAGTGGTCACCTCAGGCAATGAGTTAACCGAGATAGTTGGAAGGGTCGTCGAACCCGAATTACGCCGTGACCTACACACCATGGGAATGCTCCGAGAAGTGTCCCTCACTAGCGGCACCGTTCACGTCGTGGTTGCGTTGCCCTCCGAAGATTGGCCGGCTACCGAAACGTTGACCAACCTCATCGAAACCTCAATAGCGACCCAAGAGGGAGTCAAAGCAGTTTCAGTCGAATTCACCGTTATGGGCGAGGCTGAGCAAGCGGCCGTGCGCGAACAACTCATCGGGGACCCTTCCAGTAGTGCCGGTACTCAGCAGACCCACGGTCACGCCGAAGGCAGAGCCATACCGTTCGCAGAGGCTGGAAATAGCACCCGAGTTCTTCTCATAGCGAGCGGAAAAGGCGGAGTTGGCAAATCCAGTGTGACCGCGAACTTGGCCATTGCTCTTGCCCAACGAGGACTTCGAACAGCGATAGTCGACGCGGACGTTTGGGGCTTTTCGATTCCTCGAATGCTTGGGGTGGAGCGCCCTCCCACGGTGATTGACCAGATGGTGGTCCCGGTGGAGGCCAACGGTGTCCGGTGCATTTCGATGGGATTTTTCGCCAGAGAAGATCAACCGGTCATATGGCGCGGACCGATGCTTCACAAGGCCCTAGAACAGTTCCTCACTGATGTGCACTGGGACGACCCGGATTACCTGCTAGTAGATCTTCCCCCGGGAACGGGTGACATCTCATTGTCTCTCTCACAGTTTTTACCGAAATCTGAACTGCTTGTCGTGACTACTCCACAACCAGCAGCCCAAAAAGTCGCGCAGCGAGCTGCTTTCATGGCCGAAAAGGTCAATCTCACGGTGCGTGCCGTTATCGAAAATATGAGCTGGTTCCGTGGAGACGACGGAAAGCGTTACGAAATTTTCGGATCAGGTGGAGGTGAAGCACTCGCGGAAGAACTCGGTGTCCCGCTGCTCGGACAAATTCCACTCGTACCAGAACTTCGCGAAGGAGGGGACGTGGGTCGCCCGATTACCGTCGCCGATCCGACGAGCGAAACAGCAACGATTTTCGGTGAAATGGCCCGCCTTCTAACCGAAGAATACTTGCCAACCCGCAGATATAACGAAGGTCTAAAGCTTGTTTAGGTCAAAATAGATCCATGGCGACTATCGACGACCTTCGCTTCGACAACCGGTTCACTAGATCACTCCCCGCTGATTCCATCAACGGGACGAATAGTCGACAAGTGCAGCAGGCCTGCTTCAGCAGAGTGAAACCCCTAATTGTTGACCACCCGCGACTCGTCGCCCACAGCGCCGAGATGTTCGAACTATTAGGCATCAATTCCGCAGAAATTCAACGACCGGATTTCGTTGAGGTTCTCGCTGGAAATCGGATACTTCCGGGAATGGATACTCATGCCGTCTGTTATGGCGGACACCAGTTCGGAAACTGGGCTGGGCAGCTCGGAGACGGAAGGGCGATAGGACTGGGTGAAGTTATCGACACCAGCGGTAGACACCAGATGCTGCAGCTAAAGGGGGCCGGTCCGACGCCGTACTCCCGGACCGCAGATGGGCTAGCGGTGTTGCGCTCATCAATCAGGGAGTTCTTATGTAGCGAAGCCATGCACCATTTGGGTGTTCCAACCACAAGGGCTCTAAGTCTCGTCACAACCGGAGAAGATGTGGTTCGCGACATGCTTTATGACGGCAACCCTCGACCGGAACCTGGTGCCATCGTCTGTCGAGTAGCACCTTCTTTCGTCCGATTCGGAAATTTCGAAATTTTTGCCTCTCGAGGTGACCGGCAAACACTCCAACGCCTTGCCGACTTTACAATTGCTACCGAGTTCTCTCACATTGAAGATCCCGACTCTGGACGCTATGTGTCCCTTCTGAAAGAAGTGGGGGAGCGAACGGCCGACATGGTGGTCGAATGGTTACGCGTCGGCTTCGTTCACGGTGTCATGAACACCGACAACATGTCGATCTTGGGTCTGACAATCGATTATGGCCCTTATGGTTGGCTTGATAATTACGATCCGAATTGGACTCCCAATACGACCGACGCCCAACACCGTCGGTACCGCTATGGACGTCAGCCACACATAGCTCAGTGGAATGTTGTGCAGTTAGCCAACGCCCTCTATCCCCTGGTGGAGGAAGTTGAACCTCTCCAAGAGGCTGTTCGCCACTATGCAGATCGGTTTGAAGCCAAATGGTCGGAGATGATGGCCTCAAAGCTCGGCATCTTTTCACTCAACGACTCCCGCGATCGGAACTTGGCCGACGAGGCATTGTCAGTGCTGCAAGTCGTGGAGACTGACATGACCAAGTTTTGGCGAGAACTGGGCCGAGTCGACTGCTCTGCCGACCTCGATCCCCTAGAGCGTGTCGAGCCCTTGCTAGGAGCGATTTACCCCCGGGAATCAGCTACGCGACCACAGGTTTCGGCGTTTGTCGATTTTGGTCAACGATGGGCTGCACGACATCGCGAACTCGGTACCGACGACGTTGAACGTCGGATGTCTATGGATGCGGTGAACCCAAAGTACGTTCTCCGGAACTACCTGGCTCAGCTGGCAATTGATCGCGCAGAACAAGGTGACGCGTCGATGGTTGAAGAATTACTGGACCTGATGCGACGCCCCTATGACGAACAGCCAGAACGAAACAAATTTTCGTTGCTGCGACCAGATTGGGCTCGTACCAAGGTCGGTTGTTCTCAACTTTCCTGTTCGTCGTGAATAGTTGAACAGCAGTGGTAGACGTCAAACTGCGCCCTACGATGTGTCTCGAGTTCTGTTGACGCTCGTTAACCGACAAAAGCTGCAAGGAAAGGCGTCGCCCGTGGAGATCCGAATCGGCATCATGAATGTGGCCCGCGAGCTCACGCTCGAAGTTGACGACGACGTCGCCGAAAAGTTGAAGTCGGAGTCGGAATCCGCATCAGATGGAAGCAGCAAAATGCTATGGATCACCGATCGCGAAGGCCGCGAGGTTGGCATATCAATGGCACAACTTGGGTACATCGAATTCGGTGCGACAGGCGACCGACGCATCGGATTCGCAACCGACTAACACCCCGGATATCTAGCTAATCCTCTCAGCGGAGACGTCAGCCGTTGCCGACGGGTTCTCTGCGGCAGTATTTTGTATCCCATGGCAACTTTGGCCGAATTGACTCGCCTGGGCACAGGCCTATCAGCACAACAACTGATGCACCTGCAACGCCTAATCGCCTGGTGGGGGCTGCTCGCTGATCTTTCGTTCTCCGACTTGCTGTTGTTCGTTCCCGTTAATGAGGCCGGAACAGAGTTCGCGATCGCGGGCCAGATTCGCCCCACCACAAGTCAAACTCTTTATCGAGACGACCATGTAGGCCTGCGGGTGGACGACATTGATCGACCGCTTGTATCGAGAGCGTTCGCATTGGGCGAAGTTGTAGAGGGAGAGGTGCCGATCAAACCTACAAATCGTCGAGCGCGGGTCATGTGTATTCCAATCAGTTATGACGAAGCAGTGATCGGTGTCCTAAGTCGCGAACTAGTTCCCGACTTCGCTGAACGCAGAGACCCAGGGGAACTTGAACGGACTTACCTTGAAACATTCCACCAGTTAGCCAGGATGATCGCTTCCGGCATATTCCCCTTCCTCGGACATGACGTGGACATGGATGAAATACCCAGAGTCGGTGACGGCCTGTTGGTGGTGGACCCGGAGGCTCGAATTCAATATGCCTCACCGAACGCTCTCAGCACGCTCCACCGTGTAGGTGTCGTTGGAAATGTTGCCGGTCGACGACTCAGAGACCTAGGAATGGAACAGCCTGTCATTGCTCAAGCCATAGGGACCTCAGGACCAGTTACTGCCGAGGTTGAAAGAAACGACACCGCTGTTCAACTGCTGGCGGTTCCCCTTGTCGATCGAGAGAACTCAAGAGGAGCAGTAGTGCTATTGAGAGACATAACCGAGTTACGTCTGAGAGATCAACTCTTAGTATCAAAAGACGCGACGATCCGCGAGATTCACCATCGAGTCAAGAACAATCTCCAAACCATCTCGTCGCTGTTACGTCTTCAAGGGCGTCGCCTTGAGTCAGAAGAAGCGAAGTCGGCAATTGATGAGTCAGTGCGTCGAATTCGAGCAATTGCCTTAGTACATGAGACCTTGGCTAGCGAATCATCGGACGACGTAAACCTGACAGAAGTAGCCGGCATGTTGGCGCGAACCGTTCAGGAAAGCTTTACCTCCCCGGAGCGTCCTATCCGCCTTGAAGTAGTTGGAGACGCAGGCCTTATCCCATCAGATGTGGTCACTCCGCTCGCTGTAGTACTAAACGAATTACTCCAAAACGCAGTTGACCATGCCTTCCCCGATGATCTGCTGCCCATGAAGGATGGCGGAGGCCTTGTGGAAATCTTCCTGTCCCGAGATAGTGAACACATCAAGATGGTTGTTCGTGACAACGGGATCGGGGTGCCCGAGGATTTCGATAGCAACGACCACAAGGGTTTAGGCGTCTCGATCATCCGTGCCTTGGTGACTTCGGAACTCGGCGGCAAGATTGCTATGCGTCGGCGGAGCGACTCGACAGGGTCAGAAGCTCTCGTCGAGGTTCCCTTACCGGCGACTGATCCCGCCAACGAGAAGATTGAAGAACGAGTCTGGGATCGATAATTGGCCGCGCTCAACTCACCTTTCGGTGAACGCCATTCCTCTTACGTCGAATTTGTCTGCGCTCGTCCTCTGAGGCCCCTCCCCAAATCCCAGAGTCCTGATTGGTTTTGAGAGCAAAGTCAAGGCAAAGATCTCTGACTGAGCAATCACCGCAGACCGCTTTGGCTGCAGCGATTTGACGCAGGGCGCTTCCCGTGGAGCCAATCGGGAAAAAAACGGTGGGATCAATTTCACGGCATTTCGCGGTGTTGCGCCAGATGCCGCTTTCCAGGAGCATGGTTCCTCTTGCACTCACGTCGATTTGTCCTCCAGGTGCTGCTCGTGAGGGGGTTCGCGAGCAGTGATGTCGCCGACGGAACTGCATTGAGTTACGGCGAAAAGCTGCTAAGGCGCCTAGTTGTCAGGCCCGAAATCGGTCTGACGAGATGCTCATGACGCAGTCACAGCGATACGACAGGTTACGGTTGGACTGATGTTCCGGCAAGAGATTCTTTAGCTGAGGGTCCGAATTTCGTAACGAACCGACCGGGTCGGGAGAACCGAACGCTGATGCGCCCGAAGATATACGCACATCGAGGAGCATCCCGCCAGCAACGAGAAAACAGTGTTGAGGCATTCCGAGTGGCCGCCGAATTGGGTGCAGACGGAGTCGAATTAGATGTGCGAAGAACCCTCAGCGGAGAACTAGTGGTGCACCATGATGCTTATGCGGAAGGGGTGCTCATAGCTCGTGCCGATAGAAGAGCCCTCCCGAGTCACGTACCCGACTTAGGTGATGCTCTCGACGCTTGTAGCGGACTTCGTGTGAACATCGAAATAAAGATCGATGATCCGCATAAACGTGAATCTTTCGAACTAGCCCAAGAAGTAGCCCAACATTTACGGTCGCGGGCCGAACCAGTGGGCCGTTGGCTAGTTTCATCCTTCGATCACGGGGTCGTTGACCAAATGCGGGAGCTTTTCCCGGAATTACCGACAGGGCTGCTGTCGTGGCGAGAGCCATGGCAAGGCGTGATAAGACACGCTGTCAACAACGGGCACCTGGCAATCCATCCCGATGAGTCAATGGTTGACGGCCAGCTTGTACGCGAGGCTCACGCGGCTGGGATAGAGGTAAATACATGGACCGTCAACGATCCCGAACGCGGAATCGAACTCGCCGAGCTTGGGGTTGATGGTCTTATCACCGATGTGCCTCACGAAATGCTGGAGGTCTTAGGGCACCTGCAATAAGTTCATCTCATTTTGGTAGAGGCTTTACCAATCTGAGTACTTGTGGGCGCCAACTGAACTTCAATCTCTCGGTGGACCCCAAATAGTCGCCGTCTAACTGATGGGGGAATGGGTAATGGCCAGTTAGGACAAGGTCCGTGAGGTCGTGGGCGGTGTGAACTAGATCGTTGTCCTCCAGCGGCTTTCCCCGAAAGAGATCAGTCAACAAACCGGTCATCGTTCCAAGGGACAACGTTCGCAAAGCCACGACGCTGAGGCCGCTCTCAAGAGTTGCCTCAGGAGCCAGGGACAGCGGCCGGCTACCGAAATAGGTATAGGGGTCAGTGTTCAACACCACCGTGAAGTAGCTGTCATCGACACCGCCCTTTTCGTGTCGGACGGCCATTCTCGGTTTCGTCCGATCGTAATGACGGAGCCAAGTATCGAATCCGGCCCAAAGAAACAAAGGATGACCTGCGTAACGTTTCAACGCTGATCTTCGCTCCACTTGTTGCACGACTGCGGCATCGAAGCCACTTCCGCAATGGAAAAGGAAATAGCGTCCCTCAACCTCACCGAGTCCAACAGATTCGACCGAATCTGCCTCAATTGCCGAGACTAATTGCTGTGTAGCGTCCAGCGGCTCGTCTGCCAACCCGATGGTTCGAGCAAAGACGTTGGTGGAACCACCAGGCAGCGCCGCTAACGCGCAGTCTGTTCCTGCGAGACCGTTAGCTGCCTCGTTAAGGGTCCCATCCCCGCCCAGTACAGCGACAATATCGGTGCCAGTCGCCGCTGCGCCTCGAGCTAATCGCGAAGCATGACCTCGGCGGCTGGTCATGGCTAACTCCACCTCGTGGTGTTCAGCTAACGCTGTTTGGATGAGCACCCTCGTGCGGGCTGTGACCGACGAAGCCGATCCGTTGACGAGGAGCAATATCCGCACTCAGCTAGTGTCGCCGATTTCTGACGCGTGAGTCGAACCCAACGCCAGGAACAACGCTCGGTTAGTAACCGGTAGACCGGACCACAAAATTTTTTTACTTAACATTTGGATCTGTTCCAACCTCGGGGCAGAATCCACGCATGAAGGTCGTTGTCTGTGTCAAACAGATCCCAGACCCGGCTCTGCCGGGCGAGCTGGATCCCTCTACTAACTACCTCAAACGGGATGACAAACTAATCCTGGATGAGTCCGATTCATACGGAGTGGAGATGGCACTCCAACTTGTTGAGGCCGCGGGCGGCGGAGAGGTCTCCCTTGTGTCGATGGCCCCCAAGGGGGAAGTCAGTGGTTTAAGAACAGCCCTGGCAATGGGCGCCGAGGATGCTGTTCTTGTCAGCGATGATGCTCTTGCTGGAAGTGATGCGCTGGGAACGGCAAAGGTTCTCGCCACCGCGATATCAGCGATGTCGCCTGATCTAGTTCTCGCTGGAGTCGAATCATCAGATGGTTATACCGGCACAGTCCCGGAGATGATTGCAGGGGTTCTCGACATTCCGTCGATAACGTTCGCCAAACAGATCCAAGTTGAAGGCAGCACCGTCAAGGTCCAGCGCCAGACAGAAGCGGGCTATGACGACGTTGAGTGCTCGACGCCAGCGCTGGTATCGGTTACAGCGGGCGTTGTAGAGCCTCGCTATCCCTCGTTTAAAGGCATCATGGCGGCAAAGAAGAAGCCGGTTGAGGAGCTAGATCTTGCCGCTTTGGGAATTGATTCTGGCGTCGTCGGAAAAAATGGTGCCCGCCAAGAGACGGTCCGGGTTACGGATGCAGAAGAACGACAAGCAGGTGAAGTCATCGAAGATGACGGCAACGCCCACGAAAAGATTGTTGAGTTCCTAGCCGAACTCAAAGTCGTATAAGGAGGTTGGACATGTCGATTGAAACCATCCTTGTGTTCGCCGAAGGCGACGAGAGCGGCCCGAGCAGTCTGACTTTGGAGTTAGTGACCGCGGCCCGGAGTCTCGCCGCAAACGTTGAGACTTTTGTAGCTGGTGACGGAACAGCCATGGCTGATCAACTCGGTGCACATGGAGCTTCCAAAGTATTTAGCACCGGTTCCCTTGAGGGCAAACTAATAGGAGTTCACGCCGCCGCAGCGCTCCAGGCCCACATCGAAGCGAACACTCCCGACGCGGTTTTCTTTGGACAAACCGCCGATGGGCGGGATACAGCTGCTCGTCTAGCTGTCCGTATAGATCAACCAGTCGTGACAAATAATGTCGGCGCTTCCATTGAGGACGGGAACCTAGTCGTTGAAGAACCAGTATTTGGTGGAACACAGAACGTGTTCACTGCCTTCCGAAACGACGGTCCGGCCTTAGCTCTATTTCGACCTAAGTCGTTCGAAGCTGAAGCGAACGGAGGCGGAGCAGCGGAAGTCGTCCGCGTCGATGTCGTCGACCCCGGAACCGCTGGATCAGCTGAGGTAACCGGCCGTCATGCAGAGGAGCGTTCTGGTCCTCAGCTAGACGCCGCGGAAGTAGTGGTTTCGGGCGGTCGCGGTCTCGGCCAGCCGGAGGCATACACAATGATTGATGAATTAGCTGGTCTGCTGGGAGCAGCATCAGGAGCATCGCGAGCGATTGTGGACGCCGGGTGGGTTCCATATGCCAAGCAAGTTGGTCAGACCGGCAAAGTCGTAAAGCCAAACGTATACGTGGCGTGCGGCATTTCAGGAGCGACTCAACATCTCGTCGGGATGAAGGGTTCAAAGAACATCATCGCCATCAATAAGGACCCGGAGGCACCGATCTTCGGGGTTGCCGATCTGGGAATCGTTGGCGACGTCCACAAAGTCATTCCGGCACTCATCGAAGCTTTGAAGTCTCGTTAGGGTTATTCACCCAGCTTTACCAAAGCAGAAACTGGCGTTGACGGGCCATCCGCGCCGCTAATTAGATCAGCGGCCACGGCCACCGGTGGCCGTCATCTGTGGGGAAAATCGGTGACGCACTTAATCGTTGCGCTCGATGTGTAAGCGCATCAGCTTCCTCTTCCTCAAGCCATCGCGCTGCTCGTATTGCCTCGCCAGCGGCGACGGCTTCGATGCCTTCAAGAAGCTCCTCACCAATTGGTTCGTCGGCAAAGTCCCAGATAACTGTTCGTAGTTTGAAATCGCGAGAGAAGCACAGCCCGTGATCGATCCCGTACACGCGTCCCCATTTAGACAGGAGACAATGACCCGCCTTTCTGTCCGTATTATTTGCCAACAAGTCGAGGGCACAGAGTTTTCGAAGGTCCGGATGGTGGACAGCGTTTTTCACCAGGGTGAAGTGATGCTGATCAAAGTTGGCGTCGATAAACAGTTGGATAGATCCCGTTCCGTGAGGGCCCATTCGCTCCACCGTTGGCGGCACGACGTCCCAACCCAATTCGTCACTTAGCTCGTAGGCGGCGATTTCTCGCCGGTGCAGCCCCGGCGGAAAATCCCAAAGTGGGCGCTCACCCTTGACAGGTTTGTAGATTCCGTTCACAGCGACACCAGCTCGCGTCACGCGCACGAGAAACGTGGCATTAGAGCTGTAAGGCATGCGAGCGAGTATTTCTATGTCCCCATGAACTAATACGCCATGTGCGGTTTCGACATCCACGAACTGGCTCCGGGGATCGCTGCCATCAGCGTTACGGTCATTCACCGATGGGCTTGTGACCATTTTGCCGACCAAAATCCCGGCCGTACTCCACCAGAAATAGCGCATGATCTACAAATGCTTTTGCCTGACCCAAGCTGATGTGAACGTGGGCTTGGGAGGGTTCACTCTCTTCGTCATCAGGTAATTCTTGGGCCACAACAACGATCCGCTCTGGTTCCTCACTGAGTCCGATCGCTAACCCCCCCACAGTCCACACAGCGTTAGGTGGCTCAAGCATCTCGTTGACTGGAACCACCGAAACCGGATCACCGCTGTCTTCGAGAACTCCGGCGAGGTGACTCGCGAGCGATTGAACTTGACCTTTCTCGACTTTGAGAGTCAAAACAAGGTTGTCATCGTGGGCTTGAAGATAAAAGATGCGGTCCCCCGGCGCTCCCACGGTTCCGGCGACAAAGTTGGTCGGGTTCTTGATTTCGTAGTTTTCAGTCATGGTTCTCGTTGAGAAACGGGCCTTTCACTAGGCCGGTGTTAGCGATCCGAGATCACCAGTGTTGTTCACGGCTAACACCACCGGCCCGCTCGGTGTGTAAAGGATTGCTGTAACAGAGCACGGTGACACAACTATTCGTTGAAAAAGATCTAAGTGAGTTCCCATAGCGTGAGCAACCAAAGCTCTAATCGGATCTGCGTGACTAACTGCGACCACCGTTTTTCCCGGGTGGTTTGCAACGAAACCGTCGATGGTCTGAGCCATCCTCGTTTGCATCTCAACGAAAGACTCTCCCTTTGGGAATCTGAATCCCGAAGGGTACTTCTGCACAGCCGACCACGCTTTGAGCTTCCGTAATTGGTTCAACTTTCGGCCAGTCCAGGCACCGACGTCGAGCTCAATGAGACCCCGTTTCTGTTTGACCGGAATTCCAATCGCCTCAGAAATGGGAGTAGCCGTTTCTAACGTCCGCTTTAAGGGGCTCGAGTAGATGGCAGCAATACGGCGGTGATCGATCTCAGAAATTCGTTCCGCCACCTTCTCCGCTTGACCCCAGCCCACCGCGGATAGGTGAACACCGGGCTTGCGGCCATACAACTCGACACCAGTCGTCGGCGTTTGCCCATGTCGTACGAGAAGAATCAACGTAGGTCGCGCGGAAGAAGCCACGAATTGACCGTAGTCGTTGAAGTTCGCGGACTCCGCTTCATAGTCTGCAACACTCGGCGTTGTGGACTCTTTGATTTCATTAGCTGCCGAGATAGCTGATTGCCGTCGATGCGATCGTCTCGTCGAATGGCGTGAACAAGTTGCCTTCGAAAAGCGAGCTGCGTTCCGAGAAGAAGAGTATTGGGGACGAGGGGTACCTGGGTTCGGAGATCCCTCCGCGAAAGTCATGATCATCGGACTAGCCCCAGCGGCGCATGGCGCTAATCGAACCGGGCGCGTCTTTACCGGAGATCGTTCTGGAGATTTCCTCTTCGCGTCGCTACATAGGACGGGCTTTGCCAATCAGTCACGTGCTCGCCATGTTGAGGACGGACTGCGACTAACCGACGCCTACGTCACTGCAGCAGTGCGTTGCGCCCCCCCAGCCAACAAACCAACTACAAAAGAACGCGACGAATGCCTTCCCTATATCGAACGCGAATTAAAACTACTTCCTGACGTTCAGGTTTTTGTTGCCCTTGGACAGTTCGGCTACCAAGTCACGTGCTCCCTTCTCGGAGTGCGTCCACGTCCGCGGTTCGGTCACGGTGTCGTTGTTCCGTTGTCACAGCACGGCAGTGACCGCGTCGGACATGTCGTGTGCTCATTTCATCCAAGCCAACAGAACACCTTCACGGGCCGCCTCACCGAGCCGATGCTTGACGACGTTTTCCTTATGGCGCGCGAACTTGCTCGACTAGAGCCGACCTAGTCTTCGATCGTGACTGCCCCTACAACGCTTCGAGAACTTTTCCGACGCACGATCCTCGTTGGCCTCGTTGTGGTTACCACGTGCTCCTGTCAAAACTCGGGGCCCGCTCCCGAGGAACAGGCTGCAGTTTCGTTCGACAACCCGGGGACCCTTGCTGTGGATGATGCGGTTCCACTGGGTGACCATTCGCTCGATATCGAAACCACGGTTGCCTTTCTAGATTCGTGCATCTCGGATTCAGGTCTGGTTGGACCGTGCCATTGCGCCTACGAACTACTGGTTGACGAAGTCGATGTCGGCGACATAACAGGAGTCGAAGATCGGATGGGCGCGTTCAACGAATTTCCGCCCGAACTCGCGGGACTACTAGTCCAATGCCGAGGCGCTGATCGACCCGCGGAGTGGTCGTCTGCAACCAAGGAGCTCTACTTGTCTGCGTGCAGTCATGACTCAGATCGTCTAGACCGATTGTGTCGTTGTTCGGTTTCGCGCGCGGCGGACGTGATCCCCGAAAGTCGAATATCGGAATTCTTGGGAACGACCAATCTACGCCCGAACATGGTCGACCTGATCAACACGTGCCTTTGATTAGGATCAGATGTTTCGGTCAGCGCTATTTTCGAACTGGCGCGGGTAACAACGCCGGCTTGTTCCAGGCAAACTCAGGCCATCGAGCGCGAGACTTTTGACTCAACTTGTGCATCAGGTCGATTGCCGCAGGATCGTCATCTCCGGGTCTCCCAATCAAATAACCACCCTCGAGCATCTTCATGATGATTTCGCGACCGAGTGGAGTTCGCACGATTGTTAACGTCCAATCGCTGTACTTCCCGATACCCCCAGTGGAGATATCTGCGTGTTCCGCAGCGAAATCCGGGCAATAGTTGCATCCCTCTCGGGTCCAGGCATGACATTCCTTAAGGTTGATTTCGTAGTAGCCACCATCGTGAGTCCAGATCTGAAAAACGCCTTTGATATTCGTCTTCTTTATCGTGTGACGATCAAGCCCATATTTTTGTTCAAACAACTCCTCGAAGATCGCTTCGTCAAAAGACTTCGAACAGAGAAGGCCTATGTTGAGAGCGAACCTGTTACCGACTTTCCCTATCTTTCGGTATTTGGCAACCGGCACTATTGAGCTTTGGCAACTCATTCCGACGAGAGCGATCTTCTTGGCTCCCGCTTCGATCGCGTCGGTATATGCCAAAGTGTTCGCCGAATAGGTGTATCGACTACCGGCGCCTCTGATGACGTCATCTCGGTTAAAGGCAACCCCCGGCGAGGCAGTCCACTGAGATCCCTCGCCCTCACCGACATATGAGGTGAGAGCCGCGTCGATATAACCGTTGTCCAACGCCCAAATCAGAATCGCTGACACAAGACCGCCGTCTTGGCCCACTTCGTGAATGAAGTCATCTGAGGCTCTAGTAAGGATGATGTCTTTGTACATCCCCGACGGTTCGTCCGGTGTGCGAGTCCGGTCAAACAAGAACTCATCCGCATCGTCCTCCCACGTTCGAAACCGCGGGCACGCCCTTGTACAACTCGTGCAGCCTTTCTCTCCATGTCCGCAGTTGTCGGGTCCTAACTCTTCCTCGATGTGGAACGGCTTGAAGCCGCCTTGCACGTGGTCATAGCCGATCACGTCATGCGGGCAGCTGATCACGCAACCAGCGCAACCGGTACATAACCCAGACGTGATTACTTCTTCATGAAGCTCTTTCCATTGAAATAACCAACGTTCTTTTTTTGGTGCTTCTGTGCCGCTTTCGGTCAGAGCCATACCAAGAGACTAGATCGCAAGCGAAGCCATCATGCGTCTGAAGGGCTTCTTAGGGGATCCGGTTGGGCAAACCCGAAGCGCCGGCTAGTCTGACCCACCGCGTTACCGCCGTCGCTAGCTTCGACGGGGTAGGCACACCCCCGAGGACTAATGAACGAATCTGAACTCTTGGAACTACTCGACCATGCACGCGTAGCGACCTTGGCCACCATCCGCGCCGACGGCCGAGTTGATTTGGTGCCAATCACATTCGCTTTCGATGAACAAGTCGTTGTGACAGCCATAGATCACAAGCGGAAGTCGACTACCGAACTGAAGCGGTTAGACAACATAAGCCAATTTCCCGAAGTCACGCTATTAGTTGATCATTACGATGACCAAGATTGGAACCGTCTGTGGTGGGTTCGCGTCCGGGGCCGCGCGAAAGTTCATCAAACCGGTAGTGAATACGAACGAGCGCTAGACCTACTGGCCGATCGCTACAACCAATACGCGAAAACTCGACCTAAGGGCGCGGCGATCATCATCGACCGAACCGAACTAACGGGCTGGAAGGCGTAAATCAGCTATTCGGAACAACGGATTGGCAGCCGACCATCACCAACGGCCGAAAAAGAGGAATCGAGTGCGACTGTGATCACAGTCGAGAAGATCCGGTCACGGCCATCAATGTGTCTCTTAGGATGGTGTCATGCGGGCACCGGCTGGTTTCAGCGTCGTTTTGCGCCCTCGGCAGGATTCGAACCTGCGCTCATGGCTCCGGAGGCCACTGCTCTATCCCCTGAGCTACGAGGGCGGGGTAGCGAATGTACCGCTTTTCGAAGAAGCCTCCATAACAGGACGCCGTTACGGACCGAGCATAAGTCGCTTCAAGGTTGGCTGGTCTCAGCGGTACAGTCGAGTGATGTTCCCCTGGCAGCCAACCCGGGGATTCAAGGCAGACCTGTAGGGAGCAAAGCTGGTGATCACCGAAGTCTTGGCAGCAGCATTGGCGGACGCCCTCAGCGAACTGGGAATTGACGTCGCCCCATCGGAGATTCACATGGAACGACCAGCCCAGCGAGAACATGGGGATTGGTCTTCCAATGTCGCTTTGGTGATGTCGAAACAAGCAGGCCGGAATCCCCGCGAACTGGCAGCGGAACTCCTAACGGTTCTCGAATCCACTTCGGTTGACCAGATCCAGAGAGCGGAAGTTGCTGGGCCCGGATTCGTTAACTTTCACCTCTCCCCGCAGTGGCTACACGATGTGTTGACCGAGGTTATTTCTCAGGGTGAGGACGGATACGCCCGATCAACAATCGGGGATGGTCAATCGATCAACCTTGAGTTCGTTTCAGCGAATCCCACAGGCCCCCTGCACGCTGGCGGCGGCCGTTGGGGAGCCTATGGAGACAGCCTCGCGCGTATATTCAGGCGTTGCGGGTATCAAACTTTCACCGAGTACTACGTCAATGATCGCGGTCTCCAGACCGAGCTATTTGGTGACTCGCTCCTCGCGCACAGAGACGGAACTGACCTTCCCGAAGACGGGTATGCAGGAGAATATGTTGCTGAATGGGCGTCGGAGATGCCCGACGATGCCAATCCCGTCGCATGGGGATGCGAGAGGGCTCTGGCCGAAGTGCAGCAATCTCTCGCATCAATGAATGTGACGTTCGACCATTGGGCGAGCGAAAAGGCCTTAGTCGACTCGGGCGCTATGGAAAGCACCATCGACGCCTTGAGAGCGGGCGGATGGGTAGACGAACATGAAGGCGCCACGTGGCTTCGAACATCGGACTTCGGTGACGAAAAAGACCGCGTCTTATTGAAGAGCGACGGCGAACCCACATACTTCGTGCCCGATATCGCCTATCACAATCAGAAATTCGAACGTGGAAACCTTGTCATCGACGTTCTGGGCGCAGATCATCACGGATACGTTCCTCGAATGTCAGCCGCTCTCCAAATGCTCGGACACCAAGCTTCATCTTATGAGGCCATAATTGGCCAAAACGTGACGTTGGTTCGAAGCGGCAAGGAAATCAAGCTTTCGAAACGAACGGGCACAATGGTTGAAGTTCGGGACCTCATAGAGGCCGTAGGACCCGACGTCGCTCGATTCGCTTACCTCCTGCAGTCGATCGATACTCGCCAAACCATCGACCTCGACATGCTCTCGAGCCAAGCCAACGAGAATCCTGTTTATTACGTGCAGTACGCCTACGCACGCATCGCTTCAGTCGGACGCGAAGCAAACAATCGGGGCGTCACTCGCAGCGCATTCAACGAAACCGGCCTGGCCCTGCTGACGCACCACCGAGAACTCGAACTCTTGCGCGCTCTGTCTTCGCTGCCGGAAACGGTGGAGATAGCAGCGCGCGATCGCTCTCCCCACAAAATCTCCACCTGGATCCGCGAATTTGCGGCGGCGTTTCACGGCTTCTATCACGATTGTCCTGTCCTGCGGTCAGACGTGGAAGCTGACTTGCAACAGGCGCGACTCTGGTTGGTTGAGTCAGCGCGGATCGGATTTTCGATAGGCCTTGAACTACTGGGCTTGACAGCCCCGGAGGAAATGTGAGGCGGATGCTATGACCCAAACAGACCCAATTCCGCTCGCTCTTCTGCCTGATTCTGCCGAAGTTGGTTCACGCGGCGAACTCCACATCGGAGGAATAGCCGTTGACGAGATTGTCGCCGAATTCGGGACGCCGCTCTTTATCTATGACGAAAACCATCTGAGGTCGCGTTGCCGGGAGGCTTTAGAAGCATTCGGAGACGGCGTTGCATACGCGGGCAAAGCGTTTCTTTGCCTTGCCATGGCCCGCCTGGTACATGAAGAGGGATTGCACCTTGACGTGGCAAGTGAGGGCGAACTTCACACAGCCATTACGGCGGGGGTACCCGGGCAACGCATTGTTTTGCATGGGAATAACAAATCCCTTGCTGAACTTTCCCTAGCGCGAACTCACGACGTGAGCCGAGTTGTGGTGGATTCATTCGACGAACTTGACCGACTCCGACATCTCCATTCAATTGACGGGGTTGTCGTACCGGTTCTCTTGCGAGTCACCCCCGGAGTCGAAGCTCACACCCATGAATTTGTTTCGACGGGACAGGATGACTCCAAATTCGGGTTTGGTTTATCTTCGGAAGCAGCAACGGCTGCGGTGGACCTCGCGAAGTCGAATCCCGGCGTTGAGCTTGTAGGGATTCACCATCACATAGGAAGCCAGGTGTTTCAGGTCGAAAGTTTTGCTAGGGCGCTAGAAATTGTGGTCGGGTTTTCTGAACCGCTAGAGCTACCAGAGTTATCCGTGGGGGGCGGCTTGGGTGTCGCCTACCTGGAATCTGAATCAGCGCCCTCCATCGCCGCGTGGGGCGAGATGCTCGCTGGCGCGTGTGAGCGCCTCGGGGTAAGGGCACGAGTATCGGCAGAACCCGGACGGTCGATCGCAGCGCAAGCTGCAATAACGGTTTATTCAGTCGGAACCGTCAAAGAACTACCCGGCATTCGAACATACGTAGCAGTCGATGGCGGTTTTGGTGACAACCCTCGGCCCATGCTCTACGGCAGCGGTTACACCGCCTTTATGCCCACGAGAGTCACCGAACCGCGTCCGGCGCTCGCTCGAATCGTCGGAAAGCACTGCGAGTCAGGCGATGTGCTGGTTCGAGAAGCTGCCATCCCCGAACAAGTGCAGGTGGGTGACCTATTAGCGACCCCGGTGACGGGAGCCTACGGATACTCCATGGGCAGCAGCTACAACCGAATACCGCGCCCGTCGGTTGTGTTCGTGTCCAACGGTTCAGCGCGGTTGGTCGTTCGCAGGGAGACGGTCGAAGATCTGATTAGCCTTGACGTTGAGTGACTTTTTCGCGTCGATTGAAACCTCCATATATCAGTAGGAAATCGAAGCAAAGAACGGCTGCTCCGCCCAGTACCGTAGAAGCCATGCAGGCGAACTCTCACCCAGTCCTTCGTGTCGGGATCCTTGGTTGCGGAACGGTTGGTAGCGCTCTCGTCAGACTCATCCAGAGTGATGTCGACCGGATCGCGGCGCGAACCGGTGTCCACTTGGAGGTCTCAAGGGTGGCGGTACGGAATCTGTCGTCAGACAGGGACGTAGACCTGCCCCCCGATAGGTTGACTCGAGACCCCGCATCGCTAGTCAATTCGCCCGACATTGATTTAGTCGTGGAGACCATCGGCGGAATTGAGCCTGCTCGTCAGCTAGTTATCGATGCCTTGAAGTCCGGTAAACCGGTCATTACGGCAAATAAAGAACTCGTCGCAAACGTAGGCCAGGAATTGTTTGAGGTGGCATCTGCTGGAGGTGTCGATCTTTTCTTCGAAGCAGCGGTTGGAGGGGGCATTCCCCTGATACGTGTGCTGCGCGAATCTCTAGCTGGCGAACGAATCACCCGAGTCATGGGAATCGTTAACGGTACGACCAACTTCATCCTCACCAAAATGACCGAGGAAGGCGCTGAATACGCCGACGTTCTAATTGAGGCCCAGAAACTCGGGTTCGCGGAAGCGGACCCAGCTGCGGACGTTGAAGGCAGCGACGCGGCAGCAAAGGCCGCAATTATGGCCACGATCGCCTTTGGGGCGAAGGTGGTCGCAGGAGATGTCTATCAAGAAGGCATTAGCCGCATTTCGCCGTCAGACATCGCGGCGGCATCCCACATGGGTCATGTCATCAAACTCCTTGCCATAGCCGAATTCGATGGCCAGGAAGTCGCAGTACGAGTCCATCCGACGATGGTGCCCGAGCACCACCCCCTCGCCGCCGTCCGAGAAAGCTTCAATGCTGTCTTTTTGGAAGGTTCGGAAGTGGGAGACCTCATGTTGTACGGGCGCGGAGCAGGAGGCGGCCCCACAGCTTCGGCAATCTTGGGCGACGTCATCTCCGCGGCACGAAATCTTCAACAAGGTGTGTCCAGTGATTTGGGGACCCTGTCGGAATTCACCATCCGACCTATAGACGAAACCGCCAGCGCCTTTTATCTGCAATTGGACGTCGAAGATAAGCCGGGGGTACTTGCAGTGGTGGCAAGTGTTTTCGGTGACCACGGCGTCTCGATTCGGTCCATGGAACAGCAGGGGCAAGAAGCGACAGCGCACTTGGTTTTTATTACCCATCAAGCGCGCGAAGCCGACGTCCAAGCGACGCTTCGTGATCTTCGCAACCTCAACGAAGTCAGAGATATCGGTGCACTGATCCGGGTCATCGGCGACTAAACGGCGCGGGAGATCTCTCAAAGTGAAGTACCAAAGCACCCGCGGTAAAGCACCGATTCTTGAGTTCGGTGACGTGCTACTTGCAGGGCTAGCCGAAGACGGCGGGCTTTATATTCCGGTGGAGCTACCCACCGTAGATCCCGCGGATCTACGAACATTTGCCGACCTGCCCTATACAGAAGTTGCGACACGTGTGCTAGCGCCATTCGTCACGCCATCGATAGACGAAGAAATCTTGGGCCGAATGGTCGAGGAGGCCTACTCGACCTTTCGACACTCAGACGTGGTGCCCCTCACCTCCGTCCCCTCTGAGGGCGAAACGGATCACCACCTCGTTGAACTGCATTGGGGCCCCACATTCTCCTTCAAAGACGTAGCTCTTCAGCTACTCGGCCGACTATTCGAACACGAATTGGCGCGCCGTTCCGCCTCTGTGACGATTGTGGGAGCGACCTCGGGAGATACGGGCAGCGCAGCCATCGAAGCCTGTCGCGACCGTGAAGGCATTGTCTTGGTCATGCTTCACCCTCGCGGGCGTATCTCAGAAGTGCAGCGACGCCAGATGACTACAGTCACCAGTTCGAATATTCACAACGTTGCCATTGACGGTACGTTCGACGACTGTCAAGACCTGGTGAAAGCGATGTTCGCGGACAGTCCGTTTCGCCAGGGAGTTCGACTAGCAGCGGTCAACAGCATCAATTGGGCCCGAGTCGCCGCCCAGACCGTCTATTACTTCACCACCGGTACCCAATTAGGCGGCGGACGTCACAAAACATCGTTTTGTGTGCCAACAGGTAACTTCGGCAACATTTTGGCCGGCTACGTCGCCAGTCGCATGGGCTTGCCGGTAGACCGACTCGTTATCGCCAGCAATCACAACGACATACTGACCAGGACTCATGCATCGGGGCTCATGGAGATCCAACAAGTGGTTCCGTCAACGAGCCCGGCCATGGACATACAAGTGTCCAGTAACTTCGAGCGTTTGCTGTTCGATCTCAGCGGAAGAGACGCCAAGTGGATGAGCTCAGCGATGCAAGACTTCCGTGCTAACGGCGAACTGCCGCTTAGCGAGCCCCTGATTCTTAGGTTGCGTCAATCTTTTGATGCCGGACGAGCTTCAGAAACAGATGTCAAAGAAGCGATTGCCGATCTATATTCAGCCACGAACGAACTCGTAGACCCCCATACCGCGGTTGCTGTCAGTGTTGCTCGCCGTCTACAGCCCGGTAACAGCCCCATAGCAATTATGTCGACCGCGCATCCCGCTAAGTTCAGTGCCGTTGTGGAAGACGCGACCGGCCAACTCCCTGCTCAACCCACCGAAATTAAAGACCTGTTCGGGCGAGCCGAACGTTGTAGCGATCTGCCGAACGAACTCAACGCAGTAAAGGAGTTCGTATCATCGGTTGCAAGCACATAGGAATCGGGTCGATGTTGTGAGTGACCTCACCAGGTGAGTAGCCTGATGTCACCGTCCCGCTGCCCGTGTATCTCGCGAAGCCGGCAACCGGTTCAGGCTGGCGCCCGCCAACTCGAACCGACAGGGCGGCCCCAAGCCCACTCCCGGCGCAGTTTGCGTGTCGACACCATGAGGATGAAATGTCCGATCAGCCAGACCGAGCACTTCTCGAATCGAAGACCCGGGACGACCTGGTGGCAATGGCCGCCGCCCTAGGTCTCGAAATCGCCCCCAGAGCTCGAAAGGCCACCATCATTGATGACATCTTGAAGGGCCCCACAGGCGGACACGAATCCGACAGCAATAATCCATCGAACCCTGACAGCGGGCATCGAGCCTCTGAAGAAGCTGCCAGGGATGCAGCGCAAGCCGCCTCAGGCGAAACTTCTGCCGAAGACAACAATTCGGGCGAATCTCCAAGAGATGAGGAACAATCAAAACAAGAACGAGACGAAAATGAACCGGGTGTAGCTGAACCCGGAAATCGGCGGCGTCGTCGACGCGGCCGCGACCGCGACGATAATTGGCAAGGCGAACCAGTCGAATGTGAAGGAATTCTGGACCTCCGAGATGAGGGCTACGGATTTCTCCGTACCCAAGGCGCCTTACCATCAAATGACGACGTTTATGTCGCTGCCAAACAGGTTCGTGCGCACGGACTACGCAAGGGAGACATCGTCAAGGGCGCAAGCAGGCCCGCTGCGCGAAACGAAAAGAATCCAGCGCTACTCCGCGTCGATGAAATCAATGGTGCAGAACCCGACGAGAGTAGCGAACGCCCCCTTTTCGAAGACCTCACCGCAGTGCATCCCCGAGAACCGTTGACCCTTGAGGGAAACGGAACAGAAAACCTGACCGCTCGAGCAGTTGATTTGATTGCGCCTATCGGCAAAGGCCAGCGAGGGTTAGTGGTTTCGCCACCTGAATGTGGAAAGACTTCCACGATTCGAGAACTAGCGGTTGCCATAGAGACAACCCACCCGGACTTACACGTCATTGTCTTACTTATCGACGAACGTCCCGAAGAGGTAACCGACATCGCGGCCGTAGTAGAGGGCGAGGTTTTGGCATCGACCTTTGACCGACCAGCCGACGAACATATACAGGTCGCTGAACTCACCCTCGAGCGGGCAAAGCGAATGGTCGAAGGTGGCCTCGACGTCGTCATTCTGTTAGATGGCTTGAGTCGATTAGCGAGGGCATACAACCTGGCGGCTCCAGGCAACGGAAGGGTCTTGGTTGAAGGCGTGGATGCTGCCGCCTTGTATCCACCGAAACGCTTTTTTGGTGCGGCACGCGCTATCGAGGAGGGCGGCTCGCTGACCATTATCGCTACCGCAGCCGTTGAAACCGGATGGCGTTTGGATGAAATGATTCTTGAGTCTCTCCAAGGGACCGCCAATTCTGTCGTTCGCCTTGATCGTCGTGCTGCTGATCGACGGGTATACCCAGCCATCGACGCTGTAACTTCATGTACCCGTGAACTTCATCGTCTCAACGGTGAAGAAAGCGCGTTCAAGGCTCAAGCGCTTGCTGACACCCTCGTGGCAATCGAAGAAGCCGACGAAAATCAGAAGGGATCCGCCCTCGACTGGGTACTAGAGCGCATCGCGGCAACCAGTTCGAACCAGGAGATACTTAACCGCTTACCAGTTCCTGGTCATTCCGCCTCTAGTTGAAGGTAACCCCGTGCAAATTGTGCACCAGCGTGTGCGATTCGCTCGACTAACCGCCAGAATGGGTCAACCATGAAGAGTGACATCCACCCGAACTACCGCCCAGTCGTGTTTCGCGATGCAGGTGCTGAGTTCTCGTTCCTTACCCAATCAACCGTCGAGACAAGTGACACGGTCGTTTGGGAAGATGGCAACGAGTATCCGCTCGTCACCGTTGAGTTATCTAGCGCCAGTCACCCCTTCTTCACTGGACAAATGAAAATAGTCGATACAGCCGGCCGGGTAGAACGCTTCGAGCGGCGTTACGGGCGCCGCCGAGGCTCAGATCAGAACGCCGACAGCGCCGACCAATAAATCCGGATTGTGGCGCTAGACCCAGAACGTCGCCGTCAGCTACATGCGATGAAGTTGAAATCGCTGGTTCGAGACTACCTAGACGATTCGATTGAAGAGGTAGTCGGAACCGACGATGGCGCCCTAGCCACACTCAGCGGAGCCCGCTTCGCGGCACTTGCGGAAGAACGTTGCGAACGCGCTATGGGAGGTGCCCTCGCTTCGGCGCTACGTTCGGCAGCGGACGAGGTGCATGTGTTCGCGTCAGATTCGACTGACGTGCTCGCGAGACGAGCCGAACTGTTCTCGACCTCAGTAAAGGTGTGGGAGGTAAACGGCGGTGTCGCTACATCAGCTGACTCGCCCAAACCAGTAACCGAAAAGCCCGCACCCGATGTGCCCGAACTGGTGTCGACCCTTCAAGATTCAGGCCTCGAAGTTGTCACGGAACACGGGGTGATCGTCGGTGAGGTCGGCGGACTCGAAGTAGCCCGAATCATCTGCGATGCGCAGGGCGACCGAATCGAAGTTGGTGTCGGTGCGCACGATCGTGAAGCATTCGCCCTATTGCATGGAAATATGCCAACGGTAGAGGCCATCGAACAGGTCGCTAACGTGGTTCGCTTCCATCGGACACCTGCAGCGGAACCTCACCCCCTGAACCGGCTCGGGGCCGAACGATGGTTGCGATCCCATCTTCTTGCCCAACCGGCACGGATCGGAGCGTCCGAACTGAAGGCTGCACCTCCACCGGTTCAACGAACGAACCTTAAAGAAGCCGTTCCTGCTGTGGCGGCTGGACACTTGGACGACGGCGTCGATGTTGTGGTTGTGTGCGCAGTGGGTATCGACCTGGATCTAATTCCTTTTGCGGCCGATGCACGACTTTTTCTCGACCCCCAGGCCACTTTGATGGTGGTCATACCGCAACGAGATGCCCATTCGGTACTTTACGACTTGGCGAATCAGTTGATTGATCCACCGTTGGTGGTACCTATCGACGATGCTTGGCGCGAATGGACCACTTCTTGATCGGTAGCCTGAAAAGGTGCTCGATCGCCTGCAGGAACTAGAAGAAGAGTTGGCTCATGTCGAGTCCCAACTTGGCGATCCTCAGGTCACCTCGGATCGGAACCGATTTATTGAAGTAAGTCGGCGCCATTCCCAACTCTCTGAAATGGTGGAGATTGGATCCGCGTGGCGAAGCGCGCTTGACGATGCGGCTACAGCTCGAGAAATGGCCGAATCGAGTGATGGTGACGAGCTAAACGAAGTCCGGGAACTGGAGTTGATCGCCGCATCCAATGCCGAGCTCTTGGAAGATCAATTTCGGGTCTTGTTGTTACCTCGAGACCCAAACGACGATCGAAACGTAATCGTTGAAATTCGAGGGGCCGAAGGCGGCGAGGAGGCAAACCTTTGGGCCCGCGACCTCTTTGAAATGTATCGGGCCTTCGTCAACGCCAAAGGCTGGGACATAGAGGTACTGGGCAGCCACTTGAGCGATATGGGCGGCTACACCGACATAGCGTTTCTAGTCAAGGGCGAAGCCGTTTGGCGCCACCTAAAGCATGAAGGTGGTCCACACCGGGTGCAACGTGTCCCGGTAACAGAGTCGCAAGGACGGGTCCACACGTCCTCCGCCACTGTGAGCGTCTTACCTGAAGCTGACGAAGTGGAAGTGGAAATAGACACAAATGATCTCGAGATTGATACCTACCGATCATCTGGACCGGGCGGTCAGTCAGTCAACACCACAGATTCCGCGGTGCGGGTAACTCACCTCCCCACGGGCCTTGTCGTGTCCATGCAAGACGAAAAGAGTCAGTTGCAGAACAAGGCCAAAGCGTTGCGTGTTTTGCGAGCACGACTACTGAAGCTTCGTCAAGACGAACAAGCCTCTCACCAAGCCGCCCAAAAAAGAGATCAAGTCAAGAGCGGCGGACGCGCAGAGAAGATCCGCACCTACAACTTCAAAGAAAGCAGGGTCACTGATCACCGGATTGGATTGACTCTTTACAAGCTAGAGCGTGTTCTAGCAGGCGATCTCGACGACGTAGTGGAACCGTTGATGATCCACGAACGAGAACAACAACTCGAGGCTGGAAATGGTGAAGTTTGACGCCGAATTGGGCGGAGTCCTGACCGTCTCAGAGTTACGCGACAAAGTTCTGGCCCAGTTGCTGGATGCAGGAGTTATTGACGCCGAATTAGACGCGCGTCGAATTGTTGAGGAAGCAAGCGGGCTGGAACCCCAGTTGTTCTTCGTTCAACAAAATCTGTCAGTCACCCAGGGCGCGGTTGCTCGTGCAGACACTATGGCGATCAGGCGGGCGCTGGGAGAACCACTGCAATACGTCATTGGCCATTGGTCATTTCGACACTTGGACCTCGCTGTGGACACCCGAGCCCTCATTCCGCGACCAGAAACTGAAACCGTCGCCGGACTCGCGATCGATCTCTTGCGTATATCCCGCCGAGACAATGAGCGGAGGCTCGTTGTCTCGGATATGGGCACTGGAAGCGGGGCGATCGCATTGTCGATCGCTCACGAAGTCCCGGAAACAGAAATCCACGCGACCGACATATCGCACGAAGCGTTATCACTGGCACGATCAAATCTCGCAGGGCTAGGTCGAGCGGCTGCACGGGTCCACCTGCATCACGGTGACTGGTTTGATGCGCTGCCACATGATGTACACGGCCAGCTAGATGTTTTGGTGTCTAACCCCCCGTATGTTTCTCCGGAGTATGAACTCCCGTCAGCGGTGGCAGATTGGGAACCGACTGACGCCCTGATCGGAGGTAATGACGGGTTTGTCTACCTGGACCTCTTAGTGCGAGAGGGCAGAAACTGGCTCCGTCCCGGAGGATGGCTAGTTCTGGAGTGCGGGTCAGATCAAGCGGTTCAATTAAGCGAGCTAGCGATGGCCCGTGGCTACTCAGAAGTTGCGATTGAAATGGATTTAGCGGGCAACGACAGATCAGTCTTAGCGCGGCGCCCCTTTGACGACCCAGAGACGCAGCACGTAGCCGCGGCGACAACAGCCTTGCTTGGCGGAAACCTAGTAGTCGCGCCTACCGATACGATCCCAGGGTTACTAGCAAGATATTTTGATACTGAAGCGGTCAAAGCTGCATATCGGGCGAAGCAGAGGCCGTTTACTGAACCGGTGCCGGTACTCGTGAGTGGGATTCGTCAGGCCGATCAACTTGTCGAACTTGATACGGCCAGCAAGAAACTGGTCGAACGTCATTGGCCCGGTGCGCTGACGGTCGTGGCGACGCGGCGCGATGGTAGCGATCCTGTGCACGGTCGCTCCACGTTGGGCGTTCGCTGCCCAGAGTTGGGTTGGTTGCGTCTTTTGATCGACGAAGTTGGACCCGTCACTGGCTCTAGCGCGAACTTACATGGGGTTGAGACCCTCAATAGTGCGCTCGACGCCGCAGATCAGCTTTCCGCCAACGTTGACTACGTGATCCCAGGATTATGCGCAGGTGGCACAGCGTCAACCGTTGTAGACGTCACAGGTGAAACTCCTGTAGTGCTCCGCCAAGGCCCGATCGAAGAGACTGACCTTGATCTCGGAGACTAAGTGAATGGGCGTCGACGTCAGCCAAAAGCGCCACCGCTGACGTCGAATCGCGCGCGAAGATAGCGCCACGCCCATTGAGAGGTCTTCATTGTCTGTCATTGCTCTGGGAGCAGATCACGCAGGATTCTCGCTCAAGCAAATCATTGCCCAGCACCTTCTAGTCGAGGGCCATCAAATCGTCGACTGCGGCACCCACGACGAGAGCAGAGTGGACTACCCCGATTATGGAGCGGCGGTAGGTGTATCGGTCTCTGCGGGTGAAGCTGATCGAGGGATTGTTGTATGTGGGAGCGGTATTGGCATTGTTATGGCTGCCGGCAAAATTTCTGGGATTCGAGCGGCGACAGTGCATGACACCGTCTCCGCCCGATTGAGCCGTGAACACAACGATGCCAACGTGATTGGAATTGGCGCTCGCGTCGTGGATGATCAAGCAGCGTTAGCCGTAGTCGACGCGTACCTGGCGGCCTCCTTTGAAGGTGGGCGTCATCAACAACGAATTGACAAGCTGGGTGCTCTGGACAGTGCGAATGATGGCTTGAAGTAGAAAGGCCGCGCAAACTCTCGAGGTTGGAGGCATGCTTTCATTCACCCAACCTCAACAATTGTGAAAGGCGCAGATCGATGATGACTCCCAACGCTGTGTGGACGGTTGGACCAGATCATGAAATCGAACGGCTCATCCGGCAAGAACAAGAGCGGCAAGCCACAAGTCTTCAGCTCATCGCTTCAGAAAACTTCGCCTCACCAGCAGTCATGAACGCGACTGGCAGTGTTTTCACGAACAAATACAGCGAGGGCTACCCGCGCCGTCGCTATTACGGCGGTAATGCTCATGTCGACGTGGTCGAACAGTTAGCCATTGACAGAGCTAAACAGCTGTTCGGTGCCGAACATGCCAACGTTCAGCCGCACTCCGGATCACAAGCCAATGCTGCGGTATATATGGCGCTTCTTGACGTCGGCGACACGGTGATGGGGATGAGTCTTGACCATGGGGGACACCTGACCCATGGCTCGCCCGTGAACGCCAGTGGGCGCTTCTACAACTTTGTTTCCTACGGCCTCACCGCTAGCGACGAACGGATCGACTACGAAGCGATGCGCTCAATTGCCCTCGCTGAGCGTCCAAAGCTCATTGTGGCAGGCGCTACCGCGTACCCGAGGCGTATCGATCCCGAGCCCTTCAGACAGGTGTGTGATGAAATCGGTGCATATTTCATGTTTGATGCCGCTCACATAGCTGGATTAATTGCGGGAGGGCAACATCCCAATCCTGTTCCCCACGCTGACGTTGTTACTTTTACGACCCACAAGACTCTCAGAGGCCCTCGGGGTGGTTGCATTCTCTCAACCGAAACGCTCGCAAAGAAAATCGATAGCGCCATATTTCCGGGAAGTCAGGGCGGCCCACTAGACCACGTGATTGCAGCTAAGGCAGTCGGATTCGGAGAAGCGCTCGACCCTGGTTTCACGGAGTATTCCGCCCGGATCGTTCAGAACGCAGCGGCTCTAGCGGACGCTCTGGCTAGCGAAGGATTCAGATTGGTTTCAGGAGGCACGGATAACCACCTTTTGCTCGTCGACCTGAGAAGCTTCGACGAGGACCTGACCGGGAAAATCGCTCAAGAGGTACTTGATCTTGGTGGTGTAACGCTCAACAGAAACACAATTCCGGATGACCCTCGTTCCCCCTTCGTGACCAGCGGCGTGAGGATGGGAGTGGCATCGGTCACCACTCAGGGCATGGGGACCGAAGAGATGGCGATGATTGCTGATTTCACAGCGCGGATCTTGCGTCAACGCGAGGACGAAGCAGCGGTTCAACAAATCGCTCTTGAAGTAGCCGAACTTTGTGCAAGATTCCCCCCGTACCCAGATTGAACTCCGTATCAGAGCATCGAACCAGCGGCCGTGCCCCTCCACACGAGATCCTGATCGCGTAACTAGGCTGGTGGGGTGGGCAAACCGAACGCAACCAGCGATTTATCTCACGAGTGAGTAGGACAGTTGAGTGAGTAGGACACTCCAACACGCGTTTGTGCTGGGAGCGGCGGCGATCGTGACCTATTTGAGCACTTTCGTCGTGATGAAGGTCGCTCCGAAGATGGGCGCCGTGGTCGACCCCGATGAGCGCCGTGTTCATGAGCGACCAACCATGACCGGTGGGGGTGCTGCAATGTTCTTGGGCATGCTGGCTGCCTTGGTTCTTGCGAGTCGCTTATCCGGATTTACCCAAGTATTTGCGGGATCTTCAGAGGCGTTAGCGGTGGTAGTAGCTGCCACTGTCATGTTCGCAATCGGAGCGATTGACGACCTGCATGAATTGTCAGCGCCAGCGAAAGTTGCCGGCCAGGTGTTATCTGGGAGCCTGCTTGCCGTCTTGGGTGTCACCCTCTTCTACTTCAGGGTGCCGTTCGGACAACTCGTCGTTCTTTCAGCCGATTGGGCGACGCTCATTACGGTTCTCTTGGTCGTCGTGGTAGCTAACTCAGTGAATTTGATCGACGGTCTCGACGGCCTTGCTGCGGGAACCATCGCCATCGCCGCCGGAGCTTTCTATCTCTACAGCGGTGAACTACAAAATGCTGGTCTGATCAGCGACACCAACTTGGGACCGCTTCTCGCACTCGTAACTCTTGGGGTGTGTCTGGGCTTCTTGCCCCACAACTTTCATCCCGCTCGAATCTTCATGGGCGACGGAGGAGCATTGTTGTTGGGCCTGTTGATGGCGTCCGCAACTATGACGGTGGGCGGACGAGTTGTTGATCAGTTCAGCGGTCAGGTCTACTTCTTCTTTGCTCCGATAGCGATTCCTTTCTTGATCTTGGGCGTGCCTCTCATAGATGTCGCCTTGGCCATAGCGCGGCGCGCCTACAGGAGGGAAGGGATTGCCACGGCAGACAAAGACCATCTCCATCATCGACTCTTACGAATGGGACACGGCCACCGTCGAACGGTTCTTCTTCTCTGGGCCTGGACAGGTTTGCTGTCAGGTGTCGCGCTGGTGCCAACTTTGACCGGGAGTGGTGATGCGATTTTGCCGTTTGCGTTAGCCGGTATGGCGGTCCTGCTGCTGCTTTTGTTGCGGCCTCGAACTCGACTGGGACCAGATAACGAGACCGAAATGCAGAGCGCTTCTCCGCACATCTAGAGTTCAGACACCCTTGGTTCTTTGGCCGCTTGCAACTAGCGGGCACCACCAATAGGGTGAGGCCGCTTCTTGAAGCAGCCCTCATTTGCCAACTGGTCCGGAGACTGTCTGTCGCATGCGAGCCCCAGCGCTGTCCAAGAATCAACGACAAGTCGGCACCGACGACGCCTTTTCTCGTTCAGTTGAGATCGTGGTGACCCCAGCGATTTTCGCTGCGGGTGGCTGGTTGCTGGATCGTTGGCTAAGCACCGGTCCCTGGATTGCTGTTGCTTTGGGCTCAGTTGCATTTTTAGGGAAAATCACAGCTGAGTGGTATCGATACACCGGTCGCATGGGAGGAATAGAACAGGAGATGGGCGCAAATCGGCCCACTAACAGCCGCGGTTTGCATCTGCCCGAAGAAATAGATGACCGTTTGCCAACCGGCGTCACACTTGACGAACGCACCGAACCATGAACGAGAAACTCGCCGAACGATTTTTTTCCACGCGAAAGAACGTAGATCTCAACCTAGAGCCGGAAAGAGGAATCGTTGCTGACATGCTCAGGCGAGGAATCAAGATTGCCCCACTGTGGCTCCTCTTCGTGCTGTTGATTTGGGGTACAGATGGTGTTGCCTCGGCGGCCTACGGAATCGCATTGGTCTTCGCCAATTTCGTAGCGGCAGCAGCGTTGCTCACGTGGGCGGGCCGCATCTCCCCGGCAGCGCTTATGTTTGCAGCCCTTGGGGGGTTCATTCTCCGGTTAGCGGCGTTGACCGTAGCAGTGATTGCCGCAAGCAAAATTGGCGTTTTTGAGCCAGCCCCATTAGGCATAACGATTATCGTCTCTCATCTCGGGTTACTCGTCTGGGAGACGCGCTATGTTTCTCTCTCGCTCGCTTACCCGGGACTTGGACCCACCCACTTAGCGCAAAAGAAATGCAAGGAGATGAAGTGATCCAACCGCTGTACGGACTTCACTTCCCGCCGATAGCGGAGTTGCTGGAGTGGCCCGGCATTCTTTTCGACGGTTCTATTATTGAGCTGAACAAAGTGGGTCTGATTTATCTCTGGGCAATGGCTGCGCCCTTGGTGCTATTCGTTCTGGCGATTCGAAGAAGCGCCCTGGTACCCAAGGGTGTGCAAACCGTCGCTGAATCCTCCGTTGACTTCGTACGCGAAAACGTTGTCATGCAAACGATCGGACCGGATGGCATGCGCTTCATGCCGTTTTTGATGTCGCTATTCTTTTTCATCTTTTTCGCGAACATCACCGAAGTCATCCCATTTATTCAATTCCCAGCCAATTCCCGCATGGCAGCGCCCGCTGTGCTCGCCATCATCGTCTGGCTGGTCTTCAACGCGGTCGGAATAAAAAGCCAGGGGTTCTTCCAGTATTTCAAGAACACAGTGATTCCCCCTGGCGTCCCCGGAGCACTTTTGCCTCTCGTCGCGGTGATCGAGTTTGTCTCGACGTTCTTGGTACGACCTTTTTCGTTGGCCGTCCGGCTTTTCGCCAACATGCTGGCTGGCCACTTGCTGTTAGTTACATTCGCAGTCCTCACAACTGCCCTGTGGACCCCAGGTCCCTTAGCGGCAATCGTTTGGGCTCCATTTGTTGTGTTGATCGGTCTCACTGGCTTCGAGATTCTTGTCGCCTTCTTGCAGGCCTTTATCTTCACAATTCTGACCGCCGTATATATCGGCGGCGCATTACATCCAGAGCATTAGATCCAATAAAACACAGGAGAGACGAGTGATTGATTTGCTCGCACAAGCTGACACCGCCGTAGACGGCCTCAAGGCCGTTGGTGCTGGTTTGGGTTATGGCCTTGCTGCCATCGGCCCAGGCGTAGGCATCGGATTGGTAGTTGGCAACGCGATTACCGCCATGGCCCGACAGCCCGAATCCGCTGGCATGGTCCGTACGACCATGTTCCTCGGCATCGCCTTCACCGAGGCTCTTGCCCTCATCGGTTTCGTGGTCTTTATCCTCCTCAACTTCGCGTAGGGGGAATGATGAGCATCCTTGGAGCGCTGGCCGCTGCGGTAGCTGACGAGGCTGACGCGGTAGCGGAGGCCCCAAACCCGATTATTCCGGCCATCGACGAGGTCATATGGGGAACCCTTTCGTTCCTCATCCTTTTTGCGGTCATGGCCAAATACGCCTACCCGGCGTTGAAAAAGGCTATGGAGGCCCGATCTGAAAAGATCCAGGGTGATCTTGACGCTGCTGACTCTGCTCGCAGTGAAGCCGAAGGTCTTCGCGCCGAGTACGACGCGAAACTTGCTGAAGCACAGACTGAAGCAGCGCGCATTATCGAAGCTGCCCGATCCGACGCGGAACAGGTAAGACAAGATCGCATAGCGGCGATTGAGCCTGAAATCGCGGAAAGACGAGCCCAAGCCGAAGCTGACATCGAAGCTGCCAAGGACCGGGCTCTTGCCGATGTGCGGGCACAAGTGACCTCTCTTGCCGTTGGAGCAGCAGAGCAAGTAGTCCGATCCAGTTTGGATGAAGCCGCATACGCACGGCTAGTTGATGACTACATCGAGTCGGTTGGCAACTGACGCTGACATGAAGAAAGCCTCCCTTACGTTTGATGGCGAGGCCCCGGTACTGCGGTCTAACGGTCGTGGCGCCCCGATTTGGATAGAACGAGGAAAGCGATGACCGAGAAAGTGGAGGAGTACGCCGCCGGGCTGGCCAAGTTGGCCGGGGCCGAGGGTGAACTCAACCGCGTCGCGGATGAGCTATATCAACTTGGCAAGACCGTCGAATCTTCCGATGAGTTGCGTTCAACGCTAATTGACCGCGCAATACCGGCATCTCGTCGAATCGGCGTGCTGGAAGACTTGCTAGGAGCGACCGCATCACCTATCACCATCAACCTGGTGAGCATGCTGGTGGGTGCTGGTCGAGGAAGCCAGATTGGTCCCATATCCGATGAGCTTGTTCGCCAAGCTGCGGAAGCTCGCGGCCAAGCAGTGGCAGAAGTCCGCTCTGCTGTAGCCCTGGATGATGATCAACGTGATCGTTTACGGTCCGCCCTCTCCAGTGCAACTGGAATGAATATCGACGTCGTTGTGGTTGTTGATCCCGACATCCTTGGCGGCGTCGTTGCTCAGGTAGGTGACACCGTGTTCGACGGATCAGTTCGTACTCGTCTCGAAAAAATGAAGGAGCGTCTGTCGTGACCGATTTGAGCTTCGATGCTGCTGATATCACTTCAGCCATCAAAAAGAATCTAGAGGGCTTTGACTCGTCGGTAGAGTCGGGCACCGTTGGTCGAATCCTTGAGGTTGGCGACGGAATCGCACGAGTTTCAGGGCTACCGAATGCGTCTGTAAACGAAATCCTCGAATTTGAGAGCGGCGACGTAGGGCTTGCCTTGAACCTCGACGCGGATTCGATCGGTGCAGTAGTTCTCGGAAATGTGGAGAACATCGAAGAGGGCCAGAACGTCAAATCTACCGGACGAATTCTTTCGGTCCCGGTGGGCGACGCCGTTCTCGGACGAGTTGTAGACGCGCTCGGTGAACCGATTGACGGAAAGGGACCAATAACTGGAGCCCAGCCTCGTCGTATGGAGATCCAGGCGCCGGGAATAATGGGTCGTCAACCGGTACACGAACCTCTCCAAACGGGTATCAAAGCGATTGATTCAATGACACCCGTGGGCCGCGGTCAGCGCGAACTTATTATCGGTGACCGAAAGACCGGCAAGACTTCAGTAGCCATCGACACCATCCTCAACCAAGCTGGGTTGGGCGTGAAGTGCATCTACGTGGCCGTGGGCCAAAAAGGCTCCACCGTCGCGCAAGTCGTCAACGTCTTAGAAGAACGCGGTGCGATGGATTACACAGTTGTTGTCGCAGCGCCCGCCGCAGACTCTGCTCCCTTCAAATATTTGGCGCCGTACGCAGGTTGCGCGATGGGCCAGCATTGGATGGAAAATGGCGAACACGCCTTGATTGTCTATGACGACCTGTCAAAGCAAGCTGAGGCCTATCGACAGTTGTCCCTCTTGCTTCGACGTCCACCCGGGCGCGAAGCCTATCCCGGGGACGTGTTCTACCTACACAGCCGGCTACTGGAGCGCGCTGCCAAACTTTCTGACGAACAGGGTGCTGGCTCATTAACCGCATTGCCAGTTATTGAGACGAAGGCCGGTGATGTTGCCGCGTACATCCCGACAAATGTCATCTCGATCACCGATGGTCAAATTTACCTTCAGGATGACCTTTTCAAATCAGGTGTACGGCCTGCGGTGGATGTAGGCGTCTCGGTGTCTCGAGTGGGTGGCGCAGCCCAAACTAAGGCGATGAAGAGTGTTGCTGGAACGCTGAAAATTGACCTGGCTCAATTCCGGGACCTCGAAGCGTTTGCCACCTTCGGTTCGGAGTTGGATGCTGCGTCCGCGGCTCAACTTGGACGTGGTTATCGACTCGTTGAACTACTCAAACAAGGTCTCAACAGCCCTATGCCTGTGGAAGAGCAGGTAATTTCGATCTACACAGGTACGAATGGGCATCTCGATGATGTACCAGTTGAAGATGTTCAACGTTTCGAAGCCGAGCTCTTGGATGCTTTGAGAACCCGTCACGCTGGGCTATTGGACGAGATTCGTACCACAGGATCAATGCCTGAAGATCAGGTCAAAGCAGCCGTCGAAGCCTTCAAAGCAACGTTCCAAGTAAGTGCTGACGCTGAGGAAAGCGCCTCCGAGGTCTGATTCGAGATGGCAGGTGGTCAAGAGCGCATTCTTAGGCGTCGAATTAGTTCGATTGAGGCCACAAAAAAGATAACTCGCGCAATGGAACTTATTGCTGCCTCACGCATTGTGAAAGCGCAAAGCCGAGTTCAGGCCGCTAAGCCCTATTCCGAAAAAGTCACGGACGTAATCGCTAATTTGGCCGGCGGCGGCGCTGGTGTAGACCATCCACTCCTCACCCCAGCGGATGAAGTGACCCGCGTCGCGTACGTTGCTATAGCTGCCGATCGCGGTTTGTGCGGCGGCTACAACAACAATGTCCTTAGAGCCGTAGAGCGGGCTATCGCAGCAGACCAGTCGCTAGATCGACAATATGCGCTAGTCCTTTCAGGTAAGAAAGCCGCTAGCTACTTTTCGTTCCGGGGATACGAAGTTCACGCGGCGTACGAAGGATTTTCTGACCAACCGAACTACAGCGACGCTAAAGCCATAGCAGAGTCTGTAGCTGACCTTTTTGAAAGTGGCGAGGTTCAGCAGGTCCGACTCGCCTATACGCGCTTCCTTTCCATGGGTAGCCAGGAAGTAACTATCGATCAATTCATGCCCCTTGAGGCCTCTGAAATTGGCGCTGACGGGGACGGGGACACAGGCGGAGGCGGCTACGAATTCGAACCTGAACCGGCGGAAATTCTAAGCAGGCTTCTCCCGCGTTACGCCGAAGCCCGGCTTTATGCCGCCTTGTTAGAAGGTTCAGCATCTGAGCATGCAGCGCGACAACGCGCGATGAAGGCTGCGACAGATAACGCAGAGGACCTAAAAACCAATCTCACGCGAATAATGAACCGTGCCCGCCAAGACGCGATTACTACCGAGATCATGGAGATCGTCAGTGGAGCTGAAGCCATGAATGATGACGGTGACGACGGCGGCCTTGACGAGGCCATCACGCAATCTTTAGAGGGTTCGCTCGCAGCCCTTGTATCTGACCGAAACGATGCCTGATCTTTCAGGAGACCAAAAATGACAATGACCGAAGACAACACCGAAACCAAGGACGGCAGGGTTCTTGCCATCGCCGGCCCCGTGGTAGACGTTGAGTTTCCCCGTGGCGCACTCCCTGAGATCAACGCTTTCGTGGAAATGGATGTGGACCTGGAAGGCTCAACTGTGACCATCGGTGGCGAGGTCGCGCAACAAATTGGTGAGGGAAAAGTACGCGTCGTGTGCATGAAGGCGACAGATGGCCTGACGCGCGGCACAGCAGTACGAAACACTGGACGTGGAATTACCGTTCCAGTTGGCGACAGCGTCCTTGGTCACATCTTTAATGTTCTCGGAGAACCTCTTGATACTGATGACATAGGCGAAATTTCGGAGCGTTGGGAGATACATCGCCCTGCTCCCGATTTCGACACCTTGGAACCAAAATCCAAGATGTTTGAGGCAGGGATCAAAGTTATTGACCTTCTCGAACCGTACCTAGAAGGTGGAAAGATCGGACTGTTCGGCGGAGCTGGCGTTGGAAAGACAGTCCTTATTACGGAGATGATTAATCGCGTCGCATCCCAGCACGGCGGAGTATCAGTTTTCGCTGGTGTCGGAGAACGCACTCGTGAGGGAACAGATCTGTACCTAGAAATGGAAGAGTCAGGCGTCCTCGAAAAGACAGCGCTCGTTTTCGGCCAAATGGATGAACCTCCGGGTGTGAGGCTTCGGGTCGCGTTGTCCGCTTTGACGATGGCGGAATATTTCCGCGACGTTCAGGGTCAGGAAGTTTTGCTCTTCGTAGACAACATCTTCCGATTCGTTCAGGCCGGTTCTGAGGTATCGACTTTGCTCGGACGAATGCCATCGGCAGTGGGGTACCAGCCGAATCTTGCTGACGAAATGGGCGAACTTCAAGAGAGAATTACCTCAACGGCGGGACATTCGATCACCTCGTTGCAAGCTGTGTACGTCCCGGCCGACGACTACACCGATCCGGCGCCCTTCACGACCTTCACCCACCTGGATGCGACAACTGAACTAAGCCGCCAAATTGCTTCACTTGGTATTTATCCGGCCGTCGACCCACTCGCTTCAACATCGACCATTTTGACTCCAGAGGTTGTCGGGGACCGCCACTACGGAGTGGCCCGCCGGGTTCAAGAGATTCTTCAACGCTACAAGGAACTCCAAGACATCATCGCGATTCTTGGTCTTGACGAACTGTCGGAAGAAGACAGAATTATCGTTGACAGAGCACGAAAAATTCAACGCTTCTTATCTCAACCGTTCTTCGTGGCTGAGGTGTTCACTGGGCTACCCGGGGTTTTTGTCCCGATCGACGAGACCATCGAATCCTTCGAAATGCTCTGCAACGGAGAACTCGACCACCTCCCCGAACAAGCATTCCTGAATGTAGGAAATGCGGAATCGGCGATGGCCAAGGCCCGCGAACTCGAACAGTCCTAACTTTTGTAGAGAGGCCCACACATGCAGGTTGAACTTGTCTCCCCTGAAGCGGTGCTCTTTTCGGGTGAGTGCTCCCAAGTGGTTACTCGCACAGTTGATGGAGATATTGCTTTTCTTGATAACCACGCCCCCTTCATTGGTGCCCTCGATATTGGTCAGACCCAGTTGTGGGCGACCGATGGAGTGATTTCCTTAGCGATAAATGGCGGTTTTGTCGAGGTCAGTGGAAATGCGGTAACGATCCTCAGCGATGGGGCAATGGCCGCTCAGGAAGTCGATCCGTCCGAAGCTGAGTCAGATCTTGCGATTGCCGAAGAAGCGCTTGCTTCTGATGCGGACGATCAGGACGCGGCCAATGCGAAGAAATGGGCCGAGACTCGTTTACAGGTTGCAGCAACCGTCTAACGCCGCTGCGTATCGGGAATCTAGAGAGCTACGGACTTGGGCAACCTGAACGTTCTCTAACTCAGTTAACGAATGCAAGGTCGTTCGGGGAAGTCGCGATTCGGTAATAGCAACTTTCTCTAGTGGCATCGTCCCTGTCCAAAGTATGACAGGCGCCCCCGCCATCGCGATGTACGCGATACAGAAGCGAATTTTGTTCGCAGTTCACCCGCACATCAACTAGCGAAAGAGTGTCGCCGGAGGTCGCTCCCTTGTGCCAGATCTCCTCTCGCGACGTTGAGTAAAGCACTGCGCTCCCTAACTCCAATGTCATACGGAATGCTTCTTCGTTCGCGTAGCCCACAAACAAGACTTCACCAGAATCTGCTTCTTGAAGCACGACCGGAACGACACGGTGTCCGCTCCGGCCTATTGTCCCGAGTTTGTCAAAATCGAGTTGTTGAGCGGTTCCTTCTTCTAAGCCATGAGCGTCGGACATGGGACCGAGCATAGAGGTGTTCACGTTGATCCGGCGATACCCATAAGTGTGACTTGCCTACGTGAAATCGACGGCTGCGAACTCGCTTAACTTGACGATGTTGTGTGTCGCTTCAATGCGTCTCACGGTCCCGCTTTTTGATCGCATCACAAGCGAATCGGAGATTGCGCCCTCGGCAGTAAATCGGACTCCACGAAGTAACTCGCCGTCGGTGATGCCGGTGGCAGCAAAAAAGACGTCGTCGGAGCGGACTAAGTCGTCGGTATGAAGGACACGATCAAGATCGAAGCCAGCGTCTGTCGCGGCTTTACGCTCGCTGCCATTTCGAGGCCAGAGTTTTCCTTGCATTTCCCCACCCAAGCATTTCAACGCCGCCGCCGAAATCACGCCCTCAGGGGTTCCGCCTACACCGAACAGAACGTCGGCTCCATCGCTCGTCGCTGTGGCGATGGCACCCGCAACATCACCGTCAGGTATCAGCCGGATACGCGCCCCGCTCTCGCGGACCTCGTCAATCAAGTCGGCATGGCGGTCGCGGTCAAGAATCACCGCTGTTAAATCGCGGATACCTCGACCCGTCGCTTTAGCAATCGCAACGAGGTTTTCTGTAGGGCTTTTCTCAATAGACACCGAACCCTTAGATTCGGGCCCAACAGCGATCTTTTCCATATAGACGCATGGGCCCGGGTCGAACATTGTTCCCCGCGGAGCAACGGCGATTACTGAAATAGCGTTGCCTCGGCCGAGAGAGGTGAGGGTTGTTCCGTCAATGGGATCTACAGCGATGTCGGTCTTAGCGCCAGTGCCGTCACCGATAGCTTCACCGTTATAGAGCATCGGGGCTTCGTCTTTTTCGCCCTCTCCGATGACCACCACTCCATCCATCGGAACCGATCCGAGAATTATCCGCATCGCATCTACCGCGGCGCCATCAGCTCCTTCCTTGTCTCCGCGACCCATCCACCGAGCCGCTGCTAGGGCAGCTGCTTCTGTTGTTCGAACCAACTCCAATGCCAGATTTCGATCAGGTAGCTCAGTATGTGACGTTGCCATACAGGGTGACCCTAGCCCCTGGAAATCGTTAGGTATAAGCCCAGGGTCGCTTCCGCTAGTAGCGTCCAGTATGTGATTTTGGCCGAGTTCAACGTCTGGCACTCTCGGCCAGCGGTACCGACCCGTCGTGTTGCCCTAGGCGACGACAAATTGAACTTCGATCCGACCCCTGGTTCTGGTGGACTTCTGCTGGCTGCGGTGCTCGCAACTCATGCTCAGCAGCTTGATGACGATGGAAATGCTGATTTGAGTCAATTGATGAACCTGCTTGAACAAGGCGCCCGTAGTCCTCAACCACGACTCCGCCACCGTCTTCAACGGGACCGCATCGGGTTGACCCGTTCAACTCATCGACTGGTCAGCATGTCGAATGGAAATATTGCGCTTGAGTTGGCTCCCAGTGATCGCCCCGAACCGCACGTACTAGCCGCTTTGTACCGGGCGAGCCAGCAGCCTTCGCGCACTCGTAGAAGCCTGTTCACCCTGTTGCGTTCAGCGCGCCGTTGGCGAGGGCAAGACAACCGAGACTTGCTTTCCTATCTAGCGGGCGATTCATCTGAAATTCCGTGGAAGGGACACCAAATTGTCGATCCGGTGATCTGGGCTCTCGAGGTTCTGGGATTTCCGACCGAATCATCAACCGAACTACCTGACTCACGGCAAGTCCGGCGAACGTTCAGACGCAAGCTTAGGAGTGCGCACCCAGATCATGGGGGTTCAGCCTCCGAAGCCAGTGGCCGAATCGAGGCACTCACCGCGGCCCGCAACATCTTGGTTGATCGAAGGAGCGCATGATTTGTTGATGCTGAATCGAGTTGATCTAACAGTCATCGGTGCAGGAATCATTGGACTCGCAACTGCTCATCGCTATCTCGCAGCGCATCCCGGCAAATCGGTACTGGTAGTTGAAAAAGAATCTGGTCTAGCCAGACATCAAACGGGACGAAATTCGGGGGTCCTTCATTCAGGTATCTATTACTTGCCTGGATCAATGAAAGCTCAAATGGCGGTGTCCGGTCGAAGCGCCATGGTTGACTTTTGCAAAGAAAATGGCGTTCCGCATGAGGTCTGCGGCAAAGTCATCGTGGCAACCCGCCGCGATGAGTTGGACCGATTGCATTCGCTTCAAGTTCGCGCTGGGGAAAACGGCTTGGAAGCGGAGCTCATTGATCGGAAACGTTTGGCTGAAATTGAGCCGCATTGTGCAGGGATTGAAGCCGTCTACGTTCCGTCAACAGGCATCGTTTCCTACGACGCGGTGTGTGACGCTCTGCGCGACCGAATTGAACTGGCTGGGGGCTCCGTGCGATATGACACGAGTGTCTTGGGCATAGAAGAGTCTGAAGAAGGAGCGCGTATTTCTACGTCAACCTGTGAAATCAAGGCGAGCCTCGTTGTGAATTGTGCCGGGCTTCGGTGTGACCAAGTAGCACAAATGGTCTCCGCATCCGAAGGGAACCGAATAGTCCCCTTTCGCGGCGAGTATTTCGAGATCGTCCCCGAACGCAGCCACCTTGTGAAAGGTCTGATCTACCCCGTGCCGGATCCCAGTTTCCCTTTCTTGGGGGTTCATCTCACTCGAATGATCGATGGGTCTGTCCATGCGGGACCTAACGCGGTTTTGGCGTTAGCTCGAGAGGGATATCGGTGGCGAGACATCAGTGCAGTACAAGTCCTAGAACATTTAACGAATAGGGGTTTGTGGAAGCTGGCCAGAAAATATTGGCGTACCGGGGCAGAGGAAGTGTGGCGATCTATGAACAAGAGAGCCTTTGTTCGAGCGCTGCAGCGACTAGTGCCAGAAATCAGAGCAGAAGACCTAGAAGCAAGCCCCGCTGGGGTGCGGGCTCAGGCAATGGACGCGGACGGTCAACTCCTTGATGATTTCGCCATAACGCAGGCCCGAAATAGCTTGCATGTCCTTAACGCGCCCAGCCCAGCGGCAACCGCCAGCTTAGAAATCGCCGACCAGATCGTTCGAATGATCGACGCGCATTGAAGATGAATCCCTAGCTGCTTTGGGCCCGACCTCGATTCTGAATCTCAGCTCTGCGGTTAGCTACCTTCTCGGGAGAAAAGCTGGTGCGTTGCAACCAGTCTCTACCCATCGAAGCTTCGATTTTCCAGCCATCTTCAACGGTGCTGCTGGAAGTCCGTTCGTAGGTGTTGATCATCTGCCGCACACCTTCCTGATCGTTGGAGCAAATGTCTTGGGCTATGGCCTCGACAGTTGGCATGAGCAATTCGTGAGGTACCACTCGATTGACTAGCCCCCACTCCGCTGCAGTAGCGGCGTCGAGATAGTTGCCCGTCAGGCTCATTTCCCTTGCACGGCGAACACCGATCGCTTGCGGCAGAAGGACACTCAGGCCCCAACCAGGCATCACGCCGACCCGGGCATGGGTATCTGCAAACTTGGCTCTGTCAGATGCGATAAGAAAATCGCAAGCCAACGCCAATTCCAATCCACCGGTTACTGCCACACCGTTGATGGCGCCAATCAGGGGTTTCGTGTGCTCCGGGAATGGACCGAGAAATGTTGAAGGCTGATCGGGATTGATGTTCCCTCCCGATCCGCCGAGCTCTCGGAGATCAAGGCCCGCACAAAAAGCCGGATCGTTCCCCGTCAACACCAGCACATTGACTTCATCATCTTGTTCGAGAGAACGGAGTGCCTCCGGCAGGGCCTCCAAAACTTCGGTACTCAGAGCATTTCTCGCTTCGGGTCGGTTCAAAGTGATCACCCCGACGCCTTCAGCAACCTCGCTCAGGACCGTTCCGTTGCCGAATTCAGTAGTTGTCACAGTTTCCCCTCTTCAGCCAAAGTTGCCACCTATTCTGCCTCCAGGAGGTCTGGCCGTGCCGTCGATCGCAGGAGTGGTGTTATTGCCTGGTGCTGGTGGCACCAAAGAACATCCGACGTTGTGCGCACTTGAAGAGTCATTGGCGCCGCTCCCCGTGATCCGACACGAGTTTTCGTACCGGCGAGAAGGGAAAAGAACCCCTCCCCGAGCGCCGAGACTCGTATCTGAACTTGTTGAAGACTGCCGAACAATATCCGCGGAACTTGACTGCGACCCGGGCAGTCTCGTGTTCGGCGGCCGATCGATGGGAGGTCGAGTGTGCTCCATGGCGGTCGCAGAGGGTATGTCAGCTGCGGGCTTGATTCTGCTCAGCTATCCGCTTCATCCACCCAATCATCCTGACAAGCTTCGCGTCAATCACTTTGCCTCAATAAGCGTCCCCTGCCTGTTCGTGTCAGGCGACAACGACCCCTTCGGTTCGCCGAATGAATTCGGCCAGCATCTCGGCCGTATTGATGGCGACGTTTCAGCAAAGTTTCTCAAAGGTGGCCGTCACGATCCCTCGAACCGCGATCAGACCGCCGACATCATTAACACCGTGGGTGACTGGCTTAACGGGCTTTCATGACCCCCAAATGCCCACTACGTCAGGCACTACGCGCGTCTTCCGGATTGAGCGCTTCTAGTTCTTGTCGGGCGCCTTCGTGAAAGCGGCGCCATACAAGGGCAGCCGCGAGCAACGGACCCCCCCAAAGAACAAACATCACTGGTCCAAAAGAACCCCAACGAACTCGCATCCAACCGGCAGCCAGAATGCCAATGGATCCACCGACCACACCAACCGCCCCGGCAATTGTCGCTGCGCGCGCTCGAACCGCCGTGGGAAACATCTCAGCTCTATAGACACCCATCGCAGGTAACAGGCCGCTGGCCAAGGTCACTGCAGTCAACGCAAGAGGCCAAAGAAAGCCGCCAGAGGCGTTGAAGAAAATAGCCGTTAATCCAAGCCCAAATACGGCAGCTACCCCTACGACAATTCTTCTGCCTCGTAAATCCGCTACTCGACCTGCCACATATAAGCCAATTCCGCCGGGTGTTGCAGTCGTCAAAATGAAAAGGCTGACCTGAAACGCAGTGAATCCATGCTCATCGCGCAGATACTCATTTCTAAACCAGTCGATCGGTGAAAGAAACAGACCAAGCAAGAAATACGCTCCGCCCAGCAAGACGAGACGGCTCCGGTAGTTACGCAACTTCGGTCCGGGGACGTGACTTCGAAAACGCCGGCTTTCAGGTAGCTGTCGAATTGCGCCAACGACGAGCGGAATCATCAATAGAGGGATTACAAAAATTAGTCGCCACGACCACTCGGCTACACCAGCGATCGGCTGCGCCCATACGACGAAACCTGCCCCCAAAGCAGCTGACAGACCGAGAACAGACAGACCCCAGGCGCGACTGCCGGCAGGTAGCTCTTCTAGTGCGAACACAACAATTATTGCCCCGAGTGTCGCGTTAGAGGTTCTGACTATCACAAGACACGTGGCGAAAATGCCTATAGATGGAGCCAAGGCAGCTGCGCAAGACGACGCGATTCCGAACGTTATGGCCCACGAGAGCACTCGCCGTCGCCCGTGGCGATCCGCTAAGACAGCAAAACCGATGGCTAGCAAGGTCCCGATCCGTATTAGAGCGCCCAGCACTCCCTGGCTTAACTGGTCAACGTTGAACTCATCTGCAGCGTAAGTATGAGTCTCAGCCGGAGCATTAGAAAGAAAGCCCGAAAGCAAGGCGATCGCGCACAAGGTTGCGAAAATTGTTGTAGCTCTTTTCCCCAAACGATCAGGGGCAGCCCAAAATGGTGAGGTTCCGTCGTCGCGGCGGTTGCGCAGAGCATGACGCACCGGCCACCGAAAAAGAATCCCGAACCAAGGGATCGACAGGCGGTAGTCGAATCGCTCTATCACGGTGTGCGTATTGGAACCGGACCTGACGAGGAGGGACCGTTCGTAATAGTCGAAAGGACCATCGACTAGTGAAAATCGGTCATCTCCGAGGTCTTTTTCTTCAATGAGGTCATTCCTCGGTGAACGTACGCGTCGAAGCCCTTCATCATCTACACAATGAGTGATTTCTAAATGAGTCACGAGAGTGATGTGTCCTTAGCCGCTTCGGTGAACATACTGGAGAGGTGAAGAGATTCCTTGTGCAGGGAAGTGGGCCTCTCAATGGCGACATTCCCATCGGCGGAGCGAAGAATAGTGCCCTGAAACTGATGGCGGCATCGTTGCTCGCAGAAGGGTCAACATCTCTTCTCAACGTTCCCGATATAGCGGACGTAGCGATCATGAGTGAGTTGCTTGAAGCAATGGGTGTCGAGATCGAACGCATCGGCGACCGTATCGATCTTGATGTGCCCGCCGAATTAGACCCAATAGCGCCGTACAGTCTGGTCGAACGGATGCGGGCCTCAATAGCAGTTCTCGGGCCTCTGCTGGCGCGAATAGGGCATGCCAGAGTCGCGATGCCAGGCGGCGACGATTTCGGTTCCCGTCCCATAGATATGCATCTTCAGGGCCTAGAACAGTTAGGCGCGACTTTCTCCTACCAACACGGAGATATCAGTGGTGAGGCTCATCAACTTGTTGGTGCTGAAGTATTTCTTGAGTTTCCTTCAGTGGGAGCCACCGAGAACCTCATGATGGCGGCGGTTTTAGCTCAAGGGGAAACGGTTATAGAAAACGCGGCACGCGAACCGGAGATCACAGACCTAGCTAACTTTCTTTCCCAAATGGGCGCCATGATCGACGGAGTCGGCACATCCCGCGTTGTTATTGAAGGGGTCGAAGTACTCCGTCCGACCACTTACACGACAATCCCTGATCGAATAGAAGCGGCCACATTCTTGGCGGCGGTGGCGGTCTGTGGCGGTGAGGTTCTCCTCAAGGGCGCTCGTCCGGATCACATGGAAATGTTGATTCGCAAACTCGAGGAGATGGGAATGGGTTTGACGGTTGAACCGTCAGGACTTCGCGCCGAAGTCACGGACCGGCTCAGAGCGGTTGACGTCTCGACTCTGCCTTACCCAGGTTTGGCGACCGACTACAAGCCGTTTTTGGTTGCAGCACTATGTGTAGCGGAAGGCGCCGGAATGGTGACCGAAAATATTTTTGCTGGACGATTCCGATATGTAGATGAACTGGTACGAATGGGTGCCGAGATCCGAGCAGAGGGTCGACATGCTGTGGTACGAGGCGTTGAACGACTTTCCGGGGCCCCCGTGCGCGCCCACGACATTAGGGCTGGAGCTGCATTGGTCATCGCTGGGTTGGCGGCAGAGGGAGAAACCGTCATCGCAAACGCGTATCACGTCGACCGGGGATACGAAGATTTGGCCGGTAAACTCACGTCGGTTGGTGCGCAAGTTACGCGGGCCTGACGCGCTGTCCGCGATCCAACCGTTTCCGATGAACCGGCTGAGCACAGATCCCGTCGCCCTATTTGAGGCAGCTCGCGATGGGCACCGCCTCGCACTCGCCAGGTTGCTGTCGATGATTGAGCGAGGAGGCCAAGAGGCGCGAACTCTGGGAGCTCACACCTTTTCACAGGCCGGGGCCGCTCACACGGTAGGCATGACAGGAGCCCCAGGTTCAGGAAAGTCGACGTTGAGCGCTGCGCTTGCAACGGTTGTTCGTTCCTTAGACCAACGGATGGCGATCCTCGCGGTCGATCCTTCATCTCCCTTCACTGGAGGAGCGATTCTCGGTGATCGAGTCAGGATGCAGGATCATGTAACCGACGAAGCCATCTATATCCGCTCTATGGCAACACGAGGTCATTTAGGCGGCTTAAGTCTGGCCACCCCGCAAGCGATCCGAGTCCTTGACGCGCTGGGCTGGCCCTGGATTCTCGTCGAAACCGTGGGCGTTGGTCAGATAGAAGTAGACATAGCTGGAGCGACTGACACGACTGTTGTTGTTGTGAATCCCGGATGGGGCGACGCGATTCAAGCCAATAAGGCCGGCCTGATGGAAATTGCAGATATTTTTGTGATCAACAAGTCCGATCGCAAAGGTGCTGATGACACCCGTCGCGACCTCCAACAGATGTTGGAGTTGTCCTCTTTAGGTGAATGGGAACCTCCGATTGTTATGACGGTGGGCACGGACGGCGAAGGCGCTGAGCGGTTATGGGCCACAATTGAGGAACATCGCACCTACCTTCAACGGACCGGTGAACTTGTCTCACGTCGCCGGAACCGGATCAAAGTTGAGGTGTCAGAAATACTGAAACGGAGTCTCGAAGCTCAGGTCCAAAGCGTTTTGAAAAGTCCGCGACAGGCAGAACTCCAAGAGAAGTTGGACAATGGAGAGATTGATCCCTATGTAGCAGTAGATCGTCTCTTGAGAACAGACGGAAGCGACTGAGGGCTAGTCAAGTTCGTCGCGAGCGAGTGCAAACACGGCTTCTCTCTCATGAGATGACAAATCGCCGTTTAGGAGGCGAAGTTCAGCGGCTTCGCGAACGCGCGGCAACACGTCACTTCTCCCAAACTCCTTTAGGAAAATATTGGCGAACCTTTTTCGTAGCGCTCCGATCAAGAGTTGAGCGAAACGTCCGTTGCGTGACACGCCGGTCCGCAGGATCACGTAAGTGACCGCGGCATCGAACTCGCAAGAGCCGCGAGCTGAGCCGTTCCAGTTCAGCACCATCGGTCCGCGAGAAGTCAATCTTATATTTCCGGGGTGGAGATCAAGATGAACGACAGACTCTCCGTCGCTGACGCGCTCCCAATGAGAGGGAGCGGCAATAGCCCCGAGCGCGCGATGCAAGCGGGCGAGATTCTTGGCGTGCCGACCTAGCGCCCATGGCCTTGAGGTCAGATCTTCGAGCATGGTCGGACCATCGAGTCGTTCCATGACTATCGACAAAGGATTAGGTTGCTCTACCAACATTGGAACAGGGAAGCCTCTGGAGCCCACAACACTGAGCGCTTCCGCTTCTCGGGACAGATTCAAGCTTTGAGTACTTGTTCGAACCACATGGTCGGGCCCGTAATATCGAAGTTCCCACTGCGAACCGACACTGATTAGGCCCCCTGGTTTCAGTCCCAATCCAGCTTCTTGACGCTCAATAATTCGCCTTCGGAGTCCCCGCAGGTTTCGTTTCCAAATACCGACCAATATTGGTTTCGCTATTCGCTCTCCAAGACGCCCGCCAAAGTGCCACGGCAATTGGATCGATTCCTCCCAGCAGAACTGCGTGCCTCCCGAGTTAGGAAGGAGGGTAAATCGGCCAAAACCATCCACGATGCCCGAGTGTTGGACAGCCATCAGATGGTCCGGTTCCCACTCAAGAACTCGCATGCGGTCATGAACTCGGAACGGACCCACGGCTGTTAAACAGTCAAAGGTGAGTCCGCGGCCTTCGAAGATCTCGGATGTCACCTCGACGTTTACCGCGTCAATCATCCATTCGCTGTGTTTGGTGACGTCGCGAAGATAAGTCCAGACCTCATTCGGCGGCGCCGGAAGGTCGATTGCGACTCGAATATCCATCTATGTCGGCCTCCCCATCGAAACAACGTCAAACGGTGATCGGAGCGTAGACCGACACGTGATGATCGCTACTGCTGGTGAACGGGCTTTGATGCCAATCTTGCCACCGGTTAACTAATTTCAAACCGTGCCGCGCGGCTACCTGATCTAACTCATCCGGCGCCTTGATAAGTATTCGCCAAGGACGAAGTGTGACACCCGTTTCCTTGATCTCGATGCTCTGACCCCGGATCAGCCCTGTCGATGGTTCTCGGATTGTGATGTTAAGCACAGTCGCATCTGTCATGTGGCGGGACTCGACGCCCCTGGTTGGTAAAAGAGGATAGTTAGATGGGACGAAAGCCTCGAGAATGAATAAGCCGTCTGGTGTTAAGCGATCGCGTACAAGCTGAAGACATTTTTCCTGGTCGTCTGCGTCAACAAGATTAAAAAAAGTGTTGTAGGCACAAAAAATTACTTTGAACGGGCCGGCCGGAAGCCAGCTAGCCATATCGGCTAAGTGAGTGGTAACGAGTCCCGAAGTATCTCTAGCGGTTAAACGTTTGAGCATTTCTGAAGATGAATCAACTCCGGAGGTAGGTATTCCCATGGCAGCTATTGGTAGAGCTAAGCGACCGGTCCCAACACCCAACTCCAAAACATCGAGACCTTCAGAGAGATTGCTTATGAGAGCTACCGTGCCTTCAACATTGCTTACCTCCGCGATCCGCGTGTACCAATCATCGTAAACGTCAGCGAACGCGTCCCCGTAGGTGAAACTTTGATAGCTCGGCGTATTGAGTTGCACCATGCTGCCGCCTCTGTTTGGGGCCTAGCCTTAAGATGATGGAGAACCCAAATTTAGACCGACTGGCATACCTGGACTGCGCTGCCTCTACCCCGGTGAGGCCAATCGTTCTTGATGCCATGATGCCGTACTTAACTGAGCAATTCGGTAATCCATCGGGCGCCCACCGCTTGGCTCGCTCCTCAAGACACGCGATCGATGACGCTAGAGAGGTTTGCGCTTCGTTACTTGGTTTCGACCCACACGGAATTGTGTTTACCAGTGGTGGAACTGAATCTGACAACCTCGCAATTCATGGTGCTTGCGGGTTGTCGGGCGTTGCTGCATGCCCTGCTACCGAGCATCACGCCGTCCTGTACCCGGTGCAAGCGCACAGGGGACGCATAATCAACGTCACTCCGGAGGGCGATGTCGATCTTGAACATCTAGAAGCCGTTCTGGACGACGAAGTAGCGGTGCTGTCAGTGATGCTGGTCAACAACGAGTCCGGGCGGATGATCGACCTCGAGCCAATCGCTGAGGTTCGAGATCGGTTAGCGCCACGAGCGCTTCTCCACACGGATGCGGTTCAAGCCGTCAATTGGATGGATATAGCCACTGCAGCCTCTCGAGCGGACCTTGTGTCGCTGAGCGGACACAAGTTCGGAGCCCCTAAAGGAGTGGGCGTGCTTGCTGCTCGTCCGCATGTCAATTTGACCGCTCAAATGCAAGGCGGAGGACAGGAAGCGGAACGTAGAAGCGGCACACACAACACTGCGGGAATCGTGGCCTTAGGTACAGCGTTGCAGTGTCTGCACGAATCTCGAGAGGATGAGATTCGACGACTTGGTCTTTTATCTGAACGTCTTGGCGAACGGCTAGTTGGAGCGATCCCTGGATGTCACGAGACAATATCCAAGACCCACAGAGCCGCAGGACTCCTGCAACTTCTTATCGAGGATGTCGAAAGCGAAGCCTTGCTTGTGCTGTTAGAACGGTTCGATGTCATGGCTTCAGCGGCGGCCTCATGCGCGTCTGGCGCAATGGACCCCTCCCACGTGCTCGCTGCCATGGGCGTCGATCGGGTCGCTGCAGCGGGTTCATTGCGGTTATCGATCGGCTGGTGCACTGAAGATTGGGAAATTGATCACGCGACCCAAGTTGTGCCGAAATGCGTCGAACAACTACGAGGTTCGCCATGAGCCGCGTCTTAGTGGCAATGTCAGGCGGAGTGGACAGCGCCGTAACCGCCGCGCTTCTTAAGCAAGAGGGACATGAGGTCACCGGTGTGACGCTCAAGCTTTGGGGCGGTCCTCAAGATCAAGGCTGCTGTTCAGTTTCAGACGTGGAGGACGCTCGCCGCGTCGCTCAACAGCTAAACATCGATCACTTCGTTTTCAATTACGGTGACGCCTTCGACAAGCAGGTTGTCCAACCGTATGTTGATGCTCATGCGCTCGGGTTGACCCCTAACCCGTGTATCGAATGCAACCGACATATTAAGTTTGATGTCCTTTTGGATCGAGCCCGCAGGTTGGACTTTGATGCTTTGGCCACCGGTCATCACGCGAGAATCATCGAAACTGGGGCTGGATTAAGGATTGCTCGAGGGGTCGACCAAACAAAAGATCAGTCATATGTCCTGTACATGATTGCCGAGGACGATCTGTCTACGCTCAAGTTTCCGGTCGGCGAAATGACCAAAAGCAAAGTTCGAGAGATAGCGAGCCAACTCAACCTGCGTTCCGCCAGTAAGCCAGATAGCCAAGATGTTTGTTTCATCACCGCGTCAGAAGGCCGCGCTCGATTCCTTTCAGAACGTCTCGATTTACACCCTGGGGAGATAGTCGACAAGGAAGGCACAAACCTTGGTGCAGTAGAAGCGGTTGAGTTAGTGACCATCGGCCAAAGAAAAGGGCTGGACCTGGGGGGAAATAGCAGTCGCACTTATGCCCTAGACGTTGACGTTCCATCGCGTCGCGTTGTAGTCGGCAGCGCCCGAGATCTCCTCTCACGAACGGTGCCGCTGACCGATCACGTGTGGGCGGGCCAACCACATGTCGGCCCAATCGAAGCTCAGATCAGCGCTCACAGCAGCCAAGCCCCAGCTGACCTCAACAGCGATGGCAGCATGCGTTGGCTTGAGACACGCAGAAAAGTCGCCCCGGGTCAAGCTGTGGTCTTCTACCAGAATGACATCGTTGTCGGTGGTGCCACCGCGTGCTGAAATTCAACGCACCAGCCGTCGTCGTTGTGCCTCTTGCAATACCGCCCCAGGTCGCGTAGGGGAAAACACCACACTTTTCACCACTTTCACTTCGCTCGTGCCGCGAGTACGCGGTACCACCTCCACTTCGCCGCGAAGCGTGACCTGAAGTGCTGGACCCATTGAGAGCTGACTGACGTCAATCAGATCAACATCTTGAGCATTGAGATCCGCCGCAGCGGGACCCAGCGACAACAAATCTTGACTTCGAAGCAAGAACGGCTCCCTGGTAGCTAAATAGTCGTGAATGACCAGGCCATTAGGGACGAACACGATCCATCGCCGCGTCAACTGATGCAGTGATCGAAATCCGAGCCCCGCTAGCGGCCACCCCGCACCCGTCACCAGGATCCCCAACAACCAATTCTCTGACGCCAACAGGAGCGGACCTGAAACGACGCCTAGGACTACCAGCGCCCAGACAAGAGGAAGCGTGCCTAAGAGAATTGCCGCGGGAGCACGAAGCAAGAAGCGACGTTCGTCTCCGTAGCTAAGACCGTCAACCATGACGTTCCCAGTCTCAGGCAATAACGCAAATACACAAACGATCGTGGCATGTCCGATCGCCACAGCCAAAGATGTGACCGAGAGATCTCCCGCTGAGTTGGCAACCAACAATGCCGGCAGGGCCGATGGAGCGACAACGCGCGTCACCGTTAACCCCCACGGCCGTCGAATCATCGAAGACCCAAGCACGAAACCCCATAGGAACCAGACACCGATGGACACCGAGACCCTAAAGAGGCTGGAATGATCTCTTAGCGAAGAGTCGATCGCGGCGCCCACGGTGAAGGGCAACAATGCCCATAGCCCGACGAAACTTTTGAACGGAATTCGAACGTCCACCCCACAATCGTGGCTCATTTGGAGTGGTTGGTCCTAAACGTTCATGCGTTAGAACCACAAAACCGTTGCCCTTGGCTAGCTAGAGTCAGGTCTGTCATGAGTGAATCTGATTCAGACCATGATCGGGCAGTGGAACTACGGGCCCAAATAAGGGCTCACAATGAGGCATATCACGGACGTGATGTGCCTACCGTGCCCGATTCCACCTACGACGAGTTACTGCGCCAATTGGAGGAAATCGAAACCCGCCGACCGGATCTGACGACCGCAGACTCACCCACCCGTTCGGTCGGAAACGCGCCGAGCGAACTGTTCTCAGCGGTTGAGCATCGCGTTCCGATGATGTCATTAGATAACGCCATGAACTTGGACGAACTGAACGCGTGGCATGAAAGGATCATCAAGAGCTTCGGCGAAAACGAAACATATGGATTTGTTTGCGAACTGAAGTTTGATGGCCTAGCTGTATCTCTTCGCTACGAAAATGGCGACCTAGTCCAAGCTGCGACGAGGGGAAACGGTCGAATCGGGGAGGACGTAACACTGAACGTCAAGACCATTAATGACATTCCTCATCGGCTCGAAAATGCCCCCGCTGTCCTCGAGGTTCGGGGAGAGGTTTACTTATCAATATCGCGGTTCGAAGAACTCAATACTGAACAAATTGACAAGGGTGACCCTACATACGCGAATCCGAGAAATACTGCAGCTGGCAGTCTCCGACAGAAAGATCCCTCCGTAACAGCGGCGCGACAACTTTCCTTCTGGTGTTATCAACTCGGCGAAGTTGTCGGTGGCCCCGAGCTGCAATCGTCTGAGCAGACATTCGAGCTACTTGAGCGGCTCGGGTTACCCGTAAACCCCGAGGTCGAAGAATTTTCCGACTTCACCGAAGTCTGGCGATTCTGCGAATCATGGATGGTGAACCGTCACACCCCCGATTACGAAATTGATGGAGTGGTGGTGAAGGTAGCCGACTTGGCTCAGCGAGAGATTCTCGGATCCACGAGCCGTGCCCCTCGATGGGCTATAGCTTTCAAATTTCCACCAGAAGAAACAACGACTCGGTTGACCGCGATCCGCGTGTCGATCGGGCGCACCGGTCGTGCCACTCCGTTCGCCGTTCTCGAGCCCGTGTTCGTAGGCGGTTCTACAGTCGGAATGGCGACGTTACACAACGAGGATCAAGTTTCAGCGAAAGACGTGCGACCAGGTGACACAGTTATCGTACGCAAAGCAGGTGACGTGATTCCCGAAGTCGTCGGCCCGGTACTAGCTGAGCGACCCACCACTTCGATGCAGTGGGTATTTCCGACGGTTTGCCCCAGTTGTGAAGAGAACCTCGAACGGTCAGAAGGAGACGCAAATACTTATTGCATCAACCGACGGTGCCCAGCGCGAATTGAAACAGGCATTAGCCACTTCGCAAGTAGAAACGCGTTGGACATCGAAGGTCTAGGTGAACGAACGGTAGGACTTCTTGTCGAAGAAGGACTTGTTGAAGACGCAGGAGACTTGTTCGCGTTGACCAAAGAGCAACTCCTAACAGTTTTGGTTAGTGACGTCACAAATGAGACGCTCGTCAACAACCTGTTGACTGCAATTGACCAGGCACGTGAGTGTTTGCTCCCGAATCTTCTGATCGGACTAGGTGTTGAACATTTGGGTCCAAGTACCGCTGAGTTGTTAGCCCGTCGTTTCGGAGATATCGAAACGATCTCGACAGCGGAGATCACAGAAATCGCTGCGATAGATGGAATAGGCCCCGTCATCGCTCAAAGTGTCAAAGACTTTTTTTCTGATGCCCATCACCGAGCGGTAGTCGACAAACTCCGAACTAACGGAGTCCGTCTCGATCTCGTCGAAGGTGAAGTCGATTTACCACAAATATTGGCGGGTCGCTCTGTCGTGGTGACTGGCTCCTTAGACGGATGGTTCACGACGCGAGACGAGGCAAAACAGGCGATCGTTGCCAGAGGCGGAAAATCTCCAGGCAGCGTTTCTAAGAGCACCTACGCTCTGGTAGTTGGCGCAGACGCCGGCCAAACCAAGCTTGATAAAGCTACTGATCTTGGCGTCCCTACTCTGGGTGAGGCGGGGCTTCGCCAGCTTCTTGCGACAGGACAGCTGCCATAGGTCGTGTCTCTAGAAAGACGTCCAACACCATCGGTAATCGATGTTGTCAACCTCAACATCAATTGTTGGCACCGCGACCACGTGGGCGCACACTCGACCTGTTCGTAACTCCGCGATCGCCAGCCCCTCGTTTGGTGAGAAAAAAAATTCCCCAAGTTGACGAGTACCTGCAGTTAACTGGTCGTCAGGAATAGCCACCCCATCGATCGTTATTGTTGGCTGCCAAGCTGGACTTAAGGAAACACCTACTGGCGCTTGCCGAGGAGACTGATCTCCGTCCTGGGGAATGACTGCCAGTAAGCCGGTGGGCAGAGTCGCGGACTGCGGAGCTCCCCTACTCGATAAGACAACCAACACGATGAGCCCCAGCAATACAAGAACAAGGATGGTCACGGTCGAAGCCACACCCCTTCGTAGGGTCCAGTTGACAGGCAGGTGCTCCGAAAAATCGGCACCGTTTGGGGGGTCTTCCACTCAACCATCATGGCTGAATAAACAGGTCTTTGGAATTTGGCGCCGTTAATGGCCACCTTTGCGGCAGTACTGTCGAGACGTGGAGCCAAGTCAGCCAAACGAGTGGATTGGTCGAGTACTAGATGACCGTTACCGCTTGCTTTCCTACAACCTCCATGGCCGAGGGTGGGACGAATACCACGCGCAAGACCTGAACAGAAATGATCAAGTATCAATAAAGATCTTGATCTCGTCGATCTCTGAAGACGTCGAGTTCCTTAGAAGATTGGCATCGGACATCGTCACAGCCAGTGCGATCGCGCACCCTCATGTGCAACGCGTTATCGACTGGGGTCGATCGGACGGAATCGTCTACGTGGTTACCGAATCTTTCCGTGGGACCAGTCTGCAGGCGCTATTGGATCAAGGTCACTCATTGACACCCGCTCAAGCAACAAAACTTGGCTTCGAAATCGCTTCGGGATTAACTGCCGTTCACCAAACAGGTCTATGTCACGGCGACATTTCTCCGTCCAATCTTCTCGTAGGTATTGACGGGTCAAGCAAGCTAGCTGGCTTGTTTCTGGCGAACGCGTTCAGTGCCGCCGAGGCGGGACGCTTGTCCGTTGTTGGAACCGGCCTCACCGCACCATCGAACAAATTCGCGGCGCCGGAAACGATGAGCGGCAGCGGCGGGCCCGCCTCCGATGTCTATTCGCTAGTCGCCACCATTCTTGCCACAATCAGTGAAGAAAATGGTGAAACCGGAATGAACCCCGGCGATCTCTCGGAGAAAAAAATAAGAAAAGATATACACGTACCGGCTGAATTCGGTCGCGCTATGGAAGTCCTGAAAGAGGCTGGACGCTACGAACCGGAAAAGCGCTGTAACGCGCGATTATTAACCGAAGGTTTAATCGAGGCTACGAAAGGTTTCACCAAACCCGCGAACATCGGTATCCCTCAAGCCCTTTTGAATGAAGTCGGCATCGAGTCAGATCCTCAGATCCGCAATCTCGGTTCCGGCGGATCGCTAAGACCGAAATGGCATCCAGTCTGGAAAGTGGGAGCCGCTGTTGCAACGGTTTTGGCGTTGCTATCGGCAGGAACTGCGTGGGCCGTCAGCAGCGTCGGGCCTCAGGGACTCCCAGATCATCTCGTGCAGCAGTACACCGGTCGTACCGTCGGCGAAGTGCGAGCAATTGCAGATGCTCGTTCCTGGGTTCTCGATGAAGATCAAGTGCGGACCGACGACTTGCCAGCAGGGATTGTTCTGACCCAAAGACCCCAACCAGGTCGCCGACTAGTAGAGGGAGAGATGCTCATTGTTGAGGTTGCCAGTGGTCCACGCCTTCGAATGACCCCGCCGGTTCTCGGGTTACCCACTGCAGATGCTGTAGCTCGACTTGAGACAAAGGGCTTCGAAATTGACCTTGTTCAGCCCCTCTACGACGAAGAGATCGCCGCCGGTGAAGTCATCAAGGTGTTGATCGACGGTGAGCCCTCGCTGGGCGGTGCCCTCAGAGAACCGGGCACACGAGCGGTGCTCGTGGTTTCTGGAGGACCTGTTCCACGGACAGTTCCTCAGCTGATCGGATTGAATCTCAAAGACGCCGAAGAGGTACTGGAAAAGCTTCAACTGAGAGTAGCCGGACCAGTGGGTTTACAAGCCAGTGAGACAGTCAGCGAAGGCGTCGTCCTGAGTCAAAGTTTTATGTCAGGCCTACTGATAGATCGAGGATCCAAAGTTACGCTGGTCGTTTCTTCGGGCCCAGATCGACGAGAGGTTCCCGACATGCGTGGACTGACAGTATCCGATGCGGAACGTCGCTTGGCCGAAGCAGGGCTTGAAGTAGGCGAAGTTAAGGGCGATGGTTCTACGGTCCAAGGAACTGAGCCTGCTGCTGGAGCTTTATTGCCGCCTGGAGGTTCAGTCGCCCTGTGGGTCCCGCGATAACAGTAAATTTTCGCACGCTTATAGCGTCAAATCGGCGAACCAAGCCATTGGAATCGAATCGCTTCGAATCCGCGCATCCGAAAGTATCTTGCCCTTTGAACATGCTTACCGAATCGGATCCAACGACGCGCCTTAGAATTCAGTAGATGGCATCGGGAACCAGCTCAGCGCGGATATCGCGCATCGAGCGTCGAGAACGGAACACCAAATGGCCAAATCCTCCTATGTACATAGACATGTCCGTGTGCATAAATTGCGATGCGTGCCTGCGAGCATGCCCTCCAAATTTTGGTGCCATCTTCAACCACGGCATTGATGTCATTATTCTCCCAGAGCTGTGCTCTGGCTGTGATAAGTGTCTTGAACCATGCCCCGTAGATTGCATCTATCCTCTTCCCGCCGATGAGTGGCCGCCCTCACCCGAAGACTGGTGGGGAGAACCCTTGAGTGGAAACGACCCCTACCTGTGAACTCTTATGGAGACGAAGCAACATGAATGAGCGCCTCTCACGAGATCTCGTCGCCCATATCGCCGCATTGGCCCGAATTGATCTCAATGAACAAGAAATCACTCACTTCACTGAACATCTTGAGAAAGTTCTGGACCATGTCGGCCAATTAGAAGCGCTGGATCTCGAATCAGTAGCGCCGATGTCTCACCCCTATCCGCTGACCAATGTGTTACGAGACGACGTCGTGGGACCCACCATTTCCCGCGAAGAAATACTGACGCAAGCCCCGGACGCATCGGAAGGGCAGTTTCGTGTGCCGCCGGTATTGGGAGAATCGCCTTGAGCTCCGCAAAGAACCTGGCTTCAGAAGTTCGGGAGGGTCGACAAAGTGCCGTCTCGGCGCTACAGGAGTACCTGGAAGCGATTGAACTTCGAGAGCCGGAGGTGCATGCCTTTAACCTGGTCACGCGAGAGAAGGCCATTGAAGCGGCTGCGAGCATCGACGAGACGGTCGCTTCCGGGCGCGACCCAGGGCCGCTTGCAGGGGTTCCGGTTGCCCTCAAAGACAACCTGTGTACCCGAGGTGTGCCCACCACATGTTCGTCACGCATCCTTGAAGGATGGGAGCCACCATACGACGCCACGGTCGTCGAACGGCTAACGGCTGCCGGAGCGGTTGTTATCGGAAAAACGAATCTTGACGAGTTCGCGATGGGTAGCTCAACTGAACACTCGGCATTTGGCCCCACGCACAACCCTCACGACGTAACGCGAGTTCCCGGTGGCTCAAGCGGCGGTTCCGCGGCTGCCGTTGCTGCCGGTTTCGCGCCCATCTCATTGGGTTCGGACACAGGTGGCTCAATCCGCCAACCAGCAGCCCTCTGTGGAGTCGTGGGAGTGAAGCCAACCTACGGACTTGTGAGCCGATATGGGCTCATCGCCTTTGCTTCCTCATTTGATCAGATTGGGCCCTTCGCAAATGACGTAGCTGATGCGGCCTTGACTTTGGAAGTGATCGGCGGGCACGACCCATTAGATAGCACCTCGATTCCGACCCCAGTCCCCGATTTGGCCCAGAACCTAGAACGCGGTGTTGAAGGTCTTCGAGTGGGGGTTGTTCGCGAGCTCCTCGAAGGCGTAGATGAAGACGTCGTTTCCCGGGTACACGAAGTAGCCGACTTGTTGAAAAATGGCGGAGCGGTGGTTGATGCCGTCTCCGTACCCGCAGTGGAATACGGGCTAACTGCGTACTACCTCATAGCCCCCGCCGAAGCCTCAAGCAACTTGGCTCGCTATGACGGGGTCCGTTACGGACTGAGAGCCGATGGCGCTGATGTCCAGTTCATGAATTCAACTACTCGTCGGAGTGGATTTGGGGACGAAGTTATTGCGAGAGTCATGCTGGGAACATTTGCGCTGAGTGCCGGCTATTACGATGCCTATTACGGCAAAGCTCAAAAGGTACGGACCCTGACCCGAAACGACTTCGACGCCGCATATTCAAATCACGACGTTCTTTTGTCGCCAACTTCGCCTTTCGTAGCGTTCAAGTTCGGGGAGCGCTCAGATCCCATGACCATGTACCGCTGCGACACCTGCACCGTCCCGAGCAACCTCGTCGGTGATCCCGCAATGTCAATTCCCTTTGGCACTGGTGCATACGACATGCCTGTCGGGGTACAAGTCATGGCTGCCCAACTGGGAGAGCCGCTCATGTTCCAAACAGCATCATTCATAGAGTCCCACGCTCCCATTGGAGGCTTGCCGTGAGCGAATGGGAAACCGTGATCGGTCTAGAAGTACATGTGGAGTTGGCGACCAACACCAAGCTGTTTTCCCACGCACCGAATCGTTTCGGCGATGAACCCAATACGAACGTCACACCCGTGTGTCTTGGTCTGCCGGGTTCGTTGCCGGTGCTGAACCGAAGAGCCGTTGAATTGGCGATGACCATTGGCATAGCACTTGGCTGTGAAATTCAACCGTCGGTGTTTCACCGGAAAAACTATTTTTATCCCGACATGCCCAAGGACTATCAGGTCAGCCAATACGACCAACCCATCTGCATCAACGGCTCTCTCGATCTTCCCAACGGCACACGCATCGGCATAGAGCGTGCTCATCTCGAAGAAGATGCCGGCAAAACCACCCACCTAGGCGGTGAAGACGGGCGGATCCATGGGGCTTCAGAGGCTTTGGTGGACTACAACCGAGCGGGTGTTCCGCTGCTTGAAGTGGTTTCACGGCCTGATATCAGATCAGCCGAAGACGCCCGGGCATACGTCGAAGAACTGCGGGCCATCTTGGTAGCTACCGGAGCTTCCGAAGCGCGCTTGGAGGAAGGGTCAATGAGAGTTGATGCCAACGTGAGCGTGCGGCCAGTCGGATCAGAGGAACTACGCACACGTTGCGAGATCAAAAACTTGAACTCGCTGCGCTCTTTGCAACGCGCCATCAAATATGAAGCTGACCGACACATAGCGATGTATGAAGGAGAGGAGGCGCCGCGACAAGAGACCCGACATTGGTCAGAAGAAGGAAAAACTCACACGCTGCGATCCAAAGAAGAGGCCAACGATTACCGCTATTTCCCGGAGCCTGATCTTGTACTCCTCGACCCCGACTCGGACTGGATTCAACGAATTTCGGCCGGAATGCCTGAACTTCCCGCCGATCAACGCGCCAGGCTCCTATCTGTCGCCGAGATAAATATGGAAACTGCTGCCACCGTAGTAAATCGTGGGCTGTCCCCCCTGGTGTTTGCAGCAATAGTCGCCGGCGCCGACCCAGAACGAGCAATTACGCATGCCGTGCAAAATCTGGCCATCGACGGTGCTTCGGGGCTCGACGCAAACCATTTCGCTGAACTCATTCAAATGGAACAATCTGGTGCTTTGACCGCTACACAAACCAAACAAGTGCTCACAGAGATGGTTGACAGCGGTGTTGACCCATCATCGATCGCTGAGACTCACGGGTTCGAAGCGATGGATTCTGACGAGCTAGAGATTCTTGTCGACCGTGCCATCTCAGAAAACCCCGAAGCTTGGACGAAGTTCTGCGACGGCGAAGACAAAGTTCAAGGTGTCATTGTCGGGGCAGTTATGAAGGCCACAAAAGGCCAAGCAGACGGCAAGGCCATCAACTCGATTCTTCAACAGCGAAGAGGATGATTGGGCATTGCCACGACGTCATTTCACCAGCTGAGGTAGCCGCTTGGCTTGTCCGATCCAGCCTTTGATCTGACCATGGGAGGGAAGCCGTTGCACCAGAGGATTTCGGCGACTGTCGTTAGCGTCGAGGAGAGCTTGGTGAAGTTGCGCTAATCGGCTCCGTCGAAGCTTCCGGATTGAATCAACCCCGACCGCTTCAAGAAGCGCTGAGTACTGTGTCGAAACCCCTCTGATACGCATTAGATCAGCCTTGTTGACCCACTCGAGGACCCTGCTTTCGGCGACGCCCACAGTTTCGGAGATGACGCGTCGTCCACGCCTAGTCGCCCCAGCCGTCAATAAATTTTGACAGGACCCTAGGTCCGCTGCTTTCAGACGTGCCTGGTGACGACTGCCGATGTCCTCGATCGCCTCGATCGATGGCATAGGAACCTCTATCTCTGCTTGCAGTACAAGTTTGTAGCACTAGATCCGGTCTAATGGTTGGTGGAGCGCTAGTCGGCGCCAACGCGAATCCAGCCCTCTTGTTTGAATCTGCCCCATACAGCTCCGCCCCGGAAGACCATTAAGGCGACAAGACACGCCCAAAGCCAACCCATCCCCAGATTCGCAGTAGCAAACGCGAACCCCGCGAACGCAGCGAACGTACCGATCATCGCCCATGCTAAGAACCGAAGATCTCCTGCGCCGATCAGGATCCCATCAATCCCGAATACCAGAGCGTTCAGAGGCTGACTTAGAGCGACGAAAACAAAAAGAAACCCGGTTAACTCAGCCACGCTTGGGTCGTTAGTAAATAACTTCGCAATTGGCGTACGGGCAGCCAAGAGCAGCGCGCCGCCCACGCATCCAACCTGCACGCTCAAGCCGATCATCCGACGACTAGCGGCCTTAGCGGTTTTGACTTGACCAGCACCCAAAAACTTCGCGATCAAGGCTTGACCGGCGATGGCCACAGAATCCAAGCCCAAAGCCAGCAGACTCCAAACTTCGATACTTATCTGATGTGCCGCTAATTGCGTGGTGCCCTTCCGTGCCGCTACAGCGGTTGCCAACAGAAACGACGCGCGCAGAGCGCTAGTACGCACGAACAGATGGAATCCGACGCGGGCGTAGCGGAAGAGACGTTGAAAATCAGGCCGAACGGATGCCTCGAGTTTTTGTGATGCTCTAGAAATAACGGCCAGATAAGCCAAAGCACATAACCATTGAGCAACCACGGTCGACCAGGCCGACCCGGCGATACCTAAATCGAAGATGAAAACCAAAACGAGTTCCAACCCTAGATTTATTAGTGCTCCGACGAGGGCCACTATCAGGGGAGTGCGCGTATCCTGCAGACCTCGCAGGTAACCGGTTCCACTCATCACTATGAGCTGTGCGACCAGTCCGACCAAGCTAATTCTTAGATACGTCAATGCTTCTTTACGTACGAGAGCACTTGGTTCGAACAGGTCCACCAAAGCTCCCGAGAAGATCGCGATGCCGACCGTGACCACAGCGCCAGAGAAAATGGCGAGCCACACCGCTTGGACACCCTGGGCAGCAGCTTCTCGATGTTGACCTGAGCCGAGAAGGCGACCAACTATTCCCGTGGTGCCGTATGCCAAAAAGATGAGCATGGAAAAGACGGTCAACAAGATTGCGGCTGCGACTGCGAGACCAGCGAGTGCCTCGGTGCTGATGTGACCGACGATTGCCGTATCGGTCAACACATAAATGGGCTCAGCGATCAACGCACCAAAAGCAGGCAGCGCGACAACCAAAATGGCGCGGTCATGTGAAGTTCGACGAAACAATCTGACTCACTCTTTGAGGCTTATCTGCCACACACCGCTGGCAAGGTCGATGAGATAAAGATCTTGAGCATGGCCAGCGGCGAAAGCTACCGGGTGAGATGCGTGCAGGGGGAGTGCCAGCACCGATGGGTCCTCATCCAATCGCAAAGCCATCAACTGGGCCCCACACATATCGGTGAACAGGTAACGATCCTCAAGAATTGGGTGGGGTCCACCATGGACGACGAATCCACCGATGATCGCGCAACGGCCCCGCCCGTGGCGGTACTCAAAATCTGGGCTGCGCAGGGACGAGTTGTCCTGACCGAGGAACGGTCTCGAGCCTTCGACGAGATTCCAACCTAAATTGGCGCCCGCGTCGGCTGAGGTTAAAACGTTTAGCTCTTCAACGCATTGTTGGCCTAAATCTGTGAGCCACAGGTCACCGGTGGTTTCGTCGAATGAGAAACGAAAAGGGTTCCGAACGCCGCTGACCCAAATCCGAGGATCAGAACCGGGGCCATGATCTGGATTTCCAATCGCTGGTTTGTGAGGTGGCCACTGGTTCGGGTTTACATCGAGACGCAGCACAGCTCCCAAAGGCGTCGAAAGATCCTGACCATGACCATTTGGGTCGCCCAAGCCCCCTCCATCGCCGAAGGACAGAAGCAAGCGGCCCTCAGAATCAAACGCCAGATCACCACCGTTGTGCATCGCTGATGGTTGATCGACAACGATGATCTCCACCCCCGCTCCCAGATTTGGCATACCTGACTGCAAAGAATGAGCCGTTACTACGCTCGAACCGCGCAAGTCAGTTCGATTGAGGTACAACCAGTTCTTGTCGGGGGAAATCGCTAACCCCAATAGCCCCTGATCCATTTCATTGCTGGTGTCAGAAGCCATGTTGATGACAGGCTCAGCTAACACGCCCGCTGAATCAAACGCATAAACCAGCCCGTTCCTTTCAGCCACGAAGCCATTTTCAGCGTCAAGGAACACCAATGCGATAGCCCCGGGTAAGTCAAGAAAAAGTGACAACTCCAGGTCGACAGAATTGACCTGCTTTGGTTCGAGCAACGGAAGACCGGCAGGACAGGGTTCGTTGGATAGGGCGAACTCCCTGGTCTCCTCAAAAGGAATTGAACTTTTTGTCGGTGCCTGCCATCGAATCTCATCACGATCGCCAGAGGAGCTTCCAGTTCCCCTGCCGGGAACCTGTAACAGTGCGATGACCGAGACCGCCAACGCCGCAATAATGAGAAAGCGCGGAGTTGTCGAAAGCCGTGCCATTACGCCTTGAATGTAGCGTTGAGAGGCCTATAGAACTATTAGATCTGACTTCTCAGGTTGCGAGTGGCACCAGTCGCCGCCAAAATGGCTGCATGCGATCACAGATACAACGCTTTCGCGTCAATCGCTTTCTCGTAGTACCCGTATAAGCGGGCCGCCCGATCCCGCTTACCTATGGTCCCCACCGGGGACCTTTTCCGTTTCTAGGCACCACCAACACCCATCTCACTCAAACTTGACAGTAAGGAATAGACCGATGGAACTCACTGGCGCTCAAGCCCTCATCAAGAGTCTTGAGATGTGTGATGTCGAGGTGATGTTCGGACTTCCCGGAGGCGCCATCCTCCCTGTATATGACCCAATTCTCGACTCAAAGATCCGCCATGTACTTGTGCGCCACGAACAGGGTGCCGGCCATATGGCTCAGGGATATGCGCAGGTGACGGGCAAACCAGGAGTAGCAATCGTGACGAGCGGCCCGGCAGCCACCAACATCGTTACGCCGCTATGTGATGCATACATGGATTCAATCCCAATAGTTGTAATCACGGGACAAGTTGCCTTGGCGTCAATCGGTTCCGACGCGTTCCAAGAGTGTGACACCACCGGAATAACAATGGCCGTGACCAAGCACAACTACCTGGTAACCGATCCTTCAGACATCCCAAGAATTGTTAGAGAAGCCTTCCATATCGCCACGACAGGTCGGCCGGGACCCGTTCTCATCGACGTCCCGAAAGATGTCAGTAACGACATGATGGAATGGTATTGGCCTGACGATGTTGACCTTCCCGGGTATGCGCCAATCACGGATGTTGACCGCCGACAAATCTCCGAGGCAATAGAACTCATTTGCGCATCGGAACGACCTGTCATCTACGCGGGAGGTGGCTTGCTTAAAGCGCGCGCCGCCGACGCCCTGAAACGGTTCGTTGAACTCACAGGTATCCACGTCGCGACCACCCTGATGGCCCGAGGTGTGTTCCCGGACCGAGACCCCCTTTGCCTTGGAATGCCCGGTATGCATGGCAACTACACAGCGGTGATGGCGTTCCAGCAATCTGACCTGCTTATAACCCTTGGCGCTCGCTTCGACGACCGCGTTACTGGCAACACAGAGTTCTTCGCGCCAGACGCCAAGATCATTCACGTAGATATCGACCCGGCTGAACATGGCAAGGTGCGCCGACCTGACGTCGCGCTCCAAGGAGATGCCAAGATGGCGTTAGAGGCTCTGATAGCCGAATTTCAAACGCCGAATAGAACCAGCCCCGACCGTTCAGCCTGGAAGTCAACGATTAGCGGTTGGCAAGAACAGCACCCGTTGAGCTACGAACAGGCTGACAGCGGCGTCCCCTTAAAACCGCAGTTTGTTCTGGAACAACTACGTGACAACACTCCCGATGACACCATCGTCGTTGCCGGTGTGGGTCAACATCAGATGTGGGCAAGCCAATATTGGAAATTTGACTACCCGTACACTTGGGTTAACTCAGGTGGGCTCGGCACTATGGGGTTCGCTGTCCCCGCGGCAATCGGTGCCAAGGTAGGACAACCTGAGCGCACTGTATGGGCTATTGATGGCGATGGCTGTTTTCAGATGACGGCGCAGGAACTCATTACCGCTGCAGCCGAAAACATTCCTGTCAAAATCGCGATTCTAAATAACGCCTATTTGGGGATGGTGCGTCAGTGGCAGGAGTTGTTCTATGAGGAGCGCTACAGCGAGGTTTACTTGAGCCCCGATCATCCCGATTACGTTGGTTGGGCTGAGGCGATGGGATGTGCCGGAATTCGCGTTGAATCCGCGGAAGAGGTTCTTTCCGCTATCGAAAAGGCGAACTCAATCAACGATCGCCCTGTCGTCATCGACTTTAGGGTTGACGCGTTCGAAAAGGTCTACCCAATGGTTCCGGCCGGGGGATCGAACGACGACATAATTCTTGGGCCCGAGGGAGACGCGGACGCCAAATCAAAAGGTACGGCGCCTTCATGACAGAAACAGGAAGAACTGAGGTTCAACAAAATCTTCATATCCTTGCAGTGCTTGTAGAGAATCGTTTCGGCGTTCTCGCTCGAATCGCAGGTTTGTTCAGTCGCAGAGGCTTCAACATTTTCTCGCTAGCGGTTGCACCGACTGACGATCCCTCTCTGAGTCGAATCAGCATTGTCGTGGACGTTCACAACACTGACGTGACCCAGATAGCTAAGCAACTTGACAAGCTCGTCAACGTCCTCGAAATCACTGAACTGCAACCGGCTTCGTCGATCGAACGCGAATTGATGTTGGCGCGGGTAGCTGGTGCTGACGCTGCAGCGGTGGAGCAATTGTTGGCGGAATATGGTGGATCAATCGTTGATTCCACTGACGAGGAGCTAATTGTCAGTCTCCACGCACACCCCGATCAACTAGATCTCTGCGAGACTGCACTTCACGAGTTCGGAATTCTTGAACTGCAGCGAACAGGTCGGATTGCACTAGGCCGCCTCGGTGGCTGAGAATCATCTTTAGAAACGGACTAACCCTCAACCGCACTGCGGTTACTTGCAACAGGAGCGCATCGATGCCAGCCACCATCTATTACGAAGACGACGCTGATTTGGGGTGTCTTTCGGGACGCACTATCGCAATCATGGGCTACGGATCGCAGGGCCATGCTCACGCGTTGAACCTCCGCGACAGCGGCGTCAACGTCGTAGTTGGGCTTCGCGAAGGTTCCTCGTCAACGGCTAAGGCGGAAGCTGAAGGCTTGAGGGTCCTTACCATCTCTGAAGCAGCGGTGGACGCTGATGTCATGATGATGGCACTGCCTGACACCGAGCAGGCCGCGATTTACACGGAACAAATCGCCCCGAACCTGTCTCCTGGGAACGCCATAGCGTTTTCTCACGGCTTCAATATCCATTTCGACCAAATACAGCCTCCCGAAGACGTTGACGTGTGGATGATCGCTCCGAAGGGCCCCGGACATAACGTTCGCCGGACCTATGTAGAAGGCGGTGGCGTTCCAGCGCTTGTCGCAATCCATCAAGACGCGACAGGTAACGCACTCGCCGATGCACTGGCCTATGCCAAGGGAATTGGAGGTACCCGAGGCGGAGTTTTGACCACTACTTTCGCCGAGGAAACCGAAACTGACCTATTCGGTGAGCAAGTCGTGCTTTGCGGCGGATTAACCGAATTAATCAGGGCCGGTTACGACACACTTGTTGAGGCCGGTTACCAACCAGAGTCCGCCTATTTTGAAACACTCCATGAAGTGAAACTCATTGTGGACTTTATCTACGAGGCTGGAATCGCCGGAATGCGTTATTCCATTTCGACAACCGCCGAATACGGAGATTTAACTCGAGGACCACGGATCATCACAGACGAAACACGGGCAGAGATGAGACGGATCCTTGCCGAAATCCAAGATGGCAGCTTCGCGAAGGAATGGATTGATGAGAATCGCAATGGGTTGCCCAATTACAAGCGCCTCGTCGAGGAAGGAAAGCAACATCCCATTGAAGCTGTGGGGACCGAATTACGGGCGATGATGCCGTGGATTACGGCCGGCAAGCAGGACGTTACGGAAGCATCCGGCGGCAACGTCAACTAGCCCATTTCGAAGGCGCTGAGCGGTTTGGTGTCGACATCTTTGGGAAGGAGTGACCCAGTGACCGATGGCATGACGACCCCAATAAGTGCTCCGCAACGTGGTCGACTGCTAGTAGCTACTCCCCAGCTAGAGGATCCTAACTTTCGGCGTTCAGTAGTGCTCCTCCTAGACCATGGAGAAGAAGGTTCTCTGGGCGTTATCCTCAACCGACCATCTGAGATTGCGACTGAACACATTCTTCCCGGATGGGCCGAAAGTGGCGGAAGCACCCCAAGAGTTTTTTCCGGTGGCCCAGTACAAACCAACTCCCTGATCGCACTTGCCCCTACATCAGCTATCTGGAGAGCTTCTACTCCGATTACCGAACAAATAGCATTGTTGGACCTCGAAGAGGACCTCGAGATCTCTGCGGAAGATTTGGGAAAGGTGTGTCTGTACTTGGGCTATTCCGGTTGGAGTTCAGGTCAATTGCAAGCCGAACTTGAAGAAGGAGCCTGGTGGACCTTCGAGTCGGATCCAGCTGACCTCATTTCGGACCCAAGTCAATCTTGGACTAGCGTTCTAAGCCGTCAAAACTCCGCAGCTCGCCTTGTCGCGTTTCACCCCGATCACTCATATCTAAATTGAGTCAAACAAATCGGGTCCGGCGATGTCGGTTAGCGCAAGGATTCGACGATGTAATCGACGCAAGCGCACAAGGCGCTTACATCGTCAGGATCGATTGCTGGGAACGTAGCAATCCGAAGTTGATTCCGTCCGAGTCCGCGATATGACTCTGTGTCGAGAACTCCGTTGGCTCGAAGTATCCCGCTAATCACGTCCGCGTCAACTCCATCAAAATCAACAGTGCAGACTACTGGTGAACGTTGATTTGCGTCGGTGACGAAGGGCTGGGTGAAGGATCTTTCATCTGCCCATCGGTAAATAGTGTTGCTGCTTTCCCGGCATCGAGCTTCAGCCCATTCAAGACCACCCGACTCGTTGATCCAGTCAACCATTTCCGCCGCTAGAAAGATCGTCGCGAGACTCGGCGTGTTGTAGGTCTGGTTCTGGCGAGAGTTGGTAAGAGCAATCCCCAAATCCAAACCTGCAGGGATCCAACGATCTCCAGAAGTGAGGCGCTCGATGCGTTCAATAGCGCGAGGGGAACACGCGGCAAGCCACAATCCGCCATCGGAAGCTAAGGCCTTTTGGGGGGCAAAGTAATAACAGTCGACCTCAGCAGAATCCCAACAGATCGCCCCTGCCGCAGAGGTTGCATCTACCAGCACTAGCCCCTCTTCAGAAGGACGCGTCAAGCTTGGCGACACGCCCGTTGACGTCTCGTTGTGCGTAAGCGCGTAGCTATCAACGGCTGCTTCCACAGGAACTGGGTGAGTGCCCGGTTCGCTGCTAATAATTTGAGGCTCCCCAAGATGAGGGGCGGCCTGAACCACCTTCGCAAATTTTGACGAAAACTCGCCGAAGGCCAGGTGCTGGCTGACATTTTCGATTAACCCGAACGAAGCCGCATCCCAGAACAGAGTCGTGCCCCCGTTACCTAAAACAATTTCCCAACCGTCTGGCAAATCAAATAGGTTCGTGAGGCCGCTACGTAGCCTTGTTACCTGGTTCTTAGCTGTCATCCGGCGGTGACTGGTCCCCAAATAGTCTTCAGCGAGACTAGAAAGGGCGTGAATGGCCTCAGGTCGCACTTTGGAAGGGCCTGAGCCGAAACGCCCATCTTTAGGGAGTAATTCGGTGGGAAGGGAAATAGAGGTGTCGGTCGCGGTCATCGCCTGTCACTATGTCGGTCGGACGTCTGCGACACGTCCCGATTACTGAGGAGCTTATCCGTGACCACTCGAATTTCGTCAGCTGTTGGACAGATCGCAGAATCGGCGACGCTTGCTGTTGACGCGAAAGCCAAGGCTTTGAAAGCCGCAGGTGAGAACGTCATTGGCTTCGGCGCCGGTGAGCCAGATTTCGCTACGCCGACTCACATAGTAAATGCTGCCATTGCGGCCTGCGCCGACACCAAGTATCACCGCTACTCGCCGGCGGGCGGGCTCGCTGAACTCAAAGAGGCCCTTTCGGAGAAGACGAAGCGTGACTCAGGGTTAGATATTGCGCCCAGCCAGTTCCTAGTCACTAACGGCGGCAAACAGGCTGTTTTCAACACAATGATGACTCTGTTAGACCCACACGACGAGGTGCTGCTTCCCGCCCCGTACTGGACCACTTATCCAGAATCGATCCGCATGTTTGGCGGAGTTCCGGTTGAGATCTTTGCGGGAGCCGATCAAGGATTTCGTGTGACTGTCGAACAACTGGAAGCGGCGAGAAACGAGCGAACCAAAGCGCTGGTTTTCGTGTCGCCTTCGAACCCCACCGGTGCCGTCTACCCGAGAGAAGAAATCGAGGCCATAGGCCATTGGGCCGCGGCCAATGACTTATGGGTGATCACCGACGAAATATATGAACACCTTGTATACGGTGACGCGGTCCACCATTCGATGCCTGTCGTAGCTCCCGAAATCCTTGACCAATGTGTCGTATTGAACGGCGTCGCAAAGACGTACGCGATGACGGGATGGCGAGTCGGCTGGATGGCAGGCCCGCCTGATGTCATCAACGCGGCTTCCAACATGCAAAGTCACGCGACCTCCAACGTTTGCAACGTAGCTCAAGTCGCAGCAACGGCAGCCCTAACCGGTGGTCTTGACGACGTAAATACCATGCGAGCCGCTTTCGACGAGCGCCGCGTCACAATCCACGAAATGTTGAACGACATCGATGGGGTTGCGTGCCGTGAACCCGAAGGCGCCTTCTACGCCTTCCCATCGTTACAAGGGCTGCTTGGTCGCAAAGTAGGGGGACGTAAGGTCGAATCAACTGTTGATTTGGCAACAGTCGTGTTGGAAGAAGCGAACGTCGCCTTTGTGCCCGGCGAAGCCTTCGGCGCGCCGGGATACGCCCGATTTTCCTTTGCTTTAGGCATTGACGACCTAACCGAAGGAATTAACCGCATAGCTGAGTTGGTTAGACGCTGAAATGGCTCGCGTTGTGGTGTCTGAGAAGTTGGCGGAAGCGGGCCTTGACCTGCTGAGAGCCCGTGGGCATGAAGTTGATGTCCGTCTTGATCTCTCGGCAACAGAACTTCAATCAATAATCACTGACGCCGAAGCTCTAATTGTTCGTTCTGCGACGCTGGTTGATGATCAACTTCTTGAGGCCGCGAAGCGACTCCAGGTTGTGGGGCGGGCAGGCGTGGGCTTAGACAACGTCGACACTGCGGCAGCAACATCTCGAGGAATTCTCGTCTGCAACGCTCCGGAGTCAAACGTGGTTTCAGCGGCGGAGCATTCGGTGGCTCTTCTCCTCGCTCTGGCGCGCAACATTCCCCAAGCCCACGCCGCTCTTACTGGTGGCCGTTGGGAACGCGGATCGTGGACCGGAACCGAGTTGCTCCATAAAACGGTGGGCATCGTGGGGCTTGGGCGAGTGGGCCGATTGGTCGCACAGCGCGTAGCTGGATTCGACGTGCGACTTTTGGCTTACGACCCGTTCGTGAGTTCCGAGGCAGCTCGTTCTATCAACGTGGAAATGGTGGAACTTGATGTGTTGTTAGGTCAGTCTGATTTTGTGACCGTGCATTTACCCAAGAACGCTCAAACGACTGGTCTCTTTGATGCCAAGCAGTTTTCCAAGTTCAAACCTGGTGCTCGTCTGGTTAACGCCGCACGTGGGGGAGTGATCGTAGAGGCCGACTTGGTAGCGGCCCTTGATAATGGTCAACTCGCGGGCGCGGCCTTAGACGTTTTCGACACGGAACCTAAATCGGAGTCGCCATTGTTTGGTCGACCCGAAGTGGTGGTTACCCCGCACCTAGGCGCAAGTACCCATGAGGCGCAAGATCGAGCCAGTATCACTATTGCGGAACAGGTCGCTTTGGCCCTTGACGGCGATTTTGTTCCCTTCGCAGTCAATATCGCTGCTCAAGAAGCATCGGACGCGCTTCGGCCGTATTTGGGGGTCGGTGAGCGGCTTGGGACCTTTCTTGCTGGTCTCGTTAGCGCAGTACCGGACGATATAGAGGTAAGAACTGCTGGTGAGATAAGTGGATATGACCGAAGGATTCTTGTCTTATCGGTTCTTCGAGGGCTTCTCAGGGACAGCGTGAACGGCCCAGTCACGTTTGTGAACGCCTTCGAACACGCCGAGAGGATGGGAGTATTAGTTCGCGATGTTGGGTCGCTCGATGCTGGTGAATTCCGCAACCTAGTAGAAGTCCGTGGTGGTGGTCATTCTGTTGCCGGCACTCTGGTTCGTTCCGGAAATGAACCACGGATAGTGATGATTGATGACCATTCCGTTGAAGTGCCGTTCGCGAATTACATGTTGGTTATCAGAAACGATGATCGACCTGGAATGATCGGAATCGTGGGGACGATCCTTGGAAGAGCCGAAGTTAATATCTCCTTTATGGGGTTAGGACGTGATCGGCGCGGTGACCACGCCCTGATGGCACTAGCGGCGGACGCGGGAATAGCGGAGGATGTATTGGAAACCTTGAACGCAGAACCAGGTATTCGGTCAGTCTCGCTCGTTCGATTGGACTAAATAAATCGCGGTTGCTTAGCTCCGAGTCTCAGGCAACCAGCCAGGGCGGGTGTTCTCGAAAGCCCCGATTGATTTCTCGCTTCGAAGGGTGATTCCAATATCATCTAGCCCTTCAAGAAAACGTTCCCGGGTTGCTGGGTCCATAGGAAAGTCTTCTTCGAGTCCGATGGCGGGAACCAGTACCTTTAGCCGTTCCACGTCAACCGTTACCGCAAGATCGGGATCTGAATGGAGAGCCTCTCGGAGCTTCGCAGCCGCATCCTCGCTGACCTGGCAAGGTATGAGGCCGTTTTTTGTGGCGTTGTTCTTGAAAATATCGCCAAATCGAGGGGAAATTACTGCCATAAAGCCGTAATCCATGAGAGCCCACACTGCGTGCTCGCGAGAAGAACCGGTTCCGAAATTGGGACCCGCTACCAAAATCGAGGCACCGGCGTAACTTTCGTCGTTCAGAATGAACGCGCGGTCATCGCGCCACTCCGAGAACAATCCCTTACCGAATCCAGTGCGTTCTACGCGCTTCAACCAATCGCTGGGGATGATTTGATCCGTATCGACATCACTTCTATCGAGCGGGACTGCTGTTCCTTCGTGAACCCGAACTGCTTGCATCTGCTGGTTCCTCTCAGTCCAAATCTGCAGGAGTAACGAATGTTCCTGCGATAGCCGTCGCCGCAGCTACCGCTGGTGAAACCAAGTGGGTTCTCCCACCTCGACCCTGTCTACCTTCGAAGTTTCGGTTCGAGGTAGACGCCGATCGCTCTCCTGGCTGCAACTTGTCAGGGTTCATCGCTAGACACATAGAGCACCCTGGTTCTCGCCAATCGAAGCCTGCGTCGCTGAACACCTGGTCTAGTCCCTCTGCCTCTGCTTGGGCTTTGACCTGAAAAGATCCAGGCACCACAAGGGTTCTAACCCCGTCGTTGACTTTTCGTCCTCGTGCAACCTCAGCTGCAGCTCGAAGATCTTCGATACGAGAATTTGTGCATGAGCCGATGAACACAGTGTCCACTGGTATGTCACCGAGTTTCTCACCAGCGGTAAGTCCCATATATTCCAAAGCCCGCTCTGCTGTCCCCGCCGCGACAGGGTCGGAATAAGCGTCAGGACCCGGGATAGGAGCGCTGATGGGAATGACATGAGCTGGGTTGGTTCCCCAAGTTACGTGAGGCTCCAACTGAGTTCCGTCAATATCCACAGACTGATCAAAGGAGGCATCAGAATCGGTGACCAACATGGTCCAGTCGGCGACGGCAGCATCCCAGTCTTTCCCCGAAGGAGCGTGAGGGCGTCCCTGTAAATAGCTAAACGTCGTTGCGTCGGGAGCTATTAGGCCGGCTTTGGCTCCCGCTTCAATCGACATGTTGCATACCGTCATGCGACCTTCCATCGTCAGTGCCCGAATTGCAGAACCTCGGTACTCGATGACATGTCCAATGCCGCCTCCGGTTCCGATCTGGCCAATGATCGCTAGGACAATATCTTTCGCCGTGACCCCCGAAGGTGTGTCCCCCTCCACGTTGATCGCCATGGTGCCGGGGCGGCTTTGTGGAAGCGTTTGACTCGCCAGGACGTGCTCCACTTCGGAGGTACCAATACCAAACGCCAATGCTCCAAATGCGCCATGGGTAGAGGTATGACTATCTCCACAGACCACCGTCATACCAGGCAAGGTGAGACCTTTTTCCGGGCCGATGACGTGCACGATCCCCTGACCGGGGTCGCCCATCGCGTACAGCTGGATCCCGAACTCCTCACAGTTTGATCGCAGCACATCAAGCTGTTTCTTGCTGATGGGATCGGTGATCGGAAGATGAATGTTTTCAGTGGGAACGTTGTGATCTTCGGTCGCTACGGTGAGTTCAGGTCGCCGTACGTTCCGCCCATTCATGCGCAATCCGTCGAAAGCTTGGGGCGAAGTCACTTCATGGATTAAGTGCAGATCTATATACAAAAGGTCGGGTAATCCATCCCCACTTCGGACTATGTGACGTTCCCAAACCTTGTCGCTCAGGGTCTTACCAGACATTCAGATCCTTTGTCGTGCTCGTGCTCAGTACCTCAGGTGCGTCACTCACTGTGTCAGTCCCCAACTGCTTAGGTCCAACTGGACTTCGCTAGAACGTCGGTGATGGCAGCCAGGAGCGCTTCGCGGAACACCTCAGGCTGCGTGGCGCACACGGTATGGCTGCCAGCTACGTCGTGCCACGTTGCACCCGGAATTACTTTCAACATCGCTCGTTGCCGCTCCATCGAGACGACCTCGTCTTCGGTTGTCACCACTGCAGAGACTGGAACATCAATGGTCCGCAGCCAGCGCCGACTATCGAACAGTCCGATACGCCTTCCTGCCTGAATCAGCTTGAGCGGGTCGTGGCGACGCAACTCTCCGATGGCCCATTGCCGGAGGTCCTTTCCCGACTTGCCTGTCAACAGTTGGCTCCCGATGAGTTGACGCAACGCCCGTGGAATAACTCGGGCAGCTTGCGCCAGAGTGCCGATGGCGGCGAAGCGCATCTGATCTTGCCGACTGTTACTAAATGAGGCGGCGGTCGCGCACATGACTAGACCTAGCACTCGTTTTGGGTGTCTCCGCCAAATCAGCTGAGCGATTGGTCCCCCCATGGAGTACCCAACAGCGATTACTTGCTCGATCCCCAGCTCATCGAGAAGAGCAGCGGCGTCATCCGCACAATCTGTCAACCGAAAAGGTCTCTGAGAACGAATCCCGCGACCATGACCACGATGATCTAGAGCCACAAGACCGAATTTGCCCTCCAACGCGCTATAGCTGCTGTACCAATTTAAATCCGCAGTAGCGGTCCAACCATGGAGCAACAGAATGGTTGGAGCGCCCGGCGGTGCTTGCAATACCCGCGCAAATGTTCGACCTCGCCCCGGCAGGTCATAGTTGCGGCCCCGAGGAAGGACCAGACGATTCTTGCGATCATCAGTGTGAGAAGCTTCTCTTGGGGCAATTGCTGCGTCGCCAGTCATAGGAAACCCTTAGGCATCAATGGAGACAATCTCTACCGACAAGGTGCCTGCTCCCGCTTCGTAACGCACCTTTGCTCCTACGGCAGCGCCCTCTAACGCCTGTCCCATGGGTGAGCCTGGCGAAATAACCTCAAGTCCGTCGCGGCGTTCTTCGATAGAACCGAAAAGATACTTTTCCGTCACTTGATCACCTTCGAACTTGATTTCAACCACGACCCCTGGGGCTACTGAGTCGTTTGAGATTTGCTGGATAATTACGCAGTCTTGTAGGACCGACGTCAGATGAAGCACTCGCCCTTCCATTTTTCCCTGCTCTTCTTTAGCAGCGTGGTAATCGCCGTTCTCGGATAGGTCGCCAAGCAGGCGAGCTTGCTCAATTTTGTCAGCGATATCGATTCGACCGCGAGTAGTCAAGTCTTGGAGTTCAGCAGTAAGACGCGCATGCGCTTCAGGTGATAGATGTTGAACTTCGGCCATTCTCAGAGCGTATCGAATTGGGGCCTACACACGAACTATGAGATAGCTGTTGAGGGTGAGTTTTGAACTCAGTTTGACGTAGAGCCTCTTGTTGTCGAAAATGGTTGCTGTGAAGGCATCCTTGACCGCCATCATCATTTCGTAGCGCACACGGTTACCGTGTGCGCCTTTCGACCGTCCCTGAGGGGCGGTCGTTGCCGTTATAGAGCCGCCCACTACAGCGGCACACATCCTGACTAACACCTAATACCCAACCGAATACCCAACCGAGGAGAATTGACGTGCCGCACAAAATCGCAGTAATTGGCGGAGACGGCATTGGACCCGAGGTGACTGCGGTCGCTCTCGAAGTGATGAGAGCTGCCGGAGCTGACCTAGACACCACTGACTTTCGATTAGGGGGCTTCCGCTATCTCGAAGACGGTGTCATTCTTCCGGACGAGATCCTCAAAGAGTTACGTCAATATGACGCGATACTGCTTGGAGCTGTCGGCACCCCCGAGGTACCCCCGGGCGTTATCGAACGAGGGCTTCTTCTCAAAGCACGGTTCGAACTTGACCTATACATCAACCTTCGACCGTTCGTTCTCCCCGGTGGCCACGAGTTTGTTGTCATCAGAGAAAACACCGAAGGGACTTACGCAGGCGAAGGAGGGTTTCTGCGAAAAGGGACTCCGGATGAGATTGCCACCCAAGGCTCAGTGAACACCCGAAAAGGAGCCGAACGATGTATCCGATACGGGTTCGAACTCGCCCAGAGTAGAACCAGGAAACATCTCACCCTGGTGCACAAAACCAACGTGCTGACGTTCTCAGGAGACCTGTGGGAACGCACGTTCCAAGAGGTCTCCATCGAATACCCAGACGTTGACACTGCTTACAACCACGTAGACGCCGCCTGTATCTACTTTGTCGAAGATCCGACACGCTACGAAGTAGTGGTCACCGACAATCTCTTTGGTGATATTTTGACGGACCTTGGGGGAGCCGTCTCTGGCGGAATCGGACTCGCCTCTTCAGCAAACCTGAATCCCGACCGCACCGCTCCGTCATTATTCGAACCCGTGCATGGTTCAGCGCCAGATATCGCCGGCCAAGGACTTGCTAATCCAACAGCAGCGGTGTTGTCGGGCGCGATGATGCTCGATTTCTTGGGTGACACCGAAACTTCCGAACGTGTACGTATGGCATGTCAAGGCGTACCGACGAGCGGGCGAACTGAAGAAATAGCGTCGGCAATCCACCAGAACCTCGTTGGGGAGGAAAGATGAGCGAAGAACATTCTGAAACATCGCTTGACCGCCAGGGGATCCGACATTCTTCATGGCCGGAAAAAGTTGAAATCTTCGACACGACTCTCCGCGACGGGGTTCAATTCGAAGGCATTTCAGTTTCCTCAGATGACAAGCTGAAAGTAGCTCGTCAACTCGACCTGCTCGGGGTGCACTGGATCGAAGGAGGCTGGCCCGGATCAAACCCCAAAGATGAGGAGTTCTTCCAGCGGGCAACTACAGAACTGGAGCTTCAAAACTCTAACCTTGTCGCATTCGGCTCCACACGGCGACCCAAGGGCCGAGTCGACCAGGACCAAACCTTGTCGTCGCTCCTTTCAGCCGGCACTTCGACAGTATGCATTGTCGGCAAGTCCTGGGACTACCACGTCACTGAAGCGTTACGCCAACCCCTTGACGAGGGAATCGCAATGGTCGGTGATTCAGTGCAGTTTCTGAAATCGGAAGGCCTTCGCGTCTTCTTTGATGCCGAACACTTCTTCGACGGATACAAGCGCAATCCCGAGTTCTCCCTACGCGTGTTGGAGGCTGCTGCTGTCCAGGGCGCCGACTGTCTGGTCCTTTGTGACACCAACGGAGGGGCATTACCTCACGAGGTTGAAGGAATTGTGACTGATGTTGTACGTCACTTCGATGGAATCCAGATAGGAATGCACACCCAAAATGACACTGGCTGCGCCGTTGCCAACGCAGTCGCGGGTGTGGTTGCTGGAGCCACCCACGTCCAAGGCACGATCAATGGTTACGGCGAGCGAACTGGCAATTGTGACAACACGGTGTTAGTCCCGAACCTGACGCTCAAGATGGGTATCGAAACTCTTCCGCCCGGATTCATCGAACGACTGACTTCAGTATCTCACCACGTCGCGGAACTCATGAACATGCCCCCCCAGCATCAGCAGCCCTATGTTGGGACTTCCGCGTTCGCACATAAAGCCGGTCTTCATACCAGCGCAATCGCGCGTCGTCCCGATACATACGAGCATGTGGACCCCGCCGCGGTAGGAAACCAAACTCGTTTTCTCCTTGGAGATCTCTCGGGGCGAGCCTCAGTAGAACTTAAAGCCGAGCAACTTGGCATAGAACTCGAGAATCAACAAATGGTTCAAGTCGTCGACGAAATGAAGCGCTTGGAACATGAGGGCTACCACTTCGAGGTAGCTGACGCTTCGTTAGAACTTATGATGCGTCGCGCCGCCGGTGAACAGTTTGATTACTTCGAAGTTGAATCGTTTCGCGTCCTCGTTGAACGTGGCCAGGACAGCGAGTTCGATACCGAGGCAACTCTGCGAATAACTGTCGATGGCAACCGAATCATTACCGTCGGCGAAGGCGATGGGCCGGTCAACGCCCTAGATAACGCTTTCCGTAACGCTGTATCAGATATTTACCCAGAACTTGCCGACGTCCATTTGACCGATTACAAGGTTCGTGTTCTCGATACCAACCGCGGAACAGGAGCGGTCACCAGGGTTCTGGTCGATAGCAGCGACGCTCAGTCGACATGGACCACTATCGGAGTGTCAGAAAATATCATCGAAGCCTCCTGGCTGGCTCTACGCGACGCATTGATCTACGCGCTACACCGTTACCGCGCCAACGCCAGCGGTTCCCTAAACTGACTTCCCATGGGAGCACCGAGACACGTACCTGCATCGCCGATCACCGAATCGCACACGTATCGCTCGCCTGATGTTGTTCCTAATGCTTGGCTAGTGGGACGGCCGGGGGATCTTGCTTCGCAGCAACCTAGCGGTGGGCAGATGGGCTATCAGGGTCCGGACCAGGGCTACGCCTTGCGGCTTTGCCGGCTTTTTCGAGAGCGAATATGCGTCAGTGAAAAAGAAGACCTCGCGGATGTAGAACGGGGCTGCGTACAAATCGCGCTCAAACGCGCTTCATTGTTTGGCCGTGCACCAGTAGTTCATGATCTTGAAGTTGCTTATCGAATCTGGGGCTTCCTTGATGACGACGCCGCAGACGAATTAATCCAGGACCGTGGAAAGCGATTCGAAGGGGTGTCCGAAGCACATCATTACGTGGAAACCCGAATGTTGGTGGAAACCGTTCGAGAGGAAATTCTGATGCTGTCGCCTGGAGAGATCGAGGAACGCCATGCAGTGGACTGGACGTCGTTATTGGAGTTGTCGTGAAAGGGTTAACGCCTGATCGGGAAATCTTGCGTCTTCACCGCAGAGCCTGCACCGACTTTGCTGCGAGGATGCGTCTCCCGGCCTGGGAACACCTCCCGATACCGTTGGCGGCACCGATGAACAATCTCACCGTCAGTGACCTACTTTGCCAAGTTGTCGATGGAAACTTGGCTGCCTCGGCACAACTAACCGGACAACATGCTCCAACACCTGTAGAACTCGGGGCGGAACCGACGCAGGTAGTTGTTGAGTCAATACGGACAGTGTTGACGATCGCTTCTTCCCTAGACCACCGCGCCGGATTCAGTCCGGAACACCGACAGTTGTTGTGGTGCCGGATCGTGGAACTGACGTTGCTGGGGTACGACTTGCAGCAGGCGATAAAGGCCGGGGCTGGTCTCGATGATTTGCTCGTCGACCGGTTATCGGTCGTCGAGCCGGAGGTCACCATCTGGCCGTCGTTGGACCCCCTTGATTTCGACATGTCTACGCCCCCTATTCTTCGATTGCTCGCTCAACATGGCCGCCCTCCAGGGCTATGGATTGATCCTTCGGATCCGTCTTGTGGCACCGGACAGTGTTAGGTGACGGAACTGCAGATACGGTCTGGCTTCGGCTACATCAGCTAGCTGCCGCAGAGGTTGATTACCGAATTCGTCAAATTCTTCCTGAGTATTGGGAAGCCTCGACCCCATGCGCCGAGTGGGACATCTATGAAGTCGTTGCCCATTGCGTGGTCGAAAACCTGCGGGCACCGCTCATTCTGCAAGGAGCATCGTTCGAAGAGGTGATGTCGATTGATAAAGAAGTTGTTGTTGAGGACCCGGAAATGGCTTGGGAAGTTTCATGGCGAAACGCGGTCACAGCGTTCTCGGAAGCGGACTTAGAAGCAACCGTCACCCTCGGTCAGCAGGTCCTACCCACCATCGAATTTCTACAAATACGCACCTGCGACCTCGTTATCCACGCCTGGGATTTAGCGGCGGGTCTAGGAATCGATGAGCGCCTTGATGAGGAAGTCGTCGCAGCGGCGCTTGTGTGGTGTCAGGGGCGACGCAAACAAATGGCACAAATGCCAGAATTGTTTGACCCGCCTATAGCGTCAACCTTGGACGCCGATCCGCAGACGCGACTACTTGAGATCTTCGGTCGAGAACTCTGAAGGAACGATTACTCTCGTACCCTCAAGTTCGTGAGTACTAGCCGCCTTCGCTTCGCCCCAGCTCCGACTGGGTCGCTCCACATCGGTTCAGCGCGCACAGCGCTCTTCAATTGGCTCTATGCGAGACACACGGGGGGCGAGCTCGTTTTACGGATTGAGGACACCAATGCCGAACTCACGCGGCCAGAACTCATCGACAACATCTACCGGTCGCTTGAATGGCTCCAAATTGACTTCGATGGTGCACCGGTCCGTCAAAGCGAACGAACGGATCTTTACAACGACGCTGTCGAACAATGGCTTGCCGACGACTTTGCATACGTAGATGAGGGAGCGGTCCGGTTTCGCGTTCCGGATCGAGGCACAACTGCCTGGGAGGACCTCGTTCGTGGCACCGTGGTCTTTGAGAATCAACACATTGAGGATTTCGTGGTTCGTCGCAGCGACGGAACTGCAACTTTCTTCACCGCTAACGCAGTAGATGACCTTGATCTCGGAATCACGCATGTAGTGCGGGGCGAAGACATGGTCAATGTGACACCCAAAGTCATCATGCTCCGTCGTGCATTGGGAGCAACAGATGTGCCCGAATTTGCTCACCTCCCTTTGATCGTCAACGAACAACGGAAAAAGCTTTCCAAACGGCGCGACGACGTCGCATTGGAGAACTATCGCGACCGAGGAATTGTCGCTCCCGCGATGATCAACTACCTGGCTCTTCTCGGATGGGGTCCCCCAGACGACATCGAAATTCGTCCCGTAGGCGAGATCGTTGAACTTTTTGAACTTGGTGATGTGAACCCGTCTTCGGCCATGTTTGATGCCAAGAAACTTGACGCAATCAACGGCGAATACCTGCGCGCAATGAATCCCCAAGAATTTTGTCAAGCTTTGGAACCTTGGATCGGACAGCAGACTTGGAGTGATTCGATCGACCCAACGCAGTTGCAACGAGTCGCTCCTTTGATTCAAGAACGCACCCGTGTGCTCTCTGAAGGCCCGCCCCAGCTTGATTTCTTCTTCTTGAACATGCCTGAGATCGATCAAAGCGCTTGGGACAAGGTCATGTTGAGCGACGAAGCAGGACTCATCCTTGAGGCTGCAAGTGCTGTGTTGGGTGAGATCAACTGGGAAGTCGATGCGTTGCACGATGCCCTTCGGTCAATCGGCGACACGTACCAGATGAAATTAGGAAAGGCGCAAGCGCCCGTTCGAATAGCGGTGACCGGCCGATCAGTCGGTCCGCCGCTGTTCGAATCAATGCACGCCCTCGGACGCGAAGCCGTGCTGGCGCGAATTGGCGCCGCCCAAGAAATGCTGGCTGACGAATAAGAAACCACCTCTATTGGCCGGCGCCCTCGCTGTTGTTTGTTAGCTCAAATCACTGCGCTACCCTGACCCTCTTCGCGTTACCGGTCGCGTACGGTCGGGGATGGTGTAATTGGCAACACAGCTGGTTCTGGTCCAGTCGTTGGGGGTTCGAGTCCTCCTCCCCGAACCAAAGCAACGCTCGTTCTGGGTGCTCAAAAACTGCTTCGTTTCGAAATTGCCGCCTTCGGTTGAGGATTTTGTCTTACATTTCGGCTAAGAAAGCAGGACGAATAAGGCCAAGGAACTTTGCGTGATCGGTTCAGGCTGATAACTTTCGCATTCGCTGGGCATTAAGCCTGTGCGTTCAAGGAGAGGGGAGGTGCAGCGCGTGGCGTTGCTCGAAGTCTCAGACATCTCTGTACGGTTTGGTGGAATCCGTGCGCTCGATGATCTGTCATTCACCATGGATGAAGGACAGATTCTCGGACTCATCGGACCCAACGGTGCAGGGAAGACCACCTTGTTTAACGTGGTCAGTCGAATCTACGATCCGACAGCGGGCTCTGTGACCTTTGACGGTCAAGACCTGCTGGCGATGTCGGCTCATGAAATCAGTCGAGTCGGTGTGTACAGAACATTTCAGAACTTGGCGTTATGGCCGGGCATGACGGTGATTGAAAACGTGATGGTCGGTGATCACACCAACACGAAATCCAATGTTATTAGCTCAGCACTTCGTCTCCCGTCGATGCGTAAAGAAGAAAAAGAGCTCCGCGACAGGGCATGGGCCGCACTCGAAGAAATTCAGTTGACCGACGTTGCGTACCATCCCGCCGCTGGTCTGCCTTTTGGAACGCTGAAAAGGATCGAGCTTGCGCGAGCTCTTATCGCTAACCCCCGCTTGATCATGCTTGACGAACCGGCGTCTGGCTTAACTCACGCTGAGGTTGATTCGTTAGCCCAGGACATCCGAGATCTACGCGACCGTCATAATCTGACGATTCTGCTGGTTGAACACCACATGCGGATGGTCCTCAACATCAGCGAAAAGCTGGTGGTACTTAACTTTGGCCGAAAAATCGCCGACGGTGACCCTGATGTCGTTCGCAACGACCCTGAGGTCATCGAGGCTTACCTTGGGAGTTCTTGATGGTTGATGACGTTTTTGACGAAGTTGGTCTCAAGGTTGAAGACCTTCACGCATCATATGGCGCAGTCGAGGTTCTCCGAGGCTTGAGTTTCGAGGTTCCCGCGAGAGGTGTCTCGGTCATACTTGGTGCCAACGGGGCCGGTAAGACCACCACCCTTAGAGCTATCTGCAACATGTGTAACACCAGCGGAGCGGTGACCCTGGGCGATACAGACATCACCCGGACCAGCACCGCCGAGATTGTCCGAATGGGAATGGCTCACGTCCCGCAGGGCCGCGGAACTTTCCCTGAGTTGTCGACAATGGACAACTTGATGATTGGCGCCTACACCCGAAAGGACAACGAAGTCAGGGACGACGTGGACCGATGGTTCGAGATTTTCCCGGTCCTTTCTGAGCGTTCCAATCAGATGGCGGGCTCGCTATCAGGTGGTGAGCAGCAGATGCTTGCCGTCGCCCGAGCCCTCATGTGCCGCCCACGGCTTCTGCTCCTCGATGAGCCGTCGCTTGGATTGGCGCCACTGATCATCGAAGACCTGTTTGAACGTTTCACCACTCTGAATAAGGAGACGGGGCTTACCATGCTCGTGGTTGAACAAAACGCGAATCTCGCTCTCGAAATGGCTGACTTTGGTTACGTCATCGAGTCCGGTGAGATCGCCCTGTCCGGAACTGCCGACGAACTCAAGAACGATCCTGCTGTGCAGGAAGCGTACTTGGGTGCTTGAGGAGGACTAGAAGCAATGAATTGGAACTTTGACATCCTTCCGGACTTCATCTTTAACGGACTTAGCCTCGGCGCAATTTATGGCACCGTGGCTTTAGCTCTGGTGCTCATCTTTAAAGCCACCACCTTGATCAACTTCGCGACCGGTGAGCTCGCGATGCTTGGCGCCTTCCTCGTCTATGTGCTGCATATGGAACAGGGCCTCTGGTTGTGGCTCTCCATGCTGATCGCCATGGGTTTGAGTGCGGGCTTGGGTATTTTGATTGAACGATCGCTGACCCGGCCGTTCGATCCGTCAGACCACTTACCAGTGGTATTGATCACCCTTGGGTTGTTTCTCATTATCAATGCGGTCGCTGGCGATATTTGGAACTATCAGGTTCGCATTCTTAGTAACCCCTTTGGGAAGTTCCCCAGTTGGGTACCCAACGTCGGCGGTGACCGCTTCCTCATGGTCTTCGGAAGCCGACTCAAGTATCAGTCCATCGGCATCTGGGTGACGCTCGCGCTTGCATTGTTCATTCTCGGGCTGATCCTCAACAGAACTAAAGCCGGACTAGCGTTCCGCGCTGTCTCGTCAAACGTAGAGTCAGCTCGACTTGTGGGAGTCCACACCGGTCGCACTCTCGGATTCGGCTGGGCGATCGCTTCAGCGTTCGGCACCCTGGGTGCTGTGCTGGTCGCACCGCAGTTAGGTGGCGTTAATCCCAACATGATGGCGACCATCTTGATTTACGCCCTTGCTGGTGCAGCCCTGGGAGGCCTTGACAGCCTCGGCGGAGCGGTGCTTGGCGGCATCTTGGTTGGCATCATTCAGGCGGTCTTCGTTACCTGGGCCGGCGTTGTGGTAATGGGTCAGCTCTACATGTCGATCCTGCAGCTAGCCGCGGCATTCCTGGTCATCCTTATCGTCCTACTGTTCCGACCGTCGGGAATGTTCGGTACCCGCCGCGTCGAACGCGTCTAAGTCAACAGCAACAAGAGGAGTTACAAAAATGAGTGAAGCACTAGTTGTTGTTGCGAAGAACAGCGCAGAACACAAAAGATGGAACTACGTCGTATACGCGTATGCCCTTGGCTTCCTGCTACTAACACCCCTGGTTCTCGAACCATTCGAGATCGGGAAAATGAACCGGGCCTTGATCATGAGTGTCGCCATATTGGCGGTCAACTTGGTCGTTGGTTTCAATGGAATGTTGGCCCTTGGCCATTCAGCGTTCATGGGTATCGGAGCGTTCGTTACCGCGTCCATGGTGCAAGACGAAAACTGGGACTACTGGCAGGTTTTGCCGGTCGTCCTGATAGTTGGCTTCTTGATGGGCATAATCATCGGACTTCCCGCGTTAAGGGTGAAAGGCTTATATCTTGCTCTGACGACGATCGCCCAAGCCGCAGTGTTCCCAACGTTGGTCAACATTGACGAACTCGGTATCGCTAAACGTACGGGAGGACCGAACGGTAAAGGCGTCTCTGAAGAAGTCATCGCTCCGAGTTATTGGGAGTGGTTGCCGGGAGTAGACGGAGCTCGCGGCGGCTCGGCCTATCGCTATTGGATCATCATCTTGATGCTCGGCATCATCTTGTTATTAGTGACCAACTACTTGCGTAGTCGCCCAGGTCGCGCAGTGTTGGCCATTCGGGACAACGAAGCCGGTGCAGCGGTGTATGGAGTCAACCTTCCGATTGTCAAGACCATGAACTTCGCGATCAGCGCAGCCCTTGGATCTGTAGCCGGTCTCATGTGGTGCCTGGACAAGGCTTTCGTCGCGGGCCAGGACTTCACGTTCCTCTTGGCGATTGACCTGATTATTGGTCTAGTTCTCGGAGGTGTGGGAGCCATCCAAGGTTCGCTTGTCGGGGGTCTCTTTGTGGTCTGGGTCAATGACCTCACAAAGAGAATCTCAGTCCCTCTTGGGCTCTACACCCTTAACGGTGACGGACCCCTGGCAAAGGCCATCTTCGGTCTGATTCTCATCCTGTTCACCTTCTTTGCGCCCGGTGGCATCGTGTCGCTAGGTCGGTTGATCAATAACAAGCTCATAAAGATTGTTCCGTTGACACCATCTGGTCAGCCAATTGATCCGATGTCGAGTTTCGACCCGGGGATGGAATCGACGCGCGCCGACGCAGCGATGAAAATGTCAATCGCAGGGCCCGCACTTCTTGCAGCTGGATGGCTACTGATGGCAGTGAACAACCTGATTGTTGGTGTGGTGGCCTTCGGCCTGCGCATCTCCATAATTGTGCTGGCCCCTGTCGCCATGCTGGTAGGTATCAACGAACTAAAGGCACATGCCGACGGCAATCGTCCCGATTCAATCAAAGGTCCCGCCACTATGGCCCGGACCTTAGGAGCACTGGGCTTCTTGTTCGTCATTGGTTATGCGGTCCAACGCTTCGTTCAGGAATACCCGATCTGGGACATCCCAGGCATATAGACGTTTGAGTTCTTTGGCAGGTAGCCGGGGTGGTATCTGCTACCCCGATGCCAGCGCGCGTTCCCAAGTAATTGCTAGCCTCACATCCTAGTTAGACATGGACCTGGTTCTCTTACTCCAACGAATCTGTGACGCGCTGTTCAACAGCGCGATTTATTCGTCGTTGGCGTTAGCGCTCGTCATCATCTTCCGGTCAACAGGGCTCCTCAACTTCGCTCAGGGCGAAATGGCGACATTTACGGCCTACATCGCGTTCGTGCTCCTGTCGGGGCCGCAACCGCGCCTAACAGGTGGTGGACTCGCAGGTCTTGTCCCAGGTGTACCTCTCCCGATTCCTCTAGCAATTACCGGAGCTGTGATCTGCGGTATGGCCGGCGGTGCAGTGACGGAAAGAGCGCTGATTCGACCGTTGGGGAGAGCACCAGACTTAGCCTTGGTGAACATCACCATCGGTCTTTTGTTGGCGACGAACTCGCTTATGGCGCAGTGGTGGGGGACAGGCCCGCGCATGTTCCCGGCAATCTTCCCGAGCGGAGCAGGGCAACACTTCAATATTCTCGGCGCTCGACTCCGCTATTCCACGGTCGGCGTGTGGGCGATCTTGCTAACGGTACTTGTACTCCTCATTGTGTTGTTGAGGCACACTCGAACGGGATTAGCCTTCCGTGCAGTATCCATAAGCCCTTCAAATGCGGAACTTGTCGGCGTACGTGTCGGTCCCACACTTATGTACGGATGGGCTCTAGCGTCTGGATTTGGTGCCCTTGCGGCATGCCTGAGCGCAAACTCGGTCCTATTAGAACCGAACATGATGTTGAGAGTCCTCGTTTACGCGTTTGCCGCCGCGACGCTTGGAGGCCTCGACTCGCCTAAAGGCGCTTTGGTTGGTGGCGTCATCATCGGCTTGAGCCAGACATTGATTCCCGCCTACGTGCCATTCATAGGGTTTGAGTTGAGCGTATTACCAGCATTGCTCGCGATGACCGCGATCTTGCTAGTTCGGCCAGCAGGACTCTACGGAACTAAACGAATAGAACGGGTGTAATGAGGGTCGACTTCGGAAAATTAAGTCGAAAGGGGCTCTTAGGAGCCGCGCTTATAGCGGCGGGTCTCGCCGTCATCCCGTTCACTGCCACCACCACAGGTCTCCGTCAATCCAGTCAGATCGTTATCAGCGTCCTCGCAGTGCTGGGTGTCAACGTGGCGACAGGCTACGGCGGGATGATCAGTCTAGGACACGGCGTGTTTGTCGGGGTCGGAGCGTTCGCTACTGGATACTATGTCGACGGTCTATCGCTGCCATGGCTAGTCGCGATAGCGCTTGGGGCGCTGACCGCTGCGTTATCAGGAGCCCTGATCGGACTTCCAGCGCTTCGCATCAAAGGAATCCATCTCGCGCTCGTCACACTGGGTCTCGCGATCGTCTTCCAGCCTCTGAGTAAACGCTTCCCCAAAATCACGGGCGGAGTCAGCGGCACAGGTATCGACGCTAAGTTTGTTTCGCCCTCGTGGTGGCCGAGCGACACCCGAATGGCTACAGCCGTTTACCGGTACCTTTTCTGCATACTGGTGGTAGCGATTGCTTTGTGGGCCACCTGGAACCTTGTTAACAGCCGGTTCGGTCGAGGTATGCGCGCTCTCAGAGACAACGACACCGCTGCAGCTATCTACGGTGTAGACCTCGTCGCGGCGCGGGTGCAGACCTTCGCCATTAGCGCAGGTCTAGCTGGACTATGCGGAGCGTTACAGGTTGTTCTGGTGCCGTTCGTCTCCCAAGAGAAATATGGGCCTCAGGAATCACTGGTCATATATGCCACGGCGGTCATAGGAGGTCTCGGCACTATTTGGGGTTCAGTCTTAGGTGTCATTGCCCGCACCATTGTTGGGGCGGTCGGCAGAGCCGCCGCCGAGGTTGACGGCTTCGGTTTGATCGGAGAGTTTCTTGACCTCCTTGATGAGGCGCCGTTTGTTTTTGGTGTCGGACTGATTCTCCTGACCTTCTTGTTTCCGCGGGGACTGGCCGGAATTGGGCGTCGGAAACAAGCGGCCGATTAGGTCAGCGTCTCTGAGTACAGACCCCGGCTCTCGATTCCGAAGCTAAGCAGCGTTGTCTGACCTAAAAGTGATCACTTCTGCCCAGAAATCAAAGAATCTAGATGTCACGTACACCGAGTTTCTTTGAGGTTTAAAGACTTCGACAGGGCGTTCTTCTTTGCCCCCCGTGTGGGGTTGGGTATGCTGACTCTTCGCTCGGGGGTCTAGGTCCCCGACCCGGTCCCCATCGTCTAGCGGCCTAGGACACCACCCTCTCAAGGTGGCGGCACGGGTTCAAATCCCGTTGGGGATGCCATCTACACACCCTTTTTATTGAGACCGTTGGGAAGGACGTGAGGATACATCGGCGATCCTGAGGGATGAAGCCCTCGGGATCGAATGAACCCGAAGACGGTAGGGTCGGTGTTCTATTCGATAGGAAATTTTCGTATCTATGAGCAATTGGCATCGACATCTTCCTGATCAGATGGATCCCTCCAATATCGAACTAACAACCGGTGAATCACTTCCGGCTGTTTGGGTGTCGCATTGGCAGCGTCAGCCGGAACGAAAAATAATTCATGACCCCACCGCTGGTTGGGTTAGCGCTGGTGATTTGTTGGATCGATCTGCTGTCATAGCGAGGCGGTTAGCAAACGTCGGCGTAGAGCAAGGAGATCGAGTGCTTCTGAGCGCTGCGAGTTCAGTTGAACTCGTGGCCGCGCACACAGCTGTGCTCCGGCTTGGGGCCGTCGCTGTGCCTACAAATGGGGCATATCGAGCGGACGAGGTTTCACATGTGGTCGCTGACGCCCGACCAAAGGTCGCGATTGTGGATCAACCCGAGTGGACGGAATGGATCCGATCCTGTGACTCGACCGTTCTGGTGACGGATCCGTCAGTTGACCTGGAGGAAGGATCAAACGTCCGACTAGATCAAGTAGAGGGCCGAGCGTCAGCTCTCATTGGCTACACGTCGGGTACGACTGGTCGACCGAAAGGAGCTGTGCTTTCTCATCGCAATTTGTTGTCTTCGGTTCGCGCACTCGAAATTGCATGGCGGTGGCAACCCGAAGATCTTCTGGTTCTCGCTCTCCCGTTGTTTCATATGCATGGCTTAGGGGTGGGACTCCACGGCTCGTTAGCTGTGGGGGCGCAAGCGGTACTGCTACCTGAATTTGACGTGACCGCTGTTTTCGACGCGATTAACCAACATGAAGCGAGCATGTTCTTCGGGGTACCAACCATGTATAACCGTTTAGTTGAATCACCCAGGGCTCCAGAGTTGAACCGGTTGCGGCTTTGTGTGTCAGGGTCGGCGCCGTTAGCTGCCGACCTACACCAACGAATCTATGAAGTGAGCGGTCAACGAGTTCTCGAGCGCTACGGCATGACCGAAACCGTGATGCTGGTTTCGAACCCCTATGAAGAAGAACGTCGCCCGGGTGCCGTGGGGTTTCCGTTGCCGGGAGTAGAAGTGCGACTCAAAGGTCAACCACCAGAGATTCAGGTGAAAGGCCCGAACGTGTTCCAAGGATATTGGGAGCGTCCTGAGGCTAACGAGGAAGCCTTTGACGGTGACTGGTTTCGCACGGGTGACCTAGGTGCCCTCGACGTCGACGGATATCTTTCCATCGTTGGTCGGGCAAAAGAACTCATCATTTCTGGAGGATTCAACGTCTACCCGAGAGAAGTTGAAGACGTCATCTCCCAGCACGAAGCGATTCGAGAATGCGCAGTTGTTGGAGAGACCGATGATGAATGGGGGGAAGCCGTCGTCGCCTTCGTTGTCGCGGACCGAGATCTTGAGGATGATGAAATTAAGAATTTCGTTGGAGAGCGCCTCGCTGATTACAAGCGCCCCCAACGCACGTACCGAACCGATGCGCTGCCTCGAAACGCTTTGGGAAAGGTCCAGAAACATCGCTTAAAAGAACAATTGACCGGTTAAGAGATACCCCTCCGAACGTCCCGCGCCCCCAATCGCATAGCGTCCGCTGTCAAATCGTCAAGCTGAGTGTTGCTTTCTCGTTCGCTCTCGACTCGCCTGAGGTAGTGATCGACTTCGTTGTCGATCGTGGCTGCGCCCCAACCAAGTTCTCGGGCCATTAGTTCGGCTACTTGACGAGCGGGCCCTGTACCCCTATCCCAAGTCTCCACGGAAAGTCTCGTGCGGCGCGTTAACACATCCTCTAGATGGAGAGCTGCTTCGCTTCTCACAGCGTGCACCACCTCGGCGCGCAGATAAGGATGGTTTGAAACGAGCGGGTCCGCTAGATCGGGACGGGCGGAAATCAACTCCAGAATTTCACCGATCCGATCACCATGACGAGAGATGAGGTGATCGATTACGTTCAAACCTAGACCGGTGTCTCGAGCGAGCTTCTCTGCTTGGGATCGGACCTTGCTGTAGCCGGCGGCGCCGATGAGCGGCACAGACGCAGTTTTTGAAGCCGGCAAATCAAGGTCTTGGTCAATGCCGACTGCATCGATAGTGTCAGAAGCCATGAGACGATAAGTCGTGTACTTACCGCCGGAAATTGAGACTAGCCCTGGAGTCGAAATTGACACCGCGTGTTCGCGACTCAGTTTGCTCGTTTGCTCGGATTCGCCTGTAAGAAGTGGCCGTAGACCTGCATACACCCCGACAACGTCATCGGAGCCCAAAGGAGTACTAAGCACCTGATTCAACGTTGAAAGTAGATAGTCGATGTCTTTCCGACTTGCAGCGGGGTGAGCTCGATCAAGATTCCAGTCGGTGTCGGTAGTTCCTACAATCCAATGTTGGTCCCAGGGAATGACAAACAAAACGCTCTGGCTGGTGCGGAGTATCAAACCGGCCTCCAGGTCAAGCCGATTTCTTGGAATGAGCAGGTGAATGCCTTTTGACGCGCGGACTCTTGAGTTGTTTCCACCCGCATATTCTTCAATGTCGCCGCTCCAAACTCCGGTTGCGTTGACGACGGTCCCACACGAAACTTCGAATTCCTGCCCGGTTTCCAAACATTTGACTTCTGCTCCAGAAACGCGACCGTTGCTGTGCACGATCCCCGTGACCTTGGTCGAAGTCAGCACGAGGGATCCCAACCCGGCGGCCGTGCGAGCAGCCGAAATGACATATCGAGCATCGTCAACCGAGGCGTCCGAATAAACGATGGCGCCTCGACAAACGTGTGACGCTAAGGCGGGTGCTCGGCTGCTGACACCTTTGCGACTCAAGTGCTTGTGCCGGGGGAGCGGATTCCCGCCCCAGCCCGCCAGTAAATCGTAAAGCCCAATTCCTAGACCGACGTACAACCGCTCCCAGAACTTTGTGAGCGGATAGAGAAAATCGACCGGTTGAACTAAGTGAGGTGCTAATTGAGACAGAAGCAGGCCGCGTTCAGTGAGCGCTTCTTTCACTAGAGAAAATTCGAATTGTTCTAGGTACCGCAATCCACCATGAATCAGCTTGCTCGAGCGGCTCGACGTTCCAGATGCCAGATCTCGTTGCTCCACCACGGCGACGCTTAACCCACGTGTTATGGCGTCTAACGCGCAGCCGACCCCAGTAATGCCACCGCCAACGACCAGTACGTCCACGCGCTGTGTTGACAGCTGACGCAGAGCGCTTTGCCTATATTCGGGACCTAGCCGATCATCTGATGGGCCGCACTGGTCTCGGGGAACCCGACCGCCGTTCACGACTGCAGGTTACGGCTTTCGTGGATCGAACAATCTGATCTCATTCGAATCTAGAGTCGAGTGCAGTGGATAAGAACGAACGCATATGGAAATTACTTATGTATCTTCGAGCCTGCGCGGTGCCTGTTAGTTGGACAGAAATCGTCCGGGATACGGACCTATATGTTGACGACGGTCCGAGCTCGAAGAAAACTTTCGAACGCGATAAGAAAGATCTTCGAAATTGCGGAATAGCGATCCACACTGAGAACATCGGTGGCAGCGACGAGGCAGCAGGCGGAACACGATACGCCATCCGAGACGCAGACCTTTTTCTGAAACTCGAATTATCACCCAATGAAAGCCTTGCCCTTGAGATGGCAGCGACAATGGTCCAGTTTGATGCTGCATGGGAAATTGATGCACTTTCAAAGTTGGGTGCTGGTGTGTTGCCCAGCCCGCCCCCTCTGCGGGCTCAGTTAAGTGCACCCGAAGAACTTGTATCGCTCCACAGTGCCGTGGAACGAAGACGTCAAATCAGTTTCGTTTACGGAGGGATTTCTCGTGAAGTCGATCCAGTTCTGGTGTTTTGGCGGCGCGGCAGCTGGTACCTCCACGGCTACCAAAACGGAATAGCAAAGAATTTCAAAGTCGATCGGTTTCAAAGCGACGTCGCGGAGGGCCCAGACAACTCGTCGGCAAGCTACGAGGTCCCGGAGCCTGCCGACGCGATGTCCCAAGACCCGTTATTACACGGAGATGACGAGGGAGTTACTGCCCGCGTCTTGATTGACGCGGTCCTAGCTCGACAGGTCGAACGGGATCGAGCCGGTGTCGTTGAACGACGAGATGACGGATCGGTCGTGGTTGAAGTCGAAATTCGCAGCCCCGGGGCCTTCCGCTCCTGGCTTTTTGGCATGCGAGACCATGCTGTTGTTCTCAGCCCCCCTGAGGTGGTCGAAGATGTGGTTTCTTGGCTCCGAGCGCTGACGCGGGCGACGTGAGGAAGAGACGAACGAACGACGCGCGCCTAGCGCTCCAATTGGCAATGATTCTGTGGGCTCATGAACATCAACCAGTGACGGTTTCGGAGGTCGCAACTCACTTCGGTCTCGACCCCGACGACGCATATAGCGAGCTATATCCCCTTCAGGGAATTGAAGTTTCAGTAAACGAGGAGTTCCACAACTTGGGTGTGGTAGTAGAAGATGACGGCGAAATCTTCTTCGACATGAATCCTCTCTTTGGCCGCCCTAGACGACTTGAGCGCGGCGAAGGATTGGGTCTATTAGCAGCGGCGAACGCAGCGTTGCGGCTACCGGGCACCGATGTTGACTCCCTCAAGACTGCCGTATCGAAGCTCGAGGCTGCTCTGGGAATTGGTTCGACCGTGAAAATCGAAATCAGCGAACCCGAGCACTTAAACATCATTCAACGGGCTACCAGCGACCTAGAGAGAATCAGAATTGAGTACTACGCACGGTGGACCGATGAAGTTTCCCGTCGAACGGTCGAACCATACGAAACGGTCAACGTCGATGGTAACTGGTTCCTCCGAGGGCACTGTCTGCTCCGCGATGACCACCGCACCTTCAGAATTGACCGCATCGAAGCAGTCGAACCGACAGGCGAGACCCACTCAAGAACAGACCCAGGAAATCGTCCGTTCACAGGGGGAGAAGAAGCTCCTCTAGCGAGGGTTGAGGTGCCGCCCAATTCCCGATGGATGATCGAACCTTTACCAGTTCAGATAGTTGAGGACGACGCGAGATTGATCATCGAGCTGCCTGTCTCAAGCACAGTTTTCTTGGAGAGCCTCTTACTGAGGCTCGGCCCTGAAGCTCAGATACTCGGTGGCGGCACGTTCGGAGATGTCGCGTCTGCCGTGGCTGAACGTCTCCTTGTTCGTTATAAGGAATCCTGAGCCGCGACTAGGGTCCGGCCATGCTTCGACTGCGTTCTCGATGCCGATCAGGAATAGGTCACCTGATTCGGAGGCTGTCGGTTTCTCTGAACCGAGCTGCTTCTATTGGTCCCTACGACCCTCCCGCTCGTCGCTATAAGCGGTTTGGGCACGGCTCAATCATCAGTTGGCCTACAGGGAACATGTACGGGGAACGATGGATAAGCATCGGCGATGACACCATGATTGCCACCCAGGTCACCCTGTCTGCGGGAATGTTGCCTGGGCAACAAATGATGACTGATCCCGTGGTGATCATTGGCGATCGATGCCTGATCGGGCGCGGCAGTGCGATCGTTGGCCACTACCGCATCGACATCGGTGACGACGTGTACACGGGTATGAATGTGTACATCACGGATCAAAACCACGGATATGAGGACATCAACATACCTATTGGGGTCCAAGATCCTCAAGATGATCCTGTAGTTATCGGGTCCGGCAGTTGGATCGGATCTGGAGCCGTCGTGCTACCCGGAGCTCGAATAGGGGAACATTGCGTGATAGCAGCAAATTCAGTCGTTCGAGGTGAGTTTCCTCCGTATTCGGTTGTAGCTGGAGTACCGGCAAAAGTGGTTCGGCTGCACAACGGCACGAATTGGACTCGTCCCGAAAACTAGATGTCCCCCGAACCAAACTCCACCAAATCAACCACCACTGCCCAGTGATCGGAAGGAGTCACCCCATTCACAGGTTCAATTCCGGCGAGAAACGCGGACGAAATGTTGCCCAGAGGGGTGGATCGCGGCCACGAGATGAAGACATAATCCAATCGTCTTTGAGGCCAGGCCGCTGCCGTCAGATACGGATTGGCTTTGTCCCACGTCCAACCGGGTGAATCGTTGCACTGAGGCCAAGCGTCCGTCATTGCTAGACCCGGAACAGGGGTGGGTGCTTCGCCCGTGATCATCCGAATTTCGTCGGAGTTTGGCGTCGAGTTGAAATCTCCTGCTAGAACCACCGGATGCCCTTCGAGAGTGTGATTCGCAGCGACTAGGTCGAAGATGGCTTGCACCTGTTTTTGGCGACGTTGACTCTGGTCGAACCGGTGATCTAAGTGGGTACAGATAACGGGAACGTGAATGTCACCCCGGTCAAGTGTCGCCGACAACGCCCACCTTGTGCCCGGACCCTCGGTGGGGGGTAACTGAATGCTTTCCGTATCGGTTATCTGATATTTACTCATGATCGCGTTACCGAACGAATAGCCGTTCCACCAACGCTCAGGTGTACGAGCATGAAACATGCCCAATTGAGATGCGAAGTTACTCACCTGGTCCTCGCCATCCTCAGCGCTCCAGACTTCTTGCAAGCAGACAATGTCCGGTGCCAGGTCTCTTAACGTTCGCAAGATCGCTTCCTGACGAGGCTCCCATTCGCCAAACCGCCACCAAACATTCCAGGTCACCACTCGCACACAGCCACCGTAATCGGCGCTTTCCGGGCTTGACTGTATGAACATTGAGAATCTTGACGTTCTCAGATCTGTTGCCATTTTTGCTTGCCGACAAGGTGTTTCGTTGCGCTATTTCACTAGTGAATACCGCCATTGGGTACTGGTATAAGAAGAATTTGATGCACTGAACATGGAAGCCTGTTGTTATGCGAAAGCTCCTAGCGATTGCTCTGTCAGTGTGCGTTGTTGGCTGTACCGCAGACCGAGCGGCAACCGGAATCGAGGAACCAGCAGGCAAGTTGATTGGCAACGCAGCCCCAGTGCCGCTCACCACAGCAGCTGTGGGCGCTGTTCCATCGTGTTAGCACCCACTTCTTTGACCTATATGGGACCCATGAAACGTCGCAACCACCTCACACTCCTCATTGGCCTACTGGTGACCATTCTCCTGGGTGCGTGCGCCGAACAGACCTACCCCACACCAAACCTCGACGGGGAACAGCTCGACGACGTGGTGGAGACCACACCGCCTACCACTGTCCTCGACGCTGCGTTCAGTGTCCCTGAGACAGAACCTGCAGCTTCGTTTGGGTTTCCTCACATCTGCCAAACG
>UINC01000666.1_pt1 | contig 106624 bp, 102 predicted proteins | sample 5385821 | NCBI WGS metagenome assembly UINC01 (sample SAMEA4666929, study PRJEB26691) | marine metagenome | isolation source: Pacific Ocean | place: Pacific Ocean | collected 2011-10-13 | reverse complement strand
CTCGCCGGTGAATATGGATTCACCGACGATGGTGACTCGCTTCGGCCGTGACCAATTAAGTCTGGAACAATTTTCCGACCGGTCAATCGTTTCGTCAATGGCTCCATCGCTGAAGCTGAACCCGTAAAGCCATGGAGGATCAATAGAGGATCTCCGATGCCGAAGACACTTACGTCCAACTCAACCCCGGCACAATCCACCCTCATTTCATCGCAACCGAGTTTCGATGGCTTGGCGGATACGGCGATGCTGATCTCGATCAAGGTCAGGGTCAACGCGGATACTGATGATACGCAAACCGTCGTGCTCTTCTAAGCAACTACCCAACGCTCGCAGGTCCGATACCTGGATGTGTTCGACTCCGAGAGCTGCTACAACTTCAGCGATATCCAGACCTTGAGGTGTCCTAAAGAGCATGTTGAAGAGATCGGCGTCGACGAGTTCGGAAATGGGTAGATAGTCAAAGATGGCCCCCCCTTGGTTTTCGATCACGATGATCGTCAAAGCAACTTCGTCGCTGGCTGCGGCGACCAGGCCCCCAAGGTCGTGCTGAAAGGCCAAATCTCCGATAAGAAGGGTCGTCGGACGTCCCGATGCTGCTGCTCCTGCCGCACTTGAGATCATCCCGTCAATTCCACTTGCGCCCCGATTACCGAGTATGGCTAGGTCATCGGATCGAGATTCGAAGAAGCTGTCGACGTCACGAACTGGCATCGAATTTGAGACATAGAGCAACTGTTCGCCAGGCAGCCTGCGCCCTAATTCGCGAGCGATGGCAGGCTGCAGTAGTGCTTCGCTGTCAAGAATTTCATCGATGACAGCGCCAGCTTCTCTATCAGCGTTCGTCCATCGCCGTCCCCAATCGGGGTCACATATCTCTGGGGCAATGACGTCGGAGATCGCTTGAAGCCCCTCAGGTCCAGCGGAGATCATCTCTGTAATTGTGAAACTGGGGTCAGTCCAACTACTTGACGGATCAAACATGATCATCGGAGCTCGATGATGTTCCATCCACAAACGGAGGGGTTTGCAAGTGGGAGGGCCTCCCAATCGGACAACTATTTCGGGAACTGTGTCGTGGGCCCATGTACAGCCAAGAAGATGATCATGATGGTTGATCACGGCAACGTCGTCTGCTTTAACTCGCAATTGAGAAAGGGGTTCCGCGAGTAACGGGAAGCCGGTCTTCTTACAGAAGTCTTGGACGGCGTGCTTCCATCGGTCCCCAGCCGCCATGGGTCCGGCAACGACGACGCCTCGAGGTGTGGACTCGAAACTGGCTGCCAGACGGGCGACAGCATCGGACTTAAGGGTGAGCGTGGGCGTTGCGATCGTTAGTGGTTTCAGGGGGTGCGTCCACGAAGCGTCGCCGCGAGGTTCAAGTGGTTCTCGGAATGGCCAGTCCAGATGTACCGGTCCGGGGTGTAACCCGGTCGAAGTTTGAACGGCTCTCGCTGCCGTTCGTTGAAACCAGCCCGGTGACGATTCACTCGCAATGGGTAACTCGGCGAACCATCGGACATTGCTGCCATAGATGTTGGTTTGGTCGATGGTTTGGCCGGCACCCCATCCTCTTAGCTCAGGAGGACGGTTAGCTGTTAACACAATCAACGGAGTCCCCGACCAATGAGCCTCAGTGATCGCTGGCAGGTAATTTGCTGCCGCGGTCCCCGAAGTGCACACGAGCGCCACTGGTCTGCCCGACGACTTGGCAAGCCCTAACGCGAAGAAAGCAGCGGACCGCTCATCAAGGCGAATCCAATTTCGTAACTCGGGTGTGCGCGCCAGCGTAAGTGCCAACGGCGTTGATCTAGAACCGGGTGAGATGACGGAATGCTGAACGCCTTGGGCTGCCAGTTCTGTTGCGAAAGCTGCGCAGGCGGCATACACCGCATCGGTCGTCATTGGCTCAAGGAGTTAAGTCGAGGGCGCCAAGAACAGCTTCAAATTTTGTTGCGGTTTCAGCGAGTTCGTGATGGGGTTCGGCACCGTCCACGATTCCACCTCCGGCGAACAGAGTGAGGGAGTGCTCATCAAGAAGGGCCGATCTGAGGGCAACTCGGAATTGGCCGTGGCCTTGGAGCGTCATCCAGCCGACAGGTGCTGCGTACCAACCTCGATCCATTGATTCGTTTTGATCGATCCAATCTTGAGCACGCTGTCTAGGTAAACCCGCTACCGCTGGCGTTGGGTGCAGAGCGCATACCAGATCGAGAATATGGGTGCCGTGAGGAACAGTTCCTGCAATCGGCGTGTGCAGGTGTTGAATACGACGAAGCTTCATCACGCCTGTTGAGGCAGGAGGGTCTAAGGCAACTCCAGCAGCGGTTAGTGCTTCAGTAATGTCGCTCACGACGACATCGTGTTCGTGGCGTTCTTTGGGACTTGAAAGCAACTCCGCGCGAAAGCGGGCATCGGCACCAGGGTGCTCGTGGCGAGGACGCGAACCAGCTAAAGCTGCGGTCTCCACTCGGTTCTCATCGGTATTGACCAGTTTCTCGGGGCTGGCGCCAAGAAAAATTTGAGTTCCATGTGCTATCGCGAAGGTTGCGCAGGAAGGGTGTCTGATTTTCAAGCGCTCTAAGACCGCCGCTGGGTTGAGTCGAGCCGGAACCGATAGTGAACGAGCCGTCACCACTTTCGTCATTTCTTGATCGTTAACTAGGGCGAGTGCACGTGAGACCAGGCCCAGGTACTCAGCGTCGTCTCGGTGGTTGACCTCGTCTACCCATCCGAGGTTGTTATCGAAGCTCAGTGTGAAGGGTGGAGGGTTTACGCCCTCGACATGAGTGAGCCACGTTGAGCCCTTTGACCGGACCACGAATACCTCAGGCAACACCAATTCACCACCCCCAAAAACTGTCCAGTCGGGGTGACGTTCAATATCGCGGTCACTAAACGCGAAGCCTCCGACGAGCACTCCGGAGGAAAATTCGGGACCCGAATCGCCGGTGATTTTAAGATTTAGTGTGTCCAAAGCTTCACGTACGGATGCGAATCGCCCCTGACGCTCTTCGGCCCGAAAGGTTCGTGCCGCGCCCAGGGCGGCAAACTCGAAATCTTCCTCAGGTGCAGCCCAATAAGCTTTTTGAAAGTGATGTGAATTAGCCCATAGCGCCAACGGATCGACAGAACCATTGAGGCGTCTCCGCACGAGAGTCAAGGTTTTCGTTGCGGCCAAGGTGTTCACGTCTCAATGTCCTGGGTGAGGAGGTGGCGAGTCGCCTGTTCGATCAACGTTTGTCGAAAATGTTGAGCTACTAGTTCAGTTACGACGGGGATGATGTTCTCAACGGTTTGCGCTTGCGACAGGTCTTCCTTGCCGGCGAGTTGATCGGCTAACAGCGCCACAGCGTCTTTAGCGATGCCCTCGACATGATCGGCATGACGCACAGCGAGTTGAACGAGCCGGTCGAAAGGTACGCCGGCTTCAAGTAGCCCGACTCCTGCCCGGAGCATCGAGAGCGTTTCGATTCCGAAGGTGTCGCCACCTGTTCTAGTGGGACGAATGAGGCCTGCATCGATTGCCAGGTCGACAATGTCCGCGTCGACTCCGGAGGTTTCCACGAGTTCGGCGAAGGTGAGTGATTCACTGGCGCTGTTGAGAGAATCCAAGAGAGGGTGTGAGGCGGATTCGGTGAGGCGTTGGATTTGGGCCAAACTGAATCCGTCGTGAGAGAGTTGCCGAACCTCGGCGAGGCGAGAAGCGTGAGACTTGTCATAGACGGCGACCCGTCCTTGCCGCGTGGGCGGATGCAATACACCAATTTTTTGGTAATAGCGGATGGTGTCAACGCTCAGTTCTGCATCTCCAGCTAACTGCTCAACACGCATTCCCACATTCTAGGAGTAATTACTCCAAGAGTCATTACTCCTACTATCTGTCGGCAGCCTCTAGTTGATTTGCTTCTCCATACCCTCCCAATAGGGCGCACGAAGCTTGAACTTTTGAAGCTTTCCGGTAGCGGTTCGCGCTAGTTCCTCACGGATTTCGACTGAAGTCGGACACTTGTAGTGCGCCATTTTCTCTCGGCAATAATCGATCAGCTCCTGTTCGGTGACAGATTGATCTTCACCCAATACCACTAGAGCCTTGACCGTCTCTCCCCACTTTTCATGAGGCACTCCGATCACTGCGACTTCGGATATGGCGGAATGGCTGAAGATCACGTCTTCAACTTCGATGGAGGAGACGTTTTCGCCGCCAGAAATAATCACGTCCTTTTTCCGGTCCGAAATCGTGACGTGATGCTCGTCATCCATGGTTCCGCCGTCGCCCGTGTGGAACCAGCCGTCAACGATGGCTTCTGCAGTCGCTTCGGGTTGTTCCCAATACCCCTCAAGCACCACATTTGAGCGAGCCAAGATTTCGCCTTGCTGGTCGACCTCGATCTTTACTCCTACCGCGGGAGCACCCGCACGGCTCAACTTCCGAGCCTTCTCTTCGGAGTCAAAGTCATCCCATTCTGAACGGCACCGATTCATTGTCAGGAGAGGTGAGGTTTCGGTAAGACCGTAAATTTGGATGAATTCCCAACCCAGTTCCTCTTCGGTACGAGCGATGGTCTGAGTAGGGGGTGGCGCACCCGCAACGACTATTCGCACTCGGCCTTTTCCCGGAATCTCGCCTTCCCAGTCTTGAGCTGCTTCCAACACTGCCGCCACCACCGCTGGGGCCCCACACATGTAGGTGATGTCGTGTTCTTCGACGCGGCGAAGAATTTCATCGCCCCGCACTTCACGAAGCACTACGTGCTTGCCGCCCATTCCCGTCACGGCGTAAGGCATACCCCAGCCATTGCAATGGAACATTGGGAGCGTGTGAAGATAGTTGTCTCTGTCGCTTACTCCGGCGTGCCAACCGAAAGTGGTTGCATTCACCCACAATGCCCTATGAGTTTGCTGCACACCCTTAGGTCGGGCGGTCGTTCCGGACGTGTAGTTAATCGTCGCTGTGGCGTCCTCATCTGGAGTCCAAACTTGAGGCTCCCCTCCGGCTAAGTACATCTGATCGTCGCTGTCGGTGCCCATTACAACAAAGCGGTCAACCTCGATGTCCTTGCAGGTGTCCTCAAGCGAAGGATCTACGAGCAACATTGAGGCCCCGCAGTGGTCAACGATGTAGGCGATCTCGTCGTGGCTGAGCCGGAAGTTGATTGGCACAAATACACGGCCGTACCCTGAAACACCCCAAAAAGAAGTCATGAGGCGGCCGCTATTTTGCGACACCATGGCCACTCGTTCGCCTACTCCTATACCCAAGTCGTCCAGCTTTGCGGCTTGCTCGCGTACCTTTACTCCGAACTGGCCCCAGGTCAGTTCACCTAACCCGCCGCCGGGGGTATCAGGTTCGTCGACAAGGGCTATTCGGTCCGAATAGACGTTCTCGGCTCGATACAGAAAATCGGAGATCGTAAAAGGCACCTTCATGATGTGTTCCCTCGGTCTAGTGCTCGATGTTGAGGCCAACAGTAGACCGGTAAGGTCGATGCAAGTCCAATGAGATGACTCAAATGCCAATTGAAGTTCACCTAATCGACGGAACGTACGAGTTATTCCGACACTTTTTTGCGGTCCCATCCCGCCGAACTGCCGATGGACAGGAAGTCGGCGCTCTTCGCGGGGTTCTTGGGAATGTCATTGGTCTGTTGGAACGGGGCGTTACTCACCTGGCGGTTGCTACCGATCATGTCATCCCATCTTTTCGTAACGATCTGTGGCCGGGATACAAGGATGGCTCCGACACCGATCCTGAAATAACCCAACAATTCGAACCCCTTGAAGAAGCCCTATTAGCGCTCGGGGTTGAAGTGTGGCCGATGGTTGAATTCGAAGCTGATGATGCTCTTGCTGCTGGCGCCGCAATGGCGAGTCAAGATGACAGAGTCGACAGGGTGCTGATATGCACTCCGGATAAAGATCTAGCCCAATGTGTTGGAGGCAAAGTCGTTCAATGGGATCGACGCAAGGATCTGATTTTCGATGAAGCAGCAGTTGTCGAAAAGTACGGTGTAACTCCCGAATCAATTCCCGATTACCTGGCCCTAGTAGGCGACGCCGCCGATGGCTTCCCTGGTCTAAGTGGATGGGGCGCTAAATCTGCTGCGACGGTCCTGAGCCGCTACCGGTCGATCGAGATGATTCCCGATGATTTCGAACAATGGGACGTCGCGGTACGAAGTGGCCATCGATTGGCGTTGACTTTGGCGAAACAACGCGATCTAGCGCTGCTTTTCAAACAGATCGCAACGGTCCGCGACGATGCGCCGATCGCAGAAAACGTTGATCAGTTGAGATGGGTCGGTCCGACCGCGGCCTTCGAAATCTTCTGTGTCTCGAACGGCATGGAGTCACTCTTGCCGCGATCGCGAGAGCTTGCAGCCCGGTCGCTCTAGGATGGAACAATGGAACTGGGACCAGTGCACCACGTATCGATCAATTGTTCTGACGTTGAGGCCACTGCACCCTTTTATACCGACGTGTTGGGAATGACGACCCTCGACCGTCCAGACTTCCCGTTTAACGGGCGTTGGCTTCGCACCACTGGAGGGGGGGAGGTTCATCTCATCGAAGTAGAGGGATGGCAACCTCCCAAAGGCCAACATTGGGCCTTTCAAGTTGAGGACATTGATACGACCGTTGCAGAGCTACGAGAAATGGGGGTCGAAGTGAAAGACCCGCGGGGACTCCCGGGGACCAGTGCTCGGCAAACCTTCTTTTTTGACCCGTCTGGCAACATGATCGAACTGAACCAACCCGCGTAACTACTCGGTTATGCCGACATGGCGAATCAAATAGTTGCCCGGTTTCGACACCTGCCGGCGAGCTTGGGTCGTAGCTGATGACTTACTGGCTACTGAGTCCCGCACGGAAAAGGCCTTCGAGTTCTGCCGCCTGTATCGCTTCGCCGGGTTCGTCGAGGCGGGAGAGCGTAACGCCCACGATATTGGCCGAACATTCGAAATCGTGAGGGTACGGCCCTACTGGCGATCCAGTGTCGGTACCGACATCGAAGGTTTCACCACTCATCGAAAACACGATCGGTACGGTGCGATCGAGACGTGCGTGCGCAACAGCGCGTTCGTCTAAGACCAACACCAACTCCCCACCTCGACCGAAACCGCCGTCGTAGTCAAACAGCGCCTCAACTAAATGGAGCCCAGGTTCGAGTGTCGGGCCAGACAATGTCGTTATTTCGTGACCGAAACAGTTGTAAGTGAAGTGTGGCTGTCCTTCATCTAGCCACATCGACCATCCCGACATGTTTCCACCCTGGCAGGCGATCACGCCTCGGTCCCCGACTGTTAGTGCTATCTCGGCGGAAATTCGCCATGAACAATTCTTCAGTCGTACCACTGTGCTTTCAGGCAATCTCACGTGGGTGGTGCTGTAGGTCATGCTGTTCAGCCCGCTGAGCGCGTGAGGTACCGCTAGTTGACCGCGTCGTGGCGAGCCGGCGTCGCGTAACGGGTATACGCCGAATTTGCGGGCCTCGACGTCGAACAGGTTCACTAACTCTTCGAGCAGTTCGGGATGTTTATCTGAGAGGTCGACAGACTGGGAGAAGTCGTTCTTGACGTCATATAGCTCCCACCGTTCCTGCGGACCGTCGAAGTCGAACGCCTGCATCCTGATCCACGGCACGCGACCGTGGAAGCACGATGCGATCCATCCGTCGTTGTAAATTGCGCGGTTTCCGAGGATTTCGAAGTACTGAGTGACACGACTGCTGGATCCGTCCGCTGCGAATGAGTAACCCATAGGAGTTCCATGCAAAGGGATTTGTTTAATCCCGTTCACGGTCTCAGGAGCAGTAATCCCGGCGGCTTCGAGAATTGTCGGAGCGATATCGATCACGTGATGGAACTGAGATCGCAGTCCACCCTGGTCGGTGATCTTGCCTGGCCATTCGACGGCGAGTCCGTTTCTTGTTCCTCCAAAGTGTGAGGCGACTTGTTTCATCCATTGGAACGGCGAATCGAGAGCCCACGCCCAACCGACGTTGAAATGATTCTCGCACTTGGCGCTGCCGAAGTCGTCCATGTGGTCGAGTAACCATTCAGGATCCTCGTGCACTCCGTTCTGGAATGATGGAGCACTCCAAGCACCATGGATGGTGCCCTCGGCAGAGGCACCGTTGTCGCCGGAGAGGTATATGACTAGGGTTTCTCGTCCCTCCTGCCTTGCCGCGTCAATCACTCGGCCGATGTGGTGATCGGTATGGGAGAGGAAACCAGCGAAACATTCCATGAGTCGAGCGGCCACCGGGCGGTACCGCTCCGGATAGTCCGCCCACGCGGGGATCTCATCAGGTCTGGGAGTAAGGGCAGTGTCCTCGGGGATAACGCCCAAGCGGAGTTGTTCTTCGTGGATTCGGTTGCGGAGATCGTCCCACCCACCGTCAAATTTCCCCCTGAACTGTTCGATCCAGTCCCGAGGCGCGTGATGCGGGGCGTGCACCGCTGGAGTGGAGAAGTAACAGAACCATGGACGGTTGGGCGCAGACACCCGATGACGTTCGATCCACGCGACGGCTTGGTCCGCTAAGTCCTCGGTGAGGTGGTAGCTGGGTTTGCCGACGTGTGGCGAAATTGGTGTGGTTTGATCGTAGACGGCTGGTTCCCACTGTGACGCTTCGGCGCCGATGATTCCGTAGAAGCGGTCGAACCCCATCCCCGTTGGCCAGCGGTTGAAGGGACCCGCGGGACCTTGCTCCCATGCTGGTGTCAAATGCCACTTGCCGAAGCACGACGTCGCGTAACCCGACATTTGGAGTATTTGAGCGACGGTCGCAGCTTCAGCTGGTATTACCGAGTCATATCCCGGGAATGAGTTAGCGATCTCGGTGATTCCCCCCATGTGAACGGCGTGATGTTGGCGTCCGGTGAGTAGGGCAGCCCTCGTTGGGGAACACAAGGCTGTGGTGTGGAACTGGTTGTACAACAGCCCCCGGTCAGCGACACCTTCGAAGGCCCGAGCCTGAACTGGACCGCCGAAAGAAGCAAACGACCCGAACCCGACGTCGTCCAGCATGACGAGCAAGACGTTTGGGGCATCGGTCGGTCCAGCAGGCAGATCGAGTCGTTGAGGTTCGCTGTCGCCCAACAGTCGCCCAATTCGCCCAGCGAAGGGCTCTGATGGCCTTGGCAAACCTTCACTCATTCGAACCCCGGATGATCGACCGCTGCCAGAGTCCGCAACACCTGTGTCGCATCACCCTCGATCGACAAACTCCCCGAATCCACGGCAGAACGGATGTCGTTCGAACCGGTGAGGATCTCGTTCCACGATGACCTGCTCCCGATAACAGTGGCTTCAGCATCGCCGCCACCGGTCGGGCAGGCAATGTGATTACGAAAATGGAGACCCGTCCGTTCGCCATCTAGCACTACCCCAAGATGAAAGTCGACACCGGTGAGACGGTCTGGGTCAACGAGGACTCGGAGGACCGATACTGCCGTCTCAACAGACCACCGAGCGACCTGACGGCGGCTGAATCGGTGAGTTCTCAGCCTGGAGACGTCGATACTTCCGTCAAGATCGAGCGCGCGTGTGAGGCACCAATTACGAACATTGGCTGACGTTGTGCGTCGGGCCGCGGTCCGAAGCACCTCTGCAAGCAGTCGCCGGTCTTCCTCTTCTGCTTCAGCTCGGTGCGCTAGACGACCCGCTAGCGAGAGAGCCCAACGGAGATCGTTGTGTGTACCGGTGAGTGCTTCAACGCAAAGTTCCCTCACTTGTTCGGCTCCCCCTATTGCAGCAACCATCCGTTCCGCTTCATCGGCGGTATCAAGGGGAAGCAGAGCCACCGGGTCGCCATCGAAAAACCCGAAGAGTCCCGCCCGGATTTGGCGGACGTGGTGTTCCGCGAGGCCGTAATGCTGGCGTGTCAACCAGTCCTGTTCATACATCGCTGGTAACTGAACCCGATGCGCGAGTTCTGAACCTGTTGCTCCGCGATTTGTCCAGCGCACGGTTTGATCCCATAGAAATTGGATCGAGTCTCGATAGGCGGTCACCCTTCGGGATATCTCCTGGGTCCCAGACAGTGGTGGACCGTGGGTCGCGAGAAGGTGTTCAGCGTTGAGAGATCGGAGATGGTCAAGTCCCTTGAGTAAAACCCGAGGATCGCGGTACTCCTCTCCCCGGATGGCGAATATGTTGAAGAGTGCAGGCCACACCAGATTGTGAACCGCCACATTGAGCGCAGGAAACCAAAGAGTGACGGAGTCATCAGCGTCGGAGGGTGCCGGGGTCACTGACATTTCAAGGCCTGCGACCTTTACGGTGACTGGTGCTGCAAAGGTACGGTCGGCGGGTACATAGCCCGGCGTCGACGGTGCGTGATGGGCCATGCGGTAAGCGAGACCCAAGCCCACATTGACGAGTCCGTCGGGTCCTTCGTCAGGCAACTGCATCCCGAATTGCTCCACCAGTCCCCGGCTGTAGGCCGGCGCAATCTCGGTGGCCGAACGGTCAAGATTTTCGGTTATCCGCTCATGACCCCAAATAGCCTTAATGGGTTCATGAGCGGTGAGCGCAGTTGTGCCGTTCACATAATGAAAGTGTGTGTAGACGACTGCAACAACCGGTTCCGCCGAGACGCGACGGAGTTGATCTACAGCACCTCGCATCTCTTCAACAGACTCCCCGGTATCGATCGCGATGATGCCCTCGGGACCGCGAACGAATGTCTGATTCGACAGGCCGTTACCCACTAGGCACCAAACCCCATCCGACACTTCATACATTTTCGGTACCAGACGTCCCGTGTGGGCGTGCAGCGACTGGTCGGCGAGTCGACCTTGTTCATCGGCCTCGACACGCGAGTCGTCATCGGCAAGCGTCCGGAAGTCGCCCATAGTCGGATCCTAGGCCGGGTCGCGGTCCATCGCGTTCGCCCGCGGTCGCGCTAGGGCACGTTTGTGGGCGAGTGGACACAGAAGTACAGCGACGTCAAACCTTCGTTCGAACAGAAAGGTATTCCTGGTGAGACGGGTGCGGCAGCCGACGGACGCTACGCTCGGTTGTCGTGTCCAATCCCAGCATGTCTGAACGGTTGAATGACCTCGAACAACGGCGCCAGGCGGCCCTTAACGCTGGCACCGAACGCGCAGTCGCTCGCCAGCAAGAAAAAGGAAAGATGCTTGCCCGCGAGCGCATCGAATACCTGCTTGACGAAGATTCATTTCATGAACTTGACATGCTTGCGCGTCACCGAGCGCACGATGTGGGTTTAGACGACCGCCCCTATACCGATGGAATCATCACCGGCTGGGGAACAATTGATGGGCGAAAAGTGTTTGTCGCCAGCCAAGATTTCACGGTGTTCGGCGGTGCCCTCGGTGAGGTTTTTGCCGAAAAGATGCACAAAATCATGGACCTCGCCGAGTCCGTTGGCGCTCCGATGATCGGGTTGAACGATGGAGCTGGTGCTCGCATTCAAGAAGGAGTCGTCTCGTTGGCGGGTTACGGAGGCATCTTCCGCCGCAACGTTCAAGCGTCAGGAGTCATTCCTCAAATCAGCGTGATTTTGGGACCCTGCGCCGGCGGAGCTGTCTACTCGCCTGCAATGACCGACTTCATTTTCATGGTTCGCGACAGCAGTCACATGTTCATCACAGGGCCAGATGTGGTCAAGACTGTGACCGGAGAAGAAGTCACCTTAGAAGAGTTAGGTGGAGCTGGATCTCATAGCACCAAATCAGGTGTCGCTTCGTTTGTTGCTGGTGACGAACAGAGTGTTCTCGACGACGTGAAATACCTACTCTCGTTTCTGCCTTCAAACAATCTCGATCACCCGCCCAGGATGCCGAATAGCGACGATCCCCAACGTGATTGTTCGGCGCTGAGGGACATATTGCCCGAAAGTGCCAACGTCCCATATGACATGAAAAACGTCGTTGCAGAAGTTGTCGACGACGGAGAATTCCTCGAATATCACGCCAGTTGGGCGGGATCAATCGTCTGCGGTTTCGGACGCATAGACGGCCGTTCGGTGGGCATAGTCGGCAATCAGCCCATGGTGATGGCTGGGGTCCTAGACATCGAATCCTCAGAAAAAGCCGCGCGTTTCGTCCGATTCTGTGACGCCTTTAATTTGCCGTTGCTGACGTTCGTTGACGTTCCCGGTTTCCTCCCCGGCGTGGACCAAGAACATGGCGGCATTATCCGGCACGGAGCCAAACTTCTCTATGCGTATTGCGAGGCCACCGTTCCCCGAGTGCAGGTAATTACCCGCAAAGCCTATGGCGGTGCCTACGTGGTGATGGATTCGAAGTCCGTAGGGTGCGATATCTCTTTCGCTTGGCCCACCGCGGAGCTCGCTGTCATGGGTCCGCAGGGAGCAGTGGAAATTCTTAACCGACGGGAACTACAACAGGCAGCGGACCCCGAGGCCCGCAAAGCTGAACTTGTCGATGACTACACAGATAAGTATGCGAACCCTTACGTAGCAGCTGAACGTGGGATCGTCGACGCAGTCATTGATCCAGCCGAAACGCGTCAAAAGGTCGTGGCCGCGTTCCAAATGATTGAAAGCAAACGAGAAGAACTACCCAAACGCAAACACGGAAATGTTCCATTGTGAACAGCCCCATATTGGGAACGATTCGCCCTTCACCGAGTGATGAAGAGGCGGCAGCCATCGCTACCGCTATAGAACTCCTGTGGCCGCGACCGGCCGTGATGAACGAAACGTCGAACTCAAACTGGAGATTTAGCGGTCGTTGGTGGGATGAACCCTCCGACTGGCCACCCCGGACCTACTAATCGACTCAGCGTCGCCTAAGTCAGCGAAGACGTGTAGCGCCTAAGCCCATATCCATGAACCGTGGAAACCAAACGGCACCCGCTGAGGGAGTACAACTTCAGCGACGGGTTCTGACCCCGGGTCCGCGGCGTCAAGAATCAGCAAAGCGCTCCCGTCGCGGGATCGGTCATAGACATACCCCATCAGCCAGCCGTCGTCTTCGTCAGTGGATCCAGGCCGGTTTACGAACACAAACTCCCCGGGGTCTTGGCCTTTACCGAAATCCCAGGCCAATGAGTTACCGGTATCGAAGTCGTATTTCACGATGGTGCCAGCTTCAGGATCGGAACTATCTCCTTTGGAACCAACCGCATAGCCGAACCGATATTTCAGGCCCACCCGATCGTCAGCTATGCGGCCAAACTCGATTGGGCGATCATCTAGCTGCGTTTCAGTTACAAGACCCGCCACGGTGTCGATTTCCCAGCGCCACAAGTTCGCCTTGGCGTCAAATTCTGTGCTTCCGGCCTCCCACATGTTGGGGTACCGGGCGACATCAATGATTACCCGACCATCGACGTCGTAGCTGTTGACAGGGTGAAACACGTAGCAAGGGTCGATATCGAGCCACTGGACGTCAGTGGCGCCAGCCTCGCGCTCCATTACTCCAAGTCGCGCTCCGTTATCTCGTTGAAACGAAAACGGCATTCCCCCGGTGACCGCTATCTCGAAATCGAATACGACAGGTAAGTCCATGAACACCACCCGACTCGCCGTGATGTTGAAGTCGTGCATCATTACGGGCGCCGGAATCTCGATGTTCTGCTGCTGTACAAGCTCGCCCTCCGCCGAGACGCGCAAAAAGGTCAGGTACGCAGGGGGTAAGAACCCGTAGCCGAAGGCCAGCATCTCCCCAGTTAGAGGACAGATCTTGGGGTGGGCGGTAAACGAGCCATCGAGTCGACCAGCGAAAGAATGAGGTCCGATGGTCTCTAATTCTTCTGAAATTTCCCACGGGACATGGCCCTCTTCGAGACAGAGAATGCGTCCAGCGTGGTGCACCACATGGGTGTTCGCCTTCGAGTTCTCGCTGCTGAAGTCCAGGTTGTCGAGATCGATTACGGGCTTCGTCGGATTGTCGTAAAACGGTGTTCGTACCCAACGGTTGCGGTACCAGTCGGCTCGACCCTCGCGCAGGCGGACACCGTGAACCATCCCATCGCCGAGGAACCAGTGAGCAGACTCACCCGTAATCGGATTGGCACCGTTACGCAGATAACGTCCATCAAGTTCGACCGGTATAGAGCCGCGCACTTCAAGAGCGTCTGAACTGACCTCGTTAAACACTGGGGCGTAGTTACCTCGAAGATGAAACGGGGCGCCGTCCGTGACAGTCATAGTGGTGCTTTCAGTTTCGTTTAGGACTCTTATTCATAGTCGCACGTTCGCCGAAACAGCGATACCCATGGCAGGATCTTGCAGTGACCGTTAGCGATCTACCCCTAGCCGATCTGCGCGTTGTCGACATATCGACCATTTTCGCCGGGCCGCACTGCGCAAGATATCTGGCAGATTTCGGTGCCGACGTAGCCAAAGTGGAACGTCCGTCGGGAGATTCGTCGCGGAACATCGGATGGCGAGCAGCCGATGGTGAAACGCTGTGGTGGAAATTAGCGAATCGGGGAAAACGAGCCATCACCTTGGATCTTAAAAATAGCGAGGACTTGGCGACCCTGAAGCGGATGCTCACTGTCGCTGACGTTCTTGTGGAAAATTTTCGGCCCGGAAAACTTGAAGCGCTGGGCTTGGTTCCTGATGAGCTATTCGAAACAAATCCGAAGTTGACGATTACCCGGCTAACTGGTTTTGGACAAACTGGCCCCTACCGAGATCGTCCAGGGTTCGCGACGTTGGCGGAAGCAATGAGCGGCTTTGCTTCCATGAACGGGGAGGCAGACGGCGCTCCATTGTTGCCGCCGATCGCGTTAACAGACGAACTCGCCGGCTTAGCAGCAGCTTTTGCGACCATGGTCGCTGTTCATGCAGGGGGAGGCCAGACCGTCGATGTGAATCTGCTCGAAACCATTATGCAAATCATGGGTCCGCTTATTTCTGCCTGGCACACCGAGGGGTATTTGCAGCCGCGACTGGGTTCGGGGATCGCCTACAGCGTGCCGCGAGGCACCTACCAGGCTTCCGATGGTGGATGGATTGCGGTCAGCACATCAAGTGATTCCGTTGCTCAAAGAGTTATGGAAATAATTGGTGTCGCCGACGACGAAAGGTTCCAAACATTTGATGGCCGAATTGAGAACCGAGAAGAAGTCGACAGATTGATGGCTGAATGGGTGAGTCAACGGACTTTGAACCAAGCTTTAGAAGCTTTCGAAACCGCGGAAGCAGCAGCTGCACCAGTGCTGGATGTGGGACAGCTGTCATCTGACCCTCACGTAGCTAGCCGCGGTGCCTTAGTTGAAGTCAACGGATTAGTGATGCAGGGACTTGTCGCTTCGCTTTCTCGAACACCGGGCCAAGTTCGCTGGGTTGGTCGCCCCCTGGGGGCGGACAACGAGACGACGCCGGGATCAGATGCAGGGTGGTTTGAGAACTAGCTCGGTCCGATAACGAGATTATTTTGGTCGTGTCGATTCAGCCAGATCGACCAAATCATTCATGATTCCCACTAATGCGTAGTCCTTGGGCGTGTACACGCGTGAAACTCCTGCATCTAGCAGAACTTGTCGATCTTCGTCGGGAATGATTCCACCGACCACCACTGGCGAGGTGACCTCCTCATCGCGCAGAGCTTTCAACACCGCTGGTACTAGCTCCAGATGGCTGCCGGATAGGACAGATAAGCCAATCACGTCGACGTCTTCATCTCGCGCTGAAGCAGCGATGTGTTGGGGAGTGACGCGAATTCCTTCATAGATAACTTCCATTCCGGCATTTCGTGCGGCTACAGCGATCTGTTCGGCTCCGTTGGAGTGACCGTCAAGGCCCGGTTTTGCAACAAGTAGCCGCGGCGGACCTCCTGTGATACTGCCCGACCGCTTCGCAACTTCCCTTAAGCCCGCCGAACTCCCATGAGGGGCCTGCACACCTGTGGGACCGCGATATTCGCCAAAGACCTCGCGAAGCACACCTGTCCATTCGCCCGTTGTGACCCCGACCTGAGCCGCGAAGATTGTATGCGGCATGATGTTTTCGTCACTCTCGGCGGCTTCCCTGAGGTTCTGCAAGGCCTGATCTACCTCGTCTTGCGACCGAGACGACCGCCATGAACGGAGATCTTCAGTCATCTCGGTTTCTACCTTCGGATCTACCTTCAAGAAGCTTTCGTCCCCTGCTAGCGGTGAGTCAGCCGTTTCGGGAAACGCGTTGACTCCAACCACAGTCAATTCGCCGGCTTCAATTTGGCGTACCCGTTCTGTGTGGCTAGCAACGAGCCGTGTCTTCAGTTCCTCAATCGCGGCAAACGCGCCACCTAGCTCCGTCACTTCGGCTAGCTCCGCCTCCGCGTCGCGAATCAACTCTTCTGTGCGGCTTTCGATGACGTGGGAGCCATCAAAGATATCTTCATATTCCAGCAAATCTGTTTCCAGAGCGAGCACTTGTTGCATCCGAAGAGACCACTGCTGATCCCACGGGCGAGGTAACCCCAATGCTTCGTTCCATGCCGGAAGTTGGATTGAACGAGCGCGTGCCCGTTTGGACAACGTGACCCCTAAAGCCTCAAGGACGATTCTTTGGACATTGTTTTCTGGTTGTGCCTCAGTCAGACCAAGTGAGTTGACCTGCACTCCATAGCGAAACCGACGAAGTTTCGGGTCGGCGATCCCGTAACGGGTTTCACATATTTGGTCCCACATCTGAGTGAAAGCCCTCATTTTGCAGACTTCCTCCACGAATCTGATTCCCGAGTTCACAAAGAACGAGATGCTGCCAACAACTCGCGGAAATCTTTCTTCTGGGACCTGCCGCGAGTCGCGCACTGCGTCTAAGACGTCAATAGCGTTCGCCAACGAATAAGCAATTTCTTGAACCGGAGTGGCCCCAGCCTCTTGGAGGTGATAGCTGCAGATGTTTATCGGATTCCACAGCGGAACGTGCTCCGAGCAGTAGGCGATCATATCCACGATCAATCTTTTGCTGGCTTCTGGCGGGAAGACGTATGTGCCTCGGCTTAGGTATTCCTTGACAATGTCGTTTTGGGTAGTGCCCCGCAACTGCGTCGGGTCAACGTCTTGCCCTTCGGCGTTCGCGAGATAGAGGCCTAACAGCCACGCAGCAGTCGCATTAATCGTCATCGAGGTGTTCATCTGCTCTAACGGGATTTGGTCCATCAGAGTGCTCATCTGGCCTAGGTGGACGACCGGAACACCGACTTTTCCCACTTCACCCTTAGCAAGAGGATGGTCGGGGTCGTACCCGGTTTGGGTAGGTAAATCGAATGCTATAGAAAGGCCCGTTTGACCCTTCCCTAAGTTGGTTCGGTACAACTCGTTGGAAGCTCGGGCAGAACTGTGCCCCGAATAGGTACGCATCACCCAGGGGTGATCCCGTCGTGATTCGGATGCGTCGGTCACGCGAACTCCTTGCCTTGGCGGGGCGGCACAAGAACGTGTCGGTTAGCTCTCAATCATCGAGCAAAGCGAAATTCATCGGCCTAGACCAGACCTCAGCCAAAGGCCGGTCAACGGCTTCAGCTAAAAGCTCAAGGTACGCGTCGCGGTTAATTTCTACTGAACCCAAGCTTTCTAAATGCGGAGTGTTCCATTGCACATCAATCAAAGCTCCGCCCGTTACTTTCATGGCATCAACTAGAGCGACTAAAGCGACTTTCGAAGCGTTCGGGGCCGAATGAAACATCGACTCTCCTGCAAAGAAGGAACCGATGGCAACTCCGTACAGGCCCCCTACAAGTTCGCCGTCCCGCCACGCTTCGACGCTATGTGCCCAACCCAATCGGTGAAGCTCAAGGTACGCGTCACGAACATTGGCATCAATCCAACCATGAGGACGCACCGGGCTCGCGCAAGCGTCGATGACTTGGTCAAAGGCATGATCCACGCGGATATCAAAATCTTGACACGCCCTGCGAAGTGATCTTCCCACTCGCAGATATGAGAGGGGGAGAACTCCCCTAGGGTCAGGTGACCACCAACCGATGGTGTCACCTAGCGGCATCGGGAAAAGCCCCGAACTGTACGCGGCTAATAATGTGCCTGGTTCTAAGTCTGCACCAGCCCCGACGAGCCCATTTTCGTCCGCCGTATGAGCCGGCGGAAATGTCCAGCGGCTTGGTTGCGGCTCAGCCGGTCCGGTCAAAGTATCCCCACGCATACTGGTGAGCATACGCATTTCCCGAGCCCGGACTCAAAGAGGAACGACTAATCGGTCAAATCCTTGTAGGCATCAGCTTGAGCAGAGGTCGCTTCAGAGACCGTTACTGAGACAAGTGAGACGGGATCAATCGGAAGTTGAGATGAGTCAGTCTCGATCCCTTGGATAGCTAAGGCCACATCAAGTCCTTGGACAACGTGACCCATCAGTGAATAGTTCGAATCCAACGCAACGCCCAAGGGTCCCGTAACCACGAAGAACTGAGATCCGTTGCTGCTCGGTGTTCCCTTATTGGCCATTGCTAGCGATCCAACTCGATACCCCCGCTCCGGACCGTAGGCGCCAGTGAACGCGTAACCGGGTCCGCCACGACCGTTCATTCCCTCAACATCTCCACCTTGAATCACGAATTCTGGGATAACACGATGAAAAATCGTTTCGTCGTAAGCGTGATGGCGAGCAAGAAATATGAAGTTATTGACGCTGCGAGAATCCAGTGTCGGGTCCAGGACCGCCGTAAAGTTGCCCAAGTTGGTCGAAAATTCGGCGGCGTACAACCGACCGATATCAATACAGGTCTTCGGTGGCGTACCAAACCGCGTTTTTCGCTCCGAGGAGCCATCAGGCGCGGGGCATCCCTCTATTCCAAGGGTTTTCGCACCAACAGAAGTGGTTTCCGTGCCTTGGCTGTCGCTCTGGCTGTCGCGTCCTGTCAAACTCCACAAAAAAGCGACCAGCAGTACCGCCACAGCGATAGCGACCCAGCGAATGAGAACTTTCGTTCGCTTAGCGCTCTTTTTGGCACGCTTAGTAGCATCGTCCTGCTCCTGACGCCGAGCTCTTTGCCGTTCACGCTTGTTATTGCTCATAACTTGATTTATTGGTCCCCTCGAAAGAACGTTCACCACCGAAGGTAGCAACGCTGCTCTCCTAAACCCATCTACATATGACGCGAAATCACTTAGGGCATCTGACTAGTACACAGGTACCCTCGAATCCTGTGGCACTTCTAGTCCAAAAGTTCGGCGGTACTTCGGTCGCGGACGCGGATCGTATGCGTGAAGTAGCCGATCACGTCAAACGCACTCGGACTCGAGGTGACGACGTCGTATTGGTCGTGAGTGCCATGGGTAAGGAGACCGACGAACTCCTCCGACTGGCCGACGAGGTCAACGACGACCCCTCGGGACGCGAGATGGACATGTTGATCACCTCGGGAGAGCGAAAAGCTATCGCCCTGATGTGTCTGGCATTGCATTCTGCTGGAGTTCCGGCTGATTCCTTCACCGGGAATCAGGCGGGATTTGAGACTGATAGCAATCATCGCAACGCCAAAATTCTGTCGGTAGACCCCCACCGGGTCCGCGATTCAATAGATAAGGGACGTGTTGCGGTGGTGGCAGGCGCTCAAGGGATGTCCACCGACAACAACGTCACCTTTCTCGGTCGCGGCGGCTCCGACACCACAGCGGTTGCTCTTGCACACGGCTTAGGAGCCGACGCTTGCGAGTTATACACCGATGTCTCCGGGGTGTTCACTACAGACCCCCGCGTCTGTCCCGCTGCAAAACGAATGGAATCTATTTCCTTTGATGAATTGCTTGAAATGACCGCCGTCGGTTGCCCCAAACCGGCGATGCGTTCGGTAGAAGTGGCCCGAGCCTTCGGTGTCCCACTCCACGTGCGGTCCGCGTATACCTGGGAACCGGGTACATGGGTACTTGAGGAGGATCCTGAGATGGAAAGAGCGATTATTACCGGGGTTGTTCCCGACACCAGTCAAGCCAAGATCACCCTGAGCGGCGTCCAAGACGAACCTGGCCTCGCCGCGAGGGTTTTCCGCACGTTGGCTAACGCATCGGTCAATGTTGACATGATCGTGCAAAACGTCAGCGAAACCGATCGCACCGATATTTCCTTTACCGTGCCCCTAGAAGATCTTGAAGTCGCCACATCCACCTGTGAAACCCTCGCTGGTGAGTTGGGATTTGGAGGGGTTACCGCCGATCCGAATCTGGGACGCGTGTCAGTCGTCGGAGCGGGAATGGCGTCCAATCCCGGTGTGGCCGCGACCATGTTCGAAACGTTGGCTGAGAACAACGTCAACATCGAGATGATCGCCACCTCACCGATCCGAATTAGTTGTGTGGTTGCTGAAGATGACGTCGACCGGGCAACGGCGGCGTTACATACCGCATACGGCTTGGATTGAACCGCCGGGCCTTTATCCACCGCGGCGTGCGGCCCGACCATCGGTAACCTCGAAAGTTATGCGAGTAGGAATCGTTGGAGCCACAGGCCAGGTCGGCGGAGTGATGCGCCAAATCCTTTCGGAGCGGACATTCCCGATTGAGGAGTTGCGTCTCTTTGCCTCCCCGCGATCAGCGGGCACGAGTCTTGAATGGGCCGGGACAGACATCGTTGTCGAAGATGCCGGTACAGCTGAGTACAAGGGCCTTGACATCGTCCTGTTCTCTGCTGGGAAGACGACCTCATTGTCACTTGCCGAACAAGTTGCATCTCAAGGTGCGTTAGTAATCGACAATTCATCTGCATGGCGCATGGACCCTGATGTGCCGCTTGTAGTGCCTGAAGTCAACGCCCAGGCAGTTACCGACACACCCAAAGGCATTATTGCTAACCCCAATTGCACGACAATGGCAGCGATGCCAGTTTTGGCTCCGCTTCACGCAGAAGCAGGCCTCGAAGGAATGATCGTTTCTACCTACCAAGCAGTATCGGGGGCAGGTTTGGCGGGCGTAGCGGAGCTCGGTGATCAGCTCCGCGCGACCCTTGACAATGTTGAAAACCTTGCCTTTGACGGGACGGCTGTGGATCACCCGTCACCGTCTTCGTTCGCGCAACCGATCGCACACAATGTGCTTGCACACGCCGGAGATTTCGTAGCCGACTCCAGCGGTGAAACTGACGAAGAGCAGAAACTTCGTAACGAAAGTCGAAAGATATTGGGAATCCCAGAGTTGCGCGTATCTGGGACCTGCGTCCGCGTGCCCGTCTTCACCGGGCATTCTCTGGCACTTAATTTGCGGTTCAGTTCTGAAATAACACCGGAACGGGCAACCCAAATTCTTCAGACAGCTGATGGGGTGGTGGTTTCAGATGTCCCAACTCCTCTCCTCGTTGCTGGTGAAGACCCTTCCTACGTTGGGCGAATACGGCGCGATCCGACGGTTGAACACGGCCTAGCCCTGTTCGTGGTTGGCGACAATTTGCGGAAGGGTGCGGCGCTCAACGCGATTCAGATCGCGGAGACCGTCCGTGATCAGGGCATTTGCTAATTGCCGATCGATAAATCAGGACACCTGCATGGTTGTGTTTGACATCTAGGGCAGCCGTCTACGTAACGCGCGACCGCCTCCTCAAGCGATAGATCCAGTTGAACAGCAAGCGAAGCCACCCATGCCAAGACATCCCCAATTTCGTGAAGTTGCTGCGCGGGAGTACCTTTGCGGACCGCTTGAGCAAGTTCTCCCAATTCTTCAGTCAACCAGGCGACGGTAGCCGCGAGCCCGCGTTCACTATCACGAAGGCCGTAAGTCTTTTCCATGAGTTGTTGCAGTTCAGACAAGTGCACGACTTGACGTTAGGCTCCGAAACTCGTGTTAATGGGCATTCAACCGTTCAGCGTGAAACAGTGGGAGAGTGCCCCCGAGCATCTGTTCAGTTTTAGTGAACCTTTTTGACCGAGTTATTGAGTGTGACATTCGATGAAGCAAACCCTCACCATCATCATCGTGCTGCTTCTCGCTGGTGCCTGCACGGTCGTGATTGTTATCGGGATCTCCGGCACACCAAAAAAAGCCGTCGAAGAAGAGATAGCAGAACCGATCTCTAGCCAGGCGGTTGGAGCATCAAGTATTGACGAACCAGAAGAATCTGAAGAAGAGGTCGCTGAATTCGTTAGTGAAGGACCCACTCAAAAACTGAACAACGCTTCGGTGGGAGCCGTTACCTGGCTTCCAAGACCCGGCGACGTCGTCGAATTCGGCACCGCTCTGTACGCCGTCGATCATCGACCGGTTGTGTTAATGAAGGGTTCTCTGCCGATGTATCGAGAGATCACATACAAGATCCCCGACGGTCCCGACGTCGCACAACTTGAACGCAACCTTGTGAATCTCGGATTTGTTAGCGACGAAGCCGCGACGGGAGACCCCACTGACCTCACCGTCGACCATCACGTTACGCCGCTGACGGTGTCCGCGATTCGATCCTGGCAACTGTCGGTCGGGATGACCGCAACGGGAATCGTTCGACACGGTGACGTCATATTCCGACCAGAACCGGTGCAAATTTCGATATTGCACGCCGCTATGGGCGAGAGTGTCGAAGGTGGAAGCGTTCTTTCGGTCACTCTTAACCCATAGAGAGGCAGCGGAGCAGCCGTCGCGGTGACAAGCTAGTTTCGGACTATGGACAGAGAGACTTTAGAAACGCGCTTGAGTGCTGAAGTGCAAGAGTTGGACCTTGAAGAATTTGTCCTTCAGTTGGAAGTCGACGGGTTGTGTGTGGTGCCGCCCGAAAAGACCGGAGTCGGAACTGACACCATAAGTGCCATTCGCGACCAGCTACTAGTTGAAGCTGAGCAAACCGTCGGCTGCGGATTCGATCTAGACGACGGCCCAGACACGGCACTCACTATGACCGCGGACGACAATGTCATCGCTCAATTCAACGGAGACCGAGGAGAACCGAGCCAATTTCTTGTGCAGCAGCTCTGTGCCCGAGATCGTTTGTTCCGCGATCTCGCAATCAACCCCGCCGCATTAGCGCTGATTCGACACCTAATTGGGCGGACCGCTACACGTTTCAGCAGTCACAACGCGTTCGTGAAATGGCAAGGTGAGTTCGGCTACGGACCAAACCTCGGTTTGCACTGTGACCAAATGGCGGTACCTCGACCGTGGGGTCGCAACGCCCTGACGGCGAATACCAACTGGTGCTTGACCGATTACACCCACCAAGACGGAGCTCTGGCTTACGTCCCTGGATCACATCGGCGGATGGAACCACCCCGTTTTCCTGAAGCAGTTGAGTTAGCTGTACCCGTGGAGGCCCCTGCGGGGTCGCTGATCGTGTTTCACGGGGCAACATGGCATGGAGCGTTTCCTCGAATGACGCCGGGTATGCGGTTATCGATAGCGAATTACTTCCGGCATTACATGATTCTTCCCCAAGACGATATTAAGAACCTGTTTCCGCGCGAACTTGCCGACGATTGTTCTGATCCAACCGTTTTCAAGCTGCTAGCGGGATTCGCAGACGATTTTCCTTATACGCAGCCAACGGAAAGAATCCCGCAGATCGTTCAATGACTCGACACGAATTCAGACGGACGCGTCAGCGTTGATCACTATTTTTCCAAAGAATCTCCGTTCCTCAAGTGCCTGATGCGCGGCGACGCCATCTTCTAACGGAACGCAGGAGTCTATGACGGGCTTAAATTCACCGGTTCTGGTGAGCTCAAGCAACTGGTCGAGATCACTTCGTTTCCACCCATTCGAGCCTCGTATGTCCATCTCTGCTGTCCAAATGAACCGTAAGTCCGTGGGAGGATCGAACCCTGCCGTTGCACCGCAGGTCAACACTCGACCGCCGAGTTTTACGCATCGAAGAGATGATGCCCAGGTGTCGCCACCAGTGAAATTCACGACGACGTCATAACCGCCTCCACTGAAAAGGCTGCCGGTTGTTTCGCGGCAATATTTCACAAAGTCAGTGGTGCTGTAGTTGATGGTCTCATCGGCACCCAACGATCGGAGTTGTCGGCATTTTTCATCAGTCCCTGCGGCCGCAATAACAAAGGCGCCTCGCATTTTGGCGAGCAACAACGCACTGGTGCCGACACCACCGCTAGCACCGAGGATCAGGACTGAGTCGCCAGCTTTAACTTCTCCGCGGGTCAGCATCATTCGGTGGGCCGTCCCGTAAGCGACCGGCAAACAAGAAGCGTCGTCAAAGGAAACATCGTCAGGAAGGCGGATCAGTTGGTCCCTGTGAACAACGACAAATTCTGCGTACGCCCCCCATAAGGTGTCGCCAATCATCCACATCTTTCCATCCTGATAAGTGACCGGATCCACGAGGATTCGATCTCCGAGAGTCCAGTCACCGACGTCGTCTGCGACCTCAGCGACCACACCGGCACAATCGCATCCGGGGATCCCCGGTAGGGGCACCTTTATGCCCGGCATGCCCTGTCGGGTGAACACGTCGTGATAGTTGAGCGAACAAGATCGGACGGCGACGCGAACTTCACCGGCCCGTAACACAGGCTCCTCGATATCTCGGTACCTCAAAACGTCGAGTGATCCGTGTTCGTTGAAAACGATTGCTTTCATGGGTTCTGCCCCCGTGTCGACAACAATTCTTCGGCTCGTTGAACGAGACCGGAGCGATCAATTTTTGCTGTGGAAGCAAGTGGGATCTCGTCAACAAACCAAATATGACGAGGGTGAGCGTACGCGGGACCATTTTCGATTGCATGCTGCTTGAGGTTCTCAACAGTGGTTGATGCTCCGGGTTCAACCCGAACGAAAGCGGCGGGTAGCTGACCCTTTAGGTCATCGGCAACGGGCACGACAACTGCTTGATGTACGGCCGGGTGTTGTTCCAACATTTGTTCCACAGAGTCCGGGTAGATGTTTTCGCCTGCGCAAACAAACATGTCATCGACCCGCCCTATAAAGAAATACCAACCCTCGTCGTCTCGGTGCATCAGATCACCGGTGTGGTACCAACCGTCAGTGAGTTGTTCGGCGTTCACATCGGGAAGATCGTGGTAGCCGCGCATCACCCCCTTGGACCGGACCCACAGCTCGCCATGATTGGCTTCTTTCCCAGTCTCGGGATCAATGAGCTTCAGTTCGACTTTGGGGTGTTGGTATCCGAGGGCGATTTTGGGTCTCGGACGACCCTCAGGGTGGGGCCCAAACTCCAACACTGCTTCCGTTGTGCCATAGCCATTGGTGACAAAGGCATTGGGGAAGAGTGCCTGAACGTCGTCAAAAAGCGCCTCAGTCATTGGTGCCGAGCCGATCAGAACTCTTTGTACCGATGAAAGGTCATAGCTGACGGAAGATTCTTGTAATTCGGCGGTCACGAGGGCGTACATGGTGGGTACACCCGAACACATGGTGACCTGGTGGTCGTTGATGGCTTCGAGGTAGTCGCGTGGCGAGAACTCGGGTAGAAGGACTACCTGGCCGCCGCTGGCAAAAGCCAGCTTCGAGGCCATAGAAGCGTTCTTGTGGTACAGCGGCGCCGATACCAACATGACTTCCCCTGGGAGCGCCGCACCGTATTCAAGGACCGTAAAAGTAACGTTCTCGTGCGACAGCAATACTCCCTTAGGTCGTCCAGTGGAACCCGATGTATAGATCTGAATCGCGACATCCGATGGCTGAACTTCAGCGAGTTGTTTAGCTGCCGAACCACCCATAACTTCTGCCCACTCATCCGATCCGACTACAACAGTGGGAACTGAAGGTAGAGAAGAGGAGTGCTCAGAGTCCGCGATTAGGAGCTCCAGATCTGCGTCTTGTGCGATGTATTCCAAAGTTGAGTCAGGCAACCTGGAGTTGAGCGGCACAAAAACCATGCCCGCCGCGGGAACGCCAAACATGACGACGTAGTACTCGCTTAAGTTGCTGGCCAGCATCCCGACACGAGACCCCGGTTGAAGACCGCGATTGAGAAGTGCCGCCGCGAATACCTTCACTCGGTTTTGGATCTGAACGACAGTTAATCGCTCCGCGGGTGCCTTAGAGCGATCCACCAACGCGATGCTCTCAGGATCAGGATTTCGATCAAGGAGTTCCGCGATATTCATAGAACTAATTATCCCAAAACTTCGGGTTCGCAGGTCATCAAGATTTCGGCGACGGTTGCAGTGTTGGGAAGCCTGACGATCGTCGCGACTGTTTCAGCAAGATCAGCGGCCTTGATCATGATTTCAGGGTCGACACCGAAGCTAGAGGTCATATCGGTCTCGACGTAGCCGGGGCAGATAGCAGTAACACGAATTCCGTGTTCGAACGAAGCGTGTCGAACGGCATGATGTAAAGCGAGCATCGCATGTTTACTCATGGCGTATCCAGGGGCGAAGGTTCCCTTCACTCGTTTCCCTGAGAGTGATACGACGTTGACGATACGTCCTTCACCTGACACCGCTAATTGGGGGAGAGTTTCCTGAATGAGACGCAGAGGTCCTTTGACGTTCACAGCCCACATTTCGTCAAGGAGTTCCTCGGATAGATCCGACAGGTCCTCCATGTGCCCAATGCCAGCGTTGTTCGTCAATCCGTCAACGCGTCCCCGCGAATCAACGGTCGACTCGACCCACTCTGTGCCGGTGGCCGGCTCAAAAGCGTCGTAATGGTGACATGAGACGTTTTCGTCAACCCATTCCTGAACCGACTCTCGCAATTGGTCCAAGTTTCTGGCGCCCAGACTGACTGCCCAACCATCTGCATGGAATCGCCGCGCCAAAGCCGCCCCTATACCTCGGTTAGCGCCGCTCACCATCATCACTCGTCCGTGTGGATCAATCACTTCAAACATCTCCTGCGGTTCTTTTGCCGTTGTGCCGCCGCTGACAGTTGATGAGAGCATCGCATGATTCGGAGGTATCGAACCGGTGAACCGCGTGTCTAGCCGATCAGGTTGTTACGACGTCGCTACCGTCGTGTATCTCCAACGAAAATCAGCGCTATGGCAGAAACGCCGCCGGAGATCGCGACGACGAGCCACGCCGCCTTGTAGGCATTGAGTTCGGCTGATTCACCAACGAGAGAAATGAGCGAAGCGACGCCGATTGTCGCTCCAAATTGTCGCGCCACCTGCAATATCGCGCCGGCGACCGCATAGTCGCTGGGCCCGACATCAATTACGGCAGCGGCGGTTACTAAAGGGAAGGTAGTAGCAACACCCACACCCACGAGTAGAGAGATGGGAAGATAAACGGAAAGCCAAGCTGGATGTTCGGTGATGAGCACTACATACAGCAGGTTTCCCACACCCCAGGCGAGAGATCCAGGGATGGCAAACCTACGGATACCAAGGTATGACCCGTAACGTCCGGCGACAGGGGCCAGTAACGCGACAAGCAGCGGGGAGGCTGTGGTGGCAAGTCCGGCCGTGGCGATGCTGTACCTCCAACCTTCCGTGAGCCAGAGAATGTTCACCAGCAACGACGCCGACAGCGAAAAACTTTGAATGAGTGTGGCGACATTTGCCCATACGAACGTTCGAATCTTGAAAAGTTTCAGCGGTATCGCTGGCGCGACGTGTCCACGACTGCGTGAGATGACGCCGAAGAAAATGAGAAGCCCCAAAGCGAAGCTTGTTTGCACCCCCAATGACAAAAGACCCCAAGGCCGAATTTGCACAATCGAAAACGCCAGTAACGCCATAGCCGCAGCAAGGAGGAACGCCCCCCAGCCATCAGGAAAGGGCAATTGTTTGTTGACCTTCGTGTCGGGAAGGTGCCCTCTTCCGCACCCATACGCGGCAAAGCAGGCTGCCGGAAGCAACAGAAACGCCCAACGCCAACTGGTTGCATCGATGATTAGCGCCCCAACCGAAGGACCGGTCGCGACACCAAGCGCGGTGATTGCCCCCCATTTGGCGACGGTTGTTGTGCGAAGGGAACTTGGCGTGTCGGCCAGTAAGAGTCCTAAAGAAGAAGGAGTAACCAGGGCACCCCCTACCCCTTGCAAAGTGCGAGCACTAATAACAATCGCGAGATTCGGTGCCGCGCCAACTAAAACCGATGAGCCACCAAAAATGGCCAGACCAGCCCAAAAGAGCTCCCGGCGCCCGAACCGGTCGGCCAACCGCCCAGCGGGAATTAGCAGCGCCGCGAAGGCAATGGTGTACGAGTTCAACACCCATGTAAGGGTTCCCCTGGTCGCTTCAGCGAAGCTCGCTTCCAAGCCAGGAAAGGCAACGTTCATGGTGGAAATGTTTGCGGTCACCAGGTAGGAACCAAGCGCGGTCGAAAGAAACAGCCGCCACCGAACGCGCGAATGACCTTCGGCTGGAGATACGCGAAACACGCTCGGCAAAATCGGACTATCCCTCACAGAAATGGGGTCTCCCTCAATGGTCGGGCAGGCGGGATTTGAACCCACGACCTCTTCGTCCCGAACGAAGCGCGCTACCAACCTGCGCCACTGCCCGTCAGACCGTTTCCGGAGGTACCGACGCTACCGCAATCAAGAGACGATTCCGATCGCGTTCAAGCTTTCAACCAAGCCCTAGAGAGCTTTGGCAGGGTCATCATCGCTGGATTGGTCGCCGCTATCGTCGCTGGCGTCATCGCTGTTGACGAGTGGATCTAGCTCGATGCTCTTCCCCGCAACTTCGGGGGTGTCAGCAACCTCGTCGCGCATATTCTCACCAGATAACAATTTCACCGAAGCCATCTTGAGTCGAAAAGCATCCAGCGGCTTGACAATCCATCCTTCGGCTCCTGCCTGCTGAGCTAAGAAAACATCAGCTGAACGATCCAAAAGCATGAGTACCGGTACCGGCGACACGCGCCCAGCGTCGATCTCGAGACGAAGATCGATACACGCGGCCATGCCGCCCATATTGCCGATCTGTAAATCAAGGATGACAAGGTCGGGGGACCCCACTGAGGCAGCGCTTCGGACCTCGCTACCCGCGCGGACAACCCCAACTGTCGTGCCGGGATCGCTGAGGGCTGAACGCACCTCTTGGATCAACCAATCTGCATCGCTCGCTAAAAGGACGTCAGTCACTTCCTTGGAGGCTAGCTGTCGCGATCCTTTCGGACATGACGCAAACAGCTCTTAGGTCTTAGAAGATGGGTGTCAGGTTCGTGTCTCTGTAGCCTTGCCGCTGTATCCAGCGATTGGCGGATGGACGAAGTTTTGACCAACATGAGCCGCGTGTTTCGCATTGGCGGAGTCCTCGCCGTAAGCCTCTTTATTCTAGTGATCCTCGGCGCGGCTCCCGCCGCTTCTCATACCGGCCACCAACACTCCCGTGCCATCAAAGTCATTGAGGTCAGTGGACTCCTAGACCCCATAGAGATCGATTACATCGACGCCCAACTTCAGGACGCCCAACGAAACTGGGCGCTGACGATCGTGCTCCAAGTCAACAGCCCCGGTGGCGCCGTCGACGACGAAAAGCTCCTCGATCTTTTGGAAAATATTGACGGAGCACTTGTTCCCGTAGGCGTGTGGATCGGCCAGAGCGGTTCCACCGCCAAAGGAGCCGCTGCACATTTGGCAACTGTCGCAGACTATTCAGGAATCGCGCCTGGCAGTCGAATCGGACAATTCGGGGACTGGTCGAACCCGCGAAGGGCCGCGTTCGAAGCTACGGGAGACCAGCTCAAACGCGGCCAAGACGCAGTCGACGCGGGACTGGTCGACGTGATGGCCCCCACCTTGGGTGACTTTCTCTTAGCCATGGAAGATGCTGGCGTGATTGAGGAGATTTCAATTGAGGTTGAGCAGGCGGGCGGCCTCGTGCGGCGAGCAATCGCCGACGACGTCAGCGTGGCTTTCAGCAAACTTTCACTCTTGGACCAGCTGTTTCACACAGTGGCAAGCCCGGCCGTCGCTTATTTATTGCTTCTGGTTGGCATGTCAATGCTCCTTTTAGATTTCTTCACCGGTGGCATCGGAGTTGCCGGGGGAGTGGGAACTGCCTCGCTCCTACTCGCGTGTTACGGCTTGGGTGTTCTTGATATCCGCTGGTGGGCGCTAATCATGTTGGTGGTCGCTATGACGGCGTTCGGGATCGACCTTCAAACAGGTATCCCGAGGTTTTGGACCCTCGTTGGCTCACTACTCCTGATTGCAGGCTCTCTTCGCCTTTTTGCGTCTCACGCGATGAGTTGGCTCACATTGTCAGGCGGAATCTGCCTGACTCTGGCCTTCGTATTGTCGGGAATGCCGGCGCTTATCCGCACCCGCTACGGGACAAGCACATTGGGGCGGGAATGGATGATCGGTCAAATGGCCGTTGCTTTCACCGACCTAACTCCCGAAGGAATTGTGATGTTCAAGGATGCTCAATGGCGAGCCCGAGTCAACCGGCTAACTCCCATCAACGAAGGTGACCCCGCCAGGATTGTGGCACTTGAAGGGCTGGTGCTTGAGGTAGAACCGGAAGAAGGCGGAGCTGTCGATTACCGAGAAATGCGACAGAAGAGACCATCTCCATCTGATGTAGCGCTAGGTGATACCTCCGAACCTCCCACAGAAAAGGACCTATAAGTCCTGTTCAACGGGCCTTTCTAAAATTGAATCGTTTTTCGATTTTCTCTTGCCACCCTCCACAAACGCGCCTAGATTCCCAGCCACGGGACATACAGGGGGCGCGAGAATATGGCTGCATTGCCTGATGGCAGTTGGGAACACAAAGCGGCATGTCGAGGCCCACAGTCTCAAGTTTTCTTTCCCCCGCCCCGGTTTGAACGCAAGGACGAAAAACTCGCGCGCGAAGGACGAGCCAAAGCCATTTGCGGGCAATGCTCTGTGATCGAAGACTGTCTTTCCTACGCCCTTGACATCCGTGAACCCCACGGAATCTGGGGAGGCGCCAATGAAGCAGAGCGCCGCCAGATACTGCTGACGTTTGACGGTCAAGCAGCGTCTTAACCTAAGACACGTTTCAGCGGGTCAGATCCGGGATCTCAGAGTTCAGGTAACCGCGGCCCTGGGATCCTCAGGTCCTCTCTGCGGCGGGTCACTCCCGTGCTATCAAGAATTGCGCAAATAGGCAGCGCGAACTTCCGAGTGGTCTCCAACGCGTCGCGAATTTCAGCCACGGTCACGCCGGCAGGGTTCTGTTGTAGGAGACGAGCGACCGCTATAGCCGCTTTCTCTATAGAAGAAGCAGCGAACAACACGCCGTCGCTTTGGATCACTATCCCACGTTGGATCAGGCCTCTAATTTCCTCTCGAGATTGAGCCGTTGGTTGCACCGGTGCGAACGGATTAGCTTCAAGCTCGGCTACGAGCGGGTGGTTAATCAAGACGTCCTCTTGATCTACGCGCCGAGCTCGCCCTTCCTTCATCTGGACATCTTCCACATCATCAACGATCAGTCGTTGCCGTTCATCAAGCAACGCCACGTCTAAACCGAGAGGACCAGCCGCCTCTATCAAAGAGCGCACCTCTTCCACAGCGGAAGCAACGACGGATGCCGGCGCGACCCAATCACCAAGAACCGGTTGGACTGCGCTGCCTGTAAGGCGCTTCAATTCGTCTGCTCGCACCCAGCCGCGCTCAGCTATTACGCGATCCACTGAGAGATCGGGTTGTGCTTCTGACGCTTTGAGTTGAGGATCTACATCGAGTACTTGTCCACCACCCACGGTTTCTTCTCTCCCCGACTCGCGCAGGACGAACCTGTCGCCGGGTAACAGCGGGAGCTCCTCGGGAAGAAAGATTCGCACAAGTCCTGACGACCCAGGCGCAAGACGATTTGGGCCCAAAACTCTGAGACGGATCGACCATTCCCCCGACCCAACGTAAATCGAGAAGGCACCGCGCCGCGACACCTCGTGGCCCAGGTCGGGCAGGACCCTTAGCTCGGCATCGAATTTTGCTGTCTGATGCCACTGGTCTTGGAACGCGAGAGCGACTCCGCGTCCGAGACTTTGATGTTCGACATGTGCGAGATTCAGCGCAACTCGATGGCCAGGATCGATCTTGGTACGCGATTCTCCCTGAGTTTGGATGCCCCGGATTCGTGCTTTCTTTCCTCCCGGAATGAGTGACACCTCGTCATCAACTCGCAGTCGCCCTCCAGTCAGCGTTCCGGTAACGATGCTTCCCGCGCCAGTGGCCGCAAAAGACCTATCAATCCACAACCGGGGTCTTTTAAAATTCGAAGCTGTGGGCGTTGACTCGGTCATCACGTCCAACGCGTCGCGCAGAGCATCTATTCCGGTGCCGTTCACACTGTCTACAGCCACGATGTCTGCGGCCTCCAGGAAACTTCCTTCCGTCTTTTCTTCGACGTCGAGCCGCGCGAGTTCGGCAAGTTCGTTATCAACGAGTCCCATTTGGGTCAGCGCTACAACTCCGTGCTGTATCCCCAAGAGTTCCAGAATTCGTAGATGTTCTTCGGATTGAGGTTTCCATCCTTCAGTAGCCGCGACAACAAAGACACAGGCGTCTACTCCACCTACACCCGCGAGCATGTTCTTGATGAAACGGATATGTCCGGGAACATCAATGAACGAAATTTTCCTACCTGAAGGCAGAGTCGCGAACGCGAAACCCAGATCTATCGTCAAGCCACGTTCTTTTTCTTCTGCAAGGCGGTCGGGGTCTGTTCCGGTTAGCGCACGAACCAGCGTCGATTTGCCGTGGTCAACGTGGCCCGCGGTGGCGACTACGTGCATTGGTTAAGTGGAAGAAGCAACAGCGTCTGCGACTAGTGAATCGTCACTTGGATCGACGGTCCGCAGATCGATGACAGTGGTTTGGTCCTGTACTCGAGCAATCACAGGGGTATCGGCGTCGCGAAGAAGTTGAGATATATCCCCCGCGATTTCGACTCCCGCCGATGGGATGTGTTCCCCGGGAAGAGATCCGCCTCCGGTCATCGCCACCGTCTGGATGGGCCGGCCAACCCCCAACGCTTCTGCGCGCGACAACAACTCGCTCACAGATGTCTGTGCCATGCGCCAGAACGGTATGGCATCTCCATCGCGACGCAAATAAGCCAGGGCTGTTTGTTGCAGAGCGTTTAAGACAAGAGCCCCCGGCCGAAAAGCGCGCATCAATGGATGAATTGCGCACGCTTCTACTAGGTCGCCGCGCCCTGCAATGACTCCCGCTTGAGGACCCCCGAATAATTTGTCGCACGAGAAGGTCACTAGATCGGCGCCTTCCTCAAGAGTCTGTTTGACCGCAGGTTCGTCACCTAACCAGGGTGGGCGTCCATCCCGCAACCAAGAACAGGCGTTGTCGATGAGCCCAGATCCCAGATCTACGGCCAACGGAACCTCGAGAGTTGCTAAAGATTTGACCGATGTGTCCTCAGTAAACCCGCTGATGCGGTAGTTCGAGGGGTGGACCTTAAGCAAGAGAGCTACATCGTGTGCCTGATGGGCAGTCTGATAGTCAGCTAACCGCGTACGGTTAGTAGTCCCCACTTCCACTAATTGAGCACCTGACTCCGCCATCACATCTGGCACCCGAAAACCGCCGCCGATTTCAACAAGTTCGCCGCGCGAAACTGCAACCGCGTGATCGCGAGCAAGTGCGGCAAGGACTAGCGCCACAGCTGCGGAGCAGTTGTTGACAATCACCGCGGCTTCTGCGCCTGTGAGTCGACAAATCAAGTTTGCTGCATGATGATTGCGAGAACCCCGAGTACCGGTGTCCAAATCGAATTCTAAATTCGTCGCTTTCGCCGGTTGGCTATAAGCGAGCGGCGCGCGACCCAGATTCGTGTGGAGTAACACCCCCGTAGCGTTGATCGCAGGCCCGAGTAGCGCTCTTTGAAGTCTCACCGCTTCTTCGCGAGCTGACTCAGGCTCTCCGTTGCTAATTGCAGTTCGGGCGGCGTCCACGAGCAGGGGAGGTGGTAAGTCGATATCGCTGAGTGATCGCGCTAAAGAGTCAACGGAAGGCGGACGCACACTAATGAGGATAGGTCCGCCGAGGTTCGGTTCGCCCTACGGACCGTAGCTAGGATCAAACAAGTGGGCCTACTTTTCCTTCTATTTGTGGCTGTCCCGATCCTCGAACTCATGGTTATCGTCCAGGTCGGACAATCGCTTGGAGCCTGGAATACGGCGGGATTACTGGTTGTGGACAGCCTCCTAGGCGCGTGGCTAGTTAAACATCAGGGACTTGGTTTAATTCGAAAGTCTCGCGAACGCTTACGAAACGGTGAGATGCCCGGTAGCGAAATTTCGGCAGGCATCGCAGTGCTGTTTGCGGGAGCGTTGATGCTTACGCCTGGCTTTGTGACCGATGCTGTCGGTTTGATGCTTCTCATTCCCCCGATACGAAACTTGCTCACTAGTTCTATTCGACGTCGTTTCCGTTCCCGCTTGTCAACCAATTTTGCTTCGCCGGACCTGCCTCCGTGGAATCCGATCGATCCCACCGAAGGCGGGCACTCACCCGAGGAAGAAGATCAGTGACTGCGGCAATCGAAGTTCGACCTGCTGCAACGGTCATGCTGGTTCGTGACGGCGAATTTGGACTTGAAACGTTCATGCTCAGACGTAACCCAAAGAGTGAGTTCGTGCCGGGACAGTTTGTTTTCCCCGGAGGAGCACTTGACGTTAACGACCAAGGAAACGCAGAACTGGACCTGATAACAGTCGGTCTTGACGACATCGAAGCTTCAAAGCAACTTGGGATCGAAAGCGGAGGTTTGGCCTACTGGGTTGCGGCAGTGCGCGAATGTTTTGAGGAGGCAGGGACTCTGCTGGCGCGAATCGACGGAGAAGACCTAGCGCTAGCTGACCCCCACGTCCACGACCAATTTCAGGTGCACCGCGAGGCGATTTATTCTGGTAAACGCACCGTCGCAGAAATGTGTCGTGATGAGAGCCTGACGCTCAACCTGGACGCTTTGCGCTATGTCAGTCATTGGATTACGCCGATTGGGCCCACTAAGAGGTTCGATACTCGATTTTTTGTTGCGCGTTCACCTGAGGGTCAACGTGCCGCCCATGATGGAGGAGAAACCGTAGAAAGTTGTTGGATTGCGCCCAAAGAGGCGATGAAACTTCACCACGCGGGCAAGTTTGAGATGATTCTTCCTACCGTGGCCAACCTTGAGCCATTAGTTGACATGAACTCCGTTGATGAGGTCATGCGGTGGGCGAATGAACTTTCCGACATCCCCGAAATTCTGCCAGCCATCGTCATAGCCTCAGACGGGTCGCCGACGGTGTTGTTGCCCGGGGACGCTGGCTATGAAGATGCGTTGTCCCAGCCTCCGCCTCCAGGGTCGACCCGATAAACGGGACCTCAGTTGCCCTCGAGAGTGACTGACACCTCGGTCATGGACGAGGCCGAGCACTCCGCCATATTTATTGGCGGGGAAATTTCGTTGACAATTAGAGATGCAATTTCATGGAACGCTTCGCCCGCTGGTCCACCACTTTGAGCGACGGGCTGGCCGGTGTCGCCTCCCTTGGATACGGCCGGTTCAAGAGGAATTGAACCCAACAATGGGACACCGATCTCGGCTGCTAGCCGCTGACCTCCCCCCTCGCCGAATAGAGGCCACGATTTTCCATCGGGAGTCACGAACGCGGACATATTTTCAATGACGCCAAGTACTGGCATGTGGCTGCGTCTTGCCATGTCCGCCACCCGCACAGCGACTTTTTGTGCACTAAGAGCTGGTGTGGTTATTACCAACATTTCGGCTTGAGGCAGCAAACGCGCTAGAGCCATTTGAACGTCCCCAGTGCCGGGAGGCATGTCGACGAGCAAGTAATCGAGTTCGCCCCAGTCGACGTCATGAAGGAACTGCTCTACGGCTTTCGCGAGCATTAAACCTCTCCACATGAGCGCGGTTTCCTCAGTGTCGACCATCAACCCTGTGGAGACCAACTTGATTAGCCCGTCCCCCTCGGGGCGCTCCACCGGAACGATTTTCCCCCGCTTCTCATCCGAACCTGCGGGCCGAGCATTGAGTCGAGAATCGACTCCAAGCATTCGTGGGACGCTAAACCCCCATATATCGGCATCGAGGACTCCAACGATGAAGCCCTGCGATGCGAGACATGCGGCCAAGTTGACGGTCACTGATGATTTCCCAACGCCCCCCTTCCCCGACGCGACGGACAGCACCCGTGTCCTCGCAGGTATTTGCGTTGGTGTCGCAGATGATCTCGCATGCGAACGAGCTCGATCCATAACCCTGGTCCGCTCTTGCGGAGTCAATTCGTCCCAATGCAGTTCAACGTTGTCAACCCCCGGCAACGCATTGACGCGTGATTCGCAGTCGCGCTTAATGGTTGCCCTCAACGGGCATCCGGCGGTGGTGAGCGCGATCGTGATGTGGACTGTTTGATCCTGAACATATGCGGACCTCACCATGCCCAGATCCACGATGTTGTCGTGGAGTTCGGGGTCCATCACCTCGCGCAAAACAGCGAAGATTTGATCCTCACTGACTAATTCTTCGCTCACACCTACAAGGCTAGTAATGCCACCCCCCGTGATCCACCGCTCTTACCTGGCTACAATGAAAAGAGAGTGACACCCGGAGGTTGCATCGTGATTACTTTGACCGATATTGCTGCGGAAAAAGTAAAGGAATTGATTGAAGACGAAGGTGAAGCCGATTTAGCGCTTCGAGTAGCAGTTCGTCCGGGCGGGTGCTCGGGTTACAGCTACGAAATGTTCTTTGACAGCGAGACCGAGGCCGAGGACATGTCTCAGTTTTTCGGTGAAATCCGAGTCGTTTCGGATCCGATGAGCGCACAACTTCTTGACGGGGCCACGCTGGATTTTAAAGACGGTCTGATGGGCTCTGGCTTCGCTATCGATAACCCGAATGCGCAACGAACCTGTGGGTGCGGCAGCTCGTTCAGCTGAGCAGCGACATGCTCCTTCGGTAGTTACGCGAGTAGCAAGAGATCGCGCAATTCGGCGTTGTCCCATATGTGATCCAGACGCCTGAGAACCACGCCGCGTTCGTCGAGAAGAAACATGAACGGCTCATAGCTGACGCCAGCAGCTTCAACCATCGGCGACAAAGGGCCAAGGTTGTCCGACGATGGGTTCGCGTACACCTCAGCGTGGATTACATCGAGCCCTGAAATACCGCCGTTGACATGATCGATAAGGTTCTCGAGTACTGGCCCACACATCCATTTGGTACCGCAGAAAGCGGGAGTACTCACTATTAATAACGTCGCGCGCGTCGAGGCTAACGAATCATCAAGCGAGACTTCGTGAAACGGACAGGCAGGCGATCGAGTGCAAATAGGGTCTACTCCGCGTGAGTTTGAAGCGGTCGGAGTTTGTACCTCGGGGAAGCGGTCGCCCGGCCAGAAAATGGTGCTGCTTCCCCGTCGCCCCGGAGCTGCATATCCGACATAACGCCCTTGTCTTCCGAGGTCGAATTGGAATTCATGCATCCCCGCGGTCTGGAAGGGGACGATCACTGGGTAGTAGGGCATTGCCACCCCATCGACGTGGCGGCCGACCATCGTCTGGTGGATCGTTCGGCCTTCAGCATCGGCTATGGCAACCTCGATGGATTCCGGCGAAAGCCCTCCCAGGTTGCCCTCCCCGTCGGAAAATGACCAGATGGTGCGTTGAGGTCCCTGGTTGGCGACGATGGTCTGATCGGAAAACCATTTTGAGGCTGTGCGTACCTCGCTAATTTGTTTGCGTTGGCTTCCGCACGCCGCGACGACGACCGCGGCTCCGAACCCGGCGCCGGCGAGGGCGAAAAAGCTTCTGCGAGAGATAGCGCCGGGGCGCCACATATGGTGATCCACTCCTTGGAACGTAGTCTGAACTGTGGTCTCATCTGAAGCGTTGAGACTTCTTAGCGTCGGAGGTGTTCGCATCGAACGAATCATTCAGTTCCAAGTCGATGGACGTGACGTTGACGTCGTCGACGACGACGGCAGTTTGTTGGAGGCTTTGCGCGATCGTCTGGGAGTTCGATCGGTAAAGGACGGGTGCAGCCCTCAAGGCCAGTGCGGATGCTGCACCGTCCTTATCGACGATGCCCCCAGGGTTGCTTGTGTGACTCCCCTTCGACGGGTCTCGGGTCGGATTGTCACGACGGTGGACGGATTAACTGAACAAGAACGGCGCCGCTGGTCACATGCGTTCGTCGCGCACGGTGCCGCGCAATGCGGGTTCTGTACTCCGGGCATCGTGTGCCGGTTTGTAGGACATGAACGCAAAGGTGCGGACCTAGGTCGAAGAGAAACGGTGGATCGGGCACTTTCAGCACACTTGTGTAGGTGTACCGGCTGGCAAACCATCCGAGAAGCAGCCGCGGAAACCTCGGTTGACCTTCCCGTCCGTGATCTCGGCCCAGCGAGCCGACAAGCAACTGTCGAGGCAGGACGCCCCCAAACCGTTGGCCCGGAAGTGATTCTCGGACACGGCGGATTCGCAGACGACACCGCCCCCTTAGATGCTCTGGTAGCGGTCCGAAGTGAAAACGGTTGGGTCACTGCGGCAAGCCTTCAAGAGGCGCGAGCGAACGTGGGAAAGGTCCAAGGACGACGGACCAGTCTCGTATCAAGCCCACCTCTGGAGCTTCCCGAAGGTGATTGGGCGGTAGCACTCAGAACCCGGTGGGTTGAACCGGCGTATCTCGAAATCGATGCCTCTTGGTGTCCGCCCGGCGGAGAGGCCGCTGATCCCATCGCCAACGGAGGCGCCTTCGGCGGCAAAATAGGAGGCGAAGTTGCCGACGCCGCCCGAACCCTTGCCCGCAAGCATGACGCCCCGGTTAGAGCCTTATGGTCTCGCGAGGACGCTGTCCGATACGGGGTCAAACGTCCTCCACTGGCAGCAGGGTTACATAGCGACGGCAGTGGCATAGTGCGGGTGGCGCGCACTGCAGGAATAGCCGCGCTGATCCAATCTGTATTACCCGATTGCGAGGTTGAGGAAGTTGCTGTGCCTGGACCTCCCACCTCGTCGTCATTGCGCGCAGCCGGATGGGCGGAGGCCGAAATGCTGCGAACAGCCCTTGACGGCAAGACAAGATGGGTGCAATCGCCGTCGGGGGGGCGCGCCAAAGCCGAAATACTTGACGGCACCATCCGGGTAGAAGTGGACGTTGGAGAGCCCCTTGATTGGGTGATGCTGAGGAGCTACTGCATCGGCGCTGCACACATGGGTTTTAGCTGGGTTACATCAGAGAGTATTGCTGTTGACAATCACGGAGATGTCCACGACCTCACCGTTCGTTCTCTTGGGGTGGTGTCGTCTTCGGAGACCCCAAATATTGAAGTCGTGTCAATAGGTGAAGGTGAGATTCGCCCCGCCGGAGAGGCAGTATTTGCTGCTGTCGCGGCAGCCACGTGGCTGTACCGAGGCTGCCCTGTCGATCTACCCACCGGATAACGAGCAGTACAGGGACTAGTTTTCCGTATAGGGAGGTAATCAGTGTCCAAACCCGTTGCCCACTACTCAGCTTCGTATCGCGCAGGTGACCTGTTGTTCGTTTCCGGTCAAGTCGGTATCGCCGATGGATCACTAGTTGAGGGAGTGCAGAATCAGACGCTTCAAGCCCTGAACAACGTGCAGGCCGTTCTAGGTCAAAGCGACTTGACTCTTGAACACGTGGTGAAGTGCACAGTGTTTATGACCGATATCGACAACTTTGCGGTCGTCAATGCGACCTACGCCGAAGTATTTGGCGATCACCGCCCCTCGCGGTCTGCTGTGGCCGTGAAAGCACTGCCCCTGGGCGCGCTTGTTGAAATCGAAGCGATAGCTCACACATCATCCTGATACGCCACTAGCTGGCGAAGAAACCGGAGTCGTGACCGCCAAACGCATTTTGTGATTCAAAGTCGCGACTGCTGATCGGTACTGGCTACCATCAAGCTCATGGCCGGAGGCATCATCATGGCAGTTTTGCTGCTACTCAGCCCTTTCGTGATCACCATCAGCCTTGCAGCGGTTGCCGCCCTCCTCGGCAAGGCTCTGAAAGAAGATGCTGAGGCACGCCACGAAGGCAGCAGCCTCGTCGAAACCAACTACTAGCTCAACGGACCTATTTTCGTTACCTAACGGTGCCGGGCTTGCCCGAACCGGTAGCCGACACTTCGAACGGTATGGATAAGACCAGCGTATTCTTCGCCAAATTTGGCGCGCAGCCGACGAACATGAACGTCAACGGTGCGCGCCCCACCGTAGTACTCATAACCCCAGACCCGATTTAGGAGAATCTCCCGCGTGAAAACCCTGCCCGGGGTGCTTGCCAAGAAACGGAGTAACTCATATTCCATGAACGTCAGATCAAGAGGTTGGCCAGCTACAACCGCTTCGTAAGTTTCAAGATCTAACACTAAGGGCCCGTACTCGATTCGTTCCCCTGTATGACCTTGACTCGATGACGCGAGCATGTGTCTGATCCGAGCCTCAAGCTCTCGAGGATGAAACGGATCGAGACAGAAGTCATCGAAAAGTTCGTCTCGCATGTCGAGCTCTTGTAGCTCGCTTCCCCGTATCAGCAACAGGAGAGGAGATACCGGAACTTCACGTTTGCGCAGCGCTCGTAGCATCGCCCATCCATCGTCACCTGTGTCTCCCAGTTGGACGATCGCTCCACCCCACCCTTCGTCAGGTTCAAGATGCTCAACGTCGTTTGGGGTGGCTATTCCCTTCCAAACAAAGCCGCTGAGATCAAGCAGTTGAGCTAGTTCGGGAGCCGGATCGGCCGGGTAAATCGCTAAAACCGTCATCACAAACTTGAGTAGTAGCGGTCGAGTTCGAAGGGTGTTACTTGGGATTTATAGTCGCTCCATTCGCGTCGCTTATTGCGAAGGAACCAACTAAACAGGTGATCGCCAAGCGTGTCGGCAACAAGCTCGCTTTTCTCCATCTCATCTAAGGCTTCTGCCAACGATTGGGGGAGTTGTGCCTGGTCGATCAAACCGCCATGTTCGGTGAAACCGGTCATCGAGGGAGGGGCTTCGAGAGGCAATTCGTAGCCCTGTTCGATCCCTTTCATCCCCGCCGCGAGAATTACCGCAAATGCCAAATAAGGGTTACAGGCCGGATCAGGGGATCGATATTCAATTCGGGTGGTGTCATCCACTCCGCCTGTCCTAGCGGTCGGAACGCGAATTAACGCGGCGCGGTTCGAACGAGCCCATGAAACATTCACGGGAGCTTCGTAGCCAGTCACCAAGCGTTTGTAACTGTTGACCAATTGGTTGGTAACAGCGGTGATCTCTCGAGCATGATGAAGAAGCCCCGCGATAAACCCTCTCGCTACTTCAGACAATCCGTCGGGGCTCTCGGGGTCGTAGAACGCATTTACTCCGTCTCGAAACAGTGACAAGTGAGTATGCATGCCCGAGCCCTGGACTCCAGTTAACGGCTTCGGCATGAAGGTGGCATGCACTCCGTGTTCGAGAGCGATCTCTCTCACGATGAGCCTGAAGGTCATGACGTTATCGGCCATGGTCAATGCATCGGTATAACGCAGGTCGATTTCGTGCTGACTCGGTGCGTCCTCGTGAAATGAGTACTCCACAGGAATCCCGATTGCTTCCAAGGTAGTGAGCGTCTGACGGCGAATATTGCTAGCCACGTCTGCGGTTGTCAGATCGAAGTAGCTTCCCTGGTCAAGGGGTACCGGATCCCCGTTTCGTTCGGCTTCGAACAGGAAGTACTCCATTTCAGGCGCGGTGAAGAACGTGAAACCCTCAGCGTGCGCGCGCTCCATCGATCGACGCAGGACCTGACGCGAGTCGCCCGGAAATGGACTCCCGTCAGCCCGTTCGATATCGCAGAACATGCGGGCCGCATTTTCGTCGTTGCCGCTCCAGTGCATCAACTCAAAAGTGGCGGGGTCAGGGCGGGCGACCATGTCTTCTTCGCGTACTCGGCTAAACCCGTCAATTGAGGAGCCGTCGAAAATCATTCCGTTCTCGAACGCGGTCTCAAGTTCGGCAGGTGAGATAGCGAACGATTTCAACTGACCTTGCACATCGGTGAACCAGAGGCGAACAAGACGGATCCCTCGTTCCTCAACTCGGCGGAGCACGTAGTCCTGAGGTCGTTCCATTTTGGTTTCATCTTTTCTCGTCAGACGCGCAGCGTCACAAGTATCTAAGCCCATTCTTGGTCGGGTGTGCACGCGATTAAAAGCCCTCAGCGTTCCGTTTACATGACTTTCACAATTGGACTATGAGGCTAGAACTAGCCGTTTGTGAACAGATCTTTGGTCAGTCATAGCGAAAAGGGCGCGACAGGGTGCTGCTAATTGTTAGCTTGCCTTCCGTCCCCGCCCCCCTAACAGGAGCAAACACAGTGGCGTACAGGGCCGAGTACATATGGATTGACGGCACAGAACCAACCGCAGAAATCCGATCCAAGACGAAAATTCTTGCTGACGGTGATGACCCCGGTATCTGGGGTTTTGACGGATCAAGCACGAACCAGGCGACAGGCGACAACTCAGACGTCGTTCTAGAGCCAGCGTTTCAGTGTCCCGATCCGATACGCGGAGGTAACGACGTCCTCGTCCTTTGCGAAACCCGTTTAACAGAGGATATGTCGCCTCACCCGACCAACACTCGCGCAGCAGCGCGAGCCGCATTGGAGCAATACGGCGACCAAGAACCTTGGTTCGGCCTCGAGCAGGAATACACCATGCTCGACCCGGCCAGTGGATGGCCGGCAGGCTTTCCAGCTGGTGGCTTTCCGGCCCCGCAAGGTCCTTACTACTGCGGTGTCGGAGCCGTGAAGATCAAAGGCCGCGATGTTGTCGAACAACACACAACTTGGTGTATCGAAGCCGGGTTGGCTATCTCGGGGACCAACGCCGAGGTAATGCCCGGGCAGTGGGAATTTCAGATCGGCCCCGTCGACACCGTTGCCGTTGGTGACCATCTCTGGATGGCCCGCTACTTGCTTCACCGCGCTGGTGAGCTTCATGATCTTGTCATCACCCTTGAGGCGAAGCCCATGAAGGGCGACTGGAACGGCGCTGGAATGCACACCAACTTCTCGACGAACGGAATGCGTGACGGCTACGACGCAGTTATCACAGCTGCGGAATCGCTCGGTGATCAGGACACGATCTCCAAGCACCTCGCGGGTTACGGAGTTGGTATCGAGGAACGGCTGACGGGTGAGCATGAGACCGAACGATTCGACAAGTTCAGTTATGGAGTCTCAGATCGCGGAGCGTCTGTGCGAATTCCGTGGCAGGTAGCTCAAGATCAGAAGGGGTACATCGAAGACCGTCGCCCCAACGCGAACGCGGACCCATATGTGGTCGCGACATTGATGACCAACACCTGTTGCGCAGCGTTAGCCTGACCGACCCCTTCGAAATAGTTTTCGCCGTAACGACCGCGCGGCTTCTAGCCTCGTGACATGGCTTCGATCAGAGTTGCTTTGGCGCAACTCAATCTGCGAATGGGCGACTTCGACTCGAACGTCGCGGCGATCACGCAGGCGTACGATCAATCGGTCACTTCGGACGCGGACGTCGTCGCTTTCACCGAATTGGCGGTGTGTGCATACCCACCCGAAGACTTACTGCTCAAGCAACGGTTCATTGACGATGCTCACAGGGCGTTAGAAGCAATTGCCTGCCACACCTCAGACACGGCTGCAATTATCGGTTTCCCAGAACAGGAAGGCCAGGAGCTATATAACTCAGCTGCGATATGTCACCAAGGTCAGGTGCAAGGGATCTACCGGAAACGACTCCTTCCCAACTATTCGGTTTTTGATGAAAAGCGTTACTTCGCAGCTGGCGTCACTGACGGACCTCTTTTCGAAATCGGGGGCGTCCTTGTCGGTGTAAATATCTGCGAGGATCTTTGGTTCGATGAAGGTCCATTCGATAGTCAAGTCCAGTCAGGGGTGGCCCTGGCAATCTCAATCAATGGATCTCCCTACCGTCGTGGAAAATTCGCCGAGCGAGTCGCAGCAATCGCCGAGCGAGCGAACAAAGCCAGGGTGCCGATCGTCTACGTCAATCAAGTAGGGGCCCAAGACGAACTCATCTTTGACGGCTCGTCTTTTGCCGTTGATGTGACAGGCGAGGTCATAGCTCGCCTACCTCAGTTTGAACAAGCCGTGGAGGTTGTCGACATCGAGATTCCGCCGCGTCCCAGGGGTGCTCTCCCGGTGATAGTGACCTCCGCTGAGCGCGAACCTCGCGGGCCTCTACTGCGGCCGCCCCTGGCGGAACCACACGACGAAATTGGTGAGATTTGGAATGCGTTGGTTTTGGCGACACGCGATTACGTCAACAAAAACGGGTTCAGTGACGTTGTTATCGGCTTGTCCGGAGGCGTGGACTCCAGCCTGGTGGCCGCGATTGCCGTCGACGCTCTCGGACCTGAACGAGTGCATGGAGTATCCATGCCTTCCCGATATTCAAGTGTTGGTTCTCAGGGAGACGCCGAAGAATTAGCGCGGAATCTTGGAATTGAGTTCCATACGATCCCGATCGAACCGGCCCACGCCTCGCTGATTGAAATGCTCGACCCCTTTTTCAGTGGGTCTGCACCCGACTTGACAGAGGAAAATCTTCAAAGCCGCATACGCGGTGTTTTGTTGATGGCGCTATCAAATAAGCGGGGATGGCTCGTACTCACGACAGGAAACAAAAGCGAAACGTCGGTCGGCTACTCCACCCTGTACGGAGACACGGCTGGAGGTTTCGCGGTCTTGAAGGATTGCCCGAAGCTTCTGGTGTATCAACTGTGTCGTTGGCGCAACAAGCAAACGAGCTCGCCGTGGATCCCGACGGCATCAATTTCTAAAGCACCTTCAGCTGAGCTTCGGCCCGAACAAACTGACGAGCAGTCATTACCGCCCTATGAACTGCTAGATCCCTTGCTGGAGGCCTACATCGAGCAGGATCGCACCGCGGCCGAACTGGTGTCCGCGGGTTACGACCCTGAGATAGTTGAACAAATCACACGTCTCGTGGATTTAGCGGAGTACAAGCGACGCCAATCTCCTCCGGGTCCCCGTATATCGGCTAAGGCGTTTGGCAAGGACCGGCGACTGCCGATAACAAACCGTTATCGCTAGTGAGCGGCAACAAATAAAGCGCTCAATTTCTATGTGGGCTGACCGAGCGGTAACATCCAGGTTCTCTAGCACTTAAGGTGCATTTCAAATTTCAGCAGCGCGCTGCTCCTACTCCCGAAAGAGCGTCAATGACAGATACAAAGCGGCCGCGTGAGCCGTTTGCTCCATGGGATCGGCGGAGTTTGCCAGGGCTGTTCGACGTCGATGAGACCGCCAGACGCGTCGGTCACTACAAATGGCTTGAAACTAAACTGTTTGAGGCCATGGGTGGCTGGGTGGCCACAGTTCCAGAACTTGACATAAAGCTACGTTTAGGAACTCACTGTTACCACCACGCATGGCACGCTGACCTATTCGACAAGCGTTTACCCGAGCTCCGAGAGATGAACACAGACCGTCTCACCGTGCCCCCCAACGAGAAGATGGTTGAGTTCATGGAAACAATGAGCGAACCGGAAGCAGCCGAAATGACAATCGAGAAACTTGTGGGTGTCTATCGGGTTCTCATCCCCCACAAGATCGCTGCCTACACCTACCACCGCAACGGAACGTCAGAGATCACTGATATGCCCACCATTCGAATCCTGGACTTTATGCTTCAGGATGAGTTCAATGATTGGCGCGAAGGAGAAATGCTGATTCAGTCAATGATTGAGTCACCTGAAGAACTTGAGCGAGCGATGCTTCATCAAACCAAGCTTGAAGAAATTATGCTGGCGGCCGGCGGTGTCGCCGGCGCTGGCTCAATCGGAGATCCCTACATTGAAGTAGCGGAGGAGAACTGATGCGAAAAATCTTTCCTGCAGAGGAACTTGCACGAGACTCACGGTTCATTCGCCAAACGAATGAGCAACGACTGAGCGATCCGCGAGGACCGCGTGTTGCCGGGGGTAACGCAAGCGAAAACTTGGCGAAACTCACCCCGGGGCTACCGAACGGTCCTGATCGAGCTCGGGCGCTCATGCACGGCATCTTTGTTGGTGAAATTCAAGCCTTAGAGGGTGCCGGCCGCACCTGCTGGGACTTCGAAGTAGGAGATGAAGTACCACTTGCTTTGAAGATGGATATGGCTCGTCAATGCTGGGATGAAGCAAGGCACTGTGAAATTTCGGTTGCTCTTGCCGAGCACATGGGAACCGAGTTAGGCGAATACGCAGAAAATGGGCTCCTGTACGAGGCCGCATGCAATCCCGACCCCGTTCTACGCCTCACAGGCGTCAACCGCGCCCTGGAGGGCTTGGCGATAGACGTGTTCAACACGATGAAAGAATTTGGAAATATGGCGGGGGACCCCGTGCTGGAGTTCTGCGAAGATTGGATGCTCGCGGACGAGGTAACCCACGTAAAGATGGGTTCGGACTGGCTTCGCCGCTTGACGGAGAACGATAAAGAGCGTCTCGACAAGGCGCTCGAATTCCAAAAGATCGTTGACCGCTTATTTTCTTTCAATGGATTTCGAGGCGAAGACGATGACAGCCCCATTCAGCTAACGCGACGTTTCCGCGAATTAGCGGGCTTCAGCGAAGAGGAAATTGATGAAATCGCCGACATGTCGCGAGACGCCCGAGCGGAGGCGACCACCTAATGCTTCAGGTCTCGGTTAAACCCGAGTCCTTTGAGATGGTCTTCTATGACGCGGCGGTGATTGGCGAAGTCGTATCGGAAGTCGCCCAACGGCTCGGTGTCAACGAAGCGATCACCCTCGATATTGACGAGGCGTCCCCCTTGGGGCGGAGCAAAATATTGAATTACGACCCCATCGATCTTTGGGTTGACGGCGGCGCATTGGAAAACACTCAGCGGCCGCGTCAATTTGGCCGAAGTCGATCTCGAGACACGATTGGCCGGCTGTTACTCCGAGTACTGGACCGGAGATCCGGTCGATTTGACGCAGCCCCAGACGACGACGAACTCGACCTAGCGCAGTTTGCCGCCTGGGATGTACACAGTGTCGGTCGCCTGGAACGTATGGGCCTTGGAGGTCAGCGCAAGCGTCGCCTCTACCAGTTTCGCAATCGACACGGGTTCACTGACGTAGCCGACGCCGCGTTCGACGAACTGTGGGGCTCAAGCGAACTTAGTTGGTTGGAGATCGAACGCCTATCGGAAGGATGCCGTTCCTAAGGCGACTGCATCCTCTCAATCCGCTAGCGAAGCGACCCGCTGGGCAACCCACGGGTAGGTCTCAGCTAATCCCGAGGCCAGATCAAACAGCGGCTGATACCCGAGAGATTCAATTCGATCGTTGGAGAAGTTGCGGCTTTGAACCCCGACCGGACCCGGCACCCAGATGGGAGTGATGTTTTTGCCAGCGGCTTCGGCAACCAGCTCAACCAACTCTTTCACCGAAACATATTCCCGGGTCCCGATATTGGTCGGCTCACTGACGTCACTATCGACAAGACGTCGAACACCATCTATCAGATCATCGATATAGACAAAGCTCCGCACAGCAGATCCATCGCCCCACACTTCGATTGTCCCGTCAACAGATTCAGCTACCTTTCGACTCAACGCAGCTGGGGCCTTTTCGCGTCCCCCAGTCCATGTGCCCTCTGGGCCATAGCAGTTTTGGAAGCGGGCGATTCGTGCCTCAAAAGCGTGCTCGCGGGCGTAGGAAAGCACGGCACGTTCCGCATAAAGCTTCTCCCAACCATATTCGTTATCTGGAGCCGCCGGATACGCGTCCTCTTCTGTGAGCTCAGCTTCGCCCAGCTTCATATCGCGGTACACACATACCGAACTCGCTAGGAAATAGCGTTCAATTCCAGCCTTTGCCGCCGCATCTACGACATTCAGATTTATCAACATGCTGTTGTGCATGATCTGCGTTTCAGCTCGATGAATGAAGCCCATCCCTCCCATGTCAGCAGCAAGTTGGTAAACCTCGTCGATGCCTCCGCGTAGGGCTGCGGTAGCGGCACCAGGTTCGCGTAAGTCGGCGACAATAAATTCGTGTGCTGCGGAAGCAGTCCACTCGGGATGTTTGATGTCGACCCCTCGAACCCAATAACCGTCGTTCATTAAACGCCGTACTAGATGGCTTCCGATAAAGCCACCGGCTCCGCAAACTACAGCTCGTTTCGCCACGTCGTCCTTTCAGTTCAAGTCGTGGGCACTAAGGCCCTCTAAGAGCTCAACGTCAGGACGATGAGCCAAGATCCCTGAACACGACTCGGCCATCTCGACCATAACGGCGGAGTCGAAATGGGCGCGGGCAGCTTCCTCAGAATCCCACTTCTCGATGATCACGAAGTGGTTGGAGTCAGTAAAGGAGACGCAAAGATCGGCGTTTCGACACTCGGGTTGGTTGCGAGTCATCACCACATACTTGGATAGTACGGGGAGCAGAAGTTCGGCGTCGCTCGCATCGAAAGTGAGTTGAACAAGAGCAATTTCCAGGTCTCCGTCAGGGATTGCTGTCGGTTCTGTCATCTTCTACTCGCAGTGCGGGTCGGAAATCGCGATTCCAGCCGATAGTTTCCAGGCAAGCGATTAAGCTCATTGTTTTGAGTCCGTGAAATAGTTCGTGTTGGCAACGTGACGAGCGTACCGGCGGACGGAGACCCTGTGGGGTCGTCGTCATCGGTCAGGGGAAAGAGGTCAGCAGGTGGCCAAGAATCGGGTCGAACGAGACGAAGAAGATCTCGTCCGTCTATACCTCACCGACATCGGTCAGTACCCGCTCCTGACGAAAGATGACGAGGTTCGACTCGCCCAAGAGATTGAAGCTGGCACAGAAGCCAGGGTGATACTCGAAGCCGAGCGGATGACCGATGGTTCACCTATAACAGTTGCGAAGAAACGCGAACTTCGTCGAGCCGATCGAAAGGGCGAAAGAGCTGAACGGACCTTTGTCCAATCGAACCTTCGCCTTGTAGTTTCCATAGCCAAGAAATACCAAGCTTCAGGGTTGCCGCTACTTGATCTCATCCAGGAGGGGAACCTTGGGCTAATGCACGCCGTCGAAAAATTCGATTGGCGCAAAGGCTTCAAGTTCTCCACCTACGCGACGTGGTGGATTCGCCAGGCAATCACGCGAGGTATCGCTAACACTGGCCGCACCATCAGGCTTCCGGTGCACGCTGGCGACACTCTCGCGCGGCTGCAAAAAGCGCGATCTCGGTTGGAACTCAAGTTCGGGCGCCCGGCGACGCTGGCGGAACTCGCTATAGAGGTTGACATGCCCGAGGACAAAGTGTCCGAAGCGCTTCGCTTTGCCGCGGAACCGCTGTCTCTCTCCGAACCGTTGCGTGAAGACGGGGATGCAGAACTGGGCGATGTGGTGGAAGACAGAAACGCCGAGGATCCCGAAGAAGCTGCCGCAGTCGCGCGACTCCCCGACGAAATCACCAAACTTCTTGGCCCTCTCGACGAGCGGGAACGGGAAATCCTAAAACTCAGGTTTGGGCTTGATCGTGGGGAACCTCGAACTCTTGAAGAAGTGGGCGAGCACTTTAATCTCACCCGCGAGAGGATCCGACAGATCGAGGCCAGGGCAATGTCCAAACTTCGTCACCCAAGTAGTGACACCGGAGCTCGGGATCTCCTAGGAGTTTGAGTTTCTTGCGCCGGTAGTTTCCGAAGTCAGCAGGCGATTTTAGTTCTCAGCCAGCTTCCGAGCGGCAATTGCCACCAAGGCGCCGACGACGATCGCCAGAAGGAGCTTTTTCACGTTGGTTCCTTTCGTTCATTTGGTTCATAGTGTTGGGTTATTGAAATGGACAAACTTGGCGGAGGTGGACGGGAATCGAACCCGCCGGACGGGGTTCACCCATCCCACCCGCTTTGAAGGCGGGGGAGCCCACCAGGCGCTCGGACACCTCCGAGATCAGTCTGCCTCGCGCGAGGGTCCGTTGAAAAGAAGAAATCAAGCAGACAAGCCCTAGAAAACACTTCCGCAACAGTAACGCCAGATCGTCTCGGTATTTTTTTGGGGACTTTTCTGAAATTTTTCTTGCGTCTGACACTGAACAGGTGTTCAATAACACGCGTGTAATTACGACGACGTCATACGGACGAGTCGAGCGGAATAGGGGCGGAAATTTATGGCGTTCGTAGATGAAAGTGGGGGGCAGATCCAAGAAAGCAGTTGGTGGGACTACGCGAACTGTCTGGGGGTTGACCCAGATCTCTTCTTCCCCGAACGAGGGGCGAGCACCAAAGAAGCCAAAGAAGTGTGCCGAGGATGCATCGTTCGTGAAGACTGTCTCGAATACGCGTTGAGTCACGGCGAAAAGTTCGGCATATGGGGTGGCATGAGCGAACGAGAGCGTCGACGTCTACGCAGGCAACGAGCTCTTGCCCGCCGCGCCGCCGCGGAACGAGCCAGCTAGACACCGATTTTATGCCGATCCCCCAGTAGAGAATCAGGGCGCTGGTAGCCTCAGGTCTGTGAATCTCGGCGGATCAGAACTGATCATCATCTTGATCATCGTGCTGGTGCTGTTTGGTGGTGCCAAACTTCCGAAGCTGGCGCGGTCCCTTGGACAAGCACAAAAAGAGTTCAAAGACGGCATGAATGACGAAGAATCAGATGCCTCTCCCGACGACGTCGGCTAGTTCGACCCTCGCGAGTCAAGAGACCCGAACGGAAGACTCCTGCAATAGGACTTGGCGTCTCGCTTTTAAAACTCGGCGTCTTTGACGTTCCGAAGCTCCGCCCCACACGCCGTGCTCGACCCGATTCGCGAGCGCGTATTCAAGGCAGGACGACTGAGACGGACATCCTTCACATAATTTTTTTGCCCGCTCAACACCTACACCATCACTCGGGAAGAAAATGGAGGGGTCCCGGTCAGCGCAATTGCCTCGGCTCATCCAACTGGTATCGGTGGAAATGTGGCTCATAGCTGCGCTCCATTGGTCCGGCCAGGTTGGTATCCCGTGGCTTGTTACGACTATGACGCCTAGCTGAGGTAAATGGTTCCAAATATTTCGGTTTCTTAGGAAAAATGTATTTTGTAGGCGACGACGGACAAGCTAGAGAGGTTGCCTGCAGCTAATGGTTCCCGATGTCGGTGCCGGTACAGTGATGCAGTCGCTGTCGAAGGAGGATTGGTGACCGACTTCGGAATTGATGAAGAACGCCCTCCACCCGAGACGGGCGTGCGAGTTGTTTACCTCGGTCCAGTCTCCCCTCATTGGGACATTCAAGGACTATTCGGAGAGCAAGCTGTCGTAGACGAGTTTCGTCGCCGAACAGTGGCGCGTCTTCAGCTCCTCCCGCCGCATGATCCCCAATTCAGACGGAATCGAGAACGCGTCAACCGAGACGCGGAACGAGAAAATCTACATCTCGAGTGGGACCTCGGTGTGCCCGAAGAAGACGGGGAAGAATAAGTTCCGACTCATGCGGGTGCTGATAACCAACGACGACGGCGTCGCGTCGGAAGGTCTGTGGGCGTTAGCTCGCAGTGTCGTCGAAGCTGGCCACGACGCGGTGGTCGCTGCGCCGACGTCGGATATGACAGGCATGGGCGGGGCAATAGGTGGTGACCTTCAAGGCGGAGAACTGCGGGCCAAACGAATCCAGCGTGGAGATCTCGGAGCCACCGAATGCTGGGCGGTCGAGGGCCCGCCGGCGCTGTGCGTGGTCATGACGCAACTGGGGGCTTTCGGCGACCCTGTCTCCATGGTGGTTTCAGGAGTAAACCCTGGTTTGAATTGCGGCCGCTCCGCGTTACACAGCGGAACCGTCGGAGCCGCCCTCACCGCGGCCAACAACGGAGCTCACGGAATCGCTGTCAGCATCGACGTGACAGGGGGACTTATGTGTTGGGACAGCGCCGTGCACATCGTTCCAGAACTCATTGACCGCCTCAATTCGATTGAAAAGGGACGTCGTGTCGTCAATATCAACGTTCCGAATCTTCCGTTAGCTGACATTGCAGGGGTACAAATTGCCGATCTCGCTAAATGGGGTGACGCCGCGGGTCTCCTAACCGCCAAGGATGGTCAATCTTGGTCATTCCAACGTCAACCAGGGAATCCGAAGCGTCGAATTCCCGGTACCGACAATGCTGTCGTTCGGGACGGCTTCATTTCGATTTCGGAACTGGTAGGGATAAGGACTCAGAAGTCCGATCTTGACCTGTCGGACATGTCCTTGCGGGACTGAGTTTTTATCGGGTCCCCCTGCTGGCCTAATCGATAAGAAAGTTTCGAAAAGTCACTAAGGCGTCCTTAACTTCGGATCCCACGCGCACTACGTTGCGAGTCGTGGCCTCTCGTCCTCTCGGTAGCTCCGATCGTCAAATGTCGACTGGTGCACGAGCGGCACTTGTCGTAGCGCTGATTTACATTTTCCTGGTTGGGGTTTCTTCGCTTGAGGCCGGAATCAAAATCATGGGTGCCGACACCCAAGAACGACTGTTCTCCGCGGTCAGTAATCCGATAGCTGGCCTATGCGTCGGAATATTGGGGACCGTACTGGTTCAATCTTCTTCAGCAAGCACATCCGTAATCGTTGGTCTTGTCGCGTCTGGTGCACTAGGTGTAGATCAGGCGGTTCCCATGATTATGGGAGCCAACATTGGAACCACGGTCACGAACACTCTTGTTTCGTTAGGCCATGTACGCCAGTCAGCGGAATTCAAACGCGCTTTCGCGGCGGCAACGGTCCACGACTTCTTCAACGTCCTGGCCGTCTCAATTCTTCTTCCCATCGAACTAATTTTTCGGCCGGTTTCAGGAACTGCCAAATGGATCAGTGAACTACTCGTTGGTTCGAGTGGGAGCGAATGGAAGAGCCCCGTCAAGAAGTGGGTGAAGGAGCCTGTTGGGTGGCTAAAGGATCTCTGGGATCAACTCGGAGCGTCAGGCAACGTCAAAGGCGCGCTGATGGTGGCAACAGGTCTCGTCATCGTCCTCGTCGCTCTTGTATTAGTGACCAAGAACATGAGAGCGCTCGTAGCTGCGCGCATTGAGCGATCCCTCAACGCGATTCTAGGCAAAGCAGGCGGATTCGTAGCTCTAGTGGTGGGGATTCTCGTCACGATCGCGGTGCAGTCCTCCAGCATTACGACCTCGATCTTGATCCCCCTGTCCGCCGCGGGTGTGTTGACGTTACGAAACGCTTACCCGGTCACGCTCGGGGCCAACGTGGGAACGACAATCACCGCTTTACTTGCCGCATTAGCGGCATCAAGCCCGGACTCCCTAACCGTTGCGTTGACGCACACCACCTTTAACGTGGTGGGCATCCTGCTGCTGTATGTGCTTCCGTTCGCGAGAGAAATTCCGGTCTTAGCAGCGACTCGAATGGCAGAGCTTGCTGTACAGCGGAGAGTCTTAGCTGTCTGCTACGTCGTATTCTTATTCATAGTTGCACCTCTGTTGGGTGTAGCCATTCTTCGTTAGGGGCGGTATTCATGGTGCTTTCGTTTTTCCGAGGCGGCGATAGCGGACTCGACCACGTCGTTACTAGATCAGTCGCGATGGTGACCGATGCCCGCCATTCATTTGACCTTGCTTGCACTGCACTGATGAGCGGTGCGGATGCCCGCTCAATCGCAGATGATGTCCGGGAAACAGATCTGCGAATCAATGCCAACGAGCAACAACTTCGCGGTGAACTCGCGGTACATATCAGTGTCCACGGCCCGAATGACATCGGCGAGGTCATCGGACTGATACTTCTGCTGAAGAAAATAGAACGGGTGGGCGATCACGCAAAGAACATCCTTGACCTCGCGGAGAGCGGCGTGTCCTTCGCTGGTGAACCCGATATCGATGGCTTGCTTGAAGAACGACGACTCGTCTCAGGGTTCTTTACTGAGGCAAGCGAAATATTGGCTGAACACGATGGAATTCCCGGTGATTTTCGCAATCGAGTTGACGCGATGACCTCACAGATTCAGTCGCGCATCGACGGCTACATGACCTCCGACCAACCAGGTCACCAAGTTGTACCCCGAGCGGTGTACCACCGGTATCTCAAACGAATCGTCGCTAACTTAAACAGCGCTGTGCTCGCGGCTACCGAACCAGTCAGAGTCGTGGACAATTCCGACTGAAATGAGTCGAATGACTTCGCGGGGAGGGCTTGATTCAACTGGGGCCTAGGGTGGCACCGTGGAAGAGGCATCAGATCTACCAGCTACGGCCTCTGCTTCAACCCCCGGTGAAGTGAGCGAACAATCACCAGCCAAACGCGCGACTCTCGGTCCGTTCGCTCGGTTAGCAAGAGTGCAACTTGCCTCCGCCGCGGGTGACGCACTGTTCACGATTGCTCTCGCGGGGTCTCTCTTCTTCAATCTTGATCCCGCCGCAGCGCGACCGAAGGTGGCGCTGTACCTCATTTTGACCATCGCGCCATTTGCGGTGGTTGGACCCCTCATTGGGCCCCTCATAGATCGGCTACGTGGCGGACGACGCGCGATGGTCATCGTAAGTGGAATGGGTCGGGCCGTCTTGGCGTTCTTGATGATCCGTCACTTGAACTCCTTACTGCTTTTCCCCGAAGCATTTGGTGCGCTTGTACTCGGGAAGACCTACCACGTCGCAAAATGCGCGATCGTTCCCGGTCTCGTCCAGGGACACGAAGACCTGGTCGAAGCGAATTCCAAGCTGGTCTTACTCAGCGGTGTCGGTGGGGCGTTAGCCGCAGGCCCTGGGCTACTGCTCGGATTGATCGGATCGGAATGGGTTCTAGGGGTTGCAATGATCGTTTTCGCTTCAGTTGTACCTCTAGGGGCACGACTCCCGCGGACCTCAATTGCGTCTGAAGCAATACGACCTGACGAACGCAGCGATCTGCGCACCGGTGGGATCGTCCTCGCTGCTTCGGCCATGGCGGTGCTGCGGGGAATGACTGGGTTCACCCTCTTTCTCGTTGCTTTTTGGCTGCGCCGTGAAGACGCCTCCACTATCTGGTTTGGTTTAATGGTTGCCGCAAGCGCAGTAGGAGCACTCGTTGGCGCCGTGGCTGCCCCTCTTCTCCGCCGATTTGTGCGCGAGGAGTACCTACTCGGTGGAGTTCTTTCAATCGCTGCAGGCGTCGGCTTTTTGGCGACGTTCCCGGGTGATCGGATGGCCGTACTGGCGTTCGTCGCCGCAGTGGGCCTAGCGGCGGGTCTCGGCAAACTTTCGTTTGACGCCATCGTTCAACGTGACGCTCCCACGGTCAATCAAGGTCGCTCCTTCGCACGTTTCGAAACGCGATTCCAACTTTGTTGGGTCATTGGCGCGCTGATTCCCGTCATGGCCCCTAACGGGGTCTTGCCGTTGCGTGCGGGGTTAATTGTTCTGGCTCTTTCCGGTGGAGCGGCAGCATTTCTCTATCTCGGTGGACTGGTCGCTTTAGCACGAGGTAAACGAACTCCCTCCCGCGTGATCGCAGATCAAGTGTGGACCGAAGCCCGATACAACAAAATCAGTAACGGGCTACCCGCGTGGATTAGTCGGTTCCTTCCCGATCCCAACGACCGCGAGAGAGGTCATTCTTGATCCCACTCGGGTAAATCGATTCGAGCCAGCCATAAACCGGGCGCGGTGATTTCGTTCTGGGTCGGCAGCGCCTGTTCGTCGGTCCACAAACGCGTAAGAGCGTCGTCGCCAGCTCGTTCGATGACTCCCGCAATAAACGCCTCTCCGCGATCAACGAGCTCGGCGGTGATCTCCACTCCGAACAACTTCTCAACAAACCTGTCACTTCGGCTAGCGGTCACTCGTTGACGACGAAAAACCTCCGCGAGAGACCCGTAAGAGCTCAGTAACCCTGTCCCGATTTTTTCGATCACATGATCGACGTAACCAACCGTTACCGCCAGCAGCGCGTCGAGTTCCGGAACAACTGCAGTTTGGGCATCAGATCTCAACGCACCCAGCAACGCTTCTGGGTCCCCGAGCGCGTTCTGCAAGTGTTGCTGCAAGTCAGCGGGGTCATCACTCCCAATATCCAAATCCGCGAACCGGTCGCCAAAAGCTCGAGAGTCGGCGTGGAAACCATCAATGTATTTGTTGAGCAATCGGTCAAACGACTCTTTCACGTGCGGAACAGTGAGAACCGAATGCATAGCAATTTCGTAGATGCATACCCAAAGTTGCACATCTTCGATGGGAAGCGACCACTCTGAAGCGAATTCTTCGACGTTGCCGACCAAGATCAGCATTTGATTATCAATTCGAGGAATAGGAAGCACGTAGTTGCCAAATGCTCTCGTCGCTAGATGTCCTGCCATCGAACCGGCGCTCATGGCCATCATCATCGGGTTAAGCGCCCGCATAAGGCCATCAAGAATTTGAGCTTCAGCAGCTGGTAACTCGACAGAGAGCGCTCCGGCCCCAAGTCGTTCGGCTAGGCGTTCCATTAGCGGGCGGTATGCGTCCAGAGCCGCCCACGCCCACTGCGTTCGCGTTGCAGGTACCACCACAGCGGGTTGACCTGGAATCCCAGGTTCAAGTGATGTGGCGTTCGCAACGTGCAATTCGGCGACGCGTGCTAATTCAACAAGTTGCACCCTTTGGATGGGATCGATATTGGGTTCGGACAGTCCCTCAGTGGCTATTTGTTGTGCGAACTGGCGAGCTACATCCCAAGCGATTGGGCCTTGCCCCTTGAATAGCTTGCCGAGATCACCTAAGAACGGAAGTCCGCCGAAAGGGTCGTCGTTGTCAAATGGATCGTCATTACCCACGTCCGCATGGTAGGCCGGTGCGTGTGCAGCTTCACCATGGCCCACTAACGAGCGACTCAGAAAAGTGAGAGTCGGTTGATGGCGACCGTGGCTGTTTCAGGTGCGCGTGGAGCGCTGAGAACGCGAATATCTGAAGCCCTAGAACAAGTTTTTGACCGAGTGATCAGTCCCACACTCGCCGACGAAGAGGTTTCATTCCATCATGCGGAATGGGTCGTTCACCTCGCATTCTCTGACGATTCAGATCAACGGGAGTTAATTGGGTTACTGGACGCTGCGGGCACGTGTGAGGTTTCTCGTTTAGTTCTTGTTTCCAGCGCCATGGTTTACGGTGCGTGGCCAAATAACCCTGTTCCGTTGTCCGAAGATGCTGCGGTCCGCCCCAACCCGGAGTCAGCCTTCGCTGTTCACCAGGCAGATGCCGAACGTACCGCTCTTGAATGGGCAGACCGAGACCCGCAGCGCCAGGTGATCATCTTGCGACCCACTGCAGTGGCTTCTCCCGGGGCGACAGGATTGATTGGTGAAGCCATGCTCGCAGCGGCGCCGATAAGAACCCGTCGAGATGATCCGCCACAACAATTCGTGCATCTAGACGATCTCGCGACCGCTGTCGCGACCGTTGTGCAACTCAACGAATCTGGTGTGTTTAACGTCGCCCCAGATGGGTGGCTCACAGCCCGCGAAGTGAGGGAACTTCTGGGAGCGCGCCCAATCATCCGAGTTCCGATTCCCTTACCCGGTCGGCTGGACCGATACGTGGCTCGTCGAGTAGGCCACCAGGCCCCGAAAGGACTGCTGCCCTACACCCGGTATCCGTGGGTTGTTGCGAATGATCGGCTGCGGGCTGTGGGATGGGTTCCGCGTTACGGCAACGACCAAGTCTTTGTTGCAGCCGACGCAGGAATGCCTTGGGACTCAATGAATGCCAAGCAACGTCAATACTTGTCACTCTTTGTGGGCACTTCATCACTACTTGGATTGCTGTACGCAGCTATTTCCTGGTTGCGTCGAGTCGCCCTACGAGACGACAGCTAAGGTAACTCTCCGACTTCTACGGTGACGGTGATGAGCTGGTCGTTCCGCCAGACCCGCAAGGTAGCCAATTCACCCGGTTCGAGCATGCGGGCATCCACAACTAGTGCCCCCATGTCGGGAATAGCCTGTCGGTTAAGTTCAACAATGACATCCCCAATTTTCACCCCTCCGACCCCCGAAGGACCTGCGGGGTCAACAGATTGGACAAGAACCCCAGCAGAATGAGTTGGAGGTAGAGATGTCTGTGGGGCATCTTGGCCTCTAATTCCTAGACGTCCGTGTCGGGGACGCCCCCACTTAATGATGTCGTCGGCGACATCGCGAGCAATCTCGATCGGCGTAGCAAACCCCAAACCTTCAGCCCCAACTTCGCTTACAGCGATGACCGTTGTTATGCCCACCACAGTTCCCCGAGCATCGACGAGCGCGCCGCCTGAGGACCCAGGCGAAATAGGAGCATCGGTCTGGACAAGTTCATACAACCAATCACCTTGGGGCGACTGCAAGCGACGATTGGTCGCGCTGATGACTCCCACTGTCACTGTGGGTCCTCCAAGCAAACTCAGAGGTGAACCGATAGCGATTGCTGTTTCCCCGGCGCGAAGTTGGCTGGTGTCGCCAAGGACGGCTGGGCTGAATTGGTGATTGACCTTTTCCACCGGGCGCAGTACCGCAATGTCGGTTCGGCGATCGGCACCCACCAAACCGACCTCAAATGTGTTTCCCCCAGCCAACACCACACGAAAGCTGTCGCCATCCTCTACAACGTGAGCGTTAGTAATGAGGTGGCCATCATCTTGGAATATGACTCCCGAACCCGAACCAATCACCCGGTTGTATCGCAAGACCTCGACTCGCACCACGCTGGGAGTCACCTTGGCGGCAATGTCGGCGACACTCCAAGATCCGTCGTCTGCGGGTAATACGGTCGAAGAAACGTTTGCTGTTGTGATTTCCCGTTCGATGATTCGCTCGACTACTTGTGGTGAAGGTTGAAATATGAAACCGACGACCAAGGCAGCGACGACCGCGCCGATGACTACGCCCGTTAAACCAGCACCCAGGAGACGGCGGTTGCTTAATGAACGGCGGCGGGAAACAGTGTCTGGGGCAAGATATTGAAGTTCGCTTGGGTGACGCCAGATCCGATCATCGGGGTGCAAGGGATACCTGCTGGTGGGGTTTTCCTCAATGCTGGTCGCGGGGTCATCAGGGATTTGTGACCAGTCAACCGAACCCAGCGCCGTCGGGTCCGCCGCACCGGATTCGTCGGACGCGTCCGAAGGATGCCCTTCATTTGATGATTCTGTTGGATCTTGTCCAGGATCTTCGGTTCGGTCCACACTCCAAAACGTACCCATGGATGTGTCGTTGTTGTCCGCGGCCTCGCCGACTCGATGGGGAGGCACGTCTTCCTCGGCGTACCATAACCATGTGCACGCTCCACAAGACCCTGACTCTTGGCTGCTTCTCACACCTGACGAACTCTTGGTGGGCGAATTTTATGACTGGTGTGTTCAACCATCTTGTGGTGCAGTAGTCGTGTTTTCTGGAACTGTCCGCGACCATGCGGAAGATCGACTAGAGGTATCTCTTCTCGAATACGAGGCTTACGAGGAGCAGGTTGAGCCCCGTCTCGAAACCATCGTCGCCGAGATGCGCAACAAATGGCCAGACATATCAAGGGTCGTGCTAGCTCACCGAATCGGTGCTCTCAAACTCGGTGAAAGCTCAGTCGTTGTAGCTGTGTCTTCCCCGCATCGTCCCGCAGCATTCGAGGCCGCGAGGTTTGGCATCGATACTCTCAAAGCCACGGTGCCAATTTGGAAGCGCGAAGTATGGAAAGACGGCGAAGATTGGGCTCTCTCGTCCCAGGACATCACCGATGTCAGATCCGCGGACTCGGTAAGTAAGGACTCGCCATGACTCCCTTAGCATTCCTTGCTCTGGCCGCCGCGATCACGCTGTTAGGGGTATTGCTTCTGGCCCTAACTGGGCGGAAACGGACACCATGGGATGCAAGCATTGACGATTTTCGTCGACGCTTAGACGCACTTGCGCCTACTGACGACGGGGTCGCAGACGGTGACGCGTCGCAGGGTGAGGGGAGAACTTCCGCTGGCACGTGACCTCGCGATCGACCTCGGCACCGCAAACACGCTGGTGTACGAACGCGGACGCGGCATCGTGCTGAACGAGCCGTCGGTGATCGCGATGAACGAGAAAACCAATGATGTGCTCGCCATCGGCCGTGAAGCTTGGCAGATGATCGGACGGACACCCTCTTACATCGTGGCTGTTCGTCCTCTCCGAAAAGGAGCGATCACCGATTTCGACACAACCCAGCGAATGATTCGACTGATCCTTCAGCAGGTTGGGGTGGGCCGATTCGGCAAAACGAGAGTCGTCGTATGCGTGCCGTCGGTAATAACGCCAGTTGAACGGCGCGCCGTTACCGACGCAGCGCGTCGAGCTGGCGCGAGCGATGTTCGGCTTATCGATCAGCCAATGGCAGCCGCGATCGGGTCGGGTTTACCAATCCACGAACCCGTCGGGAACATGGTCATTGACGTTGGGGGCGGTACTGCCGAAACGGCCATGGTGTCGATGGGAGGAATCGTCTCACTCAAAGCCATCAGAGTTGGATCCTTCGACTTTGATGTAGCGCTACAGACCTATGCCCGAAGAGTGCACGGTGTCGCAATCGGAGAGAGAACCGCCGAAGAAATCAAAGTGCAAATAGGGTCCGCCTGGGCAGGTGAAGACGAATTCGATGCGGAAGTCAAGGGGCGAGACCTCACTACCGGGTTACCGAGGACCTTTATCCTGACCCCCGATCAAGTGAGATCTGCGCTCGAAGAACCCATTCAAGCAGTTGTTGATTCTGTCATCGACTGTCTCAGTCAAGCCCCTCCCGAACTCTCCCAAGATTTACTGGTTCATGGTGTTCATTTGGTCGGAGGTGGGGGACTGCTAAGAGGTTTAGACAAACGTCTGGCACACGACGCGCGTGTACCGGTGCGAATAGTACGTACCCCGATGGAAGCGGTAGTCCTGGGGGCAGGACGCGCTCTAGAGAATTTCGAAGCACTTTCATCGACATTCAATACCTATGGCCCTCGCTGGTAAATGTCGCGTGTCTCTCATTGAACACATTGGGCGGAACGTTCTCGCAGCGGTTTTGGCTGCGTTCATTTTTTCCGCGTGCTCCGCGAAAGGAGATGACATTTCCGATGTAAGTACCCCCCAGGCACCATCGGTGGAGAGGTCAGTCGGGTTTGACGGGGACATTGTACGACTCGGAGTTATCGCCAACCTGACCGGTAGGGGGGCAACCTTGGACAGGGCTCGACTTACCGGCATCTCCGCGTACTGGTCCGATATCAACATGGGGGGAGGGCTTGGCGAGCGCTATGCGGTCGAACTAGTGATTATCGACCACCGCGGTGACCCCCAAGTTGCAGCAGAGATAATTCCCGAGCTTCTCAATGAAGTGGTTGCTCTCGCTTTCGTAAATGAAACCGCGATGGGAGCGGCACATCCCTTTTTGGTCGCTGATCAAGTATTGGGAGTAGCGCCCACTTCCACCTTGGATTGGGAATCTGATCCGAGGTTCTTGACGCATTCGCCGCCGGTGGAAGCAATAGTGCTTTCCCTGTTCGAACGTGCCCCATCGGCGCGATGGTGTGTCATCACCGATGGGTCGCCGTTAGGAGTAAGCATCGAAGCCGCAGCTCCTGAAGCTGCCGGCGTAGCGGGGATGCAGCGCGTGACGCTAATTGACATCTCCGAAGATTTGACCGCAGCGATCTCCGCTGCTGCGTGCGAGCAAGTTCTCGTTGAAGCCGCCACCGAATTTCAAGAAGAGATTTTGGCATCTGTACCTGCAGGCAGGACCGTCTTTCGACAAGCAGCGCTAATGGGCGTTTCGGATCGTCGCGACGATGTTGAATTCGCGTACATCGACTCAGGCCCCGCATGGAACGTCGATTCATCAACCGGCATGCGGCGATTCCTTGCATCGATGCTGCGCCATGCCCCTGACACAGAACCCGACACGAGAATTCGCGAAGGATACGTGTCACAAATTCGCCTGCACGCGCTTCTCGAACAAGCGGTGAAGCTCGGCGATTTGCGACGCACCAACGTATTTGAGTTGGGGCAATCCCACCAGATCATCAATATGTCAGGATTAGCCGAAGACATAGACATGTCCGCCAATCCTCCGGTCTTTCCTCGATCCGCAACGCTGTGGGTCGCAAACGATGACGATGAACAAATCGAATCTGACGGGAGAGGTTGGAGCCCAATCGGCCTTTTGCGCCCAGACAAGTTCTTGACGCTGGCGTCCGAGCTCAGAGACTAATCAGTCACTTACAACACCAAGAAGTTCGCTCGCAACGGCCCGGACTTGACGGTCCTTATCCCTCAACGCGCCCTCAACTGCCCGCCGCGCCTCAGCCTCCTCGAATTGGAAAAGCCCCAGAATCGCACGTCGTCGAATTTCGGCACGGTCTTTCATGGCACCAAGAAGACAGACGAGTATCGCTGGCCGATCAGATCCCTCGATCGTGGCAAGAGCACCCAACGCCGCTACCGCAGTTTCTCTACATAACTGGTCTTCATGAGTGGCGGCCATTCTTGCGAGTCCGTTCACCGCTCCAATTTCTTCGCGCTCGCCGAGTGAGAACGCTGCCGCGTCAGCTACAGACGAATCTAGGTCACCCAGGCAGAACTCAATTTTCACGTCCGGCCACTTCGTAGCAAGTTCGAGCGCTCGTCGACGAACCGAAACGTTCGAGTCATTCAATGCTGTCTCCAACTCCGTCGCCGTCAACCTATTGAGACGACCTAGAGCACCCAGCGCTATCGATCGTGTAGTTGCGTCGGGATCACTCAATAACGTCCTCGCGAGCGATGCTTGGCCCCGGTGGCCTGCCAAAGCAGCGTTGATTCGGCGATCGTGGACGTCATCGTTGCTCAACTGATCGCAGCCTGCAAAATTAGTGCCGTCACAATTGCCATTACACCCACAATGAGAGTGATCGCGACCCCACCCAAGATGGAGAAGGCGCCTAAACCAAGCAACGCGACGAATTTGCGCCACAGCGAGGTTCCCCGATACGGCCGCGTAGGCAGAATTCGGCGCGGATCATTCAATCTGCGTTCGAGTCCACCGCCTGATCTCGCCTGAGATTCTGGGGGCCCTTGTAAATGAACGTCAGGAGAAATTCGCTGATGGGGGAGTGGTTCGAGACGTGCTGTGGAGTCTGAGTCGTCTTCGGGGTGGTTCATTAATTTCATCCAAGCCGCGCGGGGGCGTCGGGGTCCAGCGTGGCACGCTTATAACCGATGTCCGAGCCACCACCGACGGAGAATACTTCGACGCCGCCTGTCGGATCAGTCAACCCGCGCCGCATGCCCATCTGGGCTTTCCTCGTAGTGGCCGTTGTCTTGTTCGGGCTGGTGGGGGTATTTGCGCTAGATCAGGTGAACATCACTTCAAAGGTGCTTACGAGTCCAGGCAGCACACGCGACATAACACCGATGTTGGTCCTAGATGACGCCATGAGCTACAGATCTAAAGGCGAGATCCGTATGGTCACGGTCAAATCAAATCTTGAGCCATCCCTCCTCGAAATACTCGGAGGATGGCTCGATGATTCCATAGAGATATCGGACCGCCACGAAATACTCGGAGATCGCACGATCGAGCAGAACCGAACGCTGGGGCGAGAACAAATGGCACAAAGCCTCGATATCGCTGCCCGGGTTGCTCTTGAACGCCTCGGATACGAAGTCATCTCCGAGGCAGGAGCTCTCATAATGCAGATTGTTCCTGGCACTCCAGCATCAGATGTTCTCGATCTGGGCGACGTCGTTATCGAAGCCGAAAATAGACAAGTCCGAAATGCTAGAGACCTAGGCGAGATCGTTCGGAGTCGATCACCAGGCGACAGTTTTTCCTTTTCAGTACTTCAACTAGATGGGACAACTCGGGATGAAACGGTAGTGCTTGCTGACAAGGACGGCAGCGCATTCCTCGGTGTTGCTATCAGCACCTATGTCGAACTGGACGACTTGCCCTTTGAAATCAACTTTACGGTGGAGCGGGTAGGAGGACCGTCTGCAGGACTTGGCCTGACCCTCGCCTTGTTGGAGGCGATGCTTCCAGGAGATTTATTGGCTGGGCTGCGAGTAGTCGCGACCGGCACCGTCGACCCACTGGGGAATGTCGGTCCGGTAGGCGGAATAGAGCAAAAGAGTCACGCGGTGATGCGCAGCGGAGCCGAACTATTTCTCGTTCCCTCTACCCAGGTCGAAGCAACGAAAGCGATCTTGGGAGAAATGGTTGACGTGGTCTCAGTAGACACGCTGGACGATGCCCTGCGGACACTGCACTCATTTGGGGGAGATCTATCAGGGATACGTTTGGAAACCCGCTAAGGAACCGAAGGTTTTTGAGTCGTACCATCCCCGCCCCACGAGTCGCGATCGGTACCCTCGACCATCATGGTTCAGCACGCCCAAGGGGCGTCAGAGATTGATCCAGATTCGGTCACCAAAGCTGAATTCAGCCACGTATTCCGCGGCTATTCGATTGACGAAGTGCGACAGTTCCTCAGACACGTTGGCGAAGAACTCCACCGCCTCAGGAGCGAGTTGTCCGCCGCTCGTTCCGTCCAAGAAGCGATGTCGACCAACAACACATCTTCTTTCGCTACGGTCACCGAACCACATAGCGATACGTCGACGGAGGTTCGTCCCGGAACGGTCATCGATCTCCAATCCCACAGACTTACCCTCGAAAGAGATGATCTGGGAAGCGAAAAAGATCCTGAACTTCCGCTCGGAGATCAAATCGACGCTCGCCGAACGGCTGAACGCCACCACGCTTTCGCCGAAAATTTTGACAGCGACGATGTAGTTCCCTTCCAACCTCCAAGGTTGCCGCGACGTCGGGCGGTCATTGACGAATTATTTGCTCGACTAGGAGAGCCGCAACCTGACGATGTGGAATGGGCGAGGGAGGTCCTCATTCGGACCGGGGAAATTCCAGTGATTCCGCAGTCACCGTATTCGTCGCTCCATGGCGAAGCCGAAACCATTGACGATCACCACGATCGTCTACGAAGCACCGTGAGTGAATTAGTGCGTCCCGCCGTGATCCAGTTGAAACAAAATATGGCCGCACGACTCGAGATGCTTCTTCCGGAACTGAAACGTGCATCAACAAACAAATTCGAGATGCCACAACTAGTACCCAGTGCCATGGACAACGAACTCGTAGAAGGTTTGGCACCGTTTATTGCGGCTGCCGCGAAATACGGAGCAGGGGGGACAAAGGTAAACATCGAGGGCTTACCCGAACAGATGGCCCGATCATCGGGTGACTGGTTACGAGAGCGCCTTGCCGCGCATCTGGATGACGAAGTGGCCATTGAAGTCCGACTCCGAGCTGTGTACCGAGAATGGAAGAAGACAGCGGTAGACCTCATGACCACGGATGTGATAGCAGCAGCGTTCGCTCTTGGTCTCTACGCCACCATTCCCCCTGATGTTCGGGTGAGATGGCAGACCCCCGCAGAGGGCTGTTGTGGGACCAGTTGCCACGACAACGCGTTAGCTGGCACTCGCCGTAAGGGCGAAGAATTTCCTTCGGGTCATCAGTTACCACCGTTAGCTCCTGGGTGTCGCAGTCTGGTCGTGCCTGACGGCCAGTAGCATTCCGTATATATGCGACCACCTGAGGAAATGAAGTCACGCCGTAGACGCATGAGACGCGGACGAGTGCTGCTTGGTTTTGGCGGCCTCGCCCTATTTTTGCTCATCACATCGGTTCGCGGTCTTGCACGGTTTTGGACCGATTACCTCTGGTTTGACAGCCTCGCGTTGTCTTCGGTTTGGACTTCGGTGCTGTGGGCCAAGATCGGGTTAGGGCTGTTGTTCACAGCCGTATTTTTTGTGACTCTGTGGGTGAACCTATTCATAGCTGACCGACTGGCCCCAAAACTTCGACCACCCGGACCTGAAGATGAACTCAGCCGGAGATGGCAACAGTTCATGGGAAGACGAGCGATCCTGGTACGAAGTCTGGTCTCTCTGCTTTTCGCTTTGCTAGTAGGTGCAGGCGTTTCGTCGCAATGGCAAAGTTGGTTGTTCTTCACTAATCGTGTCGACTTTGGAATCGTTGACCAACAATTTGGGCTTGACGTTGGTTTCTACGTTTTTCAGCTTCCGTTCCTGACATTCGTTGTCAGTTGGGCGTTTGCGGCGATCCTCGTCATATTTGTCGTCACAACGATTCAGCATTACCTAAACGGAGGTATTCGGATCCAGGGTCAAGCCGGATCGCGGGTCACCCCGCAGGTTAAGGCGCACCTATCGCTGCTGTTGGGACTTCTGGCTCTCGCAAAAGGAGTCGGCTACTACCTAGATCGCTACGAGCTCACACTTTCGGGCCGCGGTTTTGTCAACGGCGCCACGTATACCGATGTCAAAGCCCAACTGCCCGCCTTGCAGCTGTTGATGATTGTCAGCGTCTTTTGTTTCGGACTGCTGGTCTTCAACATTTGGCGGCGAGGATTTACCTACCCCATCATTGCTGTCGGTCTGTGGGCGCTCGTCGCCAGCCTCGCGGGAACGATTTATCCGGCTTTAGTGCAGCGCTTTCAAGTTGAACCGTCCGAATCAACAAAAGAAGCCCCGTATATCGAACGAAACATCGAGATGACGCGCATCGCCATGGGACTCGACCAGGTGACATCGCGAGATTTCAATTATGAACCCACTCTTAGCGCGACCGAAATAGAAGAGAATCTTGCGACTGTCCGCAACGTCCGACTCCTCGATCCGGCAGTGATGCGTGACACCTTCCAACAGACGCAAGGCATTAAGAGCTTTTACGACTTCAGAGATATCGATGTCGACCGATACACCATCGATGGCCGAACGACCCAAGTAGTTGTCGCAGCGAGAGAGCTAAAACAAACGGATCTTCCAAATAGCTCCTGGGAATCGCAACATATCGCCTTCACGCATGGGTATGGGCTCGCGGCCGCGCCAGCAAACGCCATCGATGCCAACGGCCGACCGGCCTACGCGTTAGCGGACATCCCGACCAACACGAGAGACGGAGCCGATGCGTTAGCAGTGTCCTCACCCGGTCTTTACGTTGGTGAAGGCCTAAAGGGTTACGCAATCGTAGGCGCAACCCGCGACGAGGTGGACTTTCAAGACGACGATGACCGGACAGAAGTCACCAGGTACGACGGTGCCGATGGCGTTCGGATCGGGTCATTCGCCAGGAAACTTGCGTTTGCCCTTCGCTTTGCCGAGCCAAACCTGGTGGTTTCCAATGAGCTTGGTTCCGATAGTCGCATCCTGTACAAGCGCGACGTTGTTGACCGCGCAAAAACCATCGCGCCATTCCTAAGGTTCGATCGAGATCCCTACCCCGCCATTGTGGACGGCGAGGTGAAGTGGATACTTGATGCGTATACGGCGACCGATATGTTCCCGTACGCGCAGACAGTCAACGCTCGGGCGGTACGTTCAGGTGATCTGCGTTCTCCATTTAATTACGTGCGTAACTCGATCAAAGTTGTGATCAACGCGTATGACGGAGCACCAACCTTTTACATCGTCGATGATGACGACCCACTTGCAGAGTCGTATCGTCAACAGTTCCCTGATTTGTTCAGCACAACGCCACCCCCCGTAGAGTTGGCTGAGCATTTTCGATACCCCGAAGATCTATTCCGGTTGCAAACCGATTTGTGGGGCCGGTACCGCATCAGTGGCGCCGCGGAGTTTTATGACGCTGCCGGAGCTTGGAGCGTCGCTCAAGACCCGGGAAATTCAATCGGGCAGACTGCAGTGGAATCGGTCATAGATGCCACTGGCAAAATCATCAGTAGTTCAGAGGTTCGGATCGCTCCCCAGTATTTGCTGATGCGGCTACCAGACGACGACGATGAATCATTCGTCATCTTCAGGCCTTTCGTGCCCTTCTCCGATGATGACTCACGCAAGAACCTTGAAGGTTTCATGGTCGTTCACAATGACCCAGATCGGTACGGCCAGATCGAGGTGTACGAGATCCGATCCTCTACCCCCGTTGACGGACCGGCCCTGTTTAATTCCAACATTCAAACCGAGGAAGAAATATCAGAGCGGGTCACTCTGCTAAACCAAAACGGATCAACGGTCGTGCCAGGCAACCTTCTGCTTATCCCCGTCGGGAACTCTTTGCTGTACGTCCGACCCTTGTACATAGAGGCCACGGGTACGACGGCGGTGCCCGAACTGCAACTCGTCATTGTTGGAGTAGGCCCAGAAGTCGTTATCGCGGACAGTTTCGAGGCAGCGCTTGCTCGCGCAATCCCCGGACTCAGCGTCGATCTCAATGCGGGACCGGCGCAAGAAGATGCGACTGTGTCTTCGGACGGCGAAGATGAGGAACTCGACGACTCTGACGGAGATCTAGAAAGCGACGATGCTGAGCCTGACGACAAGTCAGAGGAAAGGTCGGTTGAGGAGTTATTGACACTTTCGGCAGACGCGTTCCAGCGTGCCGATGCTGCTTTGCGCGCGGGGGACCTTGCTGCCTATCAACAATGGGTGGAACGCGCTGCGGGGTACATAGCCAAGGCACAAGAGCTGCTTTCTCAATCACCAACCCGAGACGACAGCGACGCGGCGTAACGCCGTGCCAGGCACCATCCCTACAGCGACGGGAGACGTTGAGGCCCCCGGGCGAGTTCTTGTTGTCGTAGCCCACCCTGACGACGTTGACTTTGGAACTGCGGGGACGATGGCTGCGCTAGTCAACGCCGGATCGCATGTCGCGTATTGCCTGGTCACCAGTGGCGAGGCCGGCGATGACGATTTGACTCAAAGCCCCAACGATTTAAGTGCTCTTCGCCAAGACGAACAACACGCAGCGGCCGCAGCTGTGGGAGTCGAAGAGCTTCACTGGTTAGGTCACCCTGACGGGCGGGTCATGAACAGCCTTGAGCTTCGCCGTGACCTCTCGCGCGTGATGCGAATTGTTCGCCCTGATGTTGTCGTAACCCAGCCAACTACCGCGAACTGGGATCGAATTTATGGGTCACATCCCGATCACTTGGCCACAGCATGGGCAACTATGGCCGCTGTTTACCCCGATTCACGCAACCCGCGCGCGCACCCTGAACTTCTTGAGGAGGGCCACGAGCCGCACACCGTTTCCCGGGTATGGATGATGTGGATGGCGGCACCAGAAGGAACAATGATGCATGTGGACATCACCGATACCTTTGAGCAGAAGGTAAAGGCATTGCAGTGCCACTCCAGTCAAACGGACCGCATGGAGGAACTGGAAGACTTGTTACGTGAATGGGCGTCGGGAGTTGCTTCAGCAGCCGGCATGACACAAGGCCGACTTGCTGAAGGCTTTCGAGTCATCGGTACCAATCGAGAATAACCAAAGGTGGGAAACAGGGGACTATGAGCAACGAACATCTCATAGATTCGCCGCGTGCATGGCTCACCGTCGTGGCTACCTTCTTGTCTTCAGCTGTTGCTCTTGGCAGCGTCTACAGCTTCGGTGCTTTTTTTCAGTCGATGGCAGATGACTTCGGAACTGGGAAAGGTTCGACGGCCGTAATCTTTGGAGTGACGACCTTCTCCTTCTTCTGGTTGAGTTTGATTACTAGTCGTCTTGCTGATCGTTACGGTCCGCGGCCGGTTCTGGCCTTTGGAGCGGTCGCTCTTTTTGTTGGCCTATGGACCACAAGCAACGTGAATTCAATCAGTGTTGGATACGTCACCTTTGGTACAGGCGCGGGAATCGCTGCAGCTTGCGCCTACATCCCGATGCTCGCGCATGTCGGCGGCTGGTTCGAAAAGCGCCGTGCGACAGCGGTTGGTATCTCCGTAGCTGGGATTGGTGTCGGCACATTGGTTATGACTCCATTGGCCGCTCGGCTAATCGACTTATATGGATGGAGAACCACCTACCGAATCTTCGGGGTGGTCGGCTCGCTGGTGCTGGCTGTGTGCACTTTGATGATGGCGCGAGCCCCGGGAGTAGCAGGTGCGGCTCCGTCAAGAATCAAAGAGGCGTTCAGATCTGCGACTTTTCGCAAACTATGGATAGCGGGCCTTTCGTCGGGTATGGCGCTCTTCGTTCCATTTGTGTTCGCAGTTCCCTATGCAAAGGAACGGGGTGTCTCGTCGGTCGCTGCAGCCACTTTGGTGGGTGTGTTGGGTGGGTCCAGTGTGCTCTCACGAATCGGTTTTAGCTGGTTGACGAACCATTTTGGTAGCTTCCGCGTCTTCCGATTTGGTGCAGCGTTGTGTCCTTTATCGTTCGTGATATGGCTGTTAGCCGGTTCCTCATTTGCGACTTTGGTGGTCTTTATGGCCGTGTTGGGGGTGGGTTATGGCTCTTTCGTGGCGGTGAGCCCGCTAGTTCTCGCTGACTTATTTGGTGTAGTTGGCTTAGGTTCGTTGATGGGAATTTTTTACACAGCGCAGGGCTTAGGTGCATTGATTGGGGCCCCCGTCGCCGGGAGGTTGATCGACGTGTATGGCGGTTACACGATGCCGCTTTTGGTGGCTTTGGGCTTTGGCGTGATTTCGTTCTTGCTGTTGACGCTTCTGCCGACGACACCGTCGGGGAATCTTGCCGTGGCCGGTGTAAATCAGGCTGAAGCTGGTGGACCTGGGAGTGATCTTGCTGTTGCGTTGAGTGCGTTCGATGAAACGTTGATGGAGTTAGAAGACTGGGCTGATACCTAGCGGATTTTTCAGAACTTGGGGGAGGTCTTTAGGCGCCGAGGTTGTGGATGGGTTCACTCAGCGGCCATACTGATGTCTTCGCCGCGGGGTGGAGCAGTTTGGTAGCTCGTCGGGCTCATAACCCGAAGGTCGTTGGTTCAAATCCAACCCCCGCCACTACACGGAAACCCTGCCACGGCAGGGTTTCCTCCCTTTTGGAGATGGCTTACAGGGATCGGGGAATCAGCCCCTAACCTCGTAACCATGGAAACGCGAGACAAAGATCACCTCGAGTTTCCAAAGGCGATGCCGTATGAGGAGGGCAGCGGGCCTCGCAACATGATCGTGTTGCTACTCGACAGCCTCAACCGGCACATGCTCGGGGCTTATGGAAGTGGGGAGTTCGAAACGCCGAACCTTGATCGATTCGCGGCTCGATCACTGCGCTTCACTCGCCATTACTCGGCCTCGTTGCCGTGCATGCCCGCTCGTCACGATCTGCTGTGTGGGTCCTGGGATTTTTTATGGCGGCCCTGGGGGTCGATCGAGCTGTGGGAGAACAACATCACCCAGGACCTCAGGATGACCGGAGTTGTCAGTCACCTCATCACCGACCATCCGCACCTGTTTGAAACCGGTGGTGAGAACTACCACACCGATTTCTCAGCGTGGGACTACCTGCGGGGACATGAGGGCGACCCCTGGAAGACCCGACCCGATCCGTCGTGGGTGGGCACCCCTGCCCTACCGGCTGCGTCGGGAATTTTTCGACGCGGCTACGACGATTCCCGCACCTACTTCCGCGAGGAAGCCGACTTCCCAGGTCCGAAGACGATGGCAGCAGCGGCGGAGTGGCTTGACCACAATGCTGGGGCTCACGAACGCTTCTTTCTTTTCGTCGATGAGTTTGATCCGCACGAGCCTTTCGACACCCCCGAGCCGTGGACGTTCAAGTACCACGACCAGCGAGATCAGGAGCTGATGATCTGGCCCCCGTACAGCACTAACCCGGTCGGTAGCGGCGCGCTCACCGAGACACAGGCCGTGCAACTTCGGGCGAACTACGGAGCCAAACTGTCGATGATTGACCATTGGCTTGGTCGCGTTTTGGACGCGGTCGACCGCAACGGTCTTTGGAACGACACAGCAGTCGTGCTCTGCACCGACCATGGCCACTATCTCGGAGAGCACGGCGGTGCTTTCGGCAAGCCAGGCCTGCCGGTCTACAACACGCTGGGCCACATCCCTCTGCTGATTTCATGGCCAGGTGCGGCGCCTGGTTTGTGCGACGCACTTACGACCATGGTCGACATCCACGCCACCATCGCCGATCTGTTTGGCGCTGTGCCCCAGCATCGAACACACGGGAAGTCTCTGCGACCTCTCCTCGCCGGCCGCGTCGACTCGGTGCGTGAATGGGTCCTACAGGGCTACTTCGGTCGCGAGGTCAACGTGATCGACCTGAATGGGAAGTACGTGCGTACGACACCGGATGGACCGTTCCCGTTGTCGATGTGGTCGAACCGCTGGTCGACGATGCCCATACATGCATTCCCTCGCACCGCGCTCCCCAAACCCGATGACAGCGCCTACCTCGATCGCATGCCGGGCTCAGATGTGCCCGTCATCCGCCAGCCGTTGACCAAGGAGACGTACGGGGCTCACCCCTTCACCCTGGCCCGTTCCGTCTCCGACACTCATCTCCTCTTTGACGCGGCAGATATCGAAGAGACCGAGGACTTAGCTGGCTCGGCCCGCGAAGCCCACTACACCGAACTACTTCGCCACGCGCTCACAGAGATAGACGCCCCTGACGAACAACTGCAACGGCTCGGCCTCGCAGCAAGCGGGGCACCGGACTGACCCTCAGCCCCCGCCGGTCGGCATGCCCATCACCGCGCCGGGGTCAAGGCCCGGAGCGACACTGGGGTCAATGATGATCCCCACCGCCCACATCACGGCCACCACGCCGACCACCCGCGCGAAGCGCTCACCATGACGCCAGTGCTTTTCGACGGCGATCACCAGGGCTAGGCCGACCATGGCCGCCACGTTCATCACCCCAAACGCCACCATCACCGTCATCAACGCCCAGCAACAGCCCAGACAGAACAGGCCATGGTGGATGCCGGCCCGCACGTCGCGTAGCGGGCCACGGAAGCCGATGTAGCGCATCAAATGACCGAGCGGACTGCGGCAGTGGTCGAGGCACCGCATCTTCAACGGCGTGAGCTGGTACAAACCAGCGGCGACAAAACACGTTACGGCCACCCAACGGGCCAGCGTCGGCCGGTCGGCAGCTATGTCGCCAAACACGTCGGCCACTACGAAGGCCACCACCCCCGTTGACCCCCACGCCAGCAAGTACCCGCCGCCGAGAGCGGTGAGCCGCGGCCCCCGATGGGCAGTGACCGTTCGCTCGTAGAGGGTTGCTAGAGGTGCTATGGACGTGAGCATCATGGCTGCCATCATCAGTGTCCACATGATGAGGAACGACCCGAACGACATGCCCATCGTCCCGGGCATGCCCCACAGGCCCATGTCCATGCGAACAGCCCAGATGATGGTTAGCACCCAACAGCACGCGGTGATGGTGTGAATAACTGTTGTCGATAGTCTCGAGGTGTTCGCCGGCTGCGCCGGTGGCTGGGCTAAGCCGCCCAATTGAACGGATTAGCGAAGCCGCTCAAGCCCTCGCCCCCGAACGAGATGCCCATGGCCGAAATCGACGAGGTCGATACGGGAGCCATGGCCAAGACCGGACCGGCAGGATGGGTGTCGACACCAGTCAGCGAAACAACTTCGCCGGAATCGTTGACGTGGGGGCGACCGGTATACGACGAGTCTCCGAAGGTCACGGTGTGTTCACCGTTATCGGTTGTGATCGACACCGCCATCTGCTCAATGCCCAGGAAGTTGCCGAGCAGTGGTCCCAATGCGGCTGGCGGTCCACCCAAGGAACCGCTTACCACTGCTCCGATAGCTTCGACCTGCTCCGCAGAGGCGCCGTCGTCGACGATCACGCCGACATTCCAGCCACCATCAGACATGAGCGGAGGCGAATCGACCATTAGCACGAAGGTGTGTCCCGAGACGTCAACTCCGTCAATGTCACCATCATCGATAGTGAATGCCAGGGTGGCGTTGCAGCGTTCGGTGGTCGCGGGGAATTGCATATTCGACCATGTACACGGACACGTCGCCGTGCACGAACAATTCTCGTAGTACATGCCGCTGAGATGCCAAGCCATCGGTGGTCTCCCCTGTGGTCTGCCACCCCCGCTGGGGGGGTAGTCAAAGCCAGACTCTCATCGCAAGACGGGGGACGTCAAGCCGGCCGGTCCACAGGGGTCAGCAGGCGCGGAGGGTCGGCTGCTTACCAGAAAGACCTTCTTTGGTGAGTAGGTCGTTTTTCTCGGTAAGAGCTAGCCGACCTACAATCTTTCTATGGTTCGGTTGAGCGATCTTCACCCAGTCGAGTCGGACCATCTCCGTATGCGAGCAGAGGCTATGCCGGCGATAGGTCCCGGTAAATGGGTCACTCCACCAGCGCTTGATAAGGCCACGGTAGCGATGGTTTCCACCGCTGGTTTGCACCGACGCACAGACCCGCCGTTCACCATGGGATCTTTGGACTATCGGATTATCCCGGGAGATATTCAGTTCGGTGACCTCGTAGTTTCGCACATAAGCGCCAATTTTGACCGCAGCGCATTCGGCCAAGATCCCAATGTCGTCTTCCCGATGGACCGCCTTAGGGAACTTGCTGCTGCTGGCGAAATCGGAGGAGTAGCTCGCTGGCACTACTCCTTCATGGGGGCGATGCCTGATCCATCTCGGTTTGAAGAAACCGGAGAAGAAATTGGTCGGTTGATGGCTCAAGACGGAGTCGACGTTGCGCTTCTAGTGCCAATCTGACCAGTGTGTACTGGCGCGGTCGGCGCCCTAGGAAACTACATAGAACGGGCGGGCGTCGCTACCACCTCAATAAGTTTGATTCGCGAGATGTCAGAGGCGGTCGTACCCCCAAGGGCTTTATGGGTTCCCTTTCCTCTTGGTAGGCCCCTGGGCGCGGTTGATCAACCAGAGTTCCAAAAAAACGTGATGAGAACAGCGTTCGGTCTCTTAGATACCGCTCGAGAGCCGACTATTGAGGACTACCAAATTGAAGCCCCCGACAAAGGGTTGAGCGAGAATTGGGCGTGCCCTTTAAACCTTGGACCAGCGTCTTCCGGTTCCTTAGCTGACCGATTTCTGGCTGAAGTAGCGCGACTTCGTCCATGGGCCAGTGAAACTAGGCGAGAACGAGGACGGACGTTATTTGGAATAAGCGGAGCTAGAGAAGATCAAGTTGATCAGTTGGCTCGAGCCCTCGCTGCGATAGCTGAAACGGGCGAAGTTATGTGTGCACCCGTGAGCGACGAAATCACTTGGGCTTTCGAGATGCCTCTGCTGTTGCGCCATATCGCAGATGACCTTCGTACTTTTTATCATGAGGCGATTGCAGCGCAACCGGCCGCTAACCCACCTGATCATGATGCGTTGAATAGGTGGATATTCACTGAAACAGTTTTTGGAGAAACATTAGGTCTAGTGGCTGACGGTTTGACTAGAGCATCTGATTCACCAGTGGCGCAGCTTGTAAGGGGACTTCTGATTCCGGAGGGCTATTACAGAGGGGGGAGTGCCTTCCCCGAAGAGACTAATTTTCCAACAGATTCGAAAAATTAGACACAAAAAGTTCGCAGCGTAACCTGTCACCGGTCATGCTGATGTGATGGGGAGGGTGAGGGTGCCGACATGGGAGCGCCGCCGCGGTGGGCGCGCCGCCCGAATACAGCTCGATGAAGCTGCCGCCGACGTCCAGGCCGTGCAGCTACGACGCACCATCCCCACCTATGAGTTGCTTGACGAAGCAAACCTCGACCGCCTTGAAGCCCACTCCGATTGGATCCTTGCAGAGATCGGCGTCGACATCCGCGGCGACGACGAGGCCCTCGAGTTGTTCCGGTCGGCTGGGGCTCGGGTTGACGGAGAACGGGTGCGGTTCGACCCCGGTTTGGCGGCGGCGCTGTGCGCACCGGCACCGGCACAGTTCAAGATGGGAGGCCGCGATCCTCGAAACACCATCGTCATCGGTGGCGACCACCTTGTCCTGTCACCCGCGTACGGGCCACCTTTCGTGACTGATCTCGACCAGGGTCGCCGCTACGCCACCCTGGAGGACTTCGAGAACTTCGTGAAGTTGACGCACTGGACACCGTGGCTACACCACTCCGGTGGAACGGTGTGCGAGCCGGTCGACATTCCGGTCAACAAGCGCCATCTCGACATGGTGTACGCCCATCTGCGATACAGCACGAAGCCGTTCATGGGGTCGGTCACTGCTCCTGAACGAGCCGAAGACTCCATTGAGATGGCTCGCCTGATGTACGGATCCGATCATCTCGCAAACCACTGCGTCATTCAGGGGAACATCAACGTCAACTCACCACTTGTGTTCGACGCCGTGATGACCGGGGCGCTCAAGACCTACGCGCGGGCCAACCAGAGTTGTGTGATCTCACCGTTCATCATCGGGGGCGCAATGGGCCCGGTCACCCAACCGGCGCTTATCGCCCAAGCTCACGCAGAGGCCATGGTGGGTATCGCCCTGGCGCAACTGGTGCGACCCGGATCACCGATGGTGTACGGCAACTTCCTCACCACCATGGATCTAAAGAGTGGTGCCCCGACGTTCGGAACCCCCGAATCGGTGTTAGCCACCTACGCCGTTGCCCAGTTGGCACGACGCCTTGGGCTGCCCCTGCGGTGTGGCGGCCATTACACCGCGTCGAAGGTGGCTGACGGTCAGGCCATGCAGGAATCGGCGGATGCAATGATGGCTGGTGTGTTGGCCGGCGCCAACTTCGTGCTGCAGGCAGCGGGCTGGCTGGAAGGCGGCCTCACCATCGGCTATGAAAAATTTGTCATGGACGTCGAGCGCTGCGCTGTGTTGCACCGCCTGGTCGCCGGACTGGACATCGACGACAACGGTTTGGCCGCCGATGCCTACCGCGAGGCAGGGCCTGGGACCGCGTTCCTCGGGACCGCCCACACCATGGCCAACTACAGCTCCGCCAACCATCCCATCGCTCTGGCTGACACCAACTCATTTGAACAATGGGCCGATGACGGCAGCCTCGATCAGCAGCAGCGGGCCAACCGCACCTGGAAGGCCATGTTGGCCGCGTACGAGGAGCCGCCCATCGACCCGGCGGTGGATGCATCCCTGCTGGCGTTCATCGATGAGCGCAAGGGCTCGATGCCCGATATGTGGTACTGAATTGACGAAGTTCCAGAAGTAGACGGAGGGGGGAGATTGATGAAACCCGTGCAAGTGGCCAAGTCGCTCGGTGCAATGCTGTCGGCACCAATCAGGGTCCGGCGGAATCCGCCTCGACCCCCGATCGGCGTCGATCACTATGACATACCGATCCTGGCACTGACGCGCGGTTTGGCGGTAACTAAAGCGGTCGATTTGCCGGTGGTTCGCACACCCCCCGGAGGGTGGAAAGAATGGCCGCCATTGGTATTGGCAGGTTGTGACGAACCCCTAGCGATGGATGCGCCGGACCTTCGCGGGGTGTGGCAGGTATACAAGGGCCCATTGAAGGGCCACATTGAACGCAACGAACAGGCAGGTGCCCGCGTCGTCATCACCGGCGGTGGTGTGGTTCATGACATGACGGCCGATGGCTCGTTGATGCGTGATGAGGGGGTAGGCGGCGCGACCATCAGCGTCGCAGCGCGCTACGAGGACGCGCGCCTCAACCTATATCTCAACGGCAAACGACTTGTGGTCACCCGATACCGACATGGTGACGATCTCATATGGCGTTGGGGTCCGTACACAAGCCGTCTGCGACGGCTGACCGCCCCTAACGATGTTGCCTAGTCACCACCAGCTTGTTCAGCATTAGTGAGCCGCGCTACGCGGACCGCGGAGTAGCTGTCCAGGGTGCAGGCCGGTGGCCTCTCCCTCACGGAAAATCACCTCGCCGCTCTTGATGGTCGCGATGTAGCCGTCGGCTCGTTGAACCAATCGGCGCCCACCCGCGGGTAAATCATGAACCATTTCCGGTGGTCGGAGTTTCAGCCGATCGAAGTCAATGACGTTGACGTCGGCGATCATTCCGCGCTCGAGGGTACCCCGGTCTTCGAGTCCGACTTGGCGAGCGGTGTCGCGACACTGGCGCTGCACCAGATACTCAAGCGGTAGCCGTTCGCCCCGGTCCCTATCGCGAGCCCAATGCGTGAGCATGTAGGTCGGGAAACTGGCATCGCAAATTACGCCACAGTGTGCACCGCCGTCGCTTAAGCCCGGCAACGTGCCCTCGGCGAGGTTCATCTCGCGAAGAGCATCATGGTTGCCGTCAGCGAAATTGGCTAAAGGAAAGAGCATGAGTTCCTTGCCGTCGCGGCTGAGAAGTGTGTCATATGCCAATTCCACCGCTTCGACTCCGGCTTCTAGGGAGCGACCGAGGACACTGGTCTCAGGTTGTGGCTCGTAGTCGGGTGGGTCGCCAAGCGGAAACATTTTATGGAAGGACTGGGCGATCATCCCGGACATGCCACGAGTTCGATCAGCATGCTCAGCAATGAGGGTCGCACGCATTTCGGGGTCCCGCATTCGCTCAACCCGTTCATCCAGATCAAGATCTGCTAACTCCCGGCGGTACGTCGGGCAGGTGATAAACGGGTGCATAGAACTTTGTAAACCCAAGAGCAGGGTGATCGGACGCGCCGCTATCTGCGCAGTGATGTCTTGACCGTCCGCCCGTGCGTTGTTGATTCGATCAAGAACCTCGCGCCACTTCTCAGGTGCCCGATCGTCTTGGGATAACAACACCGACAATCGTGATCCCGCAGCTTCGGTCATTCCTTCGAAGATCTCGAACTCGACATCAAGGTCCCGAAAGTCGGACACGATCTCCATGTGGCCAGCTGCATGGTCGGTTAGCGCCTGGCTGATGCCCCATAATTCTGCGGGCGCGCTAGTGAGTGTCGGAATCTGGTTGCCATCGCGATCTCGATGGTTAATCGTTCGCGAGGTAGTGAAACCCAATGCGCCTGCGTCGAGGGCTTCACGAGTCAGACGTCGCATTTCGGCGATCTCCTCGTCTGTCGCAACCTCATCGTGATCGCGGCCTCGATCACCCATGACATATACCCGAAGTGCCGAATGCGGCATCTGCGCTCCGATGTCAATGGAGTGCGGGAGAGCTTCGACAGCGTCGAGGTATTCAGGGAAGGTCTCCCAGTCGAAGGTGACACCTTCGCTCAGCGCGGCGCCTGGAATATCTTCGACTCCTTCCATGACGCTAATGAGGAAGTCGTGGCGGTCTGGGCGAACGGGCGCGAAACCGACACCGCAGTTACCCATAACGATTGTGGTGACCCCGTGCCAACTCGATGGACTGATGTCAGGATCCCAGATGACCTGACCGTCATAGTGGGTGTGGATATCGACGAACCCTGGAGCCACGAGGGCCCCCGCGGCATCAATCTCCTCCCGACCAGACGCCTTTACGTCGCCGACTTCGGTGATGATCCCATTGTCGATGGCTATGTCGGCTCGACGTGCGGGCGTGCCGGTGCCATCTATAACCTGACCGCCTCGTATAACGAGATCGTGCATAACTCTGCCCCTTCAACTCTGTTCCCAGGCTAGGCCACGCGTTGATCGGCTTCTTTTACTTTCGTTCGGACGGGTCCTATTTGTAGACCAGGGCACCATCATCTAAATCAGCTACGGGCAACTCGTCTTTGTCTTTCCAGTAATCCTGTGTGTGTCTCCACGGGTCCACGGAGCCTTGTCTCGGCATGAGATGTATCGAGCGCATCAAATAGCCGGGGTTGAAGTTTTCAGGGTCCACCCACGGAAGTAGTTCCATATCTCGATCTTCGGCGCGCAGTGCAGGTGCGACCATTTGGACGCCTTGCTTATCCATGTGTTGCAGGAGCCGGCACACATAGCCAGCGATAAGGTCAGCCCGAAGAGTCCAACTCGCACGGAAATAACCGAAAACCCAAATCATGTTCGGTATGCCCGTAAACATCATCCCCCGATACCCGACGGTGTCGGAGAAATCGAGAGGCTCTTCGTCGATCGTGAATGAAATGTCGCCGAGGACGCTGAGATCAAAACCCGTAGCAGTAACGATGATGTCCGCTTCGAGGAGGTCACCTCTCGCTGTTTCAATTCCGGTTTCAGTGAAGGTCGCTATTTCATCGGTGACAACTGACGCATCCCCTGAAGCAATCGAATGGAAGAGATCACCGTCTGGGATGAGGGCAATGCGCTGCTGCCAAGGCCGGTACGCGGGCTCGAAGTGCTCGGAGACGTCGTAGTCTTCACCCAAGATTTCCCGGATACCGTTGTAAAGCTCTTCTCGGACCAGGTCCGGGTATTTGAAAGACATCTCGACGATTTGTTCTTGATCGAAAAGGATCTTCTTTCGAACTATCTCGTGAATCCATTCGTCTGGGATGTCTAGCTGGCGCAACGTGTCGGCGAGTTCGTTGCTATTTGGGCGAGCTACAAAAAATGTTGGCGACCTCTGCAACATCGTCACATGTTCAGTTTTGTCCGCCACGGCGGGGATGAGAGTCGCCGCCGTAGCGCCCGAGCCTACGACGACCACTTTCTTGTTGGTGTAATCGAGATCATCGGGCCATGTTTGAGGATGGACGATCGCCCCTTGGAATCGGTCCATGCCAGGCCAGTCGGGCGTGTAGGGATCTGTGTGCCTGTAGTAGCCCTGACACATCCACAGAAATCCGCACGTGAAGGTCAGTTGTTCTTCGCTGTCTTTATGCCTGACCTTCAATGTCCAGAACTTGTCGTCCGTCGACCATTCCGCGGTCTCGATGGTGTGTTCGTATCGGATGTGGCGTGAGATGTCGTTATCTTCAATAACCTCAGCCATGTAGCTCAGAATTTCGTCCGCGCTGGCGATCGGTGGTCCTGTCCAAGGTTTGAATCCATAACCGAAGGTATAGAGGTCGCTATCTGATCTGATGCCGGGGAAGGTGTGGGTTTTCCAGGTACCACCGAAGCTATCCATTGTTTCGAGAATCACGAAACTCTTGTCGGGGCATTCGTTTTGCAGGTGGTACGCGCCGCCGATTCCTGAAATTCCTGCGCCGACGATCAGAACGTCAAAGTGCTCGGTGGTTGCCTGATTCATATCTCTAGAGTCGCCGATAGCGGGTCCCGGTAACAAGTTGAGTTCTCTATTTGCGTGAAAACGGTTGGAGTTCGTCCTACCGCTAGTGGTTTCATGATTTTCTCACAGGTGGTCGGCGCGTCGTAGCACCAAGAACCACGATAGAAACGCCGACGCGCACACGAGTACTAGGGCCATGATGCCCGCTTCGGCTACGAATGCCTCTTCGAAGGAACCGAAGATTCGGGTGGTCAATGTCGGGAAACCGATTGGGGCCACTATGAGGCTGATCGGCAGTTCTTTCATCGTGGATAGTACGACTAAACCACCGGCAGCTAGCAGTCCGGGTTTCATGGCCGGCAGGTCAACGCTGCGAAATCGACGCCGCTTATCTGCCCCGAGGGTTGCTGCGACATCGTGGAGACGGTTTGGGACAGCCTTTACCGCCACGAATGCGATACCCATGGCCAACGAACCGAAGCGAACAACATACGCAAATATCAGGAGGGCCATTGAGTCGTATAGAAGTTCTCCCAAGAAGCCAGATCGAAGAGTCCAAAACCGCAAGGACAGCGCAATCAGAATTCCGGGAATTGCGAAAGTTGCGATTACCACTGAATGGGTAAAGCGTCCGATGCGGTCGCGGTATCGACCGGCCAGAACTGCGATAGGGACGATCGCGACGAGAGCGACCACTCCGGTGACAACACTTGAGGAAAGAGTGTTGGCTGTGGCCTCAACGACCTTGCCGGTATCGATGGTAAGGGGTCGTCCGCCTCGTTGGGTTCTCAATAGACCGTCCGCGGCCCAATCCAATAGGGCTGCAATGGGTGCGAAAGTGCCGAAGGCGAAAGTTCCTCCAACTAACAGAATGGCGGGAGTTCTCCAACGACCTAGTTCATAGGTGGCTGCCCGCTGAGCGCGATGGGTCGCCACCTCAGGTAAGCGTCGATTTACCGATCTCTCTGCTGCCACCACGATCCCCGCGAAAGCCAGCAATATCAAACTCAACGCAAACGCCATTGGAGGTCGAGCTAGGTAGTTGGATTCGATGGCTCTGGTCAGAGTGTCATATCGCATTAACTGCACGGCGCCAAAGTCGCTGATGGTGTAGAGGAACACCAAGAGCGTTCCCGCGGTCAGGGAGCCCGAAATTTGGCGCAATACCACGCGGCGAAATACCTGTGAGAGGGTGTCGCCGAGTAGCAGTGCGCTCTGTTCGAACGATCCTGGAAGTTGGCGGAGACGGGCGGCGACGGGAAGATAGACGTAGGGGTAACAGAACAACGTGAGAACCAGCCAGGCTCCGAAAAGTCCGCGGAGCTCCGGAGTTTCGTTAATTCCTATTGATCCGAAAAAGTCATTAGCGACGCCGCCTGGGTTGAGAGTTCGGATGAAAGCGGCGGCGCCGATAAAGGTGGGGAACACCAGAGGGATAGGTAGCAGTACCCGCCATAGTCTCCGAAAAGGAAGGTCGGTTCTTGTTGTCAACCACGCAAGAGCGGTGCCCAAACACGCGGCGGAAACCGAAACCAAAACGGCGAGCCGAACGGTACGCCAAAGGGGTTGCAACGTCTGATTTGTAAATAACAAACGGAGAGGGTCCGCTCCTGACGTGAAATTGCGCCAAATCAGATAGAGCCCAGGAAAAGCGAACCCTACGGCGCAAGCTAGGCCGAGGGCGCGAAGTGCCCTAGGTGCCTGCGTGCGGCTCATTGGTTTTGAATGCCACTCGCTTCGATGATTCGAGCCGTCTCGTCAAATCCGCCTCCCAAAGCGTCAAAATTCACTGAACCAATCTGTAACGCGGTGAGAGGAGATAGCGCGGCATTTGGTTCTACACCGGCAGCAAGTGGGTATTCCAGAGTTTGGTTGGTGAAATAGCTCTGCACGGGGGCACTCAGCAAATACGTCAACAGTTCGTTGGCCTCGTTGGAGTTCCCCGCCGAATCCAAGACGGTGGCCGCGGTGATGATGAGCAGAGAACCGATGTCGTTGTCATCGAGGTCATGGTTCCTCGCTCGATGGTCATCTCCTGACGCTGCAACCTCTTGATAGTTGTAGTAGTGGTTGACAAGACCCATCTCGATTTCACCGCGCCCTGCGGCTTCCACGATTGAGCGGTTATTCGGGTAGTAGCGGGCGCCGTTAGCAACCATGTCGTTTAACCACTTAGTAGCGACATCGGTGCCATATTGATCGCGAAAGACCGTAAACCAATCCATGAAGGAGCCGTTTGTCCCGGGGATAGCTACCTTGCCTTCCCATTTTTCGTCTGTCAGTTCGAAGACGGAAGCTGGGAGTTCGTCCTCGGCGACAAGATCGACATTGTGAACGAGTACCCGTTTCCGTCCCGAGAACCCGACCCAGCTCCCGTTGGTCGAACGGTTCTGATCAGATACAAGGCCCAAAATGTCGTCGCTTATTGTTCCTAAGAGGCCCTTCGACTCAAGGAATCCGACCGGTCCCGGAGACTGACTTAGGAAAACATCTGCGGGACTGCGGTCTCCTTCCTCATCAATCAACAATGCCAGTTGAGTTGAGCTTCCCCAGCGAACCTGCACCTTGATACCCGTCGCGCATGTAAACGCCGACAGCACGGGTTCGATGAGGTTCTCTTTGCGACCGGAGTAAATAGTGACTTCGGCGTCTGCGTCATCTACGCATTCGTCAGGATTTATGTCCGCGGCCAATCCGTCGATTTGTAGCCGGTCGGCGCCGCCGCACGCGCCAATGACGACGGACAATGTCACTAGAAGGGGGAACAGGTGCTTAGTCACGAGCTAGCAGGCTATACACACCTGAGCCAAAATGTAAAGCAGACCTTACATTGATAGTAAAGTGAGCCTTACACCAGTAGGTGGGTTGGATGAACCACCCACGGACTCACTCTGTGTTGCAAGCGGCAGGGGTTCGCAATCACACGATGGTGGTGAGAACTCTGTGAGCTTTGGCCACAGGGTTCCTGCAGGGGGTCTCTGTCGGGTACCGGGCGACAAATGCTGCGTGAGTTCTATCAAGCGATATTGAAGGCAGAGGCAGTTTGTCCTGTGAACGTAACTTGGACACGGTCTCCGCGGGTAAATGGAGCCGACGGCTCGCATCGAACTCGCAGTTGTTCGCCGCCAAGCGTGACAAAAATCATCGTTTCATGTCCGTAGTATTCGACAAGTTGCACTGTGGCTTGGTCTCCGAGTTCAAGAGATAGCTGCTCAGGTCGCACCACGATGTCCACGGGCCCTCGGGCATCTTTGTCCACCGGCAATGATCCGAGTGAACATTGTGCTATTCCATCAAGAGCGTGGCCTGTGAGTACCGACATTGTTCCGACGAATTCAGCCGTCCAGCGGTCAACTGGATAGTGGTAAAGAACGCGAGGAGTGTCGGTTTGGACTATGCGACCGTTTCGCATGACTGCAACGCGGTCCCCGACGATAAACGCTTCATCTTGATCGTGAGTGACGAATAGTGACGTAATGCCTAGGTCCGTCAAGAGTCGGTGGACTTCGGTCCGGACCTCTATTCGCAAGTTTGTGTCGAGATTTGAGAATGGTTCGTCAAGAAGGAGCACAGTCGGGCGAGGGGCAAGGGCTCTAGCGAGTGCGACTCTCTGTTGCTGGCCGCCTGAGAGAGTTGCTGGCATGCGGTCCGACAGATCGGCCAGATCCATCATTTCGAGTGCGCCAGCTACTTCTTGATTCCGAGTCGCCGATTTCTTGATGCCGTAGGCAACGTTGCCCGCCACCGATAGATGGGGGAAGAGTGCCCAATCCTGAAACACCATTCCCACACGACGGCGGTCGGGTGGAACCCACACGTCGCCTGCGACGACTTCGTCACCAAGATGTATTGCCCCGCTTGAAGGTCTCTCCAGTCCGGCTATAAGCCGAAGCAATGTTGTTTTTCCACAGCCACTTGGTCCTAAAAGCGCCATCGACTCGCCGGGCTCGATGTCTAGGCAGACCTTGTGCAATACCGGATCTTGTTCGTAAGAATGTTCAAGGTCCCTGATCGCGACCCCGCGTGCAGCGGCTGTCGTCATGTCCCTGGGGTTACGACTATTCGTTTTGCGGTTGCTCCGCCGACCTCAAAGGGGTTATCGCCCACTTTGACGGTCGCAGTTCCATCTGATGCGAAAGATAGAACGACTCCGGGTCGACCCGGCATCAGACCGGTGCCTTCTAGGAATTCAAGTTGGCCGGGTTCCCATTCCAACTCTTCGGGAATGCGGACGACCGTAAAGGGGTCGCCGGCGTCAATTTCGGATAGCCCGACCGTCCCTTGTGGCTCTTCGTAGCCGCTTCCGGGTATCGGATTCCCATGGGGGCACGTCTGGGGGTCTCCCAAAGCGCGAAGCATCGCAGCTTCCACGAGGGGCGATATCACGTGTTCCCATCGTCCCGCTTCATTGTGAGCGTCGGTCCAGTTCAACCCGAGTACGTCTGTAAGAAAACATTCCGCCAGCCGATGCCGTCGTACGATAGTTCTCGCCAAGTCTTCGCCTTCGCTGGTCAGAATGATCTCGCTCCCACCTGCGATTTCGACGAGGTTTTCGCGTTCCATCCGACGAATCATTTCGCCGACCGCTTGACGAGATATTTCGAGACGATCGGAGATCCTGGCCTGAATAACAGGCACGCCGTCTTCTCCCAACTCAAAGATGGCTTCGCTGTACTCCTCAAAAGCCGGGTGGTGTTCGGTCGGTTCATACGCCACATGACGACCCTACCAGCGAACTAGTTGGAGTCCCGATTCCAGAATGTCGAGGTCCCTTAGCGCTTGACCCCCCGTGGTTTTTTGGCTCGTTCGCTTACGCGAACTCTGCCGGGAACAGCTACGGTCGGCGCCTGATGCCACGACGAGCCCGCAATCTTCTTGGACGAATTTTCCAAGTTCGAACATTTGGAAGACAATTAGCGGGTATTCGTCTGACCGAAAATCAGACGTTCGCCCTCATGGCTGTTGTCATTGGATTGATCGGGGGATTAGCGGCAGTCGCCTTCCACTATTTGATCGACTTCCTCAGTGAAGAGGTCTTCGGTCGACTGGCTGCCTGGTCGGACATTCTTGGACCATTCCGGTATCTGCCCGGAATTGTTATTGGAGGGCTTCTCGTCGGGCCGCTGGTAACCCGCGCAGCTTCAGAAGCCAAAGGCCACGGTGTTCCCGAAGTCATGGAGGCGGTAAATCGTCGAGGGGGACGAATCAGAACTCGAGTTGCGTACGTTAAAGCGGTCGCTTCAGCCCTCACCATTGGGTCGGGAGGCTCAGCTGGCCGAGAAGGCCCTATTGTCCAAATTGGTTCAGCATTGGGTTCGACGCTGGCACGATTATTTCGAATGTCAGACCGGCGGCGCTCTACGTTTGTCGCGGCTGGAGCCGCTGCGGGCGTCGCCGCAGTTTTCAATGCCCCCCTCGCGGGGGTCTTCTTCGCCTTGGAAGTGGTGCTCCGGTCATTTACCGCTCGAGGCTTTTCAACGGTGGTCATTTCCGCAGTTGCAGCTAACGCCGTGTGGCGGGTTCTCGTAGGTGACGAATCGGTATTAACTGCAGAAGTGCATCATCTGGTGCATCCCACCGAACTGGTTTTTTATGCCTTGCTGGGAGTTGTAGCGGCGGTCGTTGCAGTCGGTTTCGTCCGCCTGTTGTATTTCGTAGAGGACCGATTCGATGCGCTTCCCGTCCTAGCGGACTTTCGACCCGCGATAGGCGTTGTGGCGGTGGGGGCATTGGGCGCCATTTCGTTTGATCTACTTGGATCGGGGTTATCGGGCATAGACAAAGCTCTCGCCGGAGAGTTCGCCTTTCGGTTCTTGCTGCTTTTGCTAGTGGGAAAGATGCTTGCAACGGCGTTGACTCTTGGCTCAGGAGGATCGGGGGGAATTTTTTCTCCAGCATTATTTATCGGCGCTCTCCTTGGGTCGGCCTACGGTCAGATAATCCATGATCTTTTTCCGGAGTCGACCGCTACTGCTGGGGCCTATGCGGTAGTCGGAATGGCCGCGGTCTTTGCTGCAGCAGCTCAGGCGCCCATGTCGAGTATTTTCATTGTGTTCGAAATGACGAACGACTTCGGGTTGATTATGCCGCTGATGGCCGCTTGCGCGGCGGCGACAGTGGCCTATTCAGCAATAAAGAAAGATTCCATTTACGAGGTCAAACTGCGACGCAAAGACGCACTGGGACCAGATCGCTCCCGCGATGACCACCTCATGAGCCAAGTGGCTTTAGTGGGAGCCGCCGAAGCAAAATACGCTGCAACCCTCAGAACAGCGTCGCTCCAACAAGCGATACAGATCATGAAGCGGGGCCGCGAGGAGATGCTCCTGGTTGTGACTGCCGATCGTGCTCTCGAGGGAGTGGCCTACCTCCGTGACGCCGAAGCGAAACTCGAGGAATCCCCCAATGCCAAGGTCCTTGACATTGTGCGTGACGACCACCCTGTCGCTCACCCCGGTTCCACTCTCGAAGAGGGCATGCAAATGCTCGAAAACGCCAACACTGACCTCCTCCCCGTGCTCGACTGGAATGACCGAGTCCTCGGAGTAGCGAACAGAGTGTCAATGGTCAAGGCTTACGAGAATGCCGCACCTCAACTGTCGAGCGACTCCTAGCTGAGGCCGGCCGCCCGTGCTAGTAGAGCAAGGTGTTCGTCAAAGTCTTTCGTCGGAATCGCAGGGGCGAGCACCAATTCGTCGACTTGAAGCGATGCCGCAATCTCGATCTTAGATTCGATCTCAGCTGGATCAATCCTCGACAACGGGAGTCCGAGCTTAAAGTCAAAGTCATCGTCGGCTAGATCGCGGTCGTGGTCGTTCAAGATCTGACCAAGGGTGGCCAGATGAGCATGAATGTCGGGCTGAGCCCACCAGCCATACCAACCGTCACCTAAGCGCGCTGCACGCCTCATGGCAGCAGCTGAGTCTCCGCCGATGATTATCGGAGGCCCACCCGGCGTGACGGGCTTCGGGTTCATCACCGCGTTTTCGAAACGAACAAATTCACCTTGGTAGGTAGCACGTTCTTCGGTCCAGGTGACACGCAGCGCCTCTATGTATTCATCAAGACGTTTGCCTCGGCGAGCAAAGTCAACCCCAAGAGCTGCGTACTCTTCCCAGGACCAACCTGACCCGACTCCAAGTTCGAACCTGCCATTAGTGAAGTGATCCAGGGTGAGCACTTCTTTAGCTGTCAGCAGCGCCGGTCGTTGAGTCAGAATCAGTACGCCAGTGATGAAACGCAACGTGGTTGTCGCATGCGCCGCGGCCTGTGCGCAAAATAACGGGTCGAAAATTCCGGTATCTGGACCCCAGTTAGGTTCGCCGTCCTCTGTATAGGGGTAATCAGACTCATAACTTGTGAAAAACACCACATGTTCGGGTAAGGCGAGACTTCGAAAGCCCAAACCTTCAACCGACTGAGCAAAATCCCGGAGGAAAAACAAATCTCGACGAGGTGAATTGCCGAAAAACCCGGCAACGCTGATTTCCATATTGGTTCCCCCTCAAACAAGCAAAAATCCGGCCGTTTCATACGCCCGCTGTTGAAATTCAAACCACAGCCTCATATAGAGCCGAGAATGACGCAAATTTCATTCCGCGAATCGGTAGTTTCTTCGAACGTGTCTGACGATTTTGCTGCCAACGCGGACCAACTGGTCCTTCATAACCGCCATTTCGCCAAAAGGTTCGAAGACGGCGACCTTGCAGTCGCTCCAACTATGCGCCTAGCGGTGGTTGCCTGCATGGACTCTCGAATGGATATCTTCAAGATCCTAGGTCTAGAAAACGGTGAAGCTCACATCGTCCGCAACGCCGGCGGCGTGATTACCGACGACGTCATCCGGTCCCTCTGTCTCTCTCAAAGATTCTTAGGAACCCAAGAAATCATTCTGTTGCATCACACCGATTGCGGCCTACAGATGGTCAGCGAGGATGACTTCAAAGCCGAACTCGAAGCAGAGCTCGGGGTTAAGCCCCGCTGGTCCTTGGAGCCCTTCGCGGACCCATACGCTGACACCCGCCAGTCGATGCAACGGCTCTTGCTGACTCCGTTCGTTGACGCGCAACATTTACGAGGCTTCGTCTACGACGTTACCGACGGACTGCTACACGAGGTGTCACAAGCAGAATAGGTTTCACACCGCTACCGTCTCGGCGAGATGACTCACCCTGATACCTCCGAAAACCGTCCGAAAGAGCGACGGCGGCTTCTGCCGCTTTACCTGTGTGGGATTCTCGGACCGTTCGGCGGGTCTGTCTTATCACCAATGATTCCCGAGTTGAGAGAGGCCTTCAACACGACCACCGCGACTGTCGCCTGGGGCTTTGGCGCTTACTTCTTTCCGTATGCGGCCCTTCTTTTGGTTTCGGGAACGCTTGGAGAGAAATGGGGTAGGGCACGAACCATCAGGATCGCAGTTTTTCTTTATGCGTTGGCATCATTGAGTTGCGCCACCGGTTCCTCGTTGTGGTTGTTTTTTGGAGGTAGAGCAGCCCAAGGAGCGGTCAACGCATTTATGACCCCATTGCTCATAGCAACCCTTGCCGAGCTCACCCCAAGAGATCGGGTAGGTCGTGCTGTCGGAACTTACGCCGCGTTTCAGGCGATCGGTGGAGTTCTGGGCATGTTGGTTGGAGGTGTCGCCGCTGATGTTGGCTGGAGATGGGCCTTTGTAGCAATTGCTTCGGTGGCGGCCATCCTGAGTTGGATGCTTCCGAAGGCTCACACGTCGGAACGACCGACCGTGGTGGGGATGCGATCGGTGCTGAACCGGCGGATGCTCATGTTGGGATTAGTAGCGCTCACACAGGCCATCGGTCCCGGTGGAGTGCAGCTTCTGGTCGCTCTCGTCAGTCGAGATGTGCTCAGTTTGTCAGGATCTGCGACAGGAGCGTTACTGATCACTGGTTCATTGACCGCAGTGGTGCTAACACCGAGATGGGGTGCCATCATTGATCGAACCGGTGCCAAGCGCGCCACAGTCTTGGCGCTCCTCCTATCGATGGCTGGCGCAGTTGTGTTGTCACAAGCCAAAACTGCTGTGGCTTTGGTCATGGTGTGGGCGGTGGTTGGTGGGTTAGTGCAATGCATTGGGACTGGATTTCAGACACTCGCGGCTACCGGCGTACCCGGGAATAGGGGAGGGGGCGTGTCGTTTGTCCTTTCACACCGTTTCCTAGGGCATGCGATTGGACCACTGATTTGGGTGCCAGTGTTCGAGCGAAACGTGTCGCTCTCTTATCTGGGCGCGGCGCTAGTGGGAGTCCTATCAATTGTGTTTGTCTACGCGGCCCAACACGACACTCTCACCTCAGATAAACACCGCTGAACTACCGAGCTGGCAGCCAGTCAGCGATAGCCTGACCAATCTCATGAGGACTGTCTTCTTGAACGAAGTGGCTGCCGCTCACGGTGACTTCGGTCTGGTTGGGCCAAGAGCGCACAAATTCGCGTTGCGGACCGGTGAGGATCGATCCAGGGTCCGCGTTGATGAACAACTTCGGCACGTCCGAAGTGGTTAACCACCGACCATAATCCTCAACGATTGCAACGACATCAGCGGGTTCGCCTTCGATAGGAATTTCGCGAGGCCACGTCAAGGTGGGGCGACGATGCTGCGGGTCAAGAAACGGCCTGCGGTATTCAGTCATTTCTTCCTCGGTGAGGTCACGCAACACCGCGCTAGGAAGAACGCGTTCAACGAAAATGTTTTTCTCGATCACCATTTCCTCACCTGCGGGTGAACGAAAGCCTTGAAACACACGCCGGCCACCCTCATCAAAGTTTTCCCACAAGATGTTAGAAACGACTGCCTCCATGTATGCGAGTCCGGCGACCCGATCTCGATGACGGTTGGCCCAATCGAAACCTAATGCGGATCCCCAATCGTGAATTACGAACGTCACATGGTCACCAAGGTCCAGTTCGTTCAGCAGCTCATCTAAATATTCTCGATGATCCACGAATCGATACGCGCCCGGGCTTACATCGTCAAGCTTGTCGGAATCTCCCTGCCCGATGAGATCTGGGGCAATACATCTCGCTTTGCCTGATAGGTGAGGAATGATGTTGCGCCACAGGTATGACGACGTCGGATTGCCATGCAAAAAGACGACCGGGTCACCTTCCCCGACTTCGTGGTAGGCCATTTTCTTACCCAAGACGGTTTTGTGTTGCTTGGAAAGCGGTTCGGCAGACAAGGGTGCGTCGGACATGTTCACTCCTCTTCGACTGATGCGTTCACCCTTCCTACACCAGTTACATGCGTGATTTCCTAAATCACGGCAACAACCATCCCGACGAAGAACACCATCACTCCTATGCTCCGACTCAAAGCCTGTCGAACATCGATAGAGCAGTAGCGATATCGGATTCAAAAACGACGTCTGATTCCATCGCAGCTTCCAACCACTCGGGACGTCCGATAGATACGACAGCGATAGCTTTATCCATGTCTGCTAAGGCGGCGACTTGACGGACATGTTCCACCGCGTAATCAGGGGGACGAATATCGGACGCCAACTCCAATAAGGCCCAAGGATCGGGTGTGGTGTCGCCTAGCTGATCCGATGAGACCTCAAGAAGCTTTGACGACGTGGGCCGGGCCCCGCCACCGTCAAATCCTGAACCGTCAGCGATCACCAAACCCTCGATTTCACGAGGCCTAGAGCCAAAAAGAAGTAAGCCGACATAGGCACCGAGGCCGTAACCCAACACGACCGAAGGACCTATTTCAGCAAGGGCGGCATCGGCATCGGACATCAACGCCTCACACGTGTAACCACCCCCAGCGGGCAAAGTGGAATCGCCATGTCCAGTGAAATCCAACGCGAACACCGGGCCCGACCAACCTTGGGTAATAGATGGGGCAACGGTGGGTGAGCGTTCTCCAAGCCCATGCAGAATCAACAATGGGCGCCCGCTACCTTCCCGAAGTTCATGAAGCGCCAGCTGTCTGCGCACATGATCAACAAACATGGTTCTCATAAGGTCCGCCCTAAGAAATCAACCACAATTTCCGCAACGTCTTCGGGCCGTTCGATATGAACGAAATGTCCCGTGTTCCCCAATGCATGGAACTCGGCCCCATCAGGCAAGATGGGTAACGCTTCATCTGGACTGGTTGCCCAACCCATTTCCTCTTCGATCGTGCCGACGATCCCTAAGAACGGAACATGAAGACCACGAAGCCGAGGAATCGCCCACTCGGGTCTCCATGCTCCCGACGGCCCAAACCGCAACGTTGGATCGATCTTCCATCTCCAGCCATCGGTGTCTTCGCGCGCGCCGACAGTCACCAGATACTGCAACCACTCAACAGATAAGCGGGGGTTCATAACACGCCGTCGCTCTGCTAATCCTTGAAGAGTGTCCGCCCGACGAAGCGTGTGCCCGGCGCGTCGTCGATGATCCAGCCAAGCAGCCAATTCTGCATCGACAGCAGCTACATCGGTTCGGTCGATCTTGTGTCCGAAACCTCGTTCGTTAGGAATGCCATCAAGGTTGATCACGGCGCTGATCCGGTGGGGGAGCACCTCGGCAAGCTGGTTTGTCATTCCACCACCCTTGCTATGCCCTAACACAGGAACGGGACTCACCGATTCAAGCGAAGCGAGGACCCGAGCCGCATCTCGCACATCGGCCTCCCAGGTGTAAAGCGCTGCCATATCGCTGTCGCCGTGACCTCGCTGATCCCAGGCCACCGCCCGGAAGCCCGCTTCGGCGAGCAATGGCCCCAAAATGTCGAACGTACCCGCGAAATCGAACCCGCCGTGTGCGAGTAGCACCGGCGGATTTTCCTCGGATCCCCACTCAACAACAGAGACTTCGATGCCGCCCACATCCACTCGACGGGTCCGGTCAGGGCGCCGAGCTTGAGGCACAGACGCGCGGATGACTTCAATTTCGCTCTGCATAGCTCGGCGTTACTCAGCTAGAACGGCCTGCATGGCAGACACCGTGTCGATGATCGTCTGCCCTTCAGCTTCTGTAAGACACGACCACGCAGCGACCAGCATCTCATCAGTGAGAGTCTCTGCTGCTTGCCAACGGCCTTGATGATCATCGGTCACCTCGGCGCCCTCAGACCAGCCGAACATCGCGACGTCATCGGGACGACGAACCCTATGCGCCATTTCCGGAGAAAGGCCGCTAGCAGCAAGAGCCGCCAGATGAACACTTCCGCGCATCTCACGCAGTACTGAGGTCAGCTGCATTGACCGTGCCGCCGGATCAGAGGCCAGAGGTTCGGCAGCAATTCCCGAAAAGAGAGCAAGAGCCCCTGGATCCTGGGCACTGACGACCTTGGCGGCAGCTTCGGTGTACGCCTCAAGCCCATCAAGACCAGAAAACTTAGCAATCCCAAAATTTTGGGCACAAGCAAGATATTCCCGGCCCGCTTCGCGAGGTTGCAGACGATCACGGGCCGAATCCCAAAGTTTCGTGACCATGCCCGGCTCGAAATATCCCATTGCGCTCTGAACGACTTTGGGTTCCACATCACCCAGAACTCCGCACCTGCCAAGCACGTAGAAGCGGAAGCCATCTAACCCGAGCTCTTTTCCTCGAGCCAAGGTGGCAGGATCGAAATAGAAGGCACCGCCGATACCGCCGATAATTGGAGACGCGGTCTGAACAAGTTCGATGGGGGTCAAAGTGAGATCTTTCCGTGATGCAGGACCCTTTCAGACTGGCACAATCGCCCAGTGCTCGCCTGATCACGTAACTTTCTGTAATGACACACGACATCAATATTGGGCTCTTCTCGATCAACACTGACCATCTTGTCGACGGTGAGGCGTTGGCTACCGTCGCGACGGCAGCCGAACAAGCAGGCTTCGAGTCGCTCTGGACTGCTGAACACGTTGTTTTGCCAGACCCACAGATACCGCCGTCGCCTCTCCCACCTGACGCTCGCCTACTGGACCCGACAGTCGCTTTGGGATACGTCGCCGCGGTCACCAATGAGATCAAACTGGGAACAGGGATCATTATCCTCCCCCAACGCAACCCGCTTGTGTTGGCAAAGGAACTAGCCAGTGTCGACGTACTGTCGAACGGACGAATGATCTTCGGTATCGGCGTCGGATACCTGCAACCGGAATTCGAAGCCATTGGCGTATCGATGGAGGATCGTGGCGCGCGGGCAACTGAATACATTGAAGCCATGCGTTCCATCTGGAACGACAACGACCCGTCTTACGACGGGAAGTTTGTGTCGTTTTCAGGCGTGAAGTCGTACCCGCAACCCATTCAACGCCCAGGCCCTCCGGTGGTCATGGGAGGTCATTCGAAACCCGCGTGGCGAAGAGCCATCACACACTGCGAAGGCTGGTATGGGTTCATGCTGAATCCCGAAGCCACAGGAGAAAATCTTGCGGGGCTGGCCCGTGCTGGAGAACAATATGAACGGCCCGATTGGATGAACGAACTTGAGATCACCGTGACACCCCGCATGCGACCAGGACCAGAAATGATCGACGCATACAGCGAACTTGGAGTCGATCGACTTGTACTCCTGGCCGGAGCCCAGTCGGTCGACGAATCCCTGGCCTTTATTGAGCACATCCACGACACCCTCTTAAGCCAATGAGCCAGCCACCGCTCAACGGAATCCGAGTCATTGAACTTGCCCAAGGAATCGCAGGACCGTGGGCTGGTCGACTCCTCGCTGGTTTCGGCGCAGACGTCATCAAGGTCGAGCCCCCAGAAGGCGACCGCTCTCGAACTCTCGGTCCCTTTCCCGCAGCCGAACCACATCCCGAAACAGGCGCGCTACACCTGCATTTGAACACCGGCAAACGTTCAATCGTTGGCCGAGTCGGCGACCCACTCGTTGATCGTCTGATCGCTAGCGCTGACGCTGTACTGCAGTCCGATGTTGACGTTGACCCAGACAAGGTGGAGGAAGACCATCCCGGCCTCGCGTTGGTGACCGTCACCTCCTTCGGGTTGACAGGAAAATACGCAGGCCGCCGCGGCGAGGAAATCATCCACTACGCGATGGGCGGACCGATGTCCGCGAGTGGAGCGCCCGACCGCGAGCCTTTAAAGATGGGAGGCGATCTGGGTCAGTACCAGTGCGGCACCATCGCCGCTACCGCTGTCCTAGCGTCGCTCGCCGCTGCTCGGCGAAACGGGCGAGGGGTCAGCGTTGACCTCAGCAACATCGATACCCAAATCATGTCGATCGACAGGCGAATGACCTATCTGTTGTATTGCGCCTACCGCGGAGAGAATGTTCCCCGAAGCGGCGGCTACGCCACCTCGATCTTCCCGGGGGGTTGCCGCCCAACGCTCGACGGGCACGTCCAGGTCTCCACATTGATGAATTGGTTACCGCGAATGGTTGCGGTCATGAACGATCCCGAAATGACTGCCCTATACGACGACCCGGCTTGGATAATGAACGAGTCGCTTCCCGAAGCAGCGGATAGCCGACTACTGAGTTGGTCGTTGCAACGCCACAAACAGCAAGCCATGGAGGAAGGGCAGGCAGGAAACTGGCCCGTGACCGCCGTCAACCGGCCAATCGACCTTCTTGCAGATCCCCACTTCGAAGCCAGGGACTTCTTCGCTGAAATCAACCAAACGATCGCGGGGCCAACACTGCAACCAGGGGCTCCGATTCGAATGACAGACGGGTGGGCGGTGAATCGTCCCGCGCCGACTATTGGTGAACATCAAGCGGAGCTTGAGGAAGCGGAATTCCCAGCCCGAACGATCGGACAGCGCGCTGATGACGAATTGCCGCTTCAGGGCATACGAGTGCTCGACATGACTGTCATTTGGGCCGGCCCGTACGCGACCCAAATTCTCGGAGACCTTGGTGCTGACATCGTCCGGGTCGATAACCCATGGATTTTTCCGACAGCTACCCGAGGAATATTTCCGCGACCCACCAAGGAAATGATTGCCGACATCGGCGGTATCGGGGGCGCCTACCCAGATGCTGACCCCGGCGAACGGCCATGGAATCGCTTCGGGCTATTCAACGTACACGCAAGAAATAAACGAAGCGTGACGTTGGATCTTCGAAAAGAACGAGGTCGAGAAGCGTTTCTTCGCTTAGTGGACGTCAGCGACGTGATGATTGAAAACAACTCGGTAGACCTGATGGACAGATTGGGAATCGGGTGGGACGAAATTCACTCGCGAAATCCGAAGTTGATAATGATTCGAATGCCGTCAGTGGGTCTCGAAGGACCGTACCGTTCGTTCCTTGGCTTTGGTGTCAACTTCGAAGCGCTTTGTGGACTTGGAGCGATTCGCGGTTACCGAGACGCTGACCTTTCCGAAAATGAGGGCGTCTTTCACATGGATGCAGCTTCAGGATCAGCGGGCGCGTTCGCGGCTCTCACGGCGCTACGACGACGCGAGACAACTGGTATCGGGGAGTTAGTTGAAGTTGCGCAGTGCGAAAACATGTTGAATCACATCGGCGAGCTTTTGATGGACGCAGCCCGAGACGGCGTAGTTCACGGACCCCTCGGAAATCGCCACCGAGTGCATGCCCCTCAAGGCTGCTACCCATGTCGTGGAGACGACCAATGGGTGGCGCTATCAGTCACTAGTGACGAGGAATGGAGCGCACTTGTGGGTCTGTTGGGCTCTCCCGATTGGGCCGCAGATAGCGAGCTAGCTCACGTCGAAGGTCGTCAAGCTCGGCACGACGAAATTGACGAACATCTAGCTACGTGGACCTCCGCGCACACAGCTCAACAGATTTTCGACTTGTGTCAACAGGCGGATGTGCCCGCTGCGCCGCTCTTACACGAACAAGAAGCGTTAGCTGAGCCTCACTTTCGAGAGCGCGGATTGTTCGCCCCGAACGGCAACTCCGAAATCGGTATCCACGATTATCCAACCCACTTGTGGCGTTGGAGCGGACCTGACATGCGCTTTGAACCTCTCCCTGTGCTCGGAGGTGATAACGAGACAATCTTCAAGGAGTTGCTCGCTATGACCGACGACGAATATGACGTGCTTGTCGAAGAGGGCCACATATCACTTGACTACCTCCAGCCGGACGGCACCCCTTACTAGCTCCAGCGAAGATTCAGTCCGGTCGGTCCAGCCGCAACTGGTCACGGGTTGTCGCGTAATCCATTCCGGCTAGACGTCCAAGAGCGTCGAGCCGAACTGGGTCAACTCGAGTCCCGTCGAGCATTTCTTCGTCCACGTGGAAGGCGACGACTTCGCCGAAGGTAACGACATGATGGAGTTCATCAGGGTTACCAAATTCAACCTCTCGAACGGCCAAACACTCGATCACTGCCTTCGCCTCTTGCACCCCTGGTGCATCGACGTGACCGAAATTAGCGGCAGTCAAACCGGCAACAGCGAATTCGTCAATGTCGTGATCCAGCGTTGCTGACGTATCGTTCATCGCCACCGCAAGATCATGATCAACGAGATTGGCGGTAAAAACACCTGTCTCTCGAATATTGCGAAGTGAATCTTTAATTACGCCGTCAAAAACGCCAGTAGAAAACACCAGAACAGGTGGGTTGGTTGCCACCGCGTTAAAGAACGAGTACGGCGCAAGATTATGGACTCCAGAATTGCTGCGGGTCCCGATCCACCCGATTGGGCGAGGCACGATCAACCCGGTGGTGAGCTTGTAAAGATTCGCGGAGTCAAGTTCGTTGACGAGGAACGAGGTTCGATTCATATCGCCTTAACCGCTGATGGGTCGAAACCTAAGAAGAGGAGAGCCCGGTTCACCATCGCGGTGCACCGCTTCTTCAAACACAGCCTCCACCGGATCCCCAATCGAGACGGACTCAGGATCGCATTCAACAATGTTGGTCATCACTCGCGGTCCCTCTTCAAGTTCGACATAGGCCAGAACGAACGGCGTTACCTTGCTCCAACTTCCCGGAATTTGCCGGGTAACGGTGCAACTGTAAATAGTTCCTCTGCCGGAGGCTTCGAACCAAGCAACCTCCTGTGAGCCGCACTCTGGGCAGATTTCTCTCGGAAACCAAATAACGAAATCGCAGACGCTGCATTTAGGAAGAACAAGGTGACCGTTTTCTGTGCCTTCAAAGAATGGAGCGTTTTCGGAATTCGAATGAGCAGCTTTAGCTGGCAGTCTCATAGCGACCTTCCCAAGATCATCGTCGAACTTGCTGAACGTGTCGCCAAACTGCCTCCGGTTCCATGGGCTAGAGCTAGCTCACAGTCGTCAACTTGCACGGCAGCGTTCGCTTCGCCACGTAGTTGTCGAACAGCCTCGATGACCTTGGTCATTCCCCCCCGATTTGCTGGGTGGTTGTTACACAACCCCCCGCCGTCAGTGTTAAACGGGAGACCGCCATGGGGTGCCTGAAGATTGCCGTCGGAAACGAATTGGCCGCCGCTTCCGCGTTCACAAAAACCCAAATCTTCAAGTGTGATCAATACCGTGATCGTAAAGCTGTCGTAGATGGACACGTAGTCGATATCGCTCGGTGTAATTTCCGCTTCGGCGAATGCCAGAGGCCCCGATTTCACTGCCCCGGTATGGGTGAGATCTATGCGACCAGATTGGGAAGATTTGACGTACGATCCTGTTCCCAAAATAGGAACGGAGTGACGCTCCAAACTGTTGGCGACGGCTTCGCTGACGATCACCATCGCCCCTCCACCGTCAGTGATGACACAGCAATCGAGTCGATGTAACGGATCAGAAATCATTGGTGATTCGAGCACCTCTTCAACCGTCACCCGATCTTGAAGTAACGCGTGCGGATTGTGGTGCGCATGGGTTGACGCTGCCACCTTAATTTCTGCCAACTGTTCAGACGTTGTCCCGAATTCGTGCATGTGTCGTTGCGCTGCCAAGGCGTATCCGCCGGGCACGGACATACCCCACTGACTCTCAAACGGTGCTTCAGGTGCCGCCCCGATTCGCCCACTTCCCCCGGGACCCGCTCCACCCGTTCGAGGCTTGCCAGCCAACGTGATCAACGCGACATCGATGTGACCCGCAGCGATTGCAGTAGCCGCATGTTGGGCGTGCACGAGATAGGAAGAACCACCGGTTTCGGTGTTGTTCAGATAACGGCATTCAAGTCCTAGATAATCGATCATGGACAAGACACCGAATCCCGGAGCGTCTCCAGCCGAATAGTAAGCATCAACGTCTGAGGTAGAAAGCCCCGCGTCAGCCAACGCTGCGAGTCCCACATCAGCGTGAATTTGTGGAAGAGTTCGATCCGGCAAATGCCGTTCAGGGTGCTCGTAAATTCCGGCGATGAAAGCTTTGCCTTTTATGCTCACCTACTGGAAGCTACCGGGGATATCAGTGAAATGCCGTGCTGGAATGGGCGCCGACAAAAACTTGACCATGATCGCTAAAACGTCGCCTCATCGTCGTTGGTGGGTGCTTGCCTCACTATGGACGCTGTACGCCTCCTTTGGTCTTGTAGCTGGATCTCTCGCGCCACTGCTCAGCCACATCCGAAATGATCTCAACATGTCCCACGCAGCTATGGGTGCTGCCCTTGGCGCGTGGCCGTTTGTTTACCTTGCCGTGTCGGCGCTTGTTGGCAAGGTGCTCGATCGTGTCGGTGTGCGAGTGGGACTGTCCCTGGGTGCGGTCTTGATTGGAGTATCGGGTTTGCTTCGCGGCGCCGCCCAGTCAGGGACCGGCTTATGGTTTGCCGTAGCGGTGTTTGGTCTTGGTGGTCCGTTTATTTCCATCGGCGCACCGAAACTAGTGACGCAATGGTTTGCCTCTCACGAACGGGGACTTGCTGTCGGTGTGTACAGCACCGCGCCATCGGTGGGTTCGATTGTTGGACTTATCGTCGCTGACCCCCTTCGCATCTTCTTCGGAGATTGGCGATGGGTGATGGTGACGTTTGCCTGCGTGTCGCTCCTCAGCGGTCTTTTCTGGGTCGGTGTGGGCCGCTCAAATCCCGACACTGCGGTGCCTCGTTCGCAGGATGAGTCGAACAGTGCATTGTGGGGTGACCCAACAGTCAGGCGGCTCCTGTTTCTCGCGTTCATGATTTTCTTCGTCGGCCATGCTTTGACCGGATGGATGCCCGAAATGCTTCACAGTGGATTGTGGTCAACTCGAGGCGCGGCGTGGTTAACGGCCACTGGGATGACGGTCGGAGTCATTGGATCGTTACTCATACCCGGACGAGTCACCCCTCAGGCACGCCCCAAGGTGCTTGTCGCCATGCTCGGTGCTATGGCGATAGCTGTATGGGCGTTAGCGATAACACCTCAACTAGTTCAGGTGGTCGCCGTTGCAGTGATTGGCATCGTTCGAGTTTCGAGCGTCCCGATGGCGATGCTGCTCTTAATGTCGGCTCCGCGAGTGTCAGAGGCTCGTATGGGTGCCGCTGGTGGCTTGTTTTTTACAGCTGGGGAACTTGGCGGGGTAACTGGGCCGTGGTTCATCGGTATCGCGCGTCAAAACGCTGTTGACTTCGTTCCCGCCGTCACAGTGTTGTCGTTGGTGGCGATGATCGCTGCAGCGGCGTGTTGGCGGTTTACCAAATCCGGATTTTTCGATCATGATTGAAAGCAACCCTCTATGTGTGGAGCAATTGAGTGAGTAGTGATAGCGCTCAGGGTCGCTGGGACGCCATCTACGGCGACCATGACAAACCTGGTGATCCTGATTCGTTCGTCACAGAGTCAGAGTTGTTACCTTCACCTCCGACCACGGTCGCCGATTTCGCCGGAGGCACTGGCGGAACAGCGCTCTGGTTGAGGGAGCAAGGTTTCGATGTCACATTGATTGACGTCTCCCAGGTTGCGCTTGATATTGCGCAGCAAGAAGCGACACGGAGACGACTTTCGCTTTCCACAGTTCACCACGACCTGGAATCTCCCAACTCGCTTACAGGCTCATGGCACATGGCGGTGTGCTGCGATTTTTTTGATCGAACTCTGTACTCAACGTTTCACAAACATGTCGCCCCGCACGGGCTGCTGTTCGTGAGGGTCGCGACCGTCACCAACCAACAACGGCATCCGCGGCCGAGCAAAAAATATTTAGTTGAGCGCGGCGAACTACCCGGCTTGCTGCCAGGTTTCACGGCTCTTGACTATGAGGAAGCATGGTTCGATAACCGTCACGAAGCACGAATGATCTGCCGACGCATCGTCAACTGACGGGTTAGCGAACAGAAACTAAGTCCACGACGAAGATGAGATGCTCGTTTGGGCCTATCACGCCACCCGCACCGGCACTCCCGTACGCCAAAGCTGGCGGAATTGTGAGTTGGCGTCGACCTCCGACGCGCATTCCAACCACCCCCTGATCCCAACCGGAAATAACTTGGCCACCGCCGAGCTTGAAGCTGAACGTTTGTCCTCGATTCCAGGACGCATCGAACTCGTTACCGGTGTTCCAGGACACGCCCACGTAATGAACTTCTGCAGCGTGTCCTGCCGCTGCCTGCTCGCCCTCTCCCGCTATCAGGTCAACAATCCCTAGTTGTTTACCGGTTGGCTCACCTTCGGGGACGTTGACTTGGGGCTTTTCGCTCATGTCGGCAGCGTAAACGCAACCCAGGGCAGGGAAAAGTCAGTCCAGCCCTTCTAGGAAGGCCACCATCGCTGAGCTGACTTCTGAAGCGCACTCTTGTTGGAGCCAGTGACCGGCGCCCTCAATGATTTCGCAGTGACGTAGATCACCCAAAGCTTGTTGCATGGCGCTGATTGCTTCAGGGGTGTTCCCTGCGATCAAGTCTGTTGAACCACCCATATAGAACGAGGGCTGTTCGATGGTTGCCCCTAGGAAAGGAGCTGTAATCGCTGGCAGCCTGTTGATATTTCGGTACCAGTTAAGGCCACCTCGAAAACCCGTTCGAGTTATCTCCTCAACGTAGAAATGCAGATCTTCCTGAGTGAGCCACGGAGGCAACTCGTCGGGTGATACGAGTTGGTCAGTCATAGCTTCACCAGCAGGGAAGTGGCCATCGAATGGTTCGCTGATGTCGCCGTTGCGGAGCGCATCGCCACTTATGGCATACAAGAAACCGCGCATTGTCGTATAAATGTCAGCTTCGAGGTCTGCTTCTGCTTTCCCTGGTTCCTGGAAGAACAACCGGTAGTAGTCCCGGTCAGGTCCCGCTGTTTGAGCCATGAGCCCATTCAGATCCATGCCTTCGGGAAGAGCCCCGATTGGACCTGTGTAGGGCACACTCAAACAAGCCACAGCTCGGAACACGTCGGGACGCATGAGGGCAGCAAACCAGGCGACCGGCGCACCCCAATCATGACCCGCAACGACTACCGGTCCCTGATTCAGGTGATTGGCGACAACAACGACATCTCCGACGAGGTGGTTGATGTCGTAGGCATCTATGGCTTGTGGCGCACTTGTGTTTCCATAGCCTCGCATTGACATGGCAACGGCCTGATATCCGGCTTCTGCTAGAGCGTCGATTTGGTGACGCCACGAGTACCAGCTTTCAGGGAAGCCATGGCACATCACTACCGCGGGGCCTTCTCCTTTGGTTACGTAATGAATTTGGATTCCGTTGCCTTCTATGACGTGTTCTTCAAGATCGCTAATCATGAAGAGAGTTTGTCACTGCTTGCGCCCGTAGTCGCAATCTAGGGTGCAGCTATGAGTGAACTGAGATTCGATGGTCGAGTTGCCTTGGTAACAGGGGCTGGTGGTGGTTTAGGTCGAGAACACGCAATCCTGCTTGCGTCGCGTGGAGCGGCAGTCATGGTGAACGACCTGGGGTCGCCAACTATGGGAGGTCAAGACCATGATCCAAGTCCAGCTGAGGGTGTTGTTGAAGAAATACAGTCCGCTGGTGGTGTAGCAGCAGCAAACAGTGATTCTGTAGCCACACGCGAGGGAGCAGAGTCGATGGTTGCTGCCACGTTGGAAGAATTCGGGGGACTCGACATCGTGATCAACAATGCCGGAATTATTCGCAATCGAACGTTCCTCAACATCAACGAATACGAGTTCGAACCAGTCATGGACGTTCACGTCAAAGGCTGTTTTTTTGTCACCCGCCCCGCATATGAACACATGAAAACCGTGGGTTATGGGCGCATTGTCAACACCAGTTCAGGTTCTGGATTGTTTGGTTCGTTCGGCCAAAGTGCCTACTCGGCCGCAAAGGCAGCCATCTACGGGTTTACTCGAACCCTCGCAATAGAAGGGGCCCGGTACGGGATTCATGTGAACGCGATCGCTCCTGGCGCGTTAACCCGTATGACCGGTGACGTACTCGGTGATGATGGCGCCATGGCCGAAATGACCGGTTTAAGCGGTGAGGATCTGGCCTACCAAATGGGTCCCCACCAGGTCGCTCCCGCAGTGGCGTACTTGGCTCACGAGTCGTGTTCGCTCAACGGTGAAACCCTCTCCGCGTCAGGTGGCCGGGTGGGACGTGCCTTCATGGGAGTGACCAAAGGAATCTACGAAGACGATCTCACGCTCGAAACCGTCGCCGAACGAATCGATGAGGTGTGCAGTGAAGATGACTACCTCGTGCCAGACAACGTCGACCAAGAAATTGAACTGCTCCTTTCCCACCTCAACCAGGAGTAGTCCCGACCGCCGTGCCGGCTCTTGTGATGAATTATCTAGTTAGTTAATTCTGCGAGTGCCGACTCGTATTCGCTTTGGTTCAGTCCGTGAGGGTAGACACACACCAGGTCAATCCCGGCTTCGGCCCAAGCAGCCAGTTGCTGTCGGGCATGACCAACGTCGTCGCTTTGTAAACACGTACCAGCCACAACGTCTTCAGGGCTTGTTAAACCCTGCCGTTGAAAGTGCTGGTGATAGTTCGCCATGGCGTCGTAGTTGACAGCGTCGGTGTGGAGTGCGTCGTAGGGGCTGAGACGCACATAGAGGACCGTGTGCGGCGTTCGGCCGTTTGCGCGTCCAATTTCGTGTGCCAAAGCAACGGTTTCTTGCGCGTGTTGGGGTGTCAACCAGTTCAACACCAGACCATCGGACCGTGCTGCACCCAACTCGACCATCTTCGGACCGAGCGCTCCGACTAGGACTGGGAAACCTTGCCCGAACGTGACACCGAAACGGGCTTGACCCATCAACTCGTCACAAGCCACTTCCATCCATCTCAACGGCGAAGTCGGGAATGGAACACCTAACCGCGCCGCGGCTTCTCTATGCGACACTCCAATCCCCAACGAAAACCTGCCATCTGATTGCTCGTTCAGGGTTGCCGCGGAAAGAGCCAAATGAGGTAGGGACCGAAATGGAGCAGCAGCTACGCCGACCGCTCCGTGGACGGTTGTTGTCGCAGCGAACATGGCGGCGAGGCTGATCCAAGGACTGCGCCCAGCAAGCCCGCCTTCAGGTGTTCGATTTCCAGTCTCAGGTAGATATATCGCCGAGTAGTTGTGGTCCTCAGCGAAGCGCCCTAGATGGACAACCTGTTCGACAGGTAGATCGCGCATGCAGATACCAAGTTCCATAGCTGTCACCCTTCGCTGAACGCAACTATCCGAAACTATGGCAGATCACGTCACTTAAATGGGTGGTGAACCACACGACGAATGCACACCAAAGAATTTGAGTCTCCGTATTGAGTCTCGGATCACTCGCTGTCTCAATTGTTGATGGACAACTTCATCAATGAGCCGGCCGCCGAGTTAGCAACGCTACGATTCCTCAATCAACACGAGGTTTTCTTGGCGTCAAGGAGGTGAAGAGGAAATGGCGGACGCAGTAGATAAAGACCCGAACTACTGGGTGCTCTGCATTGATGACGACCCGTTCTTGCGGTTAGGCCTTGACAGTGCTTTGGGGCAAACCAAAGATATCGAGTTCTCTTCCGCGGCCTCCAAGGCTGATGGCATGAAAATGTTTGTTGAGATGTGGAATGACTCTCAAGAGGACACGAAACGAAAACCCAGCCTGATCCTGTTGGACCAAGACCTTCAAGGGGGTGAAAAGGGAACGGACCTGCTCGGAGAGATCATCGACTTCTGTGGGGGTACGCCAGAAGACGCTGTCAAGGTGTGCATGCTTTCCGCAAGCCAACGACAAAGAGACTGGGGTAAAGCGTTCGAGCTGGGAGCTATCGGCTGGATCGACAAAGCCGCAGTTACCGACCTCGACAAATTCCCGGGTCGCTTACGAGACATCATCAACAACCGTCAAGTCGAATGGGAAGGCAGCCAGGCGCAGTACATCATGCGTGTGCAACAAAACAGGGATCAACGCCCAGTTCTTACGCCCCGAATGAAACAAATACTGGTTGAAACGGCACGGCAAGGTGATTTGAAAGCAGCGGCAGCCGAAATTGGTATCGCCTACAACACCGCTCGAGCGACACTCGGCACGGTATTCGAGAAGCTCGGAACTAGAAACCAAGCCTCAGCTGTAGCCACAGCCATCCACTACGAACTCATCACCGCAGAAGAGTGTCTGCCGGTCTCATAACCAATGACGTTGCTTCTCATCGCTGCCGCAACAACAAGTTGGACCGATACCACATGGGGGAAAGTGGTGTTGGCAGCAGTGCTGGTGTTGCTTGTTAACTCGGTGATCTTTGTGCCCCGGCACCTCATTCGAATGCGGAGACGGCTGCGGCGGGAATTGATCCCTAAAGTCCGGGGGCTCGCTCTTTCTGAGTTCGACGAAAATTATTTCCAACTCAAAGTGAGCCCGCCCAAAATCAGTCTCGCGGACTCAGGTGTCCGTCTTGCGGTAGCGGCACAAATTCCAGGAGAGAATGAACGCCACGTAGTCACCGAACCGACACCAGTACCCCAAAACACACTGGTGATTCCAAAAGACGTCGCTCCTCCGGGATCAACATTGTGGGTCAATTGGGTTGTGGGAGACCGGGTCGGGCCGTCGGGCTCTATTGGTGTTCCTGAAGACCCCGCGACGCTCTAACGCTCGACACACAGAGCTACTACCGGTCGCTGTCCTGGAGGATTTGGTGGACCGCGGTTAGGTATTTGTCGCGGTCTTTGTCGGAGAAGTCGGCTGGGACGTGAGTGTGATTGTTGATACCGAGCACCCACTCGGTGTCCTTATCTACCCACAACCTTCCTTGTTTCACGAGCTTCAGATCGCATGAGGAGCAGCGCACACCGCGACGACCAAACAACAGACCAAAGAGCCATACGCCAAGACTTCCTCGAAATAGCCAACTCAACAGACTCGGTCCCGCTAGTGAAGCGGCAGCTGCGGCAGCCGCGGCGATCGCGAGAGCAGCGGCAGCGGCAACAGCTGCAAAAGGCAGATCACCGAGTCGGTCACCTAGCCCTCTCCCAGGACTCTTGGCGTCTGGAGTTTGAACTGGCAGTGGCGCCTGATCGTCAGTGTCAGAGGGCGGTTCTGGTTCGTCGGGACCAGCGTCGGGTTCTGGAGTGTCATCTGGTGGGATGGTGTCGTCTCCAGTGGGAGGGTCATCCAACGGTGCTGGACCTCCAGCTACGCCGAGCGGTGGCTCATTAACATCATCTATGCCATTCCCGTCAGCGTCTGGGTCTTCGCCGTCTGGGATGCCGTCACCGTCGGTGTCAGAGTTCGTTGGGTCAGGGTCATTCCCGTCAGGCAACCCGTCACCGTCGACGTCAGGGTTGGAGGGATCAGGGTCTTCGCCGTCTAAGAGACCGTCACTGTCACAGTCTGGTGTGTTGGTACACCCAGGGTTTTCATTTTCGTCTGGGACGCCGTCACCGTCAGTGTCGAGTGGTCCACCAGAACCATCATCGAGTGAGGGAGGTAACAGATCCTCAGGGGGTTGCGGGTCATCTGGAGGAGTTGGGATAACGATCTGAGGGTCCGGTGGCGGGTCAGGGTTAGGTGGCGTAACAGGAGCCGGGTCGGGAACCACAGGTGTGTCGTCAACTGGGTTGTTGATTGTTCCTCTGCATGACGGATCTTGGATACATGCTTGGCTGATCTCCTCGTTGTCACCCACACCGTCGCCGTCACAATCAGCAGCCAACATGCACGCAAAGATCTCGTTGCCGTCGTTAATGCCGTCCCCATCGCAGTCAGCTAACAGAACACACCCGTCAACCTCGTTGATGTTCAAAATTCCGTCACCGTCAAGATCGTCGTTAGGTGGCGGCGGCAACTGGTCATTGTTTTCGTTGACCACTGTCACAAAGTCATTGGGTATCGCTGCGTACTCATAGGAC